>ERZ791611.765-NODE-765-length-27016-cov-3.771967_pt1 | contig 27016 bp, 23 predicted proteins | sample MGYA00510275_ERZ791611 | MGnify/ENA primary metagenome ERZ791611 (study PRJEB30046, sample SAMN00791912) | human gut metagenome | study: EMG produced TPA metagenomics assembly of the A metagenome-wide association study of gut microbiota in type 2...
AAGCAGGGAAGAGATACCGGACTGTCAGGAAACGAAAAGAAACAAAAAAGGGCATTTAATTTGTGATTAAATCTTAAAACAATTATCTTTGTAATGTCGATTTTACAAAACGGTTTATGAAAGAGGATATTGAAAAAAGATTGACTTCGTTGCGCGACGTGATGCGTCGTGAACGGCTGGCCGCTTTTATCTTTCCGAGCACGGATGCGCACCAAAGCGAATATGTGCCCGACCATTGGAAAGGGCGCGAATGGATATCGGGTTTCAACGGCTCGGCCGGTACGGCTGTGGTGACGATGGAGGCTGCCGCACTGTGGACGGATTCGCGCTACTTTCTGGCTGCCGAAAAGCAGTTGGAAGGGACAGAGTTCCAACTGATGAAGTTGCGCGTGGCCGGGACACCGACCATTGCACAGTGGTTGGGCGGACAGCTGGCCGACTCCGACTCAAAGGAAGTGGGCATCGATGGCAAAGTGGTCTCGGTGGCTTATGCGCGACAGCTTGTTGATGAATTGCGGGGAGAGGGGGGACTTACGCTCCGTACCAATTTCGATCCGTTGGCTGTGGTGTGGACGGACCGGCCGTCACTTCCCTATAATAATAAGGTGGAGATACAGCCCGTAGAATTGGCCGGTGAGTCTGCCGAAAAGAAACTCGCGCTCATCCGCAAGGCTTTGCGCGGTCTCCATACCGACGGTATGCTCATGTCGGCACTTGATGATGTCGCATGGACACTCAACCTGCGTGGAAGGGATGTGCATTGCAATCCCGTTTTTCTGAGTTATCTGCTCATAGCTCCCGAGCGGGCTACGCTTTTCATAGACCGACGTAAACTTACCCCGGAAGTAGAGCGTTATCTCTCGTCGGTGGGAGTAGGAGTGGAAGAATATGCCGCTGTGGGCAAGGGGTTGAAAGATTATTTCTCCTATAATATCCTCATGGATCCCAAGGAGACGGGAGAGGTGATGCCCGGATATGTTGACAAGCACGTGAAAGTGGTTTATGCCGACTCACCCGTTCCGGCCATGAAGGCTGTCAAAACCGATGCAGAGATAAAAGGTTTCAAGGCTGCCATGTTGCGCGACGGAGTGGCTATGGTGAAATTTCTGTGTTGGTTGCAGCCTGCCGTTGAGGCCGGCGGACAAACGGAGATGAGCGTGGATCGCAAGTTGACGGAGTTGCGGGCTGAACAGAAACGTTTTCGCGACATTTCCTTTGATACTATAGCCGGCTATGGGCCGCATGGGGCCATCGTCCACTATGAGGCTTCGCCCGAGACCGATGTGGAGCTCCGGCCGGAAGGCTTTTTGTTGCTTGACTCGGGAGCGCAGTACCAAGATGGCACGACCGACATCACACGCACCATCCCGCTTGGTCCGCTCACAGATGAACAGTGCCGTATCTACACCCTCGTACTGAAAGGGCATATCAGACTGGCTATGGCTAAGTTCCCCGACGGGGCTTGTGGTACACAGCTCGACGCACTGGCTCGCGAGCCGATGTGGCGTGAGGGGCTGAACTATCTTCACGGTACAGGACACGGTGTAGGCTCTTATCTCAATGTGCATGAAGGCCCCCATCAAATACGCATGGAGTATATGCCCGCCCCGCTCAGAGCCGGTATGACAGTCACCGACGAACCGGGTCTCTATCTGCAAGGAAAGTTTGGTGTGCGCATAGAAAATACCATGCTTGTCACACACTACACGAAAGGCGAATTTGGAGACTTCTTGCAGTTGGCCCCCCTTACACTTTGTCCCATTGCCACAACACCGATCGTGCTTTCCATGATGACGCAGGAGGAGTTGGACTGGCTGAATGACTATCATCGCATGGTGTACGGCCGTCTGTCCCCCCTTCTTGATGAGAACGAGCGGCAATGGCTGGCAGATGCGACGGCAGCAGTGTGAAGAAAGTGGAAGCTTGTTGGGCGGAAATTATCCTGAAATCATCCTGAAAGGCTCTGGCGGAATAAAAAAGATGGTGGAAATCTTGGCCGTTTGCCAAATAAAATGTAACTTTGCAGCCGCAAATTGTGGTGTCATACCGCGAACGCTATGTGTAACATTTAATATTTAAAATCAAAAAGCATGATTATTGTACCAGTTAAGGACGGTGAGAACATCGAGAGAGCTCTCAAAAAGTTCAAGAGAAAATTCGAAAAGACAGGTGTTGTTAAGGAGCTTCGTGCCCGTCAGCAGTATGACAAGCCTTCTGTTTTGAAAAGACTCAAGATGGAACACGCCGTTTACGTACAGAAACTCCGTGCAAGCGAGGAGTAAAAAAGTCTTTGAAAATTTGGTAGTTTGAATTAAATTCCGTATATTCGTTGCCGATAAGATACACAATTGTTGGCAGTGTTTATGATGATAGAGAAGTTTTTGAACTACTTGAAGTTTGAGCTCAATCGCTCTGAACGGACAGTAAAAAGCTATGGAGAAGACTTGAGAGCCTTCGAAGAGTTTTTCAAAAATTTGGACGGTCATCCCTCTTGGGAGTCGGTAGACTCTGATATTATCCGTGACTGGATGGAGAGTATGATGGATAAAGGAAACAATGCTACATCAATCAATAGGAGATTGAGCGCGTTGCGTTCCTTTTATCGTTTTGCCCTTGCCAGAGAACTGGTCGTGAAGGATCCGGCCCATGATGTGGTCGGCCCGAAGAAAAAGAAGCCGTTGCCGCAATTCTTGAAGGAAAATGAAATCAATGCGCTTCTTGATTCCGATATGTGGGAAGACACCTATGATGATATGCGTGCGCGTACCATTGTAATGACTTTCTATGAGACGGGAATGCGGTTATCGGAATTGACCGGCCTGCGAGACGCAGATGTCGATTTCGTGAATCACGAACTGAAGGTTACGGGAAAGAGAAACAAACAGCGGATTATTCCTTTTGGTGCAGAATTGGCACAGACTCTCGCCGACTATAAGAGTCTTCGTGACGCTACGGAGAGGGGAAACTGCGGGAAGTTTTTTCTGACAGATAAAGGCTTGGCCATGCAAAATGCACAGGTAAGGGAAATCGTGAAGAAACATCTGTCAAGGGTTTGCACGCTCAAAAAGCGTACGCCGCATGTACTGAGACATACCTTTGCCACAGCAATGCTCAACCATGAGGCTGGATTGGAAAGTTTGAAACGGCTGTTGGGCCATGCGCGGCTCTCTACAACGGAGATTTACACGCACACCACTTTCGAACAGCTGAAGCGAGTATATACCAATGCCCATCCAAGGGCTTAACCCTTAAAAACAGGAGGTTACTATGGAAGTTAAAATTCAGTCGATTCATTTCGACGCTACCGAAAAGTTGTTGGCATTCATCGAAAAGAAGGTTGCCAAGTTGGAGAAGTCTTACGAAGATATTCAGAAAGTAGAGGTGCAATTAAAGGTTGTCAAGCCTGCCACCGCATTAAATAAAGAGACCAGTATCACGGTTACAGCCCCGGGGAATACCCTGTTCGTGGAGAAGACTTGCGACACGTTTGAAGAAGGGGTTGACCAGTGTGTGGACTCGATGAAGGTGCAGCTGACCAAGTTCAAGGAAAAAATAAGAAACCGCTAAAAAAAAACTAAGGAAAAGTTTTGGCGATTCGGAAAATAGTCGTATCTTTGCAGCCGTTTTACAACACGTCCGGAATGCGATGCCTAACGGCTGCAAGGATTTGCCTCTTTAGCTCAGTTGGCCAGAGCACGTGATTTGTAATCTCGGGGTCGTTGGTTCGAATCCGACAAGAGGCTCAAGAAAAGGTGCTGAGAAGCTAGTTGTTCTTTGAAAAATAAGTTGGGCAAATACCAGAGTGGCCAAATGGGGCAGACTGTAAATCTGCTGTCTTTCGACTTCGGTGGTTCGAATCCATCACCACCCACCTCTAATAGTTCAACGCGGAAATAGCTCAGTTGATAGAGCACTAGCCTTCCAAGCTGGGGGTCGCGGGTTTGAGCCCCGTTTTCCGCTCTAAGTTTTGCTGTAATAGCTCAGTGGTAGAGCACTTCCTTGGTAAGGAAGAGGTCCTGAGTTCAACTCTCAGTTACAGCTCTGCCGTCGTCCGGTTTTGTTAAGATGGACTGATAGGAAAAACAAGATTTAATTAGAAATTCATTTATATAAATAAACAAAGTAAAGCTATGGCTAAAGAGACATTCCAGCGTACCAAGCCGCATGTTAACATTGGTACTATTGGTCACGTAGACCACGGTAAGACAACTTTGACTGCTGCCATTTCTAAGGTTCTCTCTGAGAAGGGTTATGGTAATCAGGAAATCAAGTCTTTCGATCAGATCGACAACGCTCCTGAAGAGAAAGAGCGTGGTATTACCATCAACTCCGCTCACATTGAATATGAAACTGCCAACCGTCACTACGCTCACGTAGACTGCCCGGGACACGCTGACTATGTGAAGAACATGGTTACCGGTGCTGCTCAGATGGACGGTGCTATTCTCGTTGTAGCTGCTACCGATGGTCCGATGCCTCAGACACGTGAGCACGTTTTGCTCGCTCGTCAGGTGAATGTTCCTCGCTTGGTGGTATTCTTGAACAAGTGCGATATGGTTGAGGATGAAGAAATGCTCGAACTCGTTGAAATGGAAGTTCGTGAAATCCTCGAACAGTACGACTTTGAAGAAGATACTCCTATCATCCGTGGTTCTGCCCTTGGTGCTTTGAATGGCGTTGATAAGTGGGTGGAGAAAGTTGTTGAACTGATGGATACGGTTGATAACTGGATTCAGGAGCCTGAGCGTGAAATCGACAAGCCTTTCTTGATGCCTGTTGAGGATGTGTTCTCTATCACTGGTCGTGGTACTGTTGCTACCGGTCGTATTGAGACTGGTCGTGTTAAGGTAGGCGATGAAGTTGAACTCCTCGGTCTTGGTGAAGACAAGAAGTCGGTTGTTACCGGTGTTGAGATGTTCCGTAAGATCCTTGACGAAGGTGAGGCTGGTGATAACGTAGGTCTGCTCCTCCGCGGTATCGATAAGAATGAGATTAAGCGCGGTATGGTGCTTTGCCATCCGGGTCAGGTTAAGCCTCACAAGAAGTTCAAGGCTTCTATCTATGTACTGAAGAAAGAGGAGGGCGGTCGTCATACTCCGTTCGGTAACAAGTATCGTCCCCAGTTCTATCTCCGCACTATGGACTGCACCGGTGAAATCACTCTTCCCGAAGGTGTTGAGATGGTGATGCCTGGTGATAACGTAGAGATCACTGTAGACTTGATCTACGCTGTAGCTCTGAACGTTGGTCTGCGTTTCGCTATCCGCGAAGGTGGCCGTACGGTGGGTTCTGGTCAGATCACTGAGATTCTTGACGATTAATTCAAAGGCGTCGGTTATCCGATAAACCTTAAGAAAATACATAGAAGTTCCCGCTGCTGCGGTTGCGGGAACTTTCCTACGGGTTTAGCTCAGTCGGTAGAGCACTGGTCTCCAAAACCAGGTGTCGGGGGTTCGAGCCCTCCAACCCGTGCAAAATAAAGATAGTATGAATAAGATAGTAAATTATTGCAAGGCTTGTTATGACGAGCTTGCTCATAAGACTACTTGGCCGACACTACCCGAACTTACTCACAGTGCAGTGGTTGTATTATCTGCTTCCCTGATCATTGCCGTTGTGGTGTTCTTGATGGATTCTGTGTTTGGCTGGATAATGGGTAATGTTTATCCAGGTTAATTCGTAATACGGAAATGGCAGAAACTACAAATCAATGGTATGTGCTGAAGGCCGTTAGCGGAAAAGAAGCTAAGGTGAAAGAATACATCGAGGCTGAGATGAAGCACAATGAATTACTTGCATCACATGTTTCCCAGATATTGATTCCTATGGAGAAGCATGCGTCTTTGCGTAATGGTAAGCGTGTTATCAAGGAGAAAGTTTCCCTTCCTGGCTATCTTTTTGTGGAAGCAAATCTTAAGGGAGGTGATATTGCCTCTATGCTGAGATTCGTACCCAATGTGTTGGGGTTTCTTGGCGGTTTGGACAATCCGTCGCCCGTCCCCCAGTCGGAAATCAACCGTATGCTTGGGACAGCCGAAGATACGGAGCTTGAGGAAAATCTGGATATTCCATTTGTTGTGGATGAGACAGTGAAAGTGACCGATGGTCCGTTTAGTGGCTTCAGTGGCGTGATTGAAGAGGTCAATGCAGAAAAGCATAAATTGAAAGTGATGGTCAAGATATTCGGGCGTAAGACGCCTTTGGAACTTGGCTATATGCAAGTGGAAAAAGAAGGATAAGTTCATATTGTTACGGTGGGCTTATCCGATGGCTTTGAAGAAGCTTCCATTCTTCAAGCTGATATATTAAATCAATAAATTATTAACAAAGAAATGGCTAAAGAAGTTGCTGGACTAATCAAATTACAGATTAAAGGTGGCGCTGCGAATCCTTCTCCTCCAGTAGGACCTGCACTTGGTTCTAAGGGTATCAATATCATGGGATTCTGCAAGGAATTCAACGCCCGCACCCAGGATAAGGCAGGTAAAATTTTACCAGTCGTTATCACATACTACACCGACAAGTCATTCGATTTCGTTATCAAGACTCCTCCTGCAGCAGTACAGTTGAAAGAGGCAGCCAAGGTAAAGAGTGGTTCAGGTCAGCCTAATCGTCAGAAAGTGGGTAGCGTAACTTGGGAACAGGTTCGCGCCATAGCTGAAGACAAGATGAACGACCTCAACTGCTTTACTGTGGAATCAGCCATGAGACTTGTTGCCGGTACAGCTCGAAGCATGGGTATCACTGTAAAGGGGGACTTCCCTGATAAATAAACAATAAACTTCAATTTAAAAAATGAGTAAACTGACAAAAAATCAAAAATCAGTAGCTGAGAAGGTTGAAGCAGGGAAGGCCTATACATTGAAAGAAGCCGCAGAGCTGGTAAAGGAGATTACGACTACTAAGTTCGATGCTTCGGTAGATATCGATGTACGTCTCGGTGTTGACCCGCGTAAAGCTAATCAGATGGTGCGTGGTGTTGTATCACTTCCTAACGGAACCGGTAAGGTGACACGCGTGCTCGCTCTCTGTACACCCGATCAGGAAGAAGCTGCCAAGGCAGCCGGTGCTGATTATGTTGGTCTTGATGAGTATATTGAGAAGATCAAGGGTGGATGGACTGATATTGATGTTATCATCACCATGCCTTCTTGTATGGGTAAGGTGGGCCCCCTCGGCCGTGTTCTCGGCCCCCGTGGCTTGATGCCTAACCCCAAGAGTGGTACGGTTACCATGGACGTTGCTAAGGCTGTTCAGGAGGTAAAGCAGGGTAAGATTGACTTTAAGGTTGACAAGGCAGGTATTATCCATACATCAATCGGTAAGATCAATATGTCTGCCGATCAAATTTATGGTAATGCAAAGGAATTCATTGCAACTGTCATTAAGCTGAAGCCTGCTGCTGCTAAAGGTACATATCTGAAGAGTATCTTTATTTCAAGCACTATGAGTAAGGGTATCAAGATTGATCCGAAATCAGTTGAATAACTCTAAAAGTTTTGTAAAATGAAAAAAGAAGTAAAAGATACGATCATTTCAGAACTTGGCCGGAAGATATCCGAATATCCTCATTTCTATCTGGTTGACATTACCGGATTGAATGCGGAGGCTACGAGTAATCTTCGTCGCAAGTGCTTCAAGAAGGAAATCAAGATGGTTGTTGTGAAGAATACGCTTCTTCACAAGGCTTTCGAGGCTTCTGACGTAGATTTCGAACCTTTGTACGATTGTCTGGTGGGGAGTACGGCAGTGATGTTTTCCAACATTGCCAACGACCCTGCAAAGTTGCTGAATGAATACAAAAAGGAAGGTATTCCTTCACTCAAGGCTGCATACGCTGAGGAAAGCTTCTATGTGGGAGCCGACAAACTCGATGAGCTTGCAGCACTCAAGAGCAAGAACGAAGTTATTGCAGAGATTGTTGCTTTGCTGCAGTCTCCGACCAAGAACGTTGTTTCTGCTCTCCAGTCAGGCGCGAACACTATCCATGGTGTGCTGAAGACATTAGGCGAGCGTGCTGAATAAACCTATAATGTCACATCAAACAAAAGTATAAATAAAATTAAATTTAGAATAAAAATGGCAGACGTAAAAGCTATTGCAGAAGAATTAGTAAATCTTACTGTTAAGGAAGTTAATGAGTTGGCAACAGTCCTGAAGGACGAGTATGGTATTGAACCTGCTGCTGCAGCTGTTGCTGTAGCTGCCGGTCCTGCTGCTGGCGGTGCAGCCGCTGCTGAGGAGAAGTCTTCTTTCGACGTTGTTCTCGCTGAGGTTGGTGCAACAAAGCTTCAGGTTGTGAAGGCTGTTAAGGAAGCTTGCGGTCTCGGCTTGAAGGAAGCTAAGGATCTCGTAGACGGTGCTCCTTCTACCATTAAGGAAGGCGTTGCCAAGGACGAGGCTGAAAACCTGAAGAAGGTGATCGAAGAGGCCGGTGCCAAGGTAGAGCTGAAGTAAGCTGATTCATTAGTGAAAAAGATTGGTGAGCGGGTGAACTATTCACTCTTCAGCGATCTTTTTTCGCTGCTCTTGAAGAATATGGTTAGGATTTGCCCAGTCGGTGAGTCCTAACCTTTTTGTGTCTTTCATATCAATTAGAACAACAACACCGTTTAATTTCTTCTAATGTCAAAAGTTGTAGATAACAGAGTAAATTTTGCCAGCGTGCATAATCCGTATCCGTATCCGGATTTTCTCGATGTGCAGTTAAAGTCCTTTAAAGACTTCTTGCAGTTGGATACTCCACCTGAAGAACGCAAGAATGACGGATTGTATAAGGTGTTCGCAGAGAACTTCCCTATCACCGATACGCGTAATAATTTCGTTCTTGAGTTCCTGGATTACTATATCGATCCACCGCGTTATACCATTGATGAGTGTCTTGAGCGCGGGCTGACGTATAGCGTACCCTTGAAGGCTAAGATGAAGCTGTATTGTACGGATCCGGATCATGAGGATTTTGGCACATTCATTCAAGATGTGTTCTTGGGCACGATACCTTACATGACTTCGAACGGCACATTCGTTATCAATGGAGCCGAGCGCGTTGTCGTAGCCCAGTTGCACCGTTCGCCGGGTGTATTCTTCGGGCAGGGTGTCCATGCCAACGGTACTGTTCTCTATTCTGCACGTATCATCCCGTTTAAGGGAAGTTGGATAGAGTTTGCTACTGACATCAACAACGTGATGTACGCCTACATCGATCGTAAGAAGAAATTGCCCGTGACCACATTGCTTCGTGCCATCGGGTATGAGAACGATAAGGACATTCTTCAAATTTTTGACCTTGCGGAGGAAGTGAAGGTCAACAAAAAGAACATGAAAGCTGCCATCGGGCGCAAGTTGGCAGCCCGTGTGTTGAAGAGCTGGAATGAGGATTTTGTGGATGAAGATACCGGCGAGGTTGTTTCCATTGAGCGTAACGAGGTGATTATGGAGCGTGAGACCGAGCTCACGGAGGATAATATCGAAGAAATCCTTGAGAGCGGAACGTCCACAGTTCTTATTCATAAGGATGAGGAGGGAGCCAACCGCTTCTCCATCATTTTCAATACATTGGCAAAAGATCCCAGTAACTCCGAAAAGGAAGCTGTGAACTATATTTATCGTCAGTTGCGTAATGCTGATCCTGCTGATGATGCCAGTGCACGCGAGGTGTTCCAAAATCTGTTTTTCTCGGACAAGCGTTATGACTTGGGAGAAGTGGGACGCTATCGCATCAACAAGAAATTGGGACTCGATACCGATATGGATGTTCGTGTCTTGACCAAAGATGACATTATTGAGATTATCAAATATCTGATTCAGCTGATTAACTCCAATGCTACTGTAGATGATATCGACCATTTGAGTAATCGCCGTGTCCGCACGGTAGGCGAACAGCTGGCCAATCAGTTCTCCATCGGTCTGGCCCGTATGAGTCGTACTATTCGTGAACGTATGAACGTTCGTGACAACGAGGTGTTTACACCAACTGATCTGATCAATGCCAAGACCATTTCGAGTGTAATCAATTCGTTCTTTGGTACCAACCCGTTGAGCCAGTTCATGGATCAGACCAATCCGCTTGCAGAGGTCACCCACAAGCGTCGCCTCTCAGCTCTTGGCCCCGGTGGTCTTTCACGTGAGCGTGCCGGTTTTGAGGTGCGTGACGTACATTACACCCACTATGGTCGTTTGTGTCCTATCGAGAGTCCGGAAGGCCCTAACATCGGTCTGATTTCCTCGCTTTGCGTGTATGCGACCATTAACGAACTTGGCTTCATTGAGACTCCTTACCGCAAGGTCGTGGACGGCAAGGTGGATCTTGACAACGATCATGTTGTTTATATTACAGCCGAGGAAGAAGAAAATCACATTATCGGTCAGGGTAATGCTCCTTTGAACGAAGACGGCTCGTTTATCCGTGACGTCGTTAAGTGTCGTCAAGATGCTGATTTCCCAGTGGTTCCGCCTGCCGAAGTGGACATGATGGATGTTGCCCCCCAGCAGATTGCTTCAGTCTCTGCCGGTCTGATTCCTTTCTTGGAGCATGACGATGGTCACCGCGCACTGATGGGATGTAACATGATGCGCCAGGCTGTTCCTTTGCTTCACAACGACGCCCCCATCGTAGGCACCGGTTTGGAGAAGCAGGTATGTGAGGACTCTCGTACGATGATTACGGCTGAAGGCGATGGCGTTATCGAGTATGTTGATGCCACTACCATCCGCATTCTTTATGACCGTTCTGAAGATGAGGAGTTTGTTAGTTTTGAACCGGCATTGAAAGAATATCGTATTCCGAAGTTCCGGCGCACCAACCAGAATATGACTATCGACCTCCGACCTATCTGTAGTAAGGGAGAACGGGTGAAGGCTGGTGATATCCTTACCGAAGGTTATGCCACGGAGAATGGAGAGATTGCTTTGGGTCGGAATCTTCTGGTTGCTTATATTCCTTGGAAAGGATATAACTATGAGGATGCCGTTGTCATTTCTGAACGCATCGTACGCGATGATGTGTTGACTTCTGTCCATGTAGACGAATATTCTCTTGATGTCCGTGAGACAAAACGCGGCGTGGAAGAATTCACAAGCGACATTCCTAATGTCAGCGAGGAAGCTACAAAGGATTTGGACGACAATGGTATTATCCGTGTCGGTGCCCGTGTCGAGCCCGGAGACATTATGATCGGTAAGATTTCGCCGAAGGGTGAGAGCGATCCTTCCCCGGAAGAAAAACTGCTTCGTGCCATCTTCGGTGACAAGGCCGGTGATGTGAAGGATTCTTCACTGAAAGCCAACCCGTCGTTGAGCGGTGTCGTGATAGACAAGAAGCTTTTCTCCCGCGCCATCAAAAACCGGGAGTCTAAAAAACAGGATAAGATTATCCTTGCCAAGATTGATGAGGAGTATGAGGCCAAGAACAACGACCTGAAGGATATTCTCGTAGACAAGTTGTTGACCCTGACAGAGGGGATGGTTTCTGAAGGTGTGAAAGACTATACCGGTGCAGAAATCATCACTAAGGGTTCCAAGTTTACGACTGCTGCGTTGAAGAATCTTGAATATGATGGCATTCAGTCTAATGATTGGACGAAGGATGCTCATGCCAATGGCCTGATTCAGAAACTCATCATGAATTATATCCGCAAGTACAAGCAGCTTGATGCTGAAATGAAGCGTCGCAAGTTCGCCATTACCATTGGCGACGAGCTGCCTTCCGGTATTCTTCAGATGGCTAAGGTCTATATAGCCAAAAAGCGTAAGATTCAGGTGGGTGATAAACTTGCCGGTCGTCACGGTAACAAGGGTATCGTGTCGAAGGTGGTGCGCATGGAAGACATGCCGTTCCTTGAGGACGGTCGTCCCGTTGACTTGGTGTTGAACCCGATGGGTGTGCCTTCTCGTATGAACCTTGGTCAGATATTCGAGGCTATTCTTGGCGCTGCCGGAAAGAAATTGGGAGTGAAGTTTGCCACACCAATTTTCGACGGTGCCAAACTTGCCGACCTTCAAGAGTGGACAGACAAGGCCGGACTTCCCCGCCTGTGCTCCACCCATCTTTATGATGGTGAGACCGGTGAGCAGTTCGACCAGCCCGCAACGGTGGGTATCACTTACTTCTTGAAGCTTGGCCACATGGTGGAAGACAAGATGCACGCCCGTTCCATTGGCCCGTACAGCTTGATCACTCAACAGCCCCTCGGTGGTAAAGCCCAGTTTGGTGGTCAGCGTTTCGGTGAGATGGAGGTTTGGGCTCTTGAGGCCTTTGGCGCCAGCCATGTACTTCAGGAAATCCTTACCATCAAGAGTGACGATGTGGTCGGCCGCAGCAAGGCTTACGAAGCTATCGTCAAGGGCGACACCATGCCTACTCCGGGCATTCCTGAGTCTCTCAATGTGTTGCTTCACGAACTTCGCGGTCTCGGCTTGAGCATCAAACTCGATTAATTCAGAACTCCCTAAAACAAAAAAGTAAAAATGGCTTTTAAGAAAGATACAAAGGTTAAGAATAATTTCACGAAGATTACCATCGGTCTTGCTTCTCCCGAAGAGATTCTGGAAAATTCGTTTGGTGAGGTAACCAAGCCTGAAACCATCAATTATCGTACATATAAGCCTGAGCGCGACGGTCTGTTCTGCGAGCGCATCTTTGGTCCCACCAAAGACTACGAATGTGCTTGCGGCAAATATAAGCGCATCCGTTATAAGGGCATTGTCTGCGATCGTTGTGGTGTGGAAGTAACCGAGAAGAAGGTGCGTCGTGAGCGTTCCGGCCATATTGAACTGGTCGTTCCCGTTGCACATATTTGGTATTTCCGTTCGTTGCCCAATAAGATTGGTTATCTTTTGGGCATGCCCACCAAAAAGCTCGATGCAGTTGTCTACTATGAAAGATATGTAGTCATCAAGCCCGGTGCAATGGCCGACCGTAAGGATGCTGAAGGAATGGAGATGAACGGTTCTCACAAGTTTGACCTTCTCTCTGAAGACGAATATTTCAACATCATCGACAATTTGGTTGATCCCAACAACGACCGTCTCGACGATTCGGACCCCAACAAGTTTGTTGCCAAGATGGGTGCCGAGGCAATCTATGATTTATTGATGGATCTTGACCTCGATTCACTCTCTTACGAACTGCGCGACCGTGCCAGCAATGATTCTGCACAGCAGCGCAAGACCGAGGCTCTGAAGCGTCTGCAAGTGGTAGAGGCCTTCCGTGCCAGCAAGGAAGTGAACCGTCCGGAATGGATGATTATGAAAATCATTCCGGTCATTCCCCCCGAGTTGCGCCCGTTGGTGCCGTTGGATGGTGGTCGTTTTGCAACCTCCGACCTCAACGATCTCTATCGTCGGGTGATTATCCGTAACAACCGTTTGAAGCGTCTGGTTGAAATCAAGGCTCCAGAAGTGATTCTCCGCAACGAGAAGCGTATGTTACAGGAAGCTGTCGACAGCCTGTTCGATAACTCCCGTAAATCTTCTGCCGTGAAGAGTGAGAGCAACCGCCCGCTGAAGTCGCTTTCCGATTCTTTGAAAGGAAAGGCCGGTCGTTTCCGCCAGAACCTCTTGGGTAAGCGTGTCGACTATTCCGCCCGTTCGGTTATCGTTGTAGGTCCGGAGTTGAAGATGGGCGAATGCGGACTGCCGAAACTGATGGCTGCCGAACTGTACAAGCCGTTCATTATCCGCAAACTCATTGAGCGCGGAATTGTGAAGACCGTCAAGAGTGCCAAGAAGATTGTTGATCGTCGCGAGCCGGTCATCTGGGACATTCTTGAGAATGTGATGAAAGGTCATCCCGTTCTCTTGAACCGTGCCCCCACACTTCACCGTTTGGGTATTCAGGCATTCCAACCCAAGCTGATCGAGGGTAAGGCCATTCAGTTGCACCCACTTGCTTGTACGGCGTTCAATGCCGACTTCGACGGTGATCAGATGGCTGTCCATCTCCCCTTGAGCAATGAAGCTGTGCTTGAAGCCCAGATATTGATGCTCCAGAGCCACAACATCCTTAATCCGGCCAATGGCGCGCCTATCACCGTTCCTTCACAGGACATGGTGCTTGGTCTCTATTATATCACTAAAATCCGTCCGGGTGCCAAAGGTGAAGGCCTCTCTTTCTATGGCCCTGAGGAAGCTATCATCGCTTACAACGAAGGGCGTTGCGACCTTCATGCACTGGTGAAAGTCGTTGTCGATGACCTTGTCGACGGCCGGCTCCAGAAGCGTATGGTTGAAACCTCTGTCGGCCGTGTCATTGTCAACGGCATCATTCCCGAAGAAGTAGGTTTCTTCAATGACATCATTTCCAAGAAGACCCTGCGTGGTATCATTGCCGATGTGATCAAGGCTGTGGGGATGGCCCGTGCCTGCGAGTTCCTCGACGGCATCAAGAACCTTGGTTACCGTATGTCCTATGTGGCTGGTCTTTCCTTCAACCTCGACGATATCATCGTTCCGCCCGAGAAAGAGGCCATCGTCGCCAAGGGTAACAAAGAGGTAGAAGAAATCACCAATAACTATAATATGGGTTTCATCACCGATAACGAACGTTACAACCAGGTTATCGATACATGGACTCATGTCAACAATGAGCTTGGCGACATCCTGATGAAGGAAATGACCGAAGCCGACCAAGGATTCAATGCCGTTTACATGATGCTTGATTCCGGTGCCCGTGGTTCTAAGGATCAGATCAAGCAGCTTTCCGGTATGCGTGGTCTGATGGCTAAACCACAGAAGGCCGGTGCCGAAGGCCGTGTGACGATTGAGAACCCGATTCTCTCCAACTTTAAGGAAGGCATGTCGGTGCTTGAATACTTCATCTCTTCCCACGGTGCCCGTAAGGGTCTTGCCGATACGGCCATGAAGACTGCCGATGCCGGTTATCTGACGCGTCGTTTGGTCGATGTGTCTCACGATGTGATCATTACCGAAGAGGATTGCGGTACGCTTCGCGGTCTTGAGTGCCGTGCATTGAAGAATGGCGATGAGGTGATTTCCACCCTTTATGAGCGTATTCTCGGTCGTGTTTCCGTACACGACATTATTCATCCTACTACCGGTGAACTGATTGTTTCTGCAGGTGAGGAGATCACCGAGGACAAGGCACGCATCATTGAGGATTCACCTCTTGAAATGGTCGAGATTCGTTCTGTGCTCACGTGTGAAAGTAAGAAAGGCGTTTGCATGAAGTGCTACGGCCGTAACCTTGCTACAGCCCGCATGGTGCAGCTCGGCGAAGCTGTCGGTGTCATTGCGGCGCAAGCTATCGGTGAACCGGGCACACAGCTCACCCTGCGTACTTTCCACGCCGGTGGTGTCGCCGGTAATGCCGCAGCCAATGCCAGCATCGTGGCCAAGAACAACTCCAAGATTGAGTTTGACGAGCTCCGCACAGTGCCTTTTATTGAGGAAGGTGAAAATGGCGATGTCAACTGCCAGATGGTGGTGAGTCGTTTGGCCGAGATTCGTTTCGTTGATCCTAACACCAACATCGTGCTCAGTACACTCAATGTGCCATACGGTTCTACACTCTACAAGACTCAGAATGATGTGGTCAAGAAAGGTGATTTGATTGCCCGTTGGGATCCGTTCAATGCCGTTATCGTCTCAGAGTATGCAGGTAAGCTGAAGTTCAACGATGTCATTCGTGACAAGACCTACCATGCCGAGACTGACGAAACGACCGGTTTGACCGAGAAAATCATCACCGACTCCAAAGACCGTTCGCTCGTGCCTACCTGCAATGTCATTGATGCCGATGGTGAAGTTGTGGGCACTTACAACTTCCCCGTAGGCGGTCACGTGGTTGTGGAAGACGGCCAGACTATCAAGTCTGGTGAGACGCTGGTCAAGATTCCTCGTGCCGTGGGTGGTGCCGGTGATATCACCGGTGGTCTGCCTCGTGTGACGGAACTCTTCGAGGCTCGCAATCCTTCCAACCCCGCTGTTGTTTCCGAAATCGACGGTGAAGTGACAATGGGTAAGGTGAAGCGCGGCAACCGTGAGATTATCGTTACTTCCAAAACCGGTGACCAGAAAAAGTATCTTGTGTCTCTGTCCAAGCAGATTCTTGTGCAGGAACACGATGCTGTGCGTGCCGGCACACCGTTGTCCGACGGTGTCACCACTCCCGGTGACATCCTCGCCATCAAGGGCCCGACAGCCGTTCAGGAATATATCGTGAACGAGGTGCAGGATGTTTATCGTCTACAAGGTGTGAAGATCAATGACAAGCACTTCGAAATCATTGTTCGTCAGATGATGCGCAAGGTGCAGATCAATGATCCGGGTGACACGACGTTCCTTGAGCAGGAGCTCGTTGACAAGCTCGACTTCTCGGAAGAGAACGACCGAATTTGGGGCAAGAAGGTGGTCACCGATGCCGGTGACTCCGATGTGCTCAAGGCCGGTCAGATTGTCACCGCCCGCAAGTTGCGCGATGAGAATTCCAGCCTGAAGCGGCGTGACCTCCGTCCCGTTCAGGTGCGCGATGCCGTTGCCGCCACCTCCACGCAGGTGTTGCAGGGTATCACCCGTGCCGCTCTCGGAACGAAGAGCTTCATGAGTGCTGCATCCTTCCAGGAAACCACCAAGGTGCTCAACGAGGCTGCCATCCGCGGCAAGTCCGACCGTCTCGAAGGTATGAAGGAGAACGTGATTTGCGGTCACCTGATTCCTGCCGGTACCGGTCTTCGCCAGTGGGAGAAGCTCATTGTAGGCTCTAAGGAAGAATACGAACGCATGGAAGCCAATAAGAAAAATGTTCTTGACTTCGCCGATGAAGTGGTAAACGAATAATCGTTTCCACTACATTGATAAGCAATATAAAAATGTCGCAAGCCGATGAAAAGGCCTGCGACATTTTTTGTTATACCTCATGGAGCAATCGTTTGTCAGCGAGTCAACTCCGTCTGAGGTGCCGCATGGCGGGCTTTGGAGTGTCGCTTGTGGGTTTAGATATTGCCGCTTGTAGGCTTTGGAGGGATTAGGGCAACAGGAAGATTTTGTAGTCTTTCACGCCTCCCGGAGCCCCTTGCTCGGCACGTGGCAGATAGTCAATGCCCGTTAAGGTTTGCTCCGAACCGAGGTCTATTACCAGCAGATGAGGGTAGGGGCTCCCTTTCATCGTGCTCCAATAGGTGCTCTCCTGCAAGTCAAAAGTCTTGTCAGCTGTCCGGTTTTCCTGTTCGGCACTTTCGCTGTCGGCATATTTGGCTGTCCACGGTTCGCGCGACAACTGTTGGCCCTTGTTGTCGAGTGTATACAATTCGGCTATCTGTGCGAATTCTTGGCCGTCTTGTGCGCTCAGAGCCTCAATGGCGAGGTATCTTCCCGTCGCGGGACGGGCGAACTTAACGGTCTGCCAGCCGTTTCCCGACTCCAATGTCCCTTGCGCCACGGGTGTCAGCGAGTTGAGATCAGGTCGGTCACCGGGATTGTTGTGCTTGTTGGTTCTTTCGAGATTCAGCTTGTCGAGTTCGGGTTTGTCCTGTCCGAAAGAAGTTGGTTCGCCTTTTGGCCCCACCACGTCGAGCACAATCACTTCGTTGCGCCCCTGTTTCAGCCAGCATCCCGGCAGATAGAGCGTCTGCTGTGGGCCGATGTTCCAAAACCGCCCAATGGCATGGCCGTTGACATACACCTGTCCTTTGCCGAATGCTTCCATGTTGAGGAACGTGTCACCCGGCTTGCGGAGCGTGAAATGGCCCCGGTAGTAGCCTGCCTTTGTTAACAATTTGGCGTGTTGGCGTGTGCGTTTGCTCGTCTCTGTTCCTACGGACAGAGCTTTGACAGCCGTCTCATAGTTGTCAGGAATGGGGACTATAGTCCAGTTTTTCAAGTTCCACGACGCCTCGTGCCCGTCCATTTCTGCCGAGATGGTCACCTCTTTAGTGATGCCCTTGTAGTCCTTGATGGCGCGCCCGAAGTTGATGCGCCCCATTGCCTCGATGCGGATGCACAGTTCGGTTCCCTTCTCCACGGGTGGTAGCATGAGCGTTTTCTCATTCTTCACGCGGTCTATTTTCCCGATATATTTCCCGTCGACGAACACCTGTGCGAAGTCGTGAGGCTCGTTGAGGGTGAGCATACTTCCCACGGGTATCTTGGGTAGCGCGGTGGAATAGTCGGCTATACCCCATCCCATGTCCATGTCTTCAAAACTGCGAATGTCCCGGCTTTGCACACTGCTGCCCATTCCATTCCCCAAGGGGGCATATTCCGTGAGCGCAAACTTGGGAATGGTGATGACCGGCATGGGAGCTTTCGGGGGAGCAGGCAGTTTGCCGCCATCGTTATATTTCTCCATCGTGTGGCGCAGTTCCCAGTATTTAGGCGTGGCTTGGCCGTATTCATTGATGGGGGCGTCGTAGTCATACGAGGTCACATCGGGTGCGAACCCCGGGCTGTTGGCCCCCGCCCAATGGCCGAACGATGTGCCTCCGTGGGTCATATAGAGTGAGAAGCTGATGCCTTTAGACAGCATCTCGTCGATGCCCTCGACCATAGCCTTGGCCGGTCGTGTCTCGTGGCGTGCCCCCCATTTGTCAAACCATCCGCTCCAAAACTCCGAGCACATTTGGGGTGCATTGGGGCGGAGTTCACCCAACCGCCGGAACTGCTGGTCAATGTCGGCTCCGGTGCCGAAGTTCATCGTCCACACAAGGTCGTCCAGTCCGTTTTTCTCGAAGTTGCTCGCCCAGTCGCACTGAAAGAGCGTCACCTTGTCGAATCCCGATTGCCGCACGATGTCGCGGATGGCCGACACGTAGGCTTTGTTCTCACCGTATGAACCGTATTCATTTTCCACCTGCACCATGATGATGGGCCCGCCGTTTTGGATGGTCAGCGATGCCAGTTGTTCGCCCACTTTCCGTTCAAACAACTTCACCCGTTCCATGAAATACGGGTCGGGCTCGCGCAGCCGGATGTCTTTCTTCTTCAACAGCCACCACGGCAGTCCGCCCATTTCCCACTCGGCACACACGTATGGGCCCGGCCTCACGATGACATACAGCCCGTTGCGCTGCGCCAACCGGCAAAATTCGGCCACATCGTTGTTGCCCGTGAAGTCGAATTTTCCTTCCTGTTGTTCGTGGATATTCCAGAACACATAGAGGCAAACGGTGTTCATGCCCAGCGCCTTGCACATCTTGATGCGATGCTCCCAGTAGGGGCGGGGGATGCGCGGATAGTGGAGCTCGGCAGCTTTCACCACAAACGGTTTGCCGTTGAGTAGGAAAGTTTTGTCGCCCACGGTAAACGTACCCCCCTTCCGAGCCGCTGATACGGGGGGAAGCATGGCCGTGACCAACAGGGCTACGGTAGCGATAAAGTGTTTGAATGTCATAGAAGTGTTCAAATTAGGTTTATATATAATTATTTTCCAGGATTGTAGACGATGGCCGCCACTGAACGGGCCGGTATCACACCTGTCTCGAAATCGGACACTTACCTTTTTTCGAGATATTGTTTGGCAAGTTCGGCAGGCCATTGCAAATTTAGGAAATCTTTTTAAAAAAAGCTTTGTTGTGGAGTGGAAAATGCATACATTCCTTCAAGTTTCTCACCAAAGGCTTTTTACTTTCGTTCCTTTTAATGTTTTCCAATGTGGCGGTATGGTGCATTACGGGTACTTCAAGTGTTTATTTCTTTTCGTTCTGTAGTGACCGCGGAACATATCGCTTATTACCTGATGGAGCAGGGTACATTGCTGTATGACTTGATGCGGACGGTGGGAAGAATGGCTTTTCCCATTTTCGCCTTTCTGCTGGTGGAAGGATATGTGCATACCCGTTCCGTGAGGAAATATGCGCTGAATCTTTTCGTTTTTGCCCTTGTATCGGATATTCCGTGGTGGCTGCTGAATCACGACATTACACATAATATCTTCTTTACCCTGCTGTTGGGATTGGTGGCAATGGAGGGGTTAAGCAATATTGGTAAGAATCTTTTGCCCTGTTGCGTCTTGATGGTTGCAGTCTGTGGTATCGCTATGTGGCTACACGCCAATTATGAGTATTCTGGCATCCTGCTGATTTGTACGTTTTATATTTTTCAATCAAACAGCGTAATGAAATGTCTTTTAGCCACGCTGTTTATGTACCAGTATGGTGTGGTGGGACTTTGGTTGGGATTGGCTGTTATGCTTTGTTACAATGGAGAACGAGGATTTATCAGGGGACAGTATGCGAAGTATTTGTTCTACGCATACTATCCTTTGCATTTTTACTATATATTTGTATCAGCAACATATATGATATACTAAGAATCCGAGTTTCACACTAAGAATGCATTCCCTAAGTAAACTATAAACATAGATTAATTTGTATTGCAAACATTAAATGAAAACAAAAAACAATTAATCTGCTATGGTTTGCTTTCGTCCAATTATACCAATGCCAACTGTTGCTGGTAGTTTTTTCATAGTTCCTTTAATTAGATTTCTTACAAATCCGCTGCGAAGGGTGGCAGAGAAGTGGATTGTTCCCTTTGAGCCAGAGACTATAGTTAGTCCAACAAAGTAATCTTTCCCCCTATGTAATGCTATTGAAGAGGTGGTTTTAATACTAATCTCAGAATTCTTATTCAAAGGAGATAGGTTGAAATAGATAGGATTAGAAATGATAGGCAAAAACTGTCCTTTTGCAAATTCATAGACAACAAGTCGAAGTGTGCAATGTTCATAGGTGCATTCCTCTATCTTCATGTTAAAACTATCAATAATAAAATTATCATGCACAGTAAATTTGGCCCCTATTTCATATTTACCCGACGGGGCATTGCCGAAAGCAACATCACCCGGCAATTTCATTCCTTTTCGAAGAATCACAGTAGGCCTAGTCTTTCGGCTTACAACCAAAGCTTCACCAAGTTCATAAACTTTGTCTTCTAAGGATATGTTAACTGTCCCGCCTTCGTATATAGAATATGGTGTTACATTCTTTTTATAACCAATATGTGTACAAATCATATCATCCTTGATACCGATTGGAAGTTCAAGGGTAAATTGTCCATTTCTATCTGTTAAAGTATAGATGCTATCCACGCATACTGTTACATATTCCACACCTATGTTATTTTGGTTTTTTACAACACCTTTAATCTTTATCTGGGCATTAGCATTACAAATGCTAACAACGACAAATAAATATAGACAGATTATTTTATTCATTTTGAATTTTACTTTATTTACAAATAGTATATGCAATTAGCATGGAGTCTTTACTAAATCTCAACGAGAGCAAAAAATGTCAGACGCTAAAGTGATATGGCGTGGCTTATATCTATTTTTGTATAATAACGACAGGCAGCGTTAAAAAGTTGCCCGTCGTTAGATAATAGACCTTAAATGGTAATTGTCCAGTTAAAAAGAGTGATACCATCTTGTTCCATCTGTTGCTGTTCTGCGACCATTGCAACAAATTCTTCTCTCTCTGAAAGTTCTTTTAGTTCCAAAGATTCAATCAATTTTTCATCAAATGAGTTACTCATATAAATACGTTTATAGGGCTGATTATATATTTCCAATGCTGCCCTTTTAGCAGAGGAATTTTTATTTGTATCTAATATTCAAAATAGACTTTATTAGTAGGAAAAGTATAATTCCAACCCAAATAAAATGAAAGTTTAATGTTTTCAGATTATTCACGTTGCCATCAAGCAAAGATACGAAAAATATCCATAACTTTTCTGGTATGCAAATTATTATACCCCAATTATCAATTAAAAAAAGTAATAACGATGCAATAACAACGAATTCGGTCAAAATGAAGTATAGCAATAAAGTTTTTTGTCTTTTTGTTAATTTCAATTCTTTTGTCTTAAATTTATTCTGTAATAAATTTATTGCGTCACTATATAAATTTGGCTCTCCCATCAGGTCGGAAACAAGCCAATATCCATCCATTCTATAGAACGGATAAAATTGAAGAAACACTGAAATTATAATGGTTTTTGATACATAATATAGTGAAGTACTATTTGTTTGTAAGCTCAGCACTGTGAGTAGTGCTGCAAATATCGTTTGAAAGTATACACCACCAATATTTACAATGATTCGTTGTTTCTGATTAAGATACCATGCTCCAGAAACATTTGCAAACATGACTGGTCTAAATCCTGCTATACCAAACCCCACATTCCCTATAGGAGCTTTATAGTATTTGCATGCACTCGCATGTCCGATTTCATGGAAGAGGCACATAAGAATAAGAAGAAGCCAATTTAAGTCAGCATTAAAATAATCCTGGACAAACGCAGGTTGACTATACAATAAATAATAAACACACAAAAAAAAAGTAATGGCAAATACCAAAGGAAGAATAAACTTGTTGAACAAGAACACGAAAGGCCTAACTATGATGTCCATTACGTTGTGTGGCAAAATAGTAGCTTTAAATTGATAGTTCTGAATCCCCATTCTGCCCTCTGGTTTTACTCCATAAGCCGATGTTATAGTACGACAGAAATCTTCTTTTTCAGCTTCATTGAACAGTGCGATTTTTTCCTCTATGATACTTCTTTTATCATTCCTTATAATATAATGCCGGTCATATCCGATATGCATTACAGAATTTAATGCGTCATAATTTGTAAATTTTATATCAAATGCAGTATTCTTCATATTTCTTTAGTACATTATATACGACTGCAGATGTAAATACACGTTCAAAATCATCTGTTATTACGTTAAAACCAAAAGAAGATCTCCGCCAATTTTTTATCTCTTTTGAAGGAAACCTTATAGAAGGATTAGGTATCCTTAGCAGAAATTCTGAAGGCCAGCTTCCATCATCAAATTGTTGTGTCAAAAGCCAATCTACGCCTTTCTCTATAATTGGGAGTAGCGAACTTTGTCTATCGTTCAAATATATTTCCTCTATGGCTTTTAATGAAAGAGCAGTATAAAAAACAGATGGCTTTCCCATATTTAGCCAGTATCCTATTGGACTTTGTTTTTCTATTATTTTAGGGAGAATATTCTTCAGTCCACACATTGTAGCAAAAGCCATAGCATAAATGGATTCCGTCCACCAATATGAGGAAAGTTCACCATTACTATCGATTTGATTCTCTAGAAAAGATCGAGTTTCAAGGTAGTCTTTTTGGTCATTCATACTCTTTGCTACCCAACATGCAACAGCAGACACACAATTCTGCTCTTGAATCCAACCGCTGATGTTACTATTGGGAGAAAAATGTATTACTTTCGTAATTTTTTTATCATAATAAGTAGAGAAGCCTCCTGTTGTATGTTTGAATTTGTGCCATTTTTTTATATCGTCTTCTGTTATCTTATATCCTAATAACTGCTTAGCTTTCAGCAGAAAATTCTGAGAATCGCCATCTTCTATTATAAATTCATTATATCTCCCCCCTTTTTGAAGTAAGATTCGCATAGTTTTCGAGAGAAGATTTCTGTTGTCAGGAAACTCTCCCAACATGCTAACTACAAACCCTGTAACCCAACTTGTCCCTATTCCAGCACTTGTCATAAAATCAGCCCAAGTTGCATCATCCTTTTGCCTTTGAAAAATAAATTTTTGAGTGTTAAGAATTACTTCTTGGATATTTCGAATGTCCGCCCTTATATTAGAAAGTTGTGCTTTAAGGGCACTTTTCTCCTTTAATTTACCTATTTCAAACAATGAGTTTTCTATAGAAATCCGCATCGTATGCACTGTTTTGTGTGAAAACTGCATATTTAATCGAGAAAATATCTTCTCTGCGGATTTAGCATACATCAATGCCAAGGACAGGCCCTTTTCAACTGTCCCGTTAAGAAAAATTATTTTTATTTTAATAGAGTTTTCTACATTGCTTATATCTTTACTCTTATAAAGATAATAGTTTAGTTGATCTGAAACAATATCACTACCTAAATCCTCATAATCATCATATAACTGAAATGCAATATGAAAATCTTTTAATGCTTTTGTGATTTCATTCCAATGCAATGATTCCCCTAGTATAATACTCATGGAGTCTACATAAGCCTTTGCTAATGCGCTTTTGCGAAGAAGAGTATGTATTAATAAATCATCATCTCCATAAAAATTTTTATTTGTATAACTCGAACTACTAAATAGTTCTAATTTTAACTTATCAAAACTTTTCCAAAAATCTTCAGACTTTAACAAGTCTCCCAATCCTAGAACAGCATGTTCTTTAATAAAAAAAAGATACTCCAATATGGATTTTTTTACCTTAGACGGAACTTTATATTCATTATCTACAATCTTATCTGTCAATATTATTGACGAAACATAATATGAAGCATATAAACTTAAAGATTCTATTTCCTTTTTATATTTCTGTTGATCAGAAATTTGACTTTGAAGGACATCCAAAGGGAGAAAAGTATAAAAGGCAAGAGGTCCAAGCAAACAATTTAGTAAATCGTGCTTAGTTCCTTCACTGATGGGTAGATTTCCCACCGAGTTCCTTAATTTATCAGAAAACCGTTCTATATAGCCCATTATATAAATATAAAATCTCTGGATAGCTTCATAGCTATCCAGAGATAATGATCCTTACATTACTTTCCACCCAACGATCCACATACCCTCACCATGGTTGTCCAAGGTTTCAGTCTCCTGTGCCATTGTAACAAATTCTTCACGACTTGATAACTCTTCTAAGTCAAGTGATTCTACAAGTTTTTTCATTTCTTTCATAATGTAAAATTAATTAAGTAAAAAATCAATTATATATATTTATCCATGAGAATTAAAAACCAAGGTGTAAAAATGTCTGGCGTTTGTTTTATCTCTTGGATTAAATCCTTAACCGTAATCCACCTCACCTCACACACTTCTTGAGGATTGTAATGAAATGTATCCTGATTACTTTTTCCTTCAAAAACATAATCAATTTCATTTTCCACAAGACTATTGCATTTTGCAGAGTACTCAAATTGAAACAGAAAACTTAATTTTGAATTTATATTAAGCTCTTCTTGTAGTCGTATTTTTGCAGAATTATTAACAGATTGATAAGATGAAATATCAAGAGGATGTCCACAGCACGCATTACTCCAAAGTCCTCCAGAATGGTATTTCGTCAACGCTCTCTTTTGAAGTAAAATCATTCCCAAGTCATTTCTTATAATTACAGAGAAAGCATAATGTTTGAGTCCTTCAATGTGTGCTTTCATTTTATCACACATGATACGTTCATTGGCTAGTAAAACTAAGCTGTTACTCCGTAGTTGGAAATTGACACCATTCATGCAGTAATTTTATTAATTTGATGCAAAGATATAAAAAAATGTATCAATACGGTATATATTGAGTAAAATTTAAGAGATGTTAACATTGTGCTATAAAAGACAAATTGTCTCATCACCTTCCAAGTTTCCTGCAATTTTTCTCACTTCAACAAGATATAACTGATCATCCGCATACCCAATCCTGTACAGAAAGTCGTAGTAGTTTCCTCCTTTGTACTTGTACTGCACATAGTCTTTATAAGCTTTGACGCTCTCTTCCCATGAGTTGAAAGTGTAATAGCTACCATTGCTGGGGCGACGGAGCCCAAAGAGATTGTTGTTCTCAAGGCAAACTCTGGAAGTGAAGTAACCAGTTTCAAGAAGGGCTTGTGCTGCCACAATCTGTGGGAACTTCACATCGTGCTGTTGGAGAACTGCCATCAGGTTTTTGATGTTCAACGCTCGCTCTGGCTTAGTGCCGAAGCGGAGATATGCCATCTTATCTTGTAATTCAGTGATGTAGCCATTGAGATAACCGACAAAGTGGTTGGGATCCACACTTCTGCCTTCCTTTCGTAGTCTGATGTATAGGTGTGGACCTGTAGTTTTACCGGTGTTCCCAGATATTGCCACGATGGTTGAGAGGAATGCTCTATGTTTTAAAAGTCTTTCCAAAACTTGCATATTTCGTCGGTTTTCGTTATCTTTGCGAGTCAGATAAACAAAGTATTACCTTAATTGATAAATGAGATTATGACAGAACAACCGGACAACCAACAGGGACAGCAGTTGCAGATTGAACTGCGCCCGGAGATAGCCGCAGGCATCTATTCCAACTTTGCGCTTATCGCACATTCCAACACCGAGTTTGTCCTCGACTTTGCCAGTATGCTCCCCGGGCTTCCCAAGGTGCAGGTGGGCAGTCGGGTGATTATGGCCCCGGAACATGCCAAGAGGCTGTTGGCTGCCTTGCAGGAAAACATCGTGAACTATGAACGCGAGTTCGGAAAAATAGAGATTCCCAACCAGCAACCGCGCACCATCGCACCGTTCGGTGACGGGATGGGACAGGCCTGATGCGCTTTGCGCATGGGCACAGGCGGTTGACGGAAGGATAGGAGACCGGCTGCAGAGACATGCGGTCGGGGAGGGTGGAATCGTCAAATTAATTGATTCCAAATCCTTCTTGTTTTGCGCTCCGTTTCAAATTTCTTTCCTTTCGGTCTACCATACGCGATTTTCGGAGGTGTCTGTAAATGGCTGTCAATCAGTGGTTTGATATTTCTTGACACTCGTTTCGGACACTGTTAGAAGCTCAAAGGGCCTCGGCGAGCGTGTGGAAGAGCTTCTTTTACACGCTCGCCGAGGCCCTTTGAGCTTCTAAGTATGGCTGTTTTGCAAGGCCATTCGGGCTTAGTGAGAAAATCGGTCGATTTATCAGGCCTTTTTAAGGCATCTTTCGGCTCCCGCTATCATCTGTTTGGCGAATTTTAAAAGTCCTTTCTTTTTACTTTTTGTCTTGCTTTTTGGTTGTTTGGAAATGGGGTGGAATGTAGAGATATGGCCCGTTCTGTATTTGCTTTTGCGGACGTTTATTTACCGGATAGCGAAGGAGGTGTGGCATAGCGGCATACCCGTTTCCTTGTGGGACAATACCAATGAGGAGGAAGAAAAGCTGATTTTTTTATGGGGCGAATGCATCTCGCATCGGAAGAATCTCCTTTGTGAAGTTTTAAACTGACCTAACGAAAGTTATATTTTGTTAATTTGTAATGCAGGCATGGAGATTGCAAATTATTTAATTAGGTA
>ERZ791611.766-NODE-766-length-26997-cov-2.854651_pt1 | contig 26997 bp, 15 predicted proteins | sample MGYA00510275_ERZ791611 | MGnify/ENA primary metagenome ERZ791611 (study PRJEB30046, sample SAMN00791912) | human gut metagenome | study: EMG produced TPA metagenomics assembly of the A metagenome-wide association study of gut microbiota in type 2...
TTGTATTTGGGTGGAAATCCTGAGGGATGGTTATCCCTGCTTTGCTTTCACCCAGAAGGGGTCCAGGTTGTCGCTGAAGAACCGCCCGTTGAGGACATGCTCCATCAAAAAGGTTTTGCGGTCCTCAGGGAGGGTGCAGTCGGCGAGAATCTCCTGGAAGATTTTTTCCTCTTCCACCCAATCGGCAGTCATCCTCACCACCGGGGCGGTGTTGTCTGCATCCAAAAGGAGCAGCTTAGGTCCGCCCTCCCGGTTATCCCAGGGCTCCCACTGGGGGAGCCCTGCCCCGTTGGGGTCTCCGGTGTGGACAAAGTTGGAGAGATACTGCCGGTACACCTGGGCTAGGGCCTCCCTGCCTGGACGGTTCCGGGAGGTGAACACCTCCGGCGTCACCGCGTAGGAGGGCCGCTCAATCCCCATGGTGAGGAAGAGATCCAGGCCGTGGGCCCCGCCCATCCGCATGGAGCCCAGTTCCCCAGTGACCTCCGGGTTCATCCCCCACAGGCACCGGCCTGCGTAAACGGGGGGCTGTCCCAGCTGGGCGGAGAAGGCTTTGGCATTCTGCTCCCCATTGATGTACCCAAACAGGGCGCTGCCGTAGCGGGTGACAAACCGGTATTCCTCCACCACCTGGGGGTCGGTGAAGTCCGCGCCCTGGAAGGCTGGGTCGCTGTTGGCGTTGGCGGTGAATTCATGGCCGCCGCTGAGGACCATCATCGGCACCTGATAGGATTCCCCCCGGGCAAGCACCTGGAACCCCTCCTTGGGGATGGTGGCCCCATCGGCGAAGAGGTGGGGGAACACCGCCATGCGGATGGCGGCCCCGGCCATCAAAGGGCCGAAGCGCAGGGCGTCCACCCCCATCAGGTAACCCCGCACTTCAGGGGAGGCGGAATCCAGCCAGGCGGCAGCCGATGGCAGGTCGGGGGCCTTGCCGTCCTCCACCACAAGCCGGGCCAGGGCCTTGGTGGCGATGGAAGCCCCTTTTTCCGGGTCGGTGGTGGTAAAGCCGCCGCTGAAGGTGACCGCCCGGGAAAAGCTGCCCCGGAACAGGGGGGAGATCAGCATGCACAATAGGTCCCGGGAGCCGGAGGAGTAACCGCAGACGGTCAGGTTGCCGGCGTCGCCGCCAAAGGATTGGATGTTTTCATGGACCCAGGAGAGGCTTTTTTTGATATCCAGCAGGCCGAAGTTGCCGGAATCTTCCAAGGGGTCGCCGGTGCGGATGGCCTTGATGTTCAGCCAGCCCAGGGCGCCCAGCCGCAGGTTGATGGTGACCACCACGGCGTGCAGGGCGTCGGCCATCAGCGGACCGTCCATCAACTGGCCGGAATCGGTCTGGTTGTTGCCCCCATGGATGAAGAAGAACACCGGAAGGGTCTCCTGGGTGTCGGGACGGAAGACGTTGAGGTAGAGGCAGTCCTCGCTGCCGACGACGGCGGTTCCCTGCTTCTGCACCGAAACGGGGCCGAATTGTTTGGCTGGGCGAATGCCCTCCCAGGGGATCGGGTCTTGGGGGGCGCGCCAGCGCAGCGGGCCTACCGGTGGGGCGGCGTAGGGGATACCCAGCCAGCAAAGGACGCTGTGCTCTGGGGAACGGATGCCCTCCAGCCAGCCAGAGGCCACCTGGCGGAGCAGGGGATTGGATGGATGTTCCATAGGCTTCCTCTTTTCTTGCGTATTGATGTCCTCCCAAGAATAGCACATTCCCCATAAGCTTTCAAACTGTTACAAAAAAATTAGGAATTTTGTACAATCCCGGACAGGTTTTTCCGGCGGCAGCCAGGGGAGCGATCCCCCAGAAAAAGGAAAATCTCCCCTTCCCAAAAGGAACAGGGAGATTTTTTGTTAGAGCTGGATTTCCTCGCCGGGGCGGACAACCAGTTTGCCGGGAGCATCGAAAGCGTTGGCCATCTCCTCGTCAAACAGCCCGCCGGGCTTCATGTGGATGGGGATGTTGTGCTTGGCCCCGATGAGCCGGGCGCATTTCTGGGCCTCCTCCCGGTCCATGTTGTAGACGCCGTCCATACACAGGAGGGCATAGTCCAGGTGGCGGGCGGCAAACCCGGCCATGGCGTCGGTAGTGGAGGTGTCCCCGGCGGCGTAGATGGTCACCCCATCCACGCGGAGGATGTATCCAACGCACTCCTCTTTTTTGTGGTTTTTGTTGTAGGCGGGTACTGCTTCCACCTCCGTCCCACAGAGGGGGAAGGTGCGGTATCTGCCCCCTTCCAGGGCCTCCTGATGGGTGATTACCTGGCAGCCGGGCTTTTGGGTGACCAGATCCAACTTGTTGTGGTCGTAGTGGCCGTGGGTGATGAGCACGCCGTCAGCGGGCAGATCATACCCTTCCCCGGCAAAGGGGTCCACATAGATCACCTTGCCCTCACCAGTGGTGATGCGGTAGCTTCCGTGTCCTTGGTACAGCAGTTTGGCCATGAGGCGTTCCTCCTTTATCCGTCAATGGTTTTTGCGTCTTGGGATGGGGTCCCATTTAGTCCTCTTCCAAAATGGCCTGCACCCGGCCCACCTGGTCCCCTTCCCGGAGCATCACTTTAATGCCATGGGGGTGGGTGGGGCTGTTTGTGAGGATGCGTTTGACATGGCCCCGGGTCAATTTGCCGGTGGGCTGGTCATTTTTTAAAACAATGTCCACCAGCGCGCCGATGGAGATGTTATTTCTTATTTTGCCGTCCATGGGGAGGGCCTCCTTCCTGGTTAAATCTCTAGTTCAAATCTTTCCAGACCCACCATTTTAGCTTTTCCGGGTCCGGCTCGGGGGTGTTTGCGTAGTAGACAATCATCCGATAGAGGTACAGCTGGCACCGGTCGATTTTGACGCCGGTCAGCAGGCACTCCCGGTCGTAGAGCTCTTGAGGGTCCGCCCCCTTGAGGGAGGCGATGGTCGTGTAGCCCAGGGAGAGGAGGGAGGCTTCGGTGGCCTCGCCCACATAGGGGATGGTCCGCAGTTCCGTTTTCATGGGAAATTCCCCCTTACGACTCCAAAAAGGTGGCGATCTCCGGGAGGGATTTGCGTTTCTTGGGCCGCAGCCCCTCCTTTGCGGCGTACCCGACGCCGATCACCAACCGGATGCGCTTCTCCTTGGGGATGGGGAGAAGGTTCTTTAACTTGCCCTCATGGAACCAGCCCATGATGCAGGTGGAAAGTCCCTGCTCGGTGGCGGCCAGCACTAGGTGGGCAGTGGCGATACCGATATCGATGGAGGCGTATTCCTGGCTTTTGACCATGCCGCCCAGCCGGGCCGAGAGGGTGGCTTTTTCCTCCACCACCACGATAAAGGCGGGGCAGTTTTCGCTGAATTTGTTCATCCCCAGTCCCTGAAGGCACTCGGCTACTTGGGCCGAGAGCTCCGGCCGGTTGACCACCACGAAACTCCAGGGCTGGCTGTTGCAGGCGGAGGGGGCGATGCGGGCCGCCTCCAGGCAGCGGGTCAATTGTTGGTGGGAGACCGGGCGGTTGGGATCGTAGTTCCGGCAACTCTCCCGCTGGGAGATCAGGCTAAAATAGTCCATAATATCCTCCTTTTTTGTCGAATGACAGTATAGATTCAATTCAAAATTGCCCCTTGTATAATAGAATAGGTGTGCTTTTTCTCCGATGGCTCAGTATACTCTACCTACATAGTATATCACAAATCTCTTTTAAATTGGAAAAATACCGGGGCCGCCGTGGGGCAGGAGGGTTTCCCCCAATTCCTTGAAAAAAAGGGGAGTGGTTCCACTTTGGCATAACTGCTTGGTTTTTCTGGTATCTTACTGCAAATGTTCTTTTCTTTTGGTCAAGCTTTGTGTAGTTTTGTCCTTATCTCTCCAAAGCCGTCAATTTCTAGTACCCTTAAAAAATAAAGTAAATAAGGAGGTTTTTTCAATGAATCTTGTAGAACAGACCTTGCTCCGGCTTGGGGGACATGTGGCAAACATCAGCTATCAAAGGTTCCTGCATGTGATGGATCTTATTTTGCAGCAGGACGTCTTCCCTTCCGGCCAACTGATGTCCAAGATCTACAGCCAAGCTGCGCGGGATTTGGATGTCAGCCGGGACGTTCTCGTGCGATCGGTAGCTAGAGTGGTAGATGACATGTGGTACAACGGCAACCCCAAAATTCTCAAAGAGATCTTAGAGGAAAAACCGGAGTACAAGCCTTATCCCAAGGACATGCTCTACTACCTGTACAGGTACGTCCAGAAAAAGGAGAAGGAGCAGCCTGCCGAACTGGTGAAGGTCTAGTTCGGGGAGTCCCATCCCAGCTGCCCCCGGAGGCTTTTTGAGCCGCCGGGGGTAAAAAATTGCCCAATCAAAGCCCCCTCCCCCAATGGTTTGGAGGAAAGGGCGGTTTTACCCCAATCCCTATGGAGGGTAGCAAGCGCTGCACCTATTCTTAAGGGGGGCCTTATCCTCATCTGTGGAATTGGAAAGATCTGACATAAAAATTTCAAGGATTTGTAATAATGTAACCATGCTGTGACTACATGCCGGTATGATGAATCCATACAATGGTGTAAAAGCGAGTCCTGTTCGCTTAAACAACAGTATTATATCGCATTCGGGCGAATGTAGAGAGGTGGTTATTTCATGAGGAGAAAATCGTTTTCTATAACGACAAAACGATGTATTGCATTCTTCTTGACACTTCTGATGCTTTCAGGCAGTGTTGTAAACTTGGGCGTGAATGTGTTTGCAGCGGAAGCGGCCTCCACCGTTGTGGAGATCGACGGTGCTGCTGTGCGTAAAGCTTATGCTGACGGTGAAGTCTTAACCGTCGACGAAGTGCTGGAAAATCTGCCCAGCTTTACAGCGGATACAGAAGAAGAGACAGAAGCATTGAACCAAGCCCTGGCAGATGCACTGCGGGAGCAGCTGTCCGAACAGGACGGCAATTGGCTGGAAGTGGTGGAAAACCGGGAGCTGGACGGCAACGGAAACATTCGGATTTTAGTTGCTGTCCGCTTGGCCCTGTCCGATGCTGAGGCAGAAGACGCAAAACCGGAGATTGTTGGCGTCGAAGTCTACACCATCAACACCGGGCTAAGTGAAGAAAAGATAGAAGTGCGGTTGTTGGGTGAAGAAACCCAGGAGACCATCAGGGATACCTATGCGCTGGAATCCAAAGAGGTTGAGTCCGAAAAAAAGCCGGAGAAACCAGAGGGCAAACCTGTTGGCCCCAGCGGCAGTTCCAGCAGCGAGCCGGAGGTCAGCCCCAGTGAGCCTTCCGTCCCTGGGGAAACCCCCAGCGAGCCGGTAACCCCCGATGAGACTCCCAGTGAGCCAGTCACTCCCGTGGACCCCGACAGTTCCATTCCCACCCAGCCTGTAGATCCCGAAGGGAGCGAACCCACCGAGCCGGAAGAGATCCCTGAGGAAACTCCTTCCGATCCTTCCACCGATGGGTCTGATGAGGCCGAAGAACCCACAGAAGTTCCTTCTGAAACTCCCGGCGAGGGTGATTCTGACGGTTTCGAGGAAGACTCCACCGGCAACGATACCTCGGACAATGATTCTGAGGGTGTGTTGGTTGCGTCCATCGACGGCCGCATTGTCCTTTCAGCATTGGTAGAAAACGAATTTGGCTCCAATGAAGGCGAAGATATCACCGATCCCTCTGACAATGGCGAAGACGGCGAGGATGACAAAGACGTCACCGACCCCTCTGACAATGGCGAAGACGGTGGGGATGACCAAGACGTCACCGACCCCTCTGACAATAGCGAAGACGGTGAGGATGACCAAGACATCACCGACCCCACCGAGGATGACAAAAAAGACGATGATAAGCCTGCCATCGAGGATGAAGAGGAAGAACCCACTTTCACTGCTTCTGCGGAAAAGGTGGAGAGCAAAGACCTGGGTTCTGTCAAGAAGGTGACAATGACCGTCGCCCCTTTCTCCTTCCAGAAGACTAGCTTTGTGGTGCAACCTCTGTCGGTGACCCAAGGCGAAGGCCAGCTCCTGATCAAAAAGGTGGATGGAGAGGGCAACCCCATCCCCGGTGTCACCTTTACCGCAAAGGTCACTGCGGAAGACGTTTTTAAGCATCAATTCTTCGGTACTTATTATACCGATGGCAGCGCTGAGATTCCCGTCACCACCGATGAAAACGGGGAAGCGGTGCTGAACTACACCGGTTCTTTTCAGGTAAAAGATACCGATAGTAGAGATACAAAGACCATCAACGGCAAAGACTATGCCTTGACCATTGAGCTCTATGAGACCGGCGGTTTGGATGAGTATGAGGCTGCTGATCCCAAGACCCGGTTGATCCAGTTTGAAAAGGAAGAGGATGCTACTCAGCTAACCGTTTCACGGCGTCCCGGGGTAAATACTGACTATGTCACGGATTATTCCAAAGAGTCTACTAGAAGGCCCTTTGTCACCGTGCAAAACAAGAAATCCGTTAATTCGGTGCAGCTTCGCGCTTTGGCCATTGGCCAGTCCGGCTTGGAGTTCACCTATAGAATTACGGTGGACGGTGTGCCCTATAACGGCACTTTGACAAGCAAAAATGGGAATACTGTGACCGCTGAGAATGGCTATGTCACAATCCCCCAGGACAACGACAATGGAGACTACACCTACACCATCACTGGCATTGGTGCTGGTAAAAATGTGGTGATTGAGCAGACCGGCAGCGCAGGGTGTAAACTGATCCGGTTGCTCCACGGTTCAACGCTGTTGGATTTGGGCCCGGCCTCCTTTGAATCCAAGAAAGGGGACAATGGCGCAATCATCTTTGTAAACGCCAAAACCGGCACTGGCGGCGCAACCGGCTCTGCGTTGGAATTGACCAAAAAGGCAATTCGCAACGATGCGCTCAGCACCGGCAACGACATCATTTATGATATGGAGTTGACCGTGGCAGGCAAGGGCAAAGTCACCGAGATGGAGACACCTGTCAATGTCATTTTTGTCATTGACCGATCCAGCTCTATGCGGGATACAGTGAGCGGCAATGGATATGGTAATGGCGGAGATAACTCCCGCTGGAATATCACCCGCCGCTCCATCAACACTATGGCGGAAAACCTAATTAAATCGAATAGAAACAGCCAGGTTGCGGCCGTGTACTTCCAGGATGAGAAAGGCGGAGTCATTTCCAATTGGACCTCCAATGTCGGAGAAGAGTGGATCACCTTGGGCAACCCGGGTACCGGTTATGGCACCTATGCAGCTAAGGGATTTGAAAAAGCTTACGAACTGCTGGGGCAGCGGGGTAACAACTATCCCACCTATGTGGTGTTTATGACCGACGGCGATGAAAGCGATGGGGCAGACGGTGTTAACAGGGCAATTGCCGCCGCTAAGAAGATCAACGCGGATTACCCTGAAGTCCAGATTCACACCATCGGCATCAGCAACGATCCCGGCACAGCGGTACTGAATCCCCAGGGCGAGAACCGCTATCAGGATTCTTACACCAAAGCGACCAAAGAGACAGATATTTCCAACACCTTCACCGGCATTCTCAATATGATTTTTGAGAATTACGAAATCCCCGTGGTCACTGACCAACTGAGCGGCAACGTGGAGTTGATCCAAGGAACCCAAAAGACTTGGGTCAATGATACAGAAGTGTCTGGCGAGGTGGTGTTCAACGATCGCAACGACACCTTCACCTGGACCATCAATGCAAAAGATGGGGACAAAGCAATTTTGGATGGTATGGAAAACGTCCATAAGCTGACCTACCAGGTGAAAGTCACCAATGGGAGCACTGACTACACCAATTTGGCAGATCCGGATACCGGTACCCATGCGAACGATAAAGGTTGGTTCTCCAACGGGGTAGCGGAACTCCGCTGCCGTGGCGTGTATACCGAAAGCTTCCCCAAACCGGTTGTTCAAACCAAAGTGGTCATCAACAACCAGGATATCGACATTGTAAAAATCGATGCTGATAGCAAGGCAGCTCTGTCCGGCGCCGAGTTTGTCATCAAGAGGGGGAGCAAAGAAGTTGCTGCCCTGACAACTGGCGCAGATGGTACAGCCAATATGAAGCTAGATGTTTTGGCTCAAGAGTTCGGCGGCAACCCCACAGCGGGCACAAAACTGACCTTTACAATTGAGGAAAAGAAATCTCCGGAGAACTACGCACCGATCTCCGGCACAATTGCCACTTTTGACGTGGAGTATACCGGTAGCATGTTCCGCATCGCTAAAAACGGCGAGAACGATGTGTTCACCGTAAACAGCGACAAGGCAGAATACTCCATGGAGAAAGGCACCCTGACCGTGAAGAACAGCCTGGGTGCGAAGGGTATCACCACCACAGTGGAAAAGAGCTTCAAGAGTGGGGATGCTACTGATCTGGGCGGCAAATCCTACACCGTTCGGATTAGCGATGGCGCTGCCACGGTGAAGGATTTCACGGTGAGCGACCCATATACGGTCGAATTTACCGGTGGAGACGCTCCTGCCCTAGAAGCAGGGAAGGAATACACCGTCACCGAAGTAATCCCCAATGGGGCGAACTACACCTTAGACGGCGAGATCTCTATCGAGGTTTCTTATCAGGGTGGTGAGAAGCAAACATCTGCTGGTTCCTTCACAATCCCCCGCGAGAAATTTACAAGCGTTACTGGAATTACCATCCGCTTGACCAACAAAGCAAACCGCGGAAACATCGAGTTTACCAAGTATGGCCAAGAGGACAACAAGTTGGCAGGCGCTGTATTTGGTATCTATACAGATCCGGCATGCGCTACCACAGCTTTTGCAACTGCGACTTCCGATGCTGAGGGCAAGGTTTCCTTTGCCAACATCCCGGTCGGCACCTACTATGTAAAAGAAATCTCTGCCCCGGATCATTACCAGGTAAGCGATACAATCTACTCTGTAGAAGTGACCAACGGCGGAACCGCAAAGATCAATGATGGCAAAGTGGTAAACAACTACGTCAATGATGGCTCCATCACCGTTGTGAAGAAGCTGACAGAAGGCACCTCTTGGGAGTTTGCCAAGGATGCTGCGTTTACCTTCACCGCCACCAAGGGTGGTGTAACCCACACCGGTACCGCCACATTTAGCAGAGAAGAAGACCTGGAAAATGGCGTCACTGTCCTGTGGGCGACTGCGGACGGTACCGTTTCCAGCCTCACTGGCTTGGAATACGGTGCTTGGGAGATCAGAGAGGCCAGCTCTGGCAATTTGTTCGAACTGAGCAAGGCTGAAGGAGACGGTCAAAACGTTGCAATCAGCAACAAGGTCGCCACTGCGACTTTGGGCATTGCGGACCAAGACGCAACGGTAACTTTCACCAACAGTCCCAAGCAGAATGCGGGCAGTATCAACATTTCCAAAGCTGTTACAACCGCGAACCCGACTTATACTGGCACTTTCCCAGTTGGTGTTTACACTAAACAAGGGAACGATCAGATGGTTTTAGCAGGTACTCCCATATTCTTAAATGCGGATGGAACCGTTCAAACCGCATCTGGCCTGGCTTTGGATCAGACCTACTATGTAAAAGAAGAAGCTGTAAAAGGCTATACTTTGGTTGGTATGACCGTTGGTGGGGCGCCTGTGGAGCCTGTCACCTACAACAATGAGAAATACTACCCTGTCACCCTCACCGGTACGGCGGCAGTCCAGGTTGTAGTGACCAACACCGCTGCCACCTATGGCGTTGCTATCCAGGTCGCCAAAGACCTGAAAGACACCTTCTTGTTGAAAAATGGCGATTCCAAAGAGTTTACCTTTACTTTGACCGGCCCCAATGGCTACGAGGAAGAAGCCAAAGTGACCGTAAGCAAGGATCAGCAAGGCAATCTTTCCACTGCCCCTGTGACCTTCACAAAGCCCACAAACGGCTGGGTTGCGGGTGTGTATACCCTTGCTGAGGAGAGCGACAGCCAGTACACTCTGGACGGGATGAAATCCAATATTGCAGGGTTGTCCATCACAAACGGCGTGGCATTTACCCTGACGGATGACATCCTAAGCCAGAATCCCACAATCACCTTTACCGCGACCAACAAAGTGGCTGTAGCAGAGGTTAGCTCCATTTCTTTGAAGAAGGAGATCGCAGAGGGCGCTTGGCTGATCCCTGAGAGCGGCAAGACCTTTAACTACACCCTGACCACCCCGGATCAGAAAACGATTGCGATCACGGCCACCTTTAACAAAGATGGCACCAGCAATAGCAATATCCTGGAGCAGGTGAAAGCCGCTTATGGCGATCCTGTGAAGCTCCCAGTCGGCACCTACACCCTGGCCGAGGGTGCTGATGACCAGTTCAACGCACAGAGCATGACCGCAACCGGTGCAGATACTGTAAGCAGCACTGTGAATAGCATCACCTTCGGTGTGAACAAGGATACCACCAGCATCGCCTTTGTATCCACCAATACCGTGAAGACCGGCGCTATGGATCTGGTCATCCGCAAGACCATCCCCGGTTATGCGGTTGGCGCAGACGATAAGACCTTTGCATTCACTCTGACCAAGCCGGATGGCACAACAACCGTCAAGGAACTGACCCTGGCGGCCAACGCCACCACCGGCACCGTCACCTGGGGCGAAGAAGAGCTCAAAGGCCTGCCCTACGGTGAGTACAAACTGACCGAGAGCAATTCCGGTTCGAAGTTTATCTTTGCTGATGTTACAGTGTCCGGCGAGGGGATGAACCCGACCCTGACAGAGTCAGGCGGCAAGAAGACCGGCGAAGTGGTCTTTCACTATGCCGGTGCTGGCAGCTTGGAAGTCACCTATGCGAATGAGCCCCTGCCGGAAGGCAGCGTGACCATCGAAAAACAGATGGCGGTTGGTTCCAAGGTGAAAGCGGATACCCAGTTTGTATTCGATATCATCGATCAAGCAACGGGCAACGTTGTTAGAACTGTAACAATTGAGGCAAAAGCAAATGCAAGCGGGACAATCGGCTCCGAAATGGTCGGCGGTCTGGAATTTGGCAAGACTTATGTGGTAAAAGAGCGGGCACAGGATGGGTACATCCTGGATTCTATCAGCCACAGCGCGGGGACTGCCACAATGGTGGCCGGCACGGAGTATGAAGCCAAAACCGCAGAGTTTACCCTGGAGGTAGGCAGCCCGATCAAGGTTGTGGCAGTCAACTCCAATGCCAGCGGCAGCGGCATTAGCAGCCTGACCAAAGTGTTTGAGACTAATGGTCTGGATGCAGAAGCAGTGACATTCGAATTGTACAAAGCAGTAGCCGAAGGGGAAGACCAATTGGTTGCTACTGGTACAATCGGGGCACAAAGCTTTACTGGATCCGGCAATGAGAAATCTTCGAGCGATATTGCTTGGGACACCAATCCAGCCACTCTCCCCGTGGGTGATTACTATGTGGTAGAGAGATTGGCCGGGAACAGCAACTACCAGTTCAAGAAGGCCCAGGTTGATACAGCGCCCGCAGCCACGGAAAACCGTGCGGCGTTCACCGTCACCGGCATCAGAGAAGGCGTGAACATCACCTTCACCAATGAGCCCATCTCCGGCGCGGGAAGAACCCCCAGCACCCTGACCAAGGTCCTGGACAACGGCTTTGACCTGGACACTGGCGATGTCTTTAAGATCACAGTGGAATCCAGCGACAAAACTTTCAAAGAGACAAGAGAAGTGAGCGCTTCTGAGCTGATTTCCTCCGCATCTCACAGCAAGGTGCTGGAAGAGAACTTCTCTTTGAAGAACGGCGTTTACACTGTGACCGAGGAGATCGAAGGCGGAAATTACCAATTGGCAGCAGGCGAGTACACCTACACTGTGACAACTGCGAATCCCTCTGTGGTGATGGTTGTTCACAATAAAGCAAATAGCGTTGCCAAAGACAGCTTTGCGCTGAACCTGATCAAAAAGGTGGACAGCGAAAATGCGGTAAACCACAGCTTTGACTTTGTCCTGACGGGGCCTGGCATTGCCGAAGGCGGCATTGAACTGACCTTGGAAGGTGCAGCCGGCGAAGGGAAACAGGGCAGCTTCACCCTGCCGGATACCTTCCAGTGGCAGTACGGCACCTACACCATCACCGAAAAAGAGCATGATTACTATGACTTCTATTCGGCTAGTGGTGAGACAGGAACTGTAAATCCAACAGATAGAAGCTTTAGCTTTGTTCTTGACAGCACTTTAGCTCAGCAGGGTCAGCTGACCGTCACCTTTGCCAACCACCAGAAGGCTGCAGAGGAAGGCGCAGTCACCCTGACCAAGACCCTCCAGTCGGGCGAGACCCCCTACAACTCCACCGATTCCTTTACCTTTAAGGTGGCAGAATCTGTGGAAGCTATAGAGGATGGCCGTGCCATCACTGTGAGAGCAGACGGCCAGGCGGTCAACATCCCCGGCCTGAAGCTGGGTGGAACCTACTTCATCAAAGAGACCAACACCGGCGCGGATTACAGCTTTGTAAACTTCACCGGCGAGGGCTTGGAGGATAAGGGCAACGGCGTTTATCAGTTCACCGTTCCCTCCGATGCATCGGCTGAAAATGTGTTCGCAATTACTGCGACCAACCACAAAATACCCAGAGCCATCGACCTTCCCATCTACAAATACAGCAGCAATGGCAATTCTCTTGCCGATGCCGGTTTCACCCTGTATGCGTATGAGGAGAGCAGCAATGGAAATCCTGTGGTAGGCGCGATTATCAGAGGCGAACAGACCACCGATGCACAGGGCAGACTGACCATTTCCGGCCTGGGCGAAGGCCGCTATATCCTGCGGGAGACCAGAGTTCCCTCTGGCCACTACACCCCCAATTACCTCATCGCCTTTGAGGTAACATACAACAATGGAATCCTCACCATCGAGATGCTCAACTCCAACAGCAACTTTGCTTGGGAGGATGGCGTTCTCAACATCCGCAACCAGAGACGCAGCGGAGGCGGCGGTGACAGCGGCGATGATGATGACGACTACGTCACCATCGACGACGAGGATGTCCCGCTGGGCAATGTCATCATTGAAGATCCTCAGATTCCTCTGTCGGGCTTGCCGGATGCAGGCGGATTCCCAGTGGAGTCCCTCGCTCTGATTGGCGCAGGCATGATGCTGGCCGGTTGGGCACTGGGCCGCAAGAAGAACGATGAGGATGTGGAGAAATAGCTTCTCCCACCCATGCAAGTAACAAGCTCAAATCGAGAAAAGCCGCCCTGCGTTCCAGGGCGGCTTTTCAAGAATTTTATATGGAAAGCGAGTACTGCAATGATGAACGCGAAAGACCGCAAAATGCTCTCGAAAACCCTGTTGATTGCGGGCGCTGTGCTGATGGTAATTGGTGTGGGATATGAAGCGATCAACTACCCTTGGCAGATTGTCTTGGCTAAGCTGGGCATGGCTTCCCAAAGTGCTATGGCTGACCCCAAGCCCTTGGAAAACGCCACCTGGACCACCCTCCCGGCGGAGGAATGGGCCGAGGGGGATCCCCTCAATGTCCTGCCCGCCCAGGGGAACCTGTTGATGGCCCGTCCGGAGGTGGAAAACCTAACGGTGGTGGGTTACTTCAAGTTCCCCAAGCTGGGGATTAGTGAAAACATCGTGTTAGGTAGTGATGAAGAGCTCATGTATGGAGTGGGCCATGTCAATGGAACTGCGGGTTTGGGCCAGGAGGGCAACTGTGTCCTGGCCGGACACCGAAATTACATTGTCATGCATCCATTCCGCCACCTGGACAAAGCCGCAGTAGGGGACCGTGTCATGGTGGAGGATCAGGCCAACATCTACACTTATGAGATCTACGAGATTTTGACGGTAAAGCCGGAGGATGTCTATGTGACCGAGCTGCAGGAGGGGGAGAGCCACATGCTCACCTTGGTCACCTGCACCCCTGTGCTCAACCCCACTCACCGGCTGGTGGCTTGGGCGCGCCTGGTAGAGACAATACCCAAAGCATAATTCCCCTAAAAACAGCCGCAACTGCGGCTGTTTTTTAGGTCAGCGGCCAATCTTCCCCAGAGGGGAGACAAGAGGGACTGTGTTTGGCCGTTCCGTCATAGCATGGGAAAATGGTGCGGCCTCCAGCGAAAGCGCTCATGGAACTTTTGTAAATTCTCCTAGGATTCTTTTGCCGGCTGTGCTACAATAATGAAAAGAGACAACAGTCAGCGAGGGCCTTTTGCCCGGCTGTAAGGAAGGTTTCCTTCACCGAAAGGAGAATGCATATGTCCTATCTTTTTATCCAATACCCCAAATGCTCCACCTGCCAAAAGGCAAAACAATGGCTGGAAGATCACGGGGTTTCCTACACCGCCCGCCATATTGTAGAAGAAAACCCCACAGAACAGGAGCTCTCCCAGTGGATTGCCCGGAGCGGACTGCCTATCAAGCGGTTTTTCAACACCAGCGGCCTCAAATATAAGGCGCTGGAGCTCAAGGACAAACTTCCCCTCATGAGTGAAGAGGAGATGGTTGCCCTTCTGGCCACCGATGGGATGCTGGTCAAGCGTCCACTCCTCATCGGGGAGGATACCATCCTGGTTGGCTTTAAACCCCAGGAATGGGAGAGCATCTTATAGGGGCGGGAAAGCCTAGACCATGTGGAAAGGAGGGAATGATTGTGGAAAAAATTTGGGATGTCACCGCATTGGGGGAGCTATTGGTGGATTTTACCCCGCTGGAGAGCCGCGGGCCCAACCCGGCATTTGAAGCCAATCCCGGGGGTGCGCCTTGCAATGTGCTGGCTATGCTGTCGGCTTTGGGGCGCAAAACGGCATTTATCGGCAAAGTGGGGGCAGATTATTTCGGTGGGATGCTCCACAGCGCCTTGGAGGAACTGGGAATCTCCGCCGAAGGGCTGCTCCACGACCGGACATACAACACCACCCTGGCCTTTGTCCACAACGACACCGCTGGGGAGCGGAGCTTTTCCTTTTATCGCAAGCCGGGTGCGGACAGCATGCTCCGCAGCCAGGAAGTCCCCTTTTCCCTGATTGAGCAGTCGAGGATTTTTCACTTCGGCACCCTGTCCATGACCGACGAGCCCGCTCTAGAAGCCACCCGTAAGGCATTGGACTGCGCCAAAGGGTGTGGGGCCCTCATCTCCTTTGACCCCAACCTGCGGCCCCCCCTTTGGGAGAGCCTGGCCATCGCCAAAGACCGGATGCGGGAAGGGTTTTCCGCCTGCGATGTCCTGAAAATTGCCGGGGAGGAGCTCAATTTCATCACCGGCATAGGGGATCAAAACCGGGCGGCCCTCTTCCTGATGGACCACTACCAAATCCCCTTGGTGTTTGTCACCTCCGGCAGAGAGGGGAGTGCCGCTTATTACCCCGGCGGCATCCTGCGGCAGGAAACATTCCTGGACGTTCCCACTGTGGACACCACTGGCGCAGGGGATATTTTCTTCGGCTGTATGCTGGACACCATCCTCCGCCTGGGCCCGGAGGGCTTCTCCCCCCAAGAGATGCAGGAGGCCCTTCGGTTTGCCAGCGCAGCGGCCGCTATAGTCACCACCCGGCCAGGGGCGATGCGTTCGGTGCCCCGGCGGGAGGAAGTGGATGCTTTTTTAAACGGCCATCCGCTGTAGGGCCAGAAGCTGCCCTCCGGGAACGCAATATGAGGGTTAGGTGTGTTGCCCATAGCAGAGAAAGCCCTGTTTCACAAGGAAAACCCCCGGCGAGAACCATCTCGCCGGGGGTTTCTACTTGGTTGCATTTGTTGTTCTGGGGTGAGGGCGGGAAGAAACCCCCCTGCCATAAAGGTGGCTACTTGCTGTCCGTGTTTCGGTTGTGGTGGGATCTCCATGTTAAAAAGGCGGCGATAGCTACAGCGGAACCAACGACCCCCAAAGCCAGTGGGATAGAGGGGGATGCAGAAGGGACTGCAGGATCTTCCCCGCCGGAGGGGGTAATTTTGGTGAAGACCACATGGATTTCGTGGTCCCGGCTGATGTTTTCAAACAGGTAGGAGTCCGCTGGGGGGAGGGATTTTCCGTCCACCAAAAGCTTCTCGACCCGGTAACCTTTTTTAGGTTGAATCAGAAACTCAGCGCTGCTTCCTTGAGTCAGCCGGCTGATGCCGGAGGGCTGGATGGTGCCGCCGCTTCCGGTGGAGGCGAGGATTTCAAACTCCTGGAACTTGCCGTAATTCTCATCGGGGAGGGCCAGGGCAAAGGTGGTCAGATTGGAAAAATCACTGCTGACCATCCCGCCGGATACTGTGGCAGGCCGCTCTCCGATGGAGCCGTCTTCCCGCAGGTAGAGGATGGAGGCCGGGGTGCCGTCCTCTACCTTGAGATTGAAGAAGGAGACGGTATAAGGGCTCAAGGTGACTGGCTCTTCTTCATCTTGAATAGAGGCTTTGCAGAGTGCGGCCACCTTCCGGCTGGAAGAGGACGCGTATTGGGAAAATTGATTGTACAACTCCCCCTGGGCCAAAAGCGGCTCCACCAGGAATTGATTGATGTCCCGCACGTGGCTGGACACTGAGAAATAGTAGGCTTGTCCGCCGCTGGACCACTGGTAAGAGAAGGTCTTGCGGTTGCGCAGATCGGTGGTAGTGGTCAGTGAAGCAGAGCGCCAAAAATCTTCCCCCGCCAGGCGGTAATAGAGCACCGGCTGGGAGGACACCGATTCCTTTGGGGGGAGCAGGGTGCGGTGCAGAGGGTTTTGGGAAGTCTCCAGCTCATAGGAGAAGGTGAAGGGGATGAGATGCCCCCTCAGCAGAAATTGTTCCAGGTCAATGACAGGGCCTTCCGGATCCTCTTGGCTGGCTGGCTCAATGGAAATATCGGTCACCTCATCGTTGAGAATAAGGAGGCTGCCTGGGTCAAGGGCATTGTCCTCTGGAACCACTACCTGCAATTTCAACCCGGTGAAGGTAAAGGCATCTCCTCTGGGACCCAAGATGCTCTCCGGCGTCACTGTGTAGCTGTGCAAAGCGGGGGTGCCCAAAGGCGCCTCTTTATCCGAGCCGTTGTCGGTGAGGGCAAGGGGGCGGTAGATGGTCAATGTCTCCCTAGCGCGGCCGGTGACATCGCCGATCTGCCGGTCCCTCGCTTGGTAGTGGCCGTCGAGGCCGGCGACGATATCATAACTTCCTGCGGCTGCCTGGGAGGAAACCCGCAGCTGAAAGGTGGCGCCCACCGAGTGGTAGACAGACACATTGCCCAGCTTGGAGCCGTTGGGGGTGAGCCCCGGGTAGGAGATGGAACTGATGACCAAGCTATCCGGGACAAAGGTGACCCCCGCGGGCAGCTCCCCCAGATAGAGGGTACAGTCCCGCAGAATATAGGGAGATGGGTTTTCAACGAGGATGGATAGGGTGATAATTTCCTCCTCCGGCGCAATGAGCTCCTGGGAGGAGAGGGTGAGGGTGACGTTGTTGTCCAGCCGCATGGGTCTGGGCGGTGGGGATTCTTCCCCGAAGGCGGAGAGGGGGCAGAGGATCAGCAGGATGGCTAGGGAGAAAAGAGCCCACCGCTTGGGCCAATTTTGCACACATATCCCTCCCATTCGGCAAAGTCCATTTTACATACAGTAGTATTATACCATAGTTTTTTTGCAGGGAAGCAGGAAAAATTTCGGAAAGATTTTCGAATTTTTATTGGTTTTGGGATGGAATGGGGGAAATTTGCCCCCAAAAGAGGAGTGGGACAGGGGATAGCGGTTTTTTCCCGTTCCCAGGGATTTTGTGGTACAATAGCCACAGGCGAAGCCCTTTGCGGCAACAGCTGCACCGCAATTCTTACAGTTTGTGCAGACTTTTCTGACACAATAATCGCAACGCAATTTTGAGGGGGCGCCCTCCTGCGGCAAAGCTGCACTATTTTTCCTCTTTTTCTTAACTTTGTAGGAGGACAATCACGAGAACCCCATATCATGCAAAATCCCCACAATGCGGAACACCCGCACAAATTTAGAAAGGAACAGACGATGAAACTGCTGCAATTGGCCGACCTGCACATCGGCAAGCGGGTCAACGAATTTTCCATGCTGGAGGATCAGATCTATATATTGCATCAAATTCTAGATATCGCCCGGGAACGCAGGCCAGATGGAGTGCTCATCGCCGGGGATGTCTACGACAAGACCATCCCTTCCGCGGAGGCGGTCACCGTGCTGGACGGCTTCCTCACTTCCCTGGCGGACCTCCATATCCCAGTGTTTGTGGTGCCGGGCAACCACGATTCCGCCGAGCGGTTGGGGTTTGGCAGCCATCTTCTGCGGGAAAGCGGGGTGTATATTGCCGCCCCTTACCACGGCGCCGTGGAGCGGTTCACCTTGGAAGATGCCTATGGCCCGGTGGGGATCCACCTGCTTCCCTTCCTGCGGCCAGCGGCAGTGGGGGCCTGCCACCCGGAAGAAAAGGTGGACGGCTACGACAGCGGAGTGCGCCTGGCCCTCTCCCACGCTGATTTTTCCGGTGCAGACCGCCATGTGCTGGTGGCCCACCAGTTTGTCACCAGCGGCGGCAAGGAGCCGGAGCGCAGCGATTCCGAAGCCATTACCGTGGGGGGGCTGGACAATGTGGAGGTCTCCGCCTTCGACCGGTTTGACTATGTGGCCCTAGGGCACATCCATGGGCCCCAGTTTGTGGGGCGCCCTTCGGTGCGGTACGCCGGTTCCCCTTTAAAATACTCCTTCTCCGAATGGCGGCAGCAGAAAACCGCCCTCTTAGTCACTTTAAGGGGGCCAGGGGAAGAGCCAGAACTGGAAAAAATCCCCCTCATCCCCCTGCGGAACCTGCGGGTGATCCGGGGGCCGCTTGCCCAGCTGACCGCCATGGGGGAGAAGAGCCAAGATTACATTGAGGCTGTCCTTACCGACGAGGAGAGCCTGGCCGACCCCCTGGGGGAACTGCGGCAGATCTACCCCAATCTGATGCGGCTCACCTTTGACAACCGGCGCACCCAAACCCAGGGAGGCCCGGGCGTTGCCCAAAGCATCCGGGAGAAGAGCCCTTTGGAGCTGTTTGGAGAATTTTATGAGGCGCAGAACGGCGCCCCGTTGGAGGAGGAGCAGACAGCGCTTCTCTCCCAGCTGTTGGCGGGATTGGAGGAAGCGCGATGAAACCTATAAAATTGGTGCTGAATGCCTTTGGCCCCTATGCCGGCCGGGTGGAAATCCCCTTTGCCCACTTTGGGGAAGGGGGGCTGTTCCTCATCACCGGGGACACCGGCGCGGGGAAAACCACCGTATTTGACGGTATCGCCTTCGCCCTCTTTGGGGAGGTGAGCGGCTCCGCCCGCACAGTGGAGGGGCTGCGCAGTGATTTTGCCTCTCCAGGGGAAAAAACCTTTGCCGAGCTGACCTTCTCCCACCAGGGCAAGGAGTACCGGGTGGTTCGCAACCCCGGCTACCAGCGCCCGAAAAAAACGGGGGAAGGCTTCACTTCCGAGCGACCGGACGCCGACCTGTTCCTCCCCGGCGGCCAGGTGGTCTCCGGTGCGGCCAAGGTCACCGCCCAGATCACTGACCTGTTGGGGGTGGACGCCCGCCAATTCAAACAAATCGCCATGATTGCCCAAGGGGAATTCCTGCGCCTTTTGCTGGCCGACAGCCGGGAACGGGCGGAAATCTTCCGCAAGGTCTTTGGCACCGGCCGGTTTTTGCAGCTGCAGCAGCAGCTCAAGGAGCAGGAGCGGGCCCTTTTTGCTGAGCGGGAGGAAAACGCCCGGGGTATCTTGCAGTATTTGGGCGGGGCACAGGTGGAAACCCCAGAGTTTGACCTGGACAGCCGGGAGATTGCTGCCGCCCCAAAGATGCTGGGGCTGCTTTCCGAGGAGATCGCCGCGGGGGAAACCCGCTGGAAAGAGTTGCGCCGCCAATTGCAGGAGGCACAGGAACAGGAGCAGCAGTTGGCCCTGTTGGAGGACCAGGCAAAGCGGCAGGAGGAAACCCTGGCTGCCCTAGAAGAGACTCGCCGGGAGCTGGAGCGGCTGACGGCCCAGGGGGATGAGATAGCCCGGCAGGGGAAGGAACTGGCCCTCTACCAGCGGGTGGAGGCCCACAGTGGGGAGTATGCCTCCTGGAAGCGGGAAGAGGCGGAGCAAAGGGAGGCGGAGGCCGCCCTAGCCCGGGCGAAGACCGCCTTAGCCAAGAAGGAAGAGGAACTCCCCGCCCTGCAAGAGGCGCTGCGGCGGGAGGAGGAGGGGGAACCCCTGCGCCGGGAACTGCAAGAAAAGATCGCCCGCCTCTCCCCCCAGCTGCCGGTGTACCGCCAGGTGGAGGAGCTGGAAAGGGAGAAGAAAGAACGGGAAAAAGAGCTGACCCAGTGGCGGTCGGATACGGCGGCCCTCGCCGGGCAGGAGGAGGAAACCTCCAAGGTCATCGCCAAGCTGGAAGGGGAATTGGAAACCCTCTTTGGGGCGGAGGCCGCCCTGGTGGAGGTGGAGCATGCCATCGCCGAGAAAAAGAAACTGTGGCAAAAGGCCGCCGCCGCCAAAGAGGACTGCGCCGCCCTGCGGGATCAGAACCGCCGGCTGAAAGAGGCCCAGCAGAGGTTCCGGCAGGCCCAGGAGGATTTTTCAGGCAAGCGGGCCCGCTGTGACCAATTGGAGGACCAGTTCCTCCAGGCACAGGCCGGGGTGCTGGCCGGTTCCCTCCGGGAGGGGGAGCCTTGCCCGGTATGCGGTTCCCTCCGTCATCCCCGGCCCGCACAGATGCCCGGCGGGGCTCCCGGCGAGGAGGATCTGAAACAGGCCCGCCAAGAGAGAGAACGGGCCTCAGCCGCCGCCCAGGAGGCCTCCCTGGAGGCCGGCAAGCTGGACGCCAAAAGCAAGGCCATGGTAGAGGCCTTGCGCCGGCGGGTAGAGGAGCTCTTCCCCGAGGACCCGGCTGGGGGCAAGTTGTCAGCCCTCATGGAGCGGATTACCACCTGTATCGCCGGGGCGGAGGAAGAACTCGCCCGCTTGGAGAAAAAGAAAGAATCCCTTTCTTCCCAGGTGCGGCGGCGTGGGGAAGGGCTGGCGGAATTGTCCGCGGCCCGGTCCCGGAAGGGGGAACTGGAGCGGCAGCGGCAGGAAACCCAGGCCCGCCAGGAAGCCGCTTCCTCCCAATTTGCCGGGGTGGAAAGCCGGCTTCGGGAGCTCACTTCCCATTTGGAATACCCCTCCCGTCAGCAAGCGGAACAGGTGCTGTGCGCCTGGGAAGAGGATTTGGGGGCCGCCTGTAGGAAGTTGGAGGAATCCCAGAAGGCCTTGGCGGCGACGGAAAAGGATCTCTACTTCCTGCGGGCGGTGTGGGAGGAAGCGGCCCGCCGCGAGCAAGAGGCCGCTCGGAAAGCCCAATCGGCCCGGGCAGTGTTTTTAGCGGGCCTTGTGGCCGATTCCCTCACCGAGGAGGGTTTTGCCGCCTACATGGACCGGGGAGAGGAGTTCGCCCAGGTACAGCAGCAGCTGAATCAGTACCAGCTGGCCTTAGCCGCCGCCCAGGAGCGGGAAAAGACCCTGGCTGCCCACAGTGGGGGGGGGAAGGTCATGGACCGGGAGGAACTGTCCGCCCGCCTTGCATTGGCGCGGGAAACGCGGGCCCGCCTGGCCGCCGCCGAACGGGCGGAGGACACCCGTCTAACCCACAACCGGTCGGCCTACGACAAGGCCCAGGTTCTGTTCCGCCAGCGGGGGGAGCTGGATCGCCGGTACGCCATGGTCCGGGACCTGTCCCGCACCGCCAGCGGGGAGCTGCCCGGCAAGCAGAAGATCGCCTTTGAACAATATGTACAGGCAGCCTATTTCGGCCAGGTGGTGGAACGGGCCAACCTGCGGCTGGATTCCATGACCGGTGGGCGGTATCAGCTGCTTCGCAAGGAACAGGCTGCCGACTTGCGAAGCCAGTCCGGCCTGGAACTGGATGTGCTGGATCACTACACCGGCCGAGTGCGGTCGGTGCGTTCCCTCTCCGGAGGGGAGTCCTTCAAGGCGGCCCTTTCCCTGGCCTTGGGCCTTTCGGACGTGATCCAGAGCCACGCGGGCGGGGTACAGATCGACGCCATGTTTGTGGACGAAGGGTTCGGCTCCCTGGATTCCGAATCGCTGGAACAGGCCATCTCCGCCCTGGCGAGCTTGGCCGGGGGGAACCGCCTGGTGGGCATCATCTCCCATGTGGCAGAGCTCAAAGAGCGGATTGAGCAGAAAATTTTGGTCAAGAAGGGATCCAGCGGCAGCTCGGTGGAGGTTGTCGGGGGGTGAGGGAAACTCCCCCACTCCTTTTTACCCCCTGGGATTAGCCCCTCTCAAAATCGGGCATAGTAAGAGGGAAAGCCGCTGTAGTTTCCCCTGGATGGAAGCTGACAGGCGGCCGGATAGAAAGTCTTGGCCATCTCCCCACCGGATGTACACCTCTTCTCCAAGAAAATGCCTCCAACATTTTTTCCAAAAAACAGTTGACAAAATTGTGAAAAGCGATTATAGTATTACTGTAAATTAAATGAGGCTTCTGATACCTGCCGGGGTATCTAAAAGGGAGTAGTTTTAAACTGTAGATCAACATCGTGGATTGTATGCAGTCCTGGTCTGCGGTCCGTTTAGGTAACAAGACTTTTAGAGCGTTTTTGAAATGCTTTAGAGTCTTGTTTTTTTACGCCATTCGAACCGAGGCATACAATCAGACAAGAAAAGGATGCGTGTGTATGATGTATCAAAAGAGCGTACAAGAGGCGGAGAAAGAGCTCCGCACCGACCTGTCCCAGGGCTTGACCCCTGAGGAGGCTGCCAAGCGCCTTCAGGAAAACGGCCCCAATGAGCTGAAGGAGAAGAAGGGCAAAACCAAGCTCCAGATCTTCCTCTCCCAACTCAACGACCCCATGATCTATATCCTGTTTGCAGCGGCAGCCGTTTCCATCCTCCTCAAAGAGGTGGGCGACGCCTGCATCATCCTGGTGGTGGTGCTGCTCAACGCTTTCATCGGCATGTTCCAGGAAGCGAAAGCGGAAAAGGCCCTGGAAGCCCTGAAAAAGCTCTCCAGCCCCTACGCCCTGGTCAAACGGGGCGGCAATGTGGTGGAAATCCCCGCCAAGGATTTGGTAGTGGGCGACGTGGTTGTGCTGGATGCCGGCCGCATTATCCCCGCCGACCTGCGGCTGACCAGCACGGTCAACCTGAAGATTGAGGAATCCGCCCTCACCGGCGAATCGGTACCGGTTGAAAAACACGCCGATTATGTGGCTGACAAAGAAGTTGGCATCGGCGACCGGATCAACATGGCTTACTCCTCCACCAGCGTGGCCTACGGCCGTGGTGAAGGCGTGGTTGTCGCCACTGCTGAGGACACCGAGATCGGCAAGATCGCCCAGATGATCAGCGAAGCCAAAGATGAGATGACCCCCCTGCAGAAGCGTCTTGCCGACCTGGGCAAGCTTCTGGGCGGCCTGGCTGTCCTCATCTGTGTGGCGCTGTTCGGCATCGCCGTATGGCAGCAGCGTGATGTCATGGAGATGCTGCTCACCGCAATCTCCCTGGCGGTAGCCGCCATCCCCGAGGGCCTGCCTGCTGTTGTGGCCATCGTTCTGGCCCTGGGTGTCCAGCGGATGGTCAAGGTCAACACCATTGTCCGCCGCCTGCCCGCTGTAGAGACCCTGGGCGCTGTCAGCGTGGTCTGCTCCGATAAAACCGGTACCCTGACCCAGAACCGCATGACCGTCACCCATGTATACGTCAACGGCCAGTCCAAAGACGTGAAGGATTTGGACCCCAAGGCCGATGAAACTTTCCTCAAAGGCTTTATCCTCTGCAATGACGCCTCCATTGCCGGCGGTTCCAAGATCGGTGACCCCACCGAGATCGCTCTCCTGGATATGGGCGTGCCCTTCGGCATGGCCCGGGAGGAGATGGAAACCACCCAGCCCCGTGTGGCGGAGCAAGCCTTTGATTCTGGCCGGAAGATGATGACCACTGTCCATAAAGAGCCTTCTGGCCGGGTGGTCAGCTATACCAAAGGCGCCACCGACGTGCTCCTTTCCCACTGTACCCACATCCTGGAGAACGGTGTGACCCGTCCCATCACCCAGGAGGATCTGAACAAGATCTCTGCCGGCGCCTCCCAGATGGCTACTCTGGCTCTGCGTGTGCTGGCTCTGGCCATCCGCGAGGACAACATGGCTGCTGAGGAGGAAAACCTCACCTTCGTGGGCCTGGTCGGCATGATCGACCCCCCGCGCCCCGAGGCCAAAGGCGCTGTCGCTGACTTTAAGAAAGCTTCTATCCGCACCATTATGATCACCGGCGACCACAAGGACACCGCCCTTGCCATCGCCAAAGAACTGGGCATCGCCGACAGCGACGACCAGTGCATCACCGGCGCAGACCTCTCTAAGATGACCCAGGAGGAACTCAATGCCAAGGTCAACAGCCTGCGGGTGTTCGCCCGTGTTTCCCCTGAGCACAAGGTGATGATCGTCAAAGCCTTCCAGTCCCACGGCTACATCGTCTCGATGACCGGCGACGGCGTCAACGACGCACCCTCCCTGAAGACCGCCGACATCGGCGTGGCCATGGGCATCACCGGCACCGACGTCTCCAAGAGCGCTGCTGATATGGTCCTCACCGATGACAACTTTGCCACCATCCGCGCTGCGGTGGAAGAGGGCCGTTCCATCTACAACAACATCAAAAAATCGGTGCTGTTCCTGCTGTCCTCCAACTTCGGTGAGGTGCTTACCATGTTCACCTCCATTATCGCTGGCTTGGCAGCTCCTCTTCAGGCCATCCACATCCTGTGGGTCAACCTGATCACCGACTCCCTGCCTGCCCTTGGCCTCGGCGTGGACAACAAGGAAAAAGGCATTATGGACAGAGCTCCCCGCGACCCCAACGAGAGCCTGTTCGCCCATGGCGGTATGGCGCTGGCCATCCTCTACGGCCTGGTTATCGGCGGCTTGACCCTGACTGCTTTCCTGTACTCCCCTGTCAAACATCTGACAGATGCGGGTATGGCTATCAACCTTTCGGGCATCAAGCTGATGCTGGAGAACCCCGACATCCTCGTCCATGCCCAGACTTATGCTTTCGTCACCCTGGCGATGAGCCAGCTGTTCCACGCCTTTGGCATGCGGGACACTGAGCACAGCATCTTCCAGACAAAGCCCTTCTCCAACAAGGTGATGCTGCTGGCCTTTGTGATCGGCCTGGGCCTTCAGGTGGCCGTGACCGAAATCCCCTTCCTCTGCCAGGTGTTTGGCACTGTTGCCCTCTCTATGACCGAGTGGCTGGAGCTGGCTGCTTTCGCCTGTGTACCTCTGCTGGTTCACGAGATTGTGGTTTTGGTCAAAAAAGTGGTGAAACGCTAACCTCTTTTCCTTTTCTCTTGGAAATCCCTGATAGATGAAGCAAAAAGGCCTCTCTCCCCCCGGGAGTAGGGGCCTTTTTGTTTGTTCCAATGCCGGAGAAATTTGCAATAAGGCTTGCCTATGGCCGTAAAACGCAGTAGAATAGATACATGCCTATTTTTCAAACAGGTGGGGATACGCCTCTATCTGTGCCAGGTGCGGTGAAATAATAAAAAATCGAAAGAAGAGAGAGGAGTCCTCTTTATGAACCAGTCGGGAGAAAAAGCCAACATGCGCTTATTTTTCGTCATCTGTGCCGTTTTTTATGTGGCAGCCAGCTTTGCTCACCCGGTGACCCCTTCCTTCATTAAGGAATATGGGCTCAACGACTATATGTTTGGCGTGGCCCTATCCGCTATGATGACGGTCAATTTTCTGTTTTCCCCCTTCTGGGGCAAGATCACCGGCTATATCTCCAGCCGGCGGTCGATGCTCATCGGCGGCATCGGCTACGGCATCGGCCAGCTGATGTTCGGCTTTGCCCGCACTGAGGCGATGGTGGTGGTGGCCCGGGGCTTTGCGGGTATTTTCACCGGCGCCACCTTTGTCAGCATGATGACATATGTGGTAAACTGTTCCTCGGATGAGGAGAGAGGCCAAAATCTGACTATTTTAGCTACCGTCCAAAGTGTGGCCGGTGCTTTTGGCTATCTGGTGGGCGGCCTCCTGGGAGAGATCAATATTATGGTCCCCTTCCTGGCCCAGTCTACGCTGTTGGCTGCTTGCGGTGTGCTGCTGTTCATCACCTGTAAGGATGATACCACCGAGGATATTCACACCCTCACCGTCGGTGATATCGCCCGGCAGGCCAACCCCTTTTCGGCTTTCCTGGCAGGGCGAAATTTTATGACGGTGCTGTTTGCCGTCTTGTTTGCCATGACCACCTTCCAGCAGTTGGGGTATAACGCATTTGAGCAGTGCTTCAACTACTTCATTAAGGATCAATTCGGCTTTACATCCGCTTACAATGGCCTTGTAAAAGGGGTGGTTGGCATTGTTGCCCTGGTGGCCAACGCCACGATCTGTATGTGGATCATGAGGAAAACCAATGTGAAGCGTTCGGTGATTTTTGTGCTGGCAAGCAGTGCTGCGGCCATTTCCGTCGTTGCGGTGTCAGAGGATGTGATTCCCTTCTTCGCCATGAGCATCGTGTTCTTTGCCCTCAACGCCATCACCCTCCCCATCTCTCAGAATCTGGTGGCGGCAAAGGCCAAAGGCGGGGATTCCAACCTGGTAATGGGCTTCTACAACGCAACCAAATCTTTGGGCGGCATCTTTGGTTCTCTGTTCGCCGGTTTTATGTACTCAGCAGGGCCCAGGCTGGCTTTCTTTTTTGCCGCGGCTACCCTGGGAGTCAGCACCCTGGCATCCATTGTCTATTACCGTATGGACCGCAAACAAGTTGTGGCCCAATGATAGTGCTGTGATTCTTGGAGAAAGAGATCTCCCTCACGGGAAGCGTTTCCTGAGCTGGGAGCCCAGTCGGATATTCTGGTCAGTGTGCCGTTTTAAAATGGAATAGAAAAAGCGGGGGGGGTTATGCCCCCCGCTTTTTGCGGGAAAATCTGTAAATGGGGCAACAATTAAGCGGTTGGATGACACTGTATAAAGGACAAAGGGAAGGATTTGACAACAGGGAAAACGGAAACAAATTGGAATAAATCGTGTATATTCTACCAAAAGTATGACAAATTCACGAAATATTCCCACAAATGCCCTTTTCCTTTTGCGCAACCTGTGTTAGTATGAGGGCATAACTAGAG
>ERZ791611.778-NODE-778-length-26495-cov-12.913767_pt1 | contig 26495 bp, 23 predicted proteins | sample MGYA00510275_ERZ791611 | MGnify/ENA primary metagenome ERZ791611 (study PRJEB30046, sample SAMN00791912) | human gut metagenome | study: EMG produced TPA metagenomics assembly of the A metagenome-wide association study of gut microbiota in type 2...
CCATTTTGTCCATAGGAAACCCTCCTCCTTTACCTGGCCGTACTGCCTACAAGGTTTGAGGGTTCTGGCCTATGAAATTAACTTCCTTAGCCAACATCACGCCGTCATGGCGTAACAAAGAAGCCGCAAACCCTTGCATTGCATGTACGGCTTCTTCGCCTTTTATTCTCTTTAATTTTATAGTAATAGCGTCTAAAAACTGCCTATTCAAGAACTTACTTTAATAACGCTTTCATTACGTCCACGTAGCACTGCGTTACTTTCGTCAGCTGTTCCAACTCGATGTATTCATCCACGGTATGCGCCAAGTTTTCACGGGATGGCCCAAGACCGATGGTCTTGATGCCTGCTTCGCCGGCGTAATGGCTACCGTTGGTGCAGAAGTTGTACTGCGTGATTTCAGGTTCGAAACCGTCCTTATGGAGTTCGTCCACGACAGCGGTTACAAAGTCGGCATCCTTTTCATAGAGCCAGCCCGGGAAGAAGCGGTCAGCGGAAATGGTGTTACCGGTGTAGCACTGTTCGCTGCCGTTAGCGTAGGAGATTTTAAACTTCGCTTCCGGATCTTCGGCCATCAATTTATCGAGCACAGCCTGGTACGGTGCTAATACGGATTCCGGCGTTTCATTAACCAACAAACGACGGTCATAGGTTACGCGGCAATAGTCAGGCACTACGGAAGCACCCGGGTACGGCGAGGACTTAATGTCTGTCAATTCCAAAATGCCTTTGCCCAATACGGGATGTACCGGCGGTTCTACTTCCTGCAAGGCAGCAATAGCTTTGCCAATTTTATATACGGAGTTGATGCCCTTTTCCGGGTTAGCGGAATGGCAGCTCTTACCGAAGGATTCCAACACGATTTCCGCACGGCCACGCTGACCAACCTTAACATTGCAAAGAGAGGCTTCGCCAATAACAACATAATCCGGTTTTACGCGAGCGCTAATAGCTCGAGCAGCTACGCCTTCGAAGCATTCTTCGTGAACTACACCGGCTACATAGACAGAACCGGCGAAGTTTTTGTTATTAGCAGCGGCAAAGTCACCGGCAGCAACGGTCATCGCCGCCAAGGCGCCTTTCATGTCCGACGTGCCACGGCCATACATTTTGCCGTCTACGATTTCAGCTTTGAACGGATCATGAGTCCATACGGACGCATCCGGCACTGGCACCGTATCCATATGCCCATCAAAGAGCACCTTCGGTCCCGGCTGGTTGCCATGAATGCAACCAATCAAGTTGCCATAGTCGTCGGTGATGACTTCATCGAAGCCATGAGCTTCCATGTATTTACGAAGCTCGCCGGCTACACCATCTTCATGTCCCGAATAGCTTTGCTGTTGTATTAATTTGCCACAAAGGTCGATAACGGCCTTATCTCTTGCAGTTTCCATTGTGATACCTCCCACACCTGTGTACTATACCTAAGCATGGCTGCTACCTAAACGGCCTCTCGAGCTAACCGATTTAGTCAGTAGTCTGCTAATGAGCTATACTGCCCTTCGACTAAAAAAAGACGCCGAAACGGGTGACTCCCATTCCAGCGCCCTTGCTATGTGTTATTTATAACACAGCGAACTATACTTGTCAACAAAATTAATAAATTATAAGTACTGTTGACAATTGTCTTTTATTCATTTTCTATAGTAATTAAAAAACGCTTTAGTAATTACCTGGTCTACAATACATAGCAGACCCACAATATAAACTTATAACTACCTTAGACCTAGTATTAGCAGAAGCTATAAGTTAGTCCATAGCGATAACCGGTTCCCCTTTTTCAAGGCTTGCCTTCACATCGAGGATACGCTGATTCTTAGACCCTCTGAAACGAAGGGCCGGATCATGCAGTGCATCCACGAAAGGACCATCGACTAAGATATCGCACAATTCTAAGAGCGCGCGTTTTTCCGGACAAGCGATGAGCTGGTCAAAGGTATAACCGGAGTAAGCCCAAATATCCTTATCCGGTACGGCGGCACGAACCTTCTTCACTACCGGTAGCAAGCCGTCCACGTTCTGGAAGGGTTCACCGCCTAAAAGGGTTAAGCCGGCTACGTTCGGATCCGTTACATAGGACAACACTTCATCTGTTTCCTTTTCCGTCCACGGCTTCCCTGCCTTCGGGTCCTGGTATTCTTCGTTGAAACAGTTAAAGCACTTATGGGTGCAACCGGTAACAAAAATGGATGTGCGAATCCCGTTACCATTGGCAATGTCATATTTTCTGATTTGTCCGTAATTCATAAAACTCACTCCAATAGGAACCGAGCACGCCCTTGGGTCCTACCACAACGGCGTGCTCGGTAAAATTAGTATATAGTCACTTAGCGCCACAGCGCCAATGCTGATTCTGTATAACCCTAGTGCTAAAGGGAATAGCGACTAGATATGCAATACGCGGTCTTTGATTTCCTTCGTACGACCTTCGTTCCAGAAGTTTTCACCTAAGTAACCACAGGTACGACGGATAACCGTTAATTTATCGCGGTCTTTATTGTGGCAACGCGGGCATTCCCATTCGTTGTCGTCGTTGACTTTGATTTCACCATCAAAGCCGCAAACATGGCAATAATCCGATTTCGTATTGAATTCCGCATAGGAAATGTTATCGTAAATGTAACGAATCATGGTCAATACAGCGGGGATATTGTTGGTCATGTTCGGAATTTCAGCGTAAGAAATACAACCACCGGTCGATTTCTTCTGGAATTCTGCTTCGAAGCTGAACTTATCGAAGACGTTGATTTCTTCGCGAACGTTTACGTGGTAGCTATTGGTGTAATAGCCCTTATCGGTAATGTCCGGAATTTCGCCAAAGCGAGCGCGGTCGATAGAGCTGAAGCGGTGCGTCAAGCTTTCAGCCGGCGTACCATAAAGAGCAAAGCCCATGTTGTGCTTAGCCTTCCATTCTTCGATAGCAGCATTCAAGCGGTCCATAATCTTCATAGCGAACACACGGCCCTTCGGCGACGTGTTGGATTCACCGGTAATAAGGCGCGTTGCTTCGTAGATACCGATGTAACCCATGGAGATGGTTGCATAGCCACCCTTCAAGAACTTCGCAATGGATTCGCCCTTCTTAAGACGAGCGATAGCACCATGCTGCCAATGAATAGGAGACACATCACTGGTTACGTTCTTAAGGAGTTCGTAACGAAGGAGCAATGCCTTTTCAACGAGCTGTAAACGTTTATCCAAGATTTCGAAGAAACGCTTTTCATCATGGCGCGCCAAAATGCCAATCTGCGGCAAGTTAATGCTAACAACGCCCATGTTGAAACGACCGTCAAATACGTATTCGCCCTTTTCATTCTTCCACGGAGACAAGAACGCACGACAACCCATAGGACTAAACACATTACCATTGTAAATTTCCTTCATCTTCTTAGCGGAAATATAGTCAGGATACATGCGTTTAGCTGTACATTTAGCGGCTAATTCCGTCAAGTAGTAATACGGAGCATCCGGATGAATGTTGTGTTCATCCAATACGTAAATCAACTTCGGGAACGCCGGCGTAATGTATACGTCGTCGTCATTCTTAACGCCTTGAATACGCTGTTTCAAAATTTCTTCGTCGATTAACGCAGCTTCACGAGCATATTCGCTGTTCGGGTCGAAATGCATGAACAACGTTACAAACGGCGCCTGACCATTGGTAGTCATCAAGGTGTTAATCTGATACTGGATGGTCTGAATACCATCCTTAACTTCCTTGCGCGTACGCTTCCAAGCGATTTCCTGCGCCTTTTCCATGTTCGGCTTCATGTCGTAAATTTCGACCTGTTCTTCAATAACATTGGCCAAAATCTTGTCGTAGGACTTACGAACGAACGGTGCCAAAATGCGGTCGATACCGTTAATGCTCTGACCGCCGTACTGACCGGACGCAACCTGCGCGATAATCTGGGTCGTAACAGTACAAGCAACCTGGAAGGACTTCGGCGTATCAATCTTCTTACCGTTGATGACGGTGCCGTTCTGCAACATATCTTCCAAGTTAATCAAGCAGCAGTTAAACATCGGCTGAATGATGTAATCCATATCATGGAAATGAATAGCCCCGCTGTCGTGGGCCTGAACGATATCGGTAGGAATCAGCTTACGACGGGCAATATCCTTACTTACTTCACCGGCAATTAAATCGCGCTGTGTGGATACGATGGCGGCATCTTTGTTGGAGTTTTCATCTAAAACGGCTACATTGCTGCGATCCAGCAGACCGAAGACATCCTTGTCGGTCGTGTTCTCACGACGTTTAAAAGCCTGCACGGCCTTGTAATTTTCATACGCACGAGCCGTTGCAGGATTATGGTACTCAACCAATTTAAAATAGACTTGATCTTCAATAGCATATATTGTTAAAGCTTTACCGAGCTTTTCAGCATAGGTTTCGATTTCATCGGCAATACGGTCGGCTAAACCAGCTTCGTATAAACCGGTACTGCTGTTCATGGCTTTTTCAATAGCAACCACGATTTTCGACTTATCGAATGGCACCTTATGGCCATCACGTTTAATAACTTCCAACATAGCGATTCCTCCTTTAACTGAACTAATTATACAATATATTGTGTCTGTTTGCAATCTCAAATACAAAATATACAATCAGTATCAATACAAACCCACTCGCTATGCGCCTTTTGGTGTCATAATTTTTTCTAACTGTTACAACAGTACGTCATCTGTCTTCCCACATGGTACGCAATGCCTTTATATCGATTTTTGACGAACTATTGAGCGGCAATTTGTCAACCCACATGATGGATTTAGGTTGTTCTACAGCGCTTAAGCCATCCTTCATAGCCTGTGAAATGACGCTCCGCTCCACATCCGGCTCCGGTACGATAAAGGCTACCGGCTCCTCACCACGCAATTCATCAGGCACGCCAATAACCGCTACCGCTGCTACGCCGGTCATTTCACCGATACGGCTCTCTAAATCGGCTACACTTAACTTCACGCCGCCGCGATTGATAACACTGCTGCCACGGCCTTCGAAGTTCAGCCGCCCCGACTCAGTCCAATGACCCTTGTCACCGACGGAGAACGGCATGGTAATGCCTTCGATACCATAGGGAGTCGTCACGTAAATACTGTGGTCCGGCCGCACTTCTACCTCAACACCGTGGAACGGATAGCCTACCGTGTTCGGCTCAGCCAGCCACTCCTCGTACGTACAATAAGTAATATAATTGAGCTCACTGGCCCCATAATACAAGACAAACTGCGTCTTTGGTAATTTCTCGCGCAACATCGCCATCAGCTTATGGTCTAAGCGCTGAGAACCGGTGAAGATCATAGACAACATCGGTAACGGTTCGTGCAATATGGGCAAGAGCAAACGCAGCTTCGTCGGCAGCAAATACAAATGCGTTACGCCATACTGGTCGCACAAGCGGTGCCACGTTTTGGGGCTCATGTGCGCTGACGTCACTAGCGTACCGCCGGCATAAAGCACACCGGCAATGGAATTCAAATTTCCCGTAAAGCTGAGGCTTCCGTGGAAAAATAACACCGTCGCTTCATTGACCTGAAACACGCGGTTCTGTTCGTCGAAGAATTCTTCCCAGCTGCGAAGAGCGCGCCATAAGACCTTGGGCACACCAGTACTGCCAGAAGACAGCACACCAAAATCAGCCGTATCCTTGCCCGGCGCCGGCGCCATACAACGAGCCTCTACCTCGGTAAGACGCTCTTCATTCATGTCCGGATGCATAATAACCGGCTTTAGCTTATGATGCAATGCGCCTAGCCAATCTACCAGCTGACTTTCCGGCACATTGCTGGCTACCGATATAAAGCCGCCTTTCTTCTGCACATGGCCCGGGAATTCCGTTACCTGCTGCCACAGCTGGCCATAGGTCAACACACGGTCATCGGTGATAAGCACCGGCTTACCGGCCAACGCCTTTGCATAATAGCGCAACCGCTGTAAGAGCGTCTTGCACTGCTCCTTCGTCAACGCCACTTCCGTTCTTCGTCTTTTATTTGTAGAAGCCATCGCTACCTCCATCAGGCCTTAGCCTCGCTAAAACTCGTCACGTATCGTAACAACCATATCTTAACCGTGTAATCGCTCAATAAGCATAGCTACCCCGGTACCACCGGCGCCGGCAATAGCACAAAGGCCGTAGTGACCATCGCAATAATCCAACGATGCCATGCAATGAAGTGCCAACATGGCCCCGGAGCAACCGTATGGATGACCATATGCCAACGCGCCGCCTAAGCGGTTATATTTTTCTTCGTGGCCTTTGAAATGACGACCATACAACACATCGATAACGGCGAAGGCTTCATTCCACTCTACCGTGTCAATGTCAGCCATCGTACGCCCCGTTTTCTGAAGCAATAGCGCCGTCGCTTTTAAGGCTCCTTCCGGGCTGTACAACGGGTCGCCGCCCCAAGTTACCGTCGTCACTAAACGGAAACGACTGGGCTTCGTACCGAGCACTAGAAAAGCGGCACCGTCATGAGTTAAGCACGTGTTACCTGCTGTCGTCACACTGTCCGGTCCCAATAAGGGCGGCATGCGACGAAGCAGTCGCTCACTCATGCGAGGCCGAATACTTTCGTCCTTATCGCCGTCTTGATAAGACAGCACATAGGGTGCTAAACGCTTTTGTTCACGTGCGGCTACGGCCAATTGATGACTGCGAATAATCCACGGATCCATATCTTCCTCCGTGATATGCCATTTCTGAGCCGTTCGTTCCGCCCCTAAGAGCATGGCTCGGGGGTCATTCTCCGCAGGCGAAAACTGCGCCACCATGTAACTGCCATCACGGTCATCGCCGTTCGCATAAGTGCGCAATGGCTGTAAGGACGAACTTTCCATGCCGCCTACAAAACACAATGCGCTTAGACCACTTTGAATACGAGCCATACCATAATCAATAGCTGCCGCAGCGGACGCACATTGCATGTCTACGGTACAAGCCGGCACGGACTCAGGAATCCCCGCATATAACGCCGCTAAGCGACCAATATTACCACCGGTACCAACAGCATTGCCGCAGATAATCATCGTATCTGTCAAAGCCTCCGGTCCATATTGTTGCCACAGTGCTTTTAGCACGTGAGCGCCTAGATGCTCGGGCCGCACTGTTTTGTATTGCCCATGCAAAATGCCGATAGGCGTGCGCAGGCCACCTTGAATATATACAGGCTGCATCAAAAGCCCTCCTTTCTATAGGTTCAACAAACTGGAAATTGTCAATTAATAAAGCATTACTTAGAAGCAAGGTTGCGAATTTTTTCAATCTATTTCAGGCATGAAAAAAGCCGCCCCGCCGGACGGCTTTTATACTTCATCAGGTTACCGGTAAGACTGGCACTACGTGCTAGGCGTTACAGGAACCGTGCATTATGTGAGGGTGTTCATTTCACCTTAAACGCGAATTTTCGTAGCTAACCAAGCAGCTACTACGCATTTAATAATGTCACCGGGGATAAACGGCAATGCATAGCCAACTAAGGCTTTGTCAAAAGAAATACCTGTTACGATCATGCCGCCGGCAATACCAAAGGCATAGGTCAACGGAATCGTGATAATAATAGCACGAATGGCATAGGATACAAAGGATACCTTCGAGCCTTTAAAAATACTCAAAATCGTGTACGCTACCGGCCAGCCCCAAATGAAACCACCAGTCGGTCCGAAGAGCTTACCAAAACCACTAGTACCGCCTACATACACCGGCAAACCAATTGCACCGAGCAATACGTAGACCACCAACACGATGAAGGTCTGCTTCGGCGGTAGCATAAAGGCTACCAAGCACAATACGAAGGTTAACAACGTAATCTGTGCCGGTGAGAAAGGCTGCGGAAAGGAAATTTGCGCCGAAATACAGGACAACGCCACCAAAAGCGCCATTTTTGTTAAATTACGAACATCTGACATACTAAAGCCTCGCTTCCGTTTAATCTGCCAGTGCCGTCCAACGAAGTGTAAACAGCGGTTTGTGTGCCGAATAGCCTTCAATTCGATGACCGTGATCCGCTAAATACACGGGCTCATCATTGAAACAGGGATGATGAAAACGAATATCCAATCGTTTCAAGCGCTGGTTATCATTGGCGTCGTTAAGGCGCTTAGCCAGCTCTTCTAAGAGCAAGCAGCCAGGTACAACGGCTTGCTCCGTCCGATGAATAGGATTTTCATCATGAACATCGTCTACAAATTTCAGTATTTCCGACCGATTAAACGTGTGCCATGGCACGGCATCCTGGGGCAAAAAAAACGACTTCTTCATTGGCTTTGCCTTGCCTCGCATGCCTGTAATGCGCATCATCTTTGAAGTCAACTGTTCGCTATCAGAACGAAATGTAGCCATTATCAAATCACCGCGACAACTGACGATGGGCGCCTTCACAGGTTCGTCCACCCGTTCCCAAGTCATGGCGGCAATGACAACATCGCGCGGTACATTAGCGTCACAGCCGGTCATTACTCTGAAAATCCGTCTCATATACTTCTCCCGAACGATATGCACTGAACTATGATATTAATTATATATAATTCACTGCATAGCGTCAACCGCATTAAATAGCATAAGTTAACAATTATAAAAGACAACAGTCGCCCTCAGCAACTACTACCCTACTCATCGGCATGATGCCTACCGAGTACGTAGCTGCCGAGGGCAACTTTATATACGTACTTATAACGTACCGGCAATCTCTTTAATATACGCTGCGAAGTCATCGCGGAGCAAATCATTGCGCAGTGCGTATTCTACGGTAGCCTTCAAATAACCGAGGCGGTCACCAATATCGTAGCGAACACCTTCGTATTCAAGGGCGTAAACCGGCGTAGTCAACCGTGCCAGCGCATCGGTTAACTGGATTTCGTTACCGGCACCTTGCGGCGTATTTTCCAGCATATCAAAGATTTCCGGACTTAAAATATAACGACCTAATACGGCAATATTGGACGGTGCTAAGGCACGAGCCGGTTTTTCGACCAAGCCTTCAACAGCATAGAGATGCGGTTCTACTTCGTGACCGGATACGATACCATAGGAGCTAACCTTTTCCGGCGCTACGCGCTGAGCCCCTAAAATGGTGCCGCCGTGCTGTTCATAGCAATCCATCATCTGTTTCAAACAAGGGTATTCCGGGTTATATACCACGTCATCGCCAAGCAATACGGCAAACGGTTCATTGCCGATGAACGCCTTCGCGCAAAGCACAGCATCGCCGAGGCCACGGGGTGCCTTCTGACGGATGAAATGAACGCGAATATCGGCTAAGCCCTGCACCATTTCCAGTTGCTTCTTCTTACCTTGCTGCTGCAACAGCTGTTCCAATTCTACGGATGTATCGAAGTGGTCTTCGATAGCGCGCTTGTTGCGGCCGGTAATAATCAAAATTTCTTCAATGCCGGAGTCCAAAGCTTCCTGCACAATATACTGAATGGCCGGAGTGTCTACGATCGGCAACATTTCCTTCGGCTGTGCCTTCGTAGCTGGCAAAAACCGTGTACCGAAACCGGCTGCCGGTATAACAGCCTTGCGGATGGTACCCATACTATCCCTCATTTCAAAATTAGTAACTATAAAATATATACCCGGGCCGGCACGTCAATGGCGCCAAGGCCCGGCGTATGAATATATCGTATTAGAAGTCCTTAGCAATCACCGTGTATTCCCAGGTCTTCTGCTTTGCCCGATAGGTCAAGGACCCGGCAAAGGAGTGCATATCGCGATACCATGTGTAGTCCACGTAGCGGAGCTCACCGGTCTGCACGTCGCGCTGCGTGTTAATCATCAACGTATCCAAGTTAGTCAAGCGCAACGCGCCGCCAATGGACAAATTGCGGTGAATTTCCACCGTGTCGAACGGATACGGCGAATCCTGACCATAGGACAAGTTATTCTGACGATAACCGGCCCAGAAGTTCAAGCGACTATTGGCGCGATAGTTGGCGTTAAGGCCCCAGTACGGCATGCTACGGGTATGGTCATTGTAACCATAGGTATCACGCTGGTAACCGGTATAGGCGCGTACATCGCCTTTGTTGCCGGCGAACTTGTACGGATCATGGCTGATTTCACCAAAAATCATGCGGTGCGCACCGGCCATGTAGTCTTCCTTCCAGTAACCAATGTTGGCGCCGCCACGATAGGTAATGGGCGAATCGCCGAAGTGGTACTGATTGGAGTAGAACGAGAATTCCGGTCGTTTTTCAATCCATACGGTCTTCGCATCCAAGGACGACGAGTCACGGCTGTAACCGGCAGTAAATACGCCGGCCGGCACATAGTACCGATAACCAAAGCTCGGCTTCAAGCCGGACTTCGTAAACCACTGGTAATTTAAGAATAATTCGGACGTGTCGCCTACCGGGTAGTTGATATTACCGCGGAAGCCGAAGCCATCAGTGCCGTTATACATAGGACGCGGAATCAAGGAGAACATGTTAAACTTATTCTTCTTATCACTGCGCAAGGATACAACGTAACGGGAGCGGCTCAACACTTCGCCGTTCTTGATGAACAGGCGCGCATTGTGGATAATCGCTTTATCGCCTGGGTATACTTCGATGAGACTACCTTCCATACGATAGTCAGGCACACCCTTATAGGCCATAGCGTGCTGTGTCGTAATCCAGCCATTGGTGATGAGGCCTTTGTCGCCATCATACACAGCCTTTTCAGCCTTGATGAAATAAGGTGCCACCCAGCCTTGTACTTCCGGCGCCGTTACGGCACGAGTGCCCGTATTAAACTGTAAATCCTGGCCCTTTAAATCCTTAGTAGCCCCTTTATCTTCCAAATAATGGAACGGCCCTTCCGTGGCATAATCCTTCGTCTTCGCGTTACCCACCAGCTTATCGCTGTGAACCTCGCGATTTCCCTGTACCATGTCAACGGTGCCAACAGCTACGACGGTACCACTGGTGTCGCCATAATACATGCTGTCCGCATCTACCTTAATCGGCAACTTGGCAGGATCCTGCATGGGCGGCGGCGTACCACGACGCACAACCCGCACCAGCGATCCATTACTATCATCCTGAGCGGCCAAGGCGACCGGATTCGTTTCCGTGCTGAAGCGCTGCTGATCGTCATACACCAACCCATTGGAGTCCGCCGCATAGTACGTAGCCATCGGCGCTAACACCATAGCCACCAGCATGGCGTACTTCCCTGTTTTGCGTATCATATATCTATTCCCTCATTCCGCTAACTCTATGCTTACGAACGTTTTACTACTACAATGGGCTTATCCGGAGCAGCGGCTGCCTGCGGCGATTGTGCCGAAGCGTCCGCTTCCTCTACTACACCATCCGTCGTGCTCGTAACCGTTGTGTCGCTTACGGTGGCACTCGTATTGGTTACTGAACTCGCCGTCGTAGCCGTGCTATCCGTAGACGGTGCGCTAACCGTTACGGCCGGCGACGGCGCCGTCATGGACAAATCCGACGCATGGTTAAGTCCATCGCCACCAACGACGATGCCCTGAACGGTTACCGTCGTCTGCGGCTGTACATAAATTTCACTGCCTACGGGCAATTCTATGTTTTTACCCTTTACGAAGAAGCCCCCAACGAGACCAACCGGTCCGAGGAGCACGGCACCAGCCACGGATGCGCCGGCTGCCTGCAAGGTTTCCTTCGTTTTTTCCTTAGCTTCGGCACCCTGAATCGCCGTGAAGGACGAACCATCTAACGTCGGCACCGTATCAAAGGTTAAGTCCAATTTGCCGTTGCGGCCAAAGGACGATGCTTTCTTCAATTCCGAAATGTGGCCGTGACCAACCGTACCGGCCGGCACGAGGAGCACGTCGCCATCTTTAATGTCGTCGGCAACGGTGAAATCAAATTCCTTACCCACGTCGTCGGTTTTCGTGCTTATGGGCGTATCCAAGGTGACACGGAATACCTCTGTTGAAGGGATCGTGCCTACCTGGGGTGTTAATTTCATATCGCTGCCCATGATGGTTACCTTCAAGGCATGAATGCGCGACGTCAAGGAACCGGTGGAAACGTGGCCGGATACGCTACGTTCTAAGCGGTCAATGCGTTCCACTAAGGAACCGGTGGTCACCTTATGCTGGTAAACCCATTCTAACATGGACACTTCGCGGCTTACGGAAATATGGCCCGTATCAACGCCGGAAATGGACTGATACAATTCGTCCACTTTATCATTCAAATTGCCACTGCGCTGTTCGCCATACACAGTTTGATCCAATTGGTTAACGCGGTCTACTAAGGCACCAACCTGCACCGAACCATACACAGCCGTTTCCGTAGCGTCTGCCTTTTCCAATACAGTGGTCGGCGCTGCTGCGTAGGCACTACCGGTAAGTACAAGAGCTGCCGCTAATGCTGCCAATTGCTTTTTCATCGTTTAGTCTCTCCTTACTCGGTTAAATACGCAAATCAATAATGGCCGACACGCCTACGCCCTGAATACGGGATGCGTTGGTCGGGTTCGTGCTGTCAATCGGCACCAAGCCTTTAACGCGGGCTACGCCATTAAAGGACGCTTCCAGCTGTGCCACAGCCTTAACGCGTTCCACTTCAGACGCCGGGCCCGTTACCTGGGCAGCCCCAATATAGCCGTTGCCACCAACGCTGACAATGGGCACAACCTTCGTCGTATACGTAGTACTCAAATTATTCTGCTTCAACAGATTGTTGAGGAAACTGTTGATCTGGCCGCCAAAGCGATCCACTAAAAAACCGACACCGCCAACCTTCAAGACGCTGCCCAAATCCAAACCGCCTAAGCTAAAAGCCTGCGGACCTACAACGGCTCCGGACGTGAAGCTTGCCAATGAAATAGCCAATGCGGCTGCTACTAGTTTCTTCTTCATCCTTAGACCTCCTCATTATACAAAGACCATGTACGTGGTACAGGTCAAAAAAATCTTACTCATATATCAACTATTATAGCACACTCCAGGGCTAAAAATAAATAAAAAGACAGGTATCTCGATGGTGAAATAACCACCGAGGCACCTGCCTAGAAAATTTAGGAATTATTGTGATAAAGCGCTACCGCCAATAGGCGCAAGACTCGCCAAAAGTCTTAGCAAATACGCGGCACCTGGTCTTCCCCTAAGGGTTCGAGGAGACGAACGCCGCCAAGAACGGTGCGAAGCCCTACCTTACCTACGTTACCGGACAAGGTATCGCCAATGGTAACGGCTTCCTTACCGTATTCATGCTTATGCAAAATATCCAGCACTGTTTTTTCTACGTCCGGTTCCACGATAAGCACCGCTTTCCCTTCATTAGCCAAATACAGCGGGTCATAGCCTAAAATGCCGCATACAGACTGTACTTCTTCGTGTACCAATACGGATGCTTCATCAAGGCGAATACCAACCTGAGCCTGTTCGGCAATTTCGTGAAGCGTCGTCGCCAAGCCACCGCGGGTCGGGTCGCGCATTACCGCTACCTTATCGCCAACAGCGCTAAGCACTTCATGAATCATGTGATTGAGCGGCGCACAGTCCGTCTTAATGCCTTCCGGCAAGGACAAACCAAAGCGACTACCCATAACGGCTACGGCGTGGTCACCTACAGAGCCGGTAACGATAACCTTCATGCCCGGTTTTACGCGAGCCGGTTCAATATGAACGGAATCCGGTATCATGCCAACGCCGGCCGTATTGATGTACAAGCCATCAACAGCGCCCTTTTCCACGACCTTCGTATCGCCCGTAACAATAGCCACACCGGCTTCCTTGGCCATGCGCGCCATCGTTTCCAGCACCGCTTCCAAGGTCGCAATGGGCAAGCCTTCTTCCAAGATAAGGCCACAGCTTAAATACTGCGGAATGGCACCATTCATAGTCAAGTCGTTAACAGTACCGCAAACGGCGAGCTTACCAATGTTACCGCCCGGGAAGAACGCCGGCGTTACGACGTACGAATCCGTCGTAAAGGCCATGCGGCCCTGCGGTACGGCAAACTGCGCACCGTCGTGCAAAACTGCTAACACATCATTTTTAAAATACGGCATAATGTGACGTTCCATCAATTCATGACTGAAGCGACCACCATTACCGTGTACTAACCGAATTACTTCGTCCACACTTATTCCTCCCACGTTTGACCGCCACTGGAGCGACCATATTTATACCAAGCAGCGCAGCTACCTTCTACGGATACCATGCAAGCGCCGATGGGATGATCGGACGTGCAGGCTTTGCCGAATAACGCGCATTCGTCAGGCTTGATAAGGCCTTGTAATACGCGGCCGCACTGACAGCCGTTCGGATTCACTACGTCGCCAATATCGCCGAGCGGCAATGCCCGTTCAGCGTCAAAGCGCGCGTATTCACCTTTGAGGCGAAGGCCGGAACCAGGGATAACCCCCATGCCGCGCCACGTATCGTCGCTAGGCTCGTACAGCTCTTCGATTAATTTCACGGCCACAGGATTCCCCGTTTTCGCTACAACGGATTTGTACTGATTGCCTACGTAGAAATTGCCGGTCTTGCGTTGCTGCAATAAATCGCGCACTGCCGCGAGAATTTCCACACCGTCAAAGCCGGCGATGCAAGACGGAATCTTGTATTCGTCAGCCAAGAACTGATAGGGCTTTTCGCCGATGATAACGCTAACGTGACCAGGCAAGATGAAGCCGTCAAGATGGCCTTCCTTCTGGTCCAACAAAGCGCGCAAAGCCGGCGGAACCAGCTTGTGCGACACCAAGAAATATACGTTATTGACGCCGGCGTCGGCTACAGCCTTTACCGTGGCGGCAATGACAGCAATGGTGGTTTCAAAGCCGATAGCAAGGAACACAATGTGCTTGTCCGGATTCTGACGGCCCAGTTCAATAACCTCCATCGGGCTATAGATGATGCGCACGTCAGCGCCTTCGCCCTTCGCTTCCCACAGCGTGCCGTGAGAGCCGGGCACCTTCAGCATATCCCCGAACGTAGCGACGATAACATCGCTCATCTTGGAATACGCCAAGGCTTTGTCCATATAAGACTGGTCGGTAACGCAAACCGGACACCCCGGGCCGCTTACGAGCTCGATGCCTTCCGGCAACACCTGGCGCAAGCCTTCACGGAAAATAGCTACCGTATGCGTACCGCACACTTCCATAAAACGAACCGTTTCACCGGGCGTGTGCAAAGCCCGAATATCGTCGAGCAGCGCCTTAGCGGTCTGCGATTTTTCCTGCAAAGTAAGCTTGTTCACGTTCTTCCAATTCGCGGAAGGCTTCCATGGTAGCCTGCGCTTCCTCCTCATCTACGATTTGTACAGCAGCGCCCGCATGGACGAGCACATAATCCCCAACCTTAGCTTCCGGTACGAGCATAAGACTTACGTCACGAGTAACGCCGGTCAACGAAATCGTACCAATAAAGCCATTAACATTGACTAATTGAGCTGGTACAGCTAAACACATATCAAATCCCTCCTAACTGCTTCGCCCCGAGCCATAATTGCCCTACTGCCAAGCCGCCGTCATTGGGCGACATTTGGCGCGGCAACAAGATTCGTTGCTCCGATTTGACTGATAATAATTCTTGTAACAGGCGGCGATTTTGAAAAACGCCACCGCTATATATAACGGTATGCAAGCCATAACGCTCACAATAATATTCCGCTGCTTCCTGAATACCATAGGCCAGCGTCCTGTGAAATGACGCAGCCAGCACGCGGCGACTCATGCCTTTCACCATACCGTCCGTCAATTGCTTGAGCAGCGGTGTGAAATCAAGGACTTCGCCGTCAAAGTTAAATTCCCACAGACGGCCTCGCTCGCCATCGGCTAACTGTTCCAGCGCCATCGCCACTTGACCATCAAAGGAATGAACATAGCCTACATCGAGCAAGGCACCAACGGCGTCATAGAGACGACCGGCACCACAAGCTCGCGTCATGGGCAAGCCTTTCTTCATGGCTTCATCCAGAAGCTGCCATCCCGACGGGAATTGCTGCAAACGGCGTTCCCAATAGGCTGGCAAATCATCGCCATAAAGCTGGCGGATATACCACAGCGCCTGGCGCCATGGTTCTTTTACGGCCGCTTCCCCACCGGGTAACGGCGCGTACGGCAAATGACCAACACGCTGGAATTCAGCGTCGCGGCACACGAGGAACTCGCCGCCCCACACGGTGCCATCTTCACCATAACCGGTACCGTCAAAGCAAATGCCAAGCACCGGATCCGTTACGCCATATTCGGCCATAGTACCGGCAATGTGCGCATGGTGATGTTGCACCTTGATAAGGGGTATGCCATGCGTCTCCGCATAATCGGCACCAAAGGCTGAGGACATATAATTCGGATGCTTATCAACGATAACCGCTTCCGGTTCAATGCCAAATAACTGCGTATACCGCTCCACCGTATTCACTAGCGTGCGATACGTCGCTTCATTGGCTAAGTCGCCAATATGCGGCCCCGGTAAAATGGCGGTGTTCTTGTTCATAGCAAAAGCATTCTTAAGATCACTGCCTACAGCCAACATAGCGGGCAACTTCTTACCGTCTCCTAAGCTAGGGAGACCAAAGTCTAAGGCTTGTGGCACATAGCCGCGACTACGACGATAAAAGAACGGTCGCTTCGCAATGATGGACTGCACCGAATCATCTACGGGCGCTACAATCTTGCGATTATGCACCAAGAACGCATCGGCAATGCCTTTCAATTCCTCTAAGGCGCGGTCGTCTTCGTAGAGCACCGGGTCACCACTACGATTGCCACTGGTCATGACCCACACAGCCCCTTCCGGCAACAACGCGTAATGAATAGGCGCATACGGCAACATAATGCCTAAGTACGCCGTATTCGGCGCTACGGACTCAGCCGGTGTAATGGAATCGCCTGGCGTAAAGAGGCACGCATCTTTATCCACAGTGGCCACGCCGGTCGGTGTTAGTCGAACCCCTTCCAGCTTACCTTTGATAACTCGCCTGCGCACTAGCACGATAGGCCGTGCGGGCGAACTCATGAGCTTCGCTTCTGCTTTCGAAACACAGGCAATACGCGTCGCTGTTTCCAGCGAATCCACCATAAGCGCTAAGGGCTTATCCGGGCGTTGCTTCAGCTGACGCAAACGCTGAACGGCCTCTTCATTGCGACCATCACAGGCTAAGTGGTAACCACCAATGCCCTTTATGGCCACGATGAGGCCTTTTTCAATCAGCTTTCGCGCCCCTTCTAAAGGTTCTTCAATATGAGTATCAATACCCTTTTCGTTGAGCAGTCGATAGGACGGCCCACAAACAGGACATGCATTTGGTTCCGCGTGATACCGTCGATTTGTCACATCGGTATACTCACTGGCGCAGTCGTCACACATAGGAAATTCCTTCATGGACGTGCGCGCCCGATCGTAAGGGACGGACTCTACAATGGTGTAGCGCGGTCCGCAGTGCGTACAGTTTATAAACTCGTAATTATACCTACGGTTGGTGGGGTCCTTCATTTCAGCTAAACAGGCGGCACATGGCGCACTGTCAGCACCGATAAAGGTTTCCGGCACCGACCCTTCCGGCGACGGTGCGATAACGAACGCATCGTCATCAGGCACTACCGGAAGCTCTGTAATCTTTACGTCGTCTATGCGGGCAATGGACGCCTTGCGGCGTTGCACACCATTCGTAAAGGCCTGCAACGCACCGGGACGGCCCTGCACCTCCGCATACACGCCGGCACTATCATTGTAAACAAAACCGGTTAACTGTAATTCGCCGGCTATAACGGCAACAAGGGGCCGAAACCCGACCCCCTGTACAATACCGGTAAACCGCACCCCCCAGCGCACATCGTCGACCTTCGCCGTCGATATCGGTTTACTGTTCATGTTAATACCTCCTATGGCAAATCATTGCCGGAGTTTTTTATCAACCGTTCTGAGCGACCGGCTGTTCTTCTTCGTGCTTCATGGCGTCCAATTCAGCTTGGATCATGATGGCACATTCAATACGTTTCTTCTGCAATTTGCAGCCCAATTCGTACGGTTCTTTGATGCTGCCGCCGAAGGTTTCGTTGTTCGCATGGCAACCGCCGGAGCAGAAGAATTTAGCCCAGCAAGCGGCACAGGTCGGCTTCGTGAATACGTGCGTGTTGCGGAATTCACGAGGAATGTCGAAGTTCTTAAGACCTTCGTACACATTGCCCAACACATAGCCGTCACGGCCTACGAACTGATGGCACGGATAGATGTCGCCATTCGGTACGACAGCCATGTATTCATGACCGGCACCACAACCGCGCAAGCGTTTTGCCATACACGGTCCGCGATACAAATCCATGCGGAAGTGGAAGAAGTTAAACTTTTCACCCCAGCCGTCTTTCTGACGCTGCAAGTACAAGTCAGCCAATTTTTCGTATTCCTTTTCCAAAATCGGCAAATCTTCGTCACGGAGAACGTATTCGCCTTCTTTACCAACAACCGGTTCCATGGACAAGTGTTCGAAGCCTAAGTCGGACATAGCCATAACGTCTTTAACGAAGTCGAGGTTGTTGTGCGTGTATGTGCCACGAACATAGTATTCGCGACCGTCGCGCTGTTTAACGGCGTTCACTAAGTTTTTAGCTACCGTTTTGTACGTATCGGTACCGCCGGCGCTAGGACGCATGCGGTTATGCACTTCTTCACGTCCGTCGATAGACAATACTAAGCTCATGTTATGTTCATTGACATAATCGATTTTATCCTGGGTTAAGAGGACACCATTCGTAGTCAACGTCAATTTGAAAATCTTGTTGTGCTGAGCCTGAATCGATTCAATATATTCAACGGTCTGTTTTACTACGTCCCAGTTGAGGAGCGGTTCGCCGCCGAAGAAGTCGATTTCGCAGTGCTGACGGGGACCACTCATGCTGATGAGGAAGTCTACCGCACGTTTCGCTACGTCAAAGCTCATGAGCTCGCGTTTTACCCCGCCGTAATCGCCCTGGCTGGCAAAGCAATACTTACAAGCCAAGTTGCAATCGTGAGCAATGTTCAAGCACAAAGCTTTTACGATTGGCTTTTCTGCTGCGACAAGCTTGAAATCTTCCGACATCGGTGCGTATAACATTTCCGCTTTAATCAATTCATCGATTTCATCCATCAATTCATCCAGCTCAGCTGCATCTTCCGTTGCGTCTAACGCAGCATGTACGTCTGCTCGATTGTCACCCTTGTAGATATCCAATACGCGATCGGTTAATTCGTCGATTACGTGGATAATGCCACTGTTTACATCAAGGCAGAAATACTTATCCTTCATCTTGAATTTATGAATCATCGGTTCTAACGTTAACATGGTACCTCCATATATTACAAAAAAACTCTAGTTTGATTATACACCATTGCTGTACCCACGAATACCCCAAATAGAAAATTAATCTCATTCAAAGAAGTGAATAGCCAGTGCTATACATAGCTGTGTTTAATCATGCAAAAAAAGCCCCAATGGGGCTTTTCTGCAATATAATGAACTTATATTAACTTATTTCTGTTTGCAAACCTGGTTACCAACCGTGCAAGAAGTTTTGCATGCGGACTGGCAAGAAGTCTGGCATTCGCCGCAACCACCGGTTTTAGCGGTTTTCTGCAACGATTCAGTGTTAATGGTGTGGATACGTTTAGACATAGGTATAACCTCCTTGTAATACTTCTACCGTTGCGTATATTTTACCATATTACAAGGCTTTTTTCAAGGTATCCAGGTTTTTGCGCATGATTGTCAAATAGTCGTCGCCGTTTTTCATCTGGTCTTCGGAGAGACTTTCAACCGGGCTTAATTCATAAACCTTTACGCCTGCTTCCTTGGCGATAGCATCAGCCAATTTAGGATTTACCAATTCTTCGCTGAAAATGGCTTTCACATGATGCTGTTTAACAAAGGCTACAATCTGGCTCATTCGTTCCGGCGTCGGTTCTGCATCCGGTGCAATACCCATAATGCCTACCTGGGTGAAGCCATAACGTTTAGCCAAGTAACCGAAGGCTTCATGGCTAACTACCAAGTTCTTATCCGTTACTTTTGCAGCAAAGTCTTTGTAATCCTTATCAAGAGCGGCTAACTTCTCTTTATACGCTTTACCGTTCGCTTCGTAGTACGCTTTATTAGCCGGGTCTGCGTCGCTAAACGCTTTCACTACAGCATCCGTTTCCTTCATCATGTTTTCCGGATCGAGCCAAATGTGCGGATCGTATTCGCCATGATGATGTTCTTCTTCCTTAGCAGCAGCTTGACCGTTAGCAGCCTGTTTGTCTTGCGCTGCTTTGTCGCCACCCTGACCGGCAGCGGCATCGTGGTCATGGTCGTGGTCTTCATCCTCTGCTTTTAGAAGGTCAACGGATTTAGCCAATTCCACCGGCACCGCCTTCTTGAGGATATCCGGCTGTAAAATCTTTTCCGTCGGTTCTAAGCCGGCACCATTGTAGATGAATACCTTCGCCGTGCCGATTTCCTTCAAGTTCTGCGCCGTTGGTTCCCAATCGTGAGGTTCGCTGCCAGCCGGCACCAACATGGAAACATCTACCTTGTCGCCACCAACCTGCTTAGCCAAATCGTACGCCGGATACACCGTAGCCACAACCTTCATCTTGTCTTTCGTAGCCGTACTGCCACTTTGCTGCCCGCAGCCCCCTAAAAAAGCTCCTACTGTGACTACCAAACCAGCCAATACAAACTGTTTCGCTCGTTTACGCCAAAAACTCATGTGTAACATCCTTTCTGACCGAATTTTATCGGCACACAAAACATAACAACCAAAGATTAACGAATGTTCATATGTAAGCACATCAAATTGAAAAGGCTCCGACGCTGAATCGTCGGAGCCTTAAACCCTGCACCAAGTGCACGATATTAATCTTTTTTAAATTTAGCACGTACGGCCATTACGACCGGCGTACCCACTACGGTGGCGGCTAAAGCCTCCAACGGGCCGTGGAACACGGCCACCCCGATGACAATATTCAGCACGTTCTCAACGGGGATATTCTTAGCTGCTGCATACGGTTCAGCGTAGAGCAGATAAATAGCAGACATAACCAACACGGTATGCACAATCGTACCAATGAACAAAGCGGCTGCTACGCGAACCACCGTCCTCTTAATCGGTAAGTACCGGAACACGAGATACGCTGCAGGGCCGATAAGCATACGCGGTAAAATCGAAACCAACGGGTTATAGAACACAAAGGACATAATATTCGGTGCCATGAAAGCTTGCGCCATACTGTAGCAACCGAAGATAAAGCCAATGAGGGCACCAATACGAGGTCCTTCGAGCAAGGCACCAATTAGCGTCGGAATGTGTAAAATCGTCGCGTTAATCGGTGGGATGGGGATAAAACCTAAGCCCGTCATGCCCAGAACTACCGTAATGGCCGATAACAACCCTACCGTTGCCATTTGACGTACTGTGAAGCGTTGCTTCGCGTACATCGGTTTTGTCACTATTTCTTGTTTTTCCATGATAATGCCTCCGTTCTTATTCCCTCAAGGGATATAAGTCGAAATAAAATAGATGGTCATAGGTTGAGCCGGTTCTGTTCTTGCGATACAGACCAAAGAGACTCACTACAAACCATCTATTATATTAGGCTATGCCTTGTCAACTGTCAAGTAAAATTCTCATAGCCATTGTTTATATTTTGTTGTAAGGATTAGAAAATTCGCTTCAAAAGCGCCAGTAGGCCGGCCAAGACCGCCACTACGGCAAAGGAAATAAAGAATAAGCCACCGAAAAAGACAAGGAACGCCAATAATACAATAGCAATACCGGCTATGATAAGCTTGCCCTTCCAGCCAAAACCATTGAACGTATACACCTTAAAGCCGGAGCCGCCTTCGGTATTAAAGCCGAACGGCGAATTACCGTCAAAAGGCATCTGACTTTTCGCCCGATCCTCTTCGCGGTGCTCACGACCACTTTCATCGATAGTAATGCCGGTGAAATCACGACGCTCTTCATCGGTTAACACCGTAGTGCGACCGTCGTCGTTCATCTGTCTGTTTGTTTCTTCGTTATAAGCCATAGAATTTTCTCCTATGCAATTACCCTTACGCTTCGCCTTTTAAGTATTTCTGCAACAATTCGTTTACAACGCCAGGGTTAGCGCGGCCCTTGCTGGCCTTCATAACCTGACCTACCAAGAAGCCGATAGCCTTACCTTTACCACTGTTAAAATCTTCAACGGATTTCGGGTTATTGGCAATAACTTCTTTGACGATAGCTTCGATAGCACCGGTATCGGTAATCTGTACCAAGCCCTGTTCCTTAACGATGGTATCCGGATCTTTACCGGTTTCCCACATGGACACGATAACCTTCTTAGCGATTTTACCGGAAATAGTGCCTTTGTCGATAAGACCAATCATGGCAGCCAAGTTTTCCGGGCTAACCGGTGCCTGTGCAAAGGTTAAGTTGTTTTCGTTAACCATTTTGGACAAGTCGCCTAACATCCAGTTAGCAGCGGTCTTCGCATCAGCGCCGGCTTTAACGGCAGCGTCTAAGTAGTCGGCGGTTTCGCGAAGTGCCGTTAAGGTAACGCTGTCTTCATCGCTTAAGCCATACTGTTCTACGAAGCGAGCCTGTTTAGCGTCCGGCAATTCCGGCAAGGACTGACGAGCTGCTTCAATCATTTCATCGCTGATAACGATTGGTACCAAGTCCGGTTCCGGGAAGTAACGATAGTCGTTTTCGGCTTCCTTTTTACGCATAGACAAGGTCTGACCTTTCGCGTCATCCCAGGTACGAGTTTCCTGTACGATAGCTTCGCCGTCTTCCAAGGCTTCCGCCTGACGGATAGCTTCGTATTCAACGCCCTTCTGAAGCGCCGTTAAGGAGTTCATGTTTTTGATTTCAGTTTTGGTGCCCAATTTCGTTTCGCCCATTAAGCGAACGGAAATGTTAGCATCGCAACGGAGACTGCCTTCTTCCATACGTACGTCGGATACGTCCAAGTATTTCAAGATGGAACGCAATTTTTCAACGTAAGCACGGGCTTCGGCGCCGGAGCGAATATCCGGTTCCGATACAATTTCCAAAAGCGGTACACCGGTACGGTTGTAGTCAACGTTAGAAGAATCAGACGTGCTGATGGTGTTGCCGCTGTGTACTAATTTACCGGCGTCTTCTTCCATGTGAATACGGGTGATGCGAATGCGACGAGTCTGACCGTCCACTTCAACGTCCAAATGACCATTCAAGCAAATGGGTAGGTCGTACTGGGACGTCTGGAAGTTTTTCGGCAAGTCAGGATAGTAATAGTTCTTACGGTCGAACTTGTTGAATTTGACAATTTCACAATTCAAAGCCAAGCCAACGCGCAACGCGTATTCAACAACTTTCTTGTTGAGCACCGGTAATACGCCAGGAAGACCTAAGCAAACCGGGCATACATGGGTGTTCTGGTCGCCACCGAATTCGGTAGAGCAACCGCAGAAAATTTTAGATTTCGTTTTCAGTTCTGTATGGACCTCAAGGCCTACGACTGTTTCGTATTTCATAATGCTACCTCCCCGATGGCTGCCGTTTTATTGCATTCCGGACGTTCCTGTTCAAAGCTGAATGCAGCGCGGAGCAATGTTTCTTCGCCCATAGCCGGTGCTAAGAGCTGCATGCCAATCGGCATGCCATTGCTGCCAAAGCCGGCCGGTACGCTGATGCCCGGCAAGCCAGCCAAGTTAACCGGCGTCGTACAAATATCTTCCATGTACATGGACAACGGATCATCCACTTTTTCACCGAATTTGAACGCTGTACCCGGTGCAACCGGTGTCAAGAGCAAGTCGCACTGTTCGAAAGCCGCATCAAATTCGTTCTTAATCAAGCGACGAGCCTTCAAGGCTTTCAAGTAGTACGCGTCATAGTAACCGGAGCTCAATACGTAGGTACCGAGCAAGATACGGCGACGAACTTCGGCGCCGAAGCCGGCGGTACGAGTCTTCGTGGACATTTCAACCAAGTTATCAGCCGGTACACGCATACCAAAGCTTACGCCGTCATAACGAGCAAGGTTGGAGCTAGCTTCCGCCAAGGCGATGATGTAGTACGCGGACAACGCATATTTAGACGTAGGCAAGCTAACTTCTTTGATGGTAGCGCCCATTTTTTCATAGGTTTTCGCAGCGTCTTCCAACACTTTACGAACGTCGGCACTAATGCCTTCGCCGTAGAATTCCTTCGGAAGACCGATAGTCAAGCCTTTTACATCTTTTACGAGGGCTTTCGTGTAATCCGGACGGTCGCCAGGAATGGACGTGGAATCGCGATGGTCGTGACCGCTAATAGCGTTTAACACAATAGCGGCGTCGGTTACGTCACGAGTCAATGGTCCAATCTGGTCCAACGAGGAAGCGAACGCAATCAAGCCATAACGGGACACGGTGCCATAGGTCGGCTTCAAGCCAACAACGCCACAATAGGAACCAGGCTGACGAATCGACCCGCCCGTATCGGAGCCGAGGGCCCAAATAGCACTGCCGGAAGCAACAGCGGCAGCACTACCGCCGGAAGAACCACCCGGTACGTATTCGGCATTCCACGGATTCGTGGTCTTCGCCAAAGCGGAGTTTTCCGTAGAACCGCCCATAGCGAATTCGTCCATGTTTACCTTACCAAGGCTAACGTAGTCATTGGCCTGTAATTTTTCAATAACCGTTGCATTGTACGGCGGCACGAAGTTTTCCAGCATCTTAGATGCACAGGTCGCGCGCTGGCCGGCAATACAAATATTATCTTTAATCGCGCCAGGAATACCTGCTAACGGAGCAATGGCTTCGCCGGCAGCAATTTTACGATCCACAGCTTCAGCGGTAGCCAAAGCCTGTTCGTGTGTATCCGATAAATAAGCGTGAACCGTCGGTTCCACTTTTTCTTTATGGGCGATAACGGCTTTCGTCAATTCAACAGCCGATAATTCCTTCGCCACTAATTTTGCGTGTAATTCATGAATTGTCACAGTGGCTCCTCCTATTCCTGCACCACGCGGGGCACTTTAAAGTATCCGTCCTCTTCTTCCGGTGCGGTGGACAAGGCTAAGTCATGATCCAACGACGGTTTTACTTCGTCTTCGCGGAACACGTTCTGCAGCTGTACCGCATGCGCCATCGGCTGCACGCCGTCCAAATCCAGCTCTTCCAGCTCAGCCACGTAGGACAATACATCATTTAATGCTTTTTCAGTTTGCGCCATCGCGTCTTCATCTACGGAGAGACGAGACAACAAGGCGATTTTTTTTATTTCATCCCGGTTGATTTTCATCAGTCCACTTCCTTTCATTCCTTCATTATAACAAATCGACATAGACAATACAAAGTATTATTGTCTACTATTCATACTTTATTGCCATGGTTTTATGAGCGCCAAGAATTCCTCTTCGTTGATAACGCGAATCCCCAGCTCATTAGCCTTCGTCAATTTGCTACCGCTATCCTCGCCGGCAATAACCAGCGTTGTCTTCTTGCTAACGGACCCGGTAATCTTCGCGCCATGCGCCGCCAACAGCTGACCTGCTTCGGTACGGCCCATCGATTCCAGCTTCCCGGTGAGGACGATGATTTCACCGGCTAACTCGTCGCCAGCCGCTTCCGTCTTCTCTTCGGTCATCACCACGCCGGCCTTTTGCAAGCGGTCGATAAGCTCAATATTGTGCGCGTCTGTGAAATAAGCGCTCAGCGCCTGCGCCATGGTAGGTCCAATTTCCGGTATGGCCGTTAATTCATCGGTGCTAGCGGCTCGAAGGGCTTCCATAGACGGATACTGCGCCGCAATAGTAGCGCCCGCCTTGGCGCCGATAAGACGAATCCCCAACGCAAAGAGCAAGCGACCTAAACCGCGAGTCTTCGACGTTTCGATAGCCTTCAACAGATTTTGCGCCGACTTCTTGCCCATGCGCTCCATAGTCACCAAGCGTTCTTCCGTCAAGGAATACAAATCGGCAACGTCGCCAATCAAGCGATTCGTTACGAGACCTTCTACCAGCGCCGGTCCTAAACCTTCAATATTCATGGCATCGCGGGAGGCGTAATGGATAATCTGTTCCTTCTCCACAGCCGGGCAATGACGATTGCTGCAGCGCACCGCCACTTCGCCTTCCTTGCGCACCACCGGCGAATCGCATACCGGACATTGTGTAGGCATGTGGAACTCCTGTTCCGCACCGGTCCGTCGTTCCGGCAACACCTTGATAACTTCCGGGATAATTTCCGCCGCCTTGTGGATGAGCACATGGTCGCCAATGCGGATGTCCTTTTCCTTGATGAAGTCTTCATTGTGAAGGGTTGCTCGAGACACGTTCGTCCCTGAAATAAACACCGGCTCCAGCTCCGCCGTCGGCGTCAACACGCCGGTGCGGCCTAAGTTAATCGTAATGTCTTTGACGATGGTTTCCGCTTCCTCCGGCGGGTACTTGTACGCCGTAGCCCACCGCGGATCCTTAACCGTAGCGCCCAGTACTTCCTGGTCGGCAAAACTATTTACCTTAATAACCATGCCGTCTGTGTCATAAGGCAATTCGTGGCGCGCCGTATCCCAATACTGGATTTG
>ERZ791611.780-NODE-780-length-26483-cov-8.497616_pt1 | contig 26483 bp, 29 predicted proteins | sample MGYA00510275_ERZ791611 | MGnify/ENA primary metagenome ERZ791611 (study PRJEB30046, sample SAMN00791912) | human gut metagenome | study: EMG produced TPA metagenomics assembly of the A metagenome-wide association study of gut microbiota in type 2...
TCAATGTTCTATGCAAAGAGCAATGGATATTTTAAAATTAACAGATGATGAAAGAAAAGAAATTAGAAAATATTTTCAAGCTTAAAGGCGTGAATTACACGCCTTTTCTTTTACGAATAAGTATATCTCTATAAAATTTAGAATACTTCGTTACTTCACTATTAATCTTCTTTACACCATATTTTTCTAACAACGTTTTTTCATCACTAAATAAGTTTGTTCCTAAACCTAAATGCTCACCCTTAATTTTAACACCTAAACTTGCGAGTATTGTTGGATAGAAATCAAAGATTGCAAATTTTCTATTTTTAGGTTGAATAGGTTTAACTGCACTATTAATAAAACAATTATAAGGTGTACGTAAATAATTTTTATCTAAGTTCTTAAAGAACTTTTCTGACATACTTTTATGATCACCAGTTATTACGATTGTTGTATTTTCATACCACTCTTGTTGTTGACACCAACGAATAAATGCTTCTACTTGTCTTGATTGACAACGAATAACATTTGCATATTGACTATCATATTCATGTTTACAATGCTCACATACATAACCATCTGGTGTATGGGTATCAATTGTAACTAATTCCATACAAAATGGTTGTCCACTTTGTGACATCTCAATTAAATCTTCTTTCGCAAATTCAAAAACTTTTTTATCTTCAAATCCCCAAAAAACATGATAATCTTGAGGAAGTCTTCCTTCTTTCTTTAAAGAAGTTGTATCTTCTATTTTAAAATTTCCATGTTGTTTATAAAAATTAGAGGTACAACCAAAGTTAGCATCTGATCCCATTAAAATTCGATTTTGATAACCTTGTTTTTCTAATATTTCACCCAATGTATAACATCCTGATAAAAATGAAGAATTTTCATCATATTTATTTTTTGACATCGGTAATAAAAGCGGAATTCCCGCTTCTTGTGCAACCATTGAAGCAATAGTCCATTGTGTTCCTTCAATAGTATAAGAACCCCCTATTTTATTCGAATGTGAAAAATTAATATTTTCTTTTGCTAGCTTACCTAATTCTTTAATATAATTATTTTTTTCTTGTCCGCCATCTTCTTTAGAAAGATACGTATTTTCTACAGATTCTAAATAAATATGAATTAAATTTCTTTTTTCTTTAAATTCTAATTCAACATTTTGAGGATCCACATAATGTTCTTCATAAAGTTTAGATGTTCTAACCATATCAAAAACATACGTAATAATTTGATAATTAATTAATGCGTAAAGCAATGTTCCAAGAATTAAAATAGTAATACAAATACCTTGGTAATCAAATAAAAAAACAAGTGGTGTTTTATATAATAAAAATACTCCTATTAAAGTTGTTAAAAAGGTTGGTGGTGCACAATTTAAAAACCAATCTTTAAAAATACCTTCATCTGTTCCATCACATGGGACCACCATGTGATAAATCATTTGATTTAAGGTTTTTACTGAAAAAGTACGATTTCCCCATAAAATACTAAAGATTACTAACATTACAATAAATAAAATTATTATTAAACTCATATCATCATTCCTTTTTATTGGTTCATTCTATCATAATTTTTTATAAAGAGCGAGAAACAAAATACCCTTTTTTTCGATTATTCGTTATAATACGTACGAAGGAGTAAAAAAATGAAAGATAGAAAATTATTATTTTTTGATATTGATGGTACATTATTGAGTGAAAAGACTCATACTGTTCCTCAAAGTGCTAAAGAAGCTTTAAAAAAAGCCAAAGAAAATGGACATCTTATTTTTATTAATACAGGTCGACCTATTTCTACAATCGATCAAGAGATTCATGATTTAAACCCTGATGGTTATATTTGTGGATGTGGAACATACATCACTTATCATGACCAAGTAATCTATCATCATCAATTATCTAAAGAAAGATGTAAAGAAATTGCATCTCTTATAAAAAAATATGAAATTGATGCTGTTTTAGAATCAAAAGATCATGTTTATTTTAATGAAAATATAAAAAATCCTTTTGTTAGAGAAATAAAGGAAAGGTATACAAACAATGGATTTAATGTTTCATCTAGTACTGATCCTAATCTTTCTTTTGATAAATTTACGATTTGGTTTGATCATGATATCAGTGAATTTAGAAAAAATATCTTAAAGGATTTTGATATTATTGAACGTAGTGAAGAAATGCTAGAAATTGTTCCTAAAGGACATTCAAAAGCAACAGGTATTCAAACTGTTGCAGATGACTTTAAAAGTGATTTAGATCATTGTTATGTTTTTGGTGATTCTTTCAATGATGAAAGTATGTTACGTTATGTTAAACATTCTATTGTCATGGCTAATGGTGTACAAGCAATGAAGGATATTGCTTATTTTGTAACAAAAGATATTGAAGATGATGGTATTGCTTATGCTTTAGAAAAACTTGAACTTATTTAAGTTAAAAGACCTGCGTTTGCAGGTCTTTTTATTTATTATCTAGCTTAATTTACACAACATAATACCTGGATTTTCTTCAACTGCTTTAAATCCCATTTTCTCATAAAATCTAACTGCACGTTTATTATTTGTATCAACTAAAACACATATACCAGGTACTTTTTCTTCTTTTAATACTTCAAATAAAGCATTCATTAACTTTGAACCAACACCATTACCTGTATATTCTTCTAATATATCAATATGAATATGTGCTGGATATTCAGGATAAAAACGTTCTAGTTCACAATTAGCATTAGAAAATCTTTCTGCCTTTACTTCATCTAATTCTTTTAAAGTCAAATAATAAGGATATGCATTTTTTTCATAAGCCTTTAAATCCTTGGCACATAAAATATAACCACAAACCTCATCTAAACCATTTTTAAGTATTAAACAGATTTCTTTATCAATATAAGGATCACAATATAAAGCTAATGTTGCCTTTTTAGCATTATCATCTTTATATCTAGATGTTGATTGAGAAATACACACATTTTGTACTTGTTGTTTATATTTTGGTTCATATTTAACTATTCCCATTTTTTCACCAAAAAAACTACTTACAGTTCTTCCTTTCATTTATTCATGATTATTACATAAATGTCATAATGCCGTCAACTACTCCCTTTAATATTCTCAAGAAAAAAGTAGTATTTATGAAACTTCTTTTCATAAACACTACTCTACATGTTCAACAACTTTTTTTAAACGTTTTTCAAAATCACGTCTAGAAAACATAACAATTGCATTACAACCTAGACATTTGATTTTAATATCAGCACCCATTCTAACAATTTTCCATTGATTTGATTTTTTACATGGATGTTGTTTCTTCATTTCTACTATATCATTTAATTGATAATCCATATTTACTCTCCTTGATGATGGTAAAAAGCTTCTAATGTATTTTGTAATAGCATTGTAATTGTCATAGGACCAATTCCTCCTGGAACAGGAGTAATTGCATAAACCTTATCTTTAACATCCTCAAAATCAACATCTCCACAAAGCTTATTATTTTCATCTCTATTAATTCCTACATCTAAAACAACTGCTCCATCTTTTACATATTCACTATTGATCATTTTAGCACGACCAACAGCCGCAATTAAAACATCAGCTCTTTGACATACTTCTTTTAAATTTTTGGTTTTACTATGAGCAATCGTTACTGTAGCATTTTTTTGTAAGCATAAAAGTGATACAGGCTTACCTACAATATTACTTCTACCTACAACTACGACTTCTTTTCCTGTTAAATCATAATTAATTTCATCTAATAAAACCATCATACCTTTAGGTGTACATGGTACTAAACTTTTTTGTCCTAAAAAAAGTTTAGCAACATTTTCCGGGTGGAAACCATCAACATCTTTTGATGGATCAATTGCCTCTAAAACTTTATCTTCATTAATATGTTTAGGTAAGGGCAATTGTACAAGAATACCATCTACTGTATTATCTTCATTTAATTGTTTAATTTCTGTTAGTAACTCTTCTTCACTAAATGTTTCATCATGTGTAATTTTTAAAGAATCAATGCCAATATAAGCACATCCTCTTTCTTTATTTCTTACATATACCTGACTTGCTTGATTGTCCCCTACTAAAACAACCGCAAGTTTTGGTAATCTATTGTATTTATTTTTTATTTCTTCAACTTCAACTTTTAACTGTTTTTTTATCTTTTTTGATATCTCTTTTCCACTAATAATCATGATATGTCCCCCTCATATTATTTATGATTATATAGGAATGACCTTATAAATTCAATATAAAGAAACACATGTATTTCTATTAAACATCGATATCAAAAACGATCTTTTTCTTTCCTGTATGTTTCGCATAATAAAGTTTATGATCCGCCTGATTAAACAATTTAACAATTTCATCTTCTTGATAAAAAACTTCTACACCACCACTAAAAGATAATTCAATTCCTTTTGATTGTTTTCCATAAAGTGCAAATTCTTCAGCAACTTTATTCAAGGTATCCTCTATAACTTCATGATTTATATCATCAAATACAAGCATAAATTCTTCACCACCAAAACGTGTAACAATTCCTTTATTATCCATATTTTTCTTCATAGAATCTGAAAAAGCTTGCAATGTTTGATCACCATAAATATGTCCATATTTATCATTAATACTTTTAAAATCATCTATATCTAATAAAACCACCGCAAATTCTTGACTTTCAATCTTCATTTTTTTATTTAAATATTCAACTAAATATCTTCTATTATAAATATGTGTTAAAGGATCTAAGTGTACCATCTCTTGAAGTTGGTTTGCTAGTTCTGAAAGTTTATCTTGTTGTAAATGATAATGTTTCATTAAAATAATCGACATCATAACAATACTGATCATTGCAATAAAATAAGTCACTAAAATAGCAATAAGATTAGGATTAATCTCTATTCCTGCAAAAAGATGTGGATACATCACTTTAATATAAATAACAATTCCATCATAAAAAGCAATAAATAAAGAACCTATTATTTGCCACTTTTCTTCTAAAAATAATACTGTACTTACAATACCTAAAATCATATACAAAATATAATAAGCACCATAAGCCAAATATAAAACAGGAAACTCTATAATATTTCCTAATACTAAAATAATTCCTGCCGGCAACTTGCTATTTTTAGTATACATTCCCATAATTCCCGCAATATACATAATAATTGCACAAACTAAAGTAAATATTGTTATAGGCGTAAAACCATAAATAATAGCATTAGATATAAATCCTATCGTATTAGCAACAATAGCTGTAATTGATAGTACATAAAATAAACGTATTTTTAATTCCTCATTCATCTTTACAATAGATTGCATTTATCAAACTCCTTAAAATACTTTTTGTGGATTTCATAATAATATATGTATAAATAAAAAGCTACTTTTTATCGTAGCTTTTCAATATATTTTATTCACCTTCATGAGCCAAAGTATTTTTTTCATATACTTTAAAGAACGGATAGTATACTGCCACAGAAATAGCAATAAGTACAAACATAAAGATAACATTTCTGATATCTAATGCTGATAAGAATCCTTGTGCAAAGAATGGTGTAAATGAAGGATCAACAATATATCCTAATGATACAATTCCCATTTTTTGAACAAGATATCCAAGTCCTGATGAAATACATGGCATAATTAAAAATGGAATAGATAAAATAGGATTTAATACAATTGGTGTTCCAAAAATAATTGGTTCATTAATACCACAAATACCAGGTAAAACACTTAAACGACCAATTGATCTAATGTGTTTAGATTTAGATTTACACATTAGTAAAACAAGACCTAATGTATTACCAGCTCCACCAATTAATACATATCTAAACATTTGTAAGTTAATTAAAGCTGTTGGTTCTTTTCCAGCATTCACTAATTCAGCATTGATTCCAGTATTTGAAATACATAATGCGAATACAATTGGGAATACAATAGAAGAACCATTAATTCCAAATAACCATAAAATATTAGAGAATAAATAAATTCCCATAAACATCCAAATATTATCAACACCTGAAATAGCTGGTGTTAAAATAGACATAATGAAATCTGGTAAATTTTTACCTGAAGCTGCTACTAAAGCAATATTTAAACCATAAATAATAATAATATTAGCTGCAAGTGGTAATAAACTATTTACAAAATCAGTAACCGCACTTGGTACACTTGCTGGAAATGAAATAACTAATTTCTTACTTACAAATCGTGAAATTTCTACTGAAATCAAAGCAATAATAATTGCAACAAATAATCCATCAGCTCCTAAATAGCTTGTTTGGATACCACCATCTTTTAATGGTGCTGCTACCATTAAGAAAGTACACATTGCAATAATACCATAGACTGCTGATTTCATTTGATAGCTTTCTGCTAAACAATAAGCAATACCAAATGCTGAAATAAGACCAACAAGTCCCATTGTATAATTATATGGTAAAGTTAATACATCATAATTTGCGACAGCAAATTGTTTCCAACTAATTAATGCTTTTAAAAAGATATTTCCTGTATGTAAATCAACTAAATCTAGATTAATTGGTGGATTTGCAACAATTAAAAATAAAGATCCAATAACAATTAATCCAAGTGGCATCATCATTCCTGATGAAATAGCTTGTAAATGTCTTTGTTGTGCTAACTTATTAGCGAAAGGCTCTAATAGCTTTTCTAATTTTTCTATCATTTTTTCCTATTCCCCTTAAATATTTAATTAAAATTGCCAACCATTAAATGTAAATGCTGTATCTACTACATTTTCTGGATCATATTCTTCTAAGATTTTAGCATAGCGTTCTTTATAATCGTTATCTACTTCCATTTGAGGAATAACTTTACTTGCTTCATGTAAGAAATGGAATGAATCACGTCCCATTGCTTTTCCTCTTACTGTATGTTTATCTAAAGCAACATCTGGAATTTCTGGGAATTTACCCATTGCAAATGATTTAATACAAATATTTTTTAATAAATCACTTGAACGATCTTTTTGACAACTGCATAAATAACGAATTGCATGAATGAAATACATTGGTTGATCTCCATCTGCATAATCAAAGTTTTTAGACATTTGATATAAGTTATTAACTAATACAGCAGCCATAGGATCTCCCATCCCAATATCTTCTACTGAAATAGTTAATAAACGTCTCCACATCTTTTCTAATAATTGTGGTGAAGAGATATACATTTCATATGCAAACATACATGCATCTTCTTCTTTTGCTCTTCTAATTGATTTTTGTAATGCAGAAATAACTTCATCTCCTGCATAACCGTTTTTTGTAACGATTTTTGACCATGGGTCATACATTGCTTTTGCCATTACTCTTGCTCCTTTATTTTTTCTGTGACATAATTGTGGCGAGGTGATTTTATGAACATTGATCATTTAAAAGATAAATTTGATTTAAATGAATTAGAAGTTTCTATATTAACTTATATTAAGAAAAATCAAAAAAATTTAAAAAATATTACCATTAGACAAATGGCTAAAGATAATTTTACTTCTACTTCAGCAATTTATCGCTTATGTAATAAATTAAAATTCTCTGGATATAGTGATTTGATTTATCATCTCTCTGATAATCATCATACCCACATTTCAACAAAGAATTTTGAACACTATGTTCCTCAATTTAATCAATTACTAAAAAAACATCAAAACAGTCGTATCATTGTCTTTGGGATGGGCTTTTCTGCACCTATTGCTGATTACATTTGTCAAAGACTTACACTTAATGGTTTTTATGCCATGAGTGTCATCCATACCGAAATGCTTGATGAAAATTTCCAAGATGATAGCTTATTGATTATCATTTCTAATTCAGGTATTACCAATAGATTAATTGATTTTGTTGAATTAGCTCATAAGCAACATGTTGATATGCTTTGTTTTTTAGCTAACAAAAATTCTAAAACTTATCAATACGCAACTTTACCAATTATTGTTGGTACATATAATCCTTTTAGTCATGATAACCTTGTACCTAATACCTTTTTTGGACAAGTTCTCATTACTTTTGAATCGCTTCTTTATTCATATTTATCCCCCAAAAAATAATATACTTCTTACAAATTTATTAAAATAATTTGTCGATATAAAAAAACATGTTTCTATTTTCGAAACATGTTTTCTTTTTTATTTAATATTTTCAACAATATGTCTAGCAACTAAAATACCATTAGCTCCAGCTTGAGCAAGTCCTCTTGTAAGACCAGCTCCATCACCAGCAACATATAAATCATCAATTTCAGATTCAAAACCTTCTCTTACCTTAGGCCTTGCTGAATAGAATTTAGCTTCTACTCCATATAATAAAGTATGCTCATTAGCAATACCTGGTGTAACATTGTCTAAAGCTTCAATCATTTCAATAATTGATTTCATAGTATTATAAGGTAATACTAAACCTAAATCTCCTGGAACTGCTTCTGGTAATGTTGGATCAGTATATCCTTCTTTTAATCTCTTATATGTAGTTCTACGACCACGTTTGATGTCTCCGTATCTTTGAACAATAACGGAACCATTTGATAACTTATTTGCTAATCTTGAAATTTCATGTGCAAACTCATTTGGTTCATTAAATGGCTCACTGAATGTATGTGATACAAGTAATGCAAAGTTTGTATTTTTACTTCCAAGTTTTGGATCATGATAAGCATGTCCATTAGCAAGCATTGTACCACTATGGTTTTCAATAACAACATGTCCACTTGGATTAGAACAGAAAGTTCTTACTTTTGTTCCAACTGTTGTATTATAAACAAACTTACCTTCATATAAGTTTTTATTAATTTCTTCCATAACGATATTACTTGTTTCTACACGAACACCAATATCAACTTGGTTATTATAAAGTTTTAATCCTTGATTAGATAAAACTTTTGTAAGCCATGCTGAACCATCTCTACCTGGTGCTAAAACAACTTTTTTAGCATTAACAACACTACCATCTTCTAAAACAATTCCTTTAGCGTGATGATCTTCAACAATAATATCTTTAACAGCTGTTTTAAATTGTAAATCCATATGTTGTTTTAATTCATTAGACATTTCTGTCATAATTCTTAAGTTTTCTTCTGTACCTAAATGTCTAACTTTAGCTCTTAAAAGTTTTAAACCAACTGCATATCCTCTATGTTCAATTTCTTTAACTTTATCTGTAGTAGGATCTGTAATTTCTTCTGTAGCACCATGTTTTAAATAAAGATTATCTACATAATGAATCACATCTTCAACTTCATCATTATTTAAATAGTCAGTTAACCAACCACCAAACTCACTTGTAATATTAAACTTACCATCAGAATAAGCTCCAGCTCCACCAAAACCATCAGTAATAGAACAAGCTGGAATACATCCAGGTTCTCTATCTTTATGTACTGGACAATGTTTAATCTTTTTATCTTTAATTGGACAATGTCTATTCATAACATCATGTCCTTTATCAATTAATAAAACCTCTAATTCAGGATTTTTTAAATATAATTCATAACATGTCATAATTCCTGCTGGACCTGCACCAACAACGATTACATCATAATTTTCTTTCACTTTGCTCTCCTTCATTTGCTAAAAATATCCAAACCTTTCATATTATAGACAACTCTTTTTATGAAAACAAGACTAATCTTGTTTTTTTATTTGAGAATATGTTTTAAAATAGTTTATAAGGAGGTACATTATGGATTTATTTACGAAAATAAAAGCAATGAACTCTTTTACTGAAAGTGAACAGACATTTATTGATTTTATATTTAATCATCCTTACGATGTCATTCAACTGAATTTACAACAATTATCTAAAACAAGTTATGTTTCTATTTCTACTATTTATCGTGTAATGGAAAAACTAGAAATTAATGGTCTAAATCAATTAAAACTACAAATTTCTGAAAGTTTAAAAAATAATGAAAATTTAAAAAATATTGATTATAACTATCCTTTTCAAAAAACAAATACACACTATCAAATTTTGACCCAAATGTTAGAATTATATGATCAAACATTAAAAAACACGATTAATCTTATTGATTTAGATGTTCTTTTACATACTGTACAAGCATTAAAAAAAGCTAATAATATTTATATTTTTCCATCAATTGGTAATTATTTTATGGCAGAATCATTTCAACAAAATATGCTAGAAATAGGTGTTAAAGTAGATGTCATTAAAGAAGCATATTACCAACATTGGCATGTACAATTATGTGATGAAAATGATATTGTTATGTTGATTAGTTATGCAGGTAGAACACCTCAAATTATGGATATTGTTCATGATTTGAATAAGAAGAATATTCCTATTATTCTTATTTCATCAACAATTCATACACCTATTGATCAATTTGCGAAATATCATCTTTATTTTTCTTCTTATGAAGATTCAGAAGAAAAGATTGCTTCTTTTTCATCAAGAATCTCTTTACAGTATTTATTAGATTGTATCTATGCTTGTTATTTTAATAGAGATTATGAAAAGAATTTAGAATATAAAATTAAAAATTATATAGATTAAAAGGAGTGAAAAATTCACTCCTTAAAGTTCATGATAAATAGGTTTCATTTTATCAAAAGTACAATAAGATTCAAAACCTAATTCTTTTAATAATGCCTTGGTTTCTTCAATATAAGCACCTAAATGCTCTTTTTTATGACTATCACTACCAATAGTTATAATCTTACCACCTAATTCTTTATAAAGTTTTAAAATATCCTTAGATGGCTGTGAATCTTTTAAACCATAACGATGACTTGAAGTATTTACTTCAATACCTTTACCATCTTTAATAACAATTTCTAATATTTTTTTAATGATTGGTTTAAGTTTTTCAAACGGATATACTCCTTGATTATCATACCTTATAATTAAATCTAGATGTCCTAAAACACAATAATCCTTATAAACTTTGATGATATCTAAAATTTCTTGATAATATCTTTCGTTATATTCCTTTTGTGTTCTTCCTCTTTGAAAATCTTGAGTCCAAAATTCTTTATCTTCTACTTGATGACAAGATAAAATAATAAAATCAAAAGGGTATTTATTAAATAATTGTTGATATTGATCTATGGTATGTACTTGCATACCAAATTCCATACCTTGTTCAATGATTATTTCAGGATATTTATTTCTTAAAAATTCTATTTTTTCAAAATATTTTGGATAATTCACATTAGCTAAAGGCATCTTTTCTGGTTCTCCAGGGCCACCTTTTCGATAAAGCATGCCTTGAGCATCATTCCAGTCTCTTTTAATCCCATAATCCACATGATCTGTAAAACATATTTCATCCATTTTCATATTGATAGCATCTTTAATGACTTCTTCCATAGGATAAGACGAATCATCACTAAATTCTGTATGCACATGATAATCTGTAAACATTTATTCCACCTCTTCCAAACATAATACCATTTGTCCTATTAACATATATTCTATCACATTATCAACTTTAATAAGTTTAGGAATTTGATGATTGGGCATCATTTCTTTCACTTTTTCTTCTAAAGCACTTAAATCAGGTAATAATTCACTAAATACAACAATGATATGGGGTGCAACAATACACATTGCTGACATAATCATTTTACTTAAAATTTCTAATGCTCCTTGTGGTGTTTTAGATAATTCTTCTAAACTATGAGAAAGCTGCAATGGTAGATAAGAAACTTCTCCCGCAAAACTGCTAAAACCTTCTATAAGTTTTCCATTGATTATACACCCTGCTCCCGCTCCTGCATTCAAAGAAATTGCTTGAAAAATAAAAAACAAGTCTTCTTTTTCTTGATGACTTACATAATATCCTGCTGTGGCTGAATTTATGTCGTTATAAAGTGTTATTTGTTGTTTATATCTTTGTTTAAGCTTTTCTTCTAAATTAATATTTTCTATACCTTCTATATATGTTGAAAAGACTTTTCCTTGATCAATAATTCCTGGTAATGAAAGACTGATTATTGATATTTTAGGATATTGAATAATTAACGTATCAATTAAATCATAGATATCTTGAATATGAATCGTATATTTAATGATTTCATTTTGTAATAACATCATACCTTTATCATAAATACGATAAACAATGTGAATACGTTCTTTATTTTTATAAATAACTAAACAGACAATAGGCTTTTTATTTGTTATTTTTAGTTTTAATGATATTTCTTCTTTTTTGATCTGTTTTGTCTTTTTTATTTGAGCTTGTTCAATATCTTTGATCATCGTTCCAACATCATAACGAGCAAAAACAAGTGGAGGTATTTTTAAAACAACTTGCTCTTTTAAAATACTTTGAATTTGTGCATGTAAATAAGAAATTTGGGGTGCTAAAAAAATGATATCAAATTGTTTTCCAATTTGATAAAGCTGGTTATAACCTACTGCACTGACTTCAATAGCATTTTTTAGTAACTTATTTGCTTCATTGATTTCTCTAGCAAAATAACTGGTTGTTAAACCTCCACTACAACATAACAATACTTTTGTTTTTGCTTCATCACTAAGTTTTAATAAACTCTCAAGCATTTCATTAAATAAAGAAACAGCATGTTTAAGAGTATTCATTTGAAAATGTAAATAAAAATCAAGTTCTTTTCTTTTTTTAGAAGTGACTTTTAATTCAATAATACAATATAAATTAAATGTCACTTCTGCAATTCCATAAGATGATTCTATTTGAATAAAATCTTTATGTTCTTTAATGATATAATTTGGATTTTCTTGCATACAAATCCATTTCTTAAAAACATCCATATATAAATCTTTATAAAATTCATCCAAAAGAATCATCCCCTTTATTACTTGTTATTTACAATTTCTAATGCTTTCTTTAAAACATTTGCCCCATTCATTAATCCATAATCTTTCATATCAATAACTTCAATAGGTGTTATATTTGTTGCTTTTTGAAGTTGTGGTAAACAATGTCTTACTTGAGGCCCTAACATCACAACATCCCATTCATCTATTACCTTTTCTGCTTGAGTAAGTGGATAAGCTGCCACTTCAATATCAATTCCTTGATCTTTTGCTGCGCTTTCAATTTTAGATACCAACATGCTTGTTGACATTCCTGCGTTACATACTAATAATAATTTCATTTTTTTTACTTCCTCCTTTAACTACATTGAAATTTTAACATGTCTTTATTTCTATTTCTTTTACATAAATCATCTTGATAAGTCTTTTTCTTTTTTATGTTTAATTGATTAAAAATAATGAAAAGTTTTTCTCAAACACAAAAAAAGCCTTTCGGCTTTTCTTGGATATATATAATTGGGAAGGGAATATGAAAAACTATTCATATTGTAAAAGGTTGTTCTATCTTTTACATCTTTAATATACCCACCTTTTGTGAACTCAATACAACTTTTTTATGTCATTTATGTAAAGAAATACTGTTAATTATGTGATTATATTCTTAATATGATTTTTCCATACTATAAATGGAGGTGTTTTTATGTCTTTATTAAATAAAGAAATTGATGATTTTGAAGGAATTGCTTATCATCAAAATCAATTTAAAAAAATAACTAAAAAAGATTTACTTGGAAAATGGAATTTATTTTTCTTCTATCCTGCTGATTTTACTTTTGTTTGTCCAACAGAATTAGAAGACCTACAAGAAAAATATCAAGAATTTAAAGAAGTAAATTGTGAAATTTATGCCATTTCAACAGATACACATTTTGTTCATAAAATGTGGCATGATATGTCAGATTCTATTTCTAAAATAGAATATCCTATGCTGAGTGATTGTAAACATCAACTTGTTTATGATTTTGATGTCTTTGATGAAGAAGAAGGATTAGCTCAAAGAGGAAGTTTTATTATTGATCCTGATGGTAAAATTGTTGTTTATGAAGTTAATTCAAGTGGTGTAGGAAGAAATGCTGATGAACTTTTAAGACGTTTACATGCCTGTCAATTTGTATATGAGCATGGAGATAATGTTTGTCCTGCTAAATGGAAATTAGGTGAAAAGACGATTCAAACAACTATTGAAAATATTGGTAAATAGAAAATGACTGTTTTTTAACAGTCATTTTCTATATCTTAGTATTCTAAAAGCTTATTTGTTAATTCATTCATTGCTTGAATTACTTGTGTAACCTCTTCATTTAAATATACTTCTTGATTTTTGATTTCTTCTTGATAAATATTAATTTCATCTGCAAAATCAGGATTTTCTTGTTCTGCTTTTTCAAAGATTCCTAATAAAGCAGGATATGTTTTAGCAAATTTAAATTGTCTATTTGTTGTCCAAAATACATTATTTGGATTTGTTTCTTCACTTAATCTTCTTTGTGCTCTTAAGTTTGATTCTACAGAGAAATCATAAAAACCATATTCAGATCCACCATTTATATGCCAAGCTAAATCTAAAGCTCCATCTTTATCATTAGAAATATTACCTTTTTCTAATGCTTGAATAATATCATTGAATAATTCAATATTTTCTTGGTATTGTGCAAATGATGTTGTAATCGTAGAAGATAATTCAATACCAATAAAATGATCTTGAATATACTTAAAAGCTTCATGAAGCTTAAGATTTAATTCTCTTCCTTCTTTTCTAAGAGCATCCTTTTCTTTTTCAGTCTTAGCATCAGCAAAACGTTTATTTATATTTTCAATTTTTTTATTTACTTTAATTGTAGCTTTCTTTAAAGAATTTAAAGATTGATTATATTGACTTACATCAATTCCTGCTTTTTTAGCAATATCTTCATTTAATACATTTAAATCATCGACCGCCGCTGTTAAATCCAACTTCATAACAGGGGCTTGATCTAACCAAATAGCAAGCATTCCATATGTATTGATATTAGTTGTCATAACTTCACGTGAATAAGTTGAAGGATTATCTGATTTTGTATGATAATGCATTTGAATCCATCCTTTTTCTCCTTCAGATGTTCCTGGAACATTCACAAAATAAGGAACCCCAGCATGACGATAAGAAACACCATCTTCCATTGTATTTGCATCTACAGAAGTGTCATTGATTCCTTTAGGATAAATATTATCTTCTGGATCAATTGCAATTTCATTTACAAATTGTTTAACTGCTGAGGCATATTCTGGAACACAAGATATTTCCATTTGATTAGCTCCATCATAAAATGCTGGTAATTCAAAATTAAGCATTGCTATTGTTTTCTGTGCCCATTCTGGATGAACTGTATTAATCATTTCCCAAGCACCTGTTGTCCAATCATATTCAGTATTAGCTGCACCCCATTCTTCTGAACCATGTGCAATAAATAAAATATCATTTTCAGGTGTATAATTACTTTCTTTCATTGCTTTAGCAATAGCCATAATTAAACCAATCGCACAACTATCATCTTGAAATGATCTAAAATAAATATCATAATGACCAGAAATAATAATTTGTTGTTTTGAAGATTTACCTGGTATCTTTCCTACAACATTGTATGAAACACCATCATCTAAAAAATAGTCATTATCTATTTTTAGTGTTGTTTTATTATTTCCAGCTTTTAATGCTTTTTTTATACTTTTATAATTATTTTTTGAAATAGCCACCGTTGGAATTAAGTCATCACAACATACATCCTGTACATTAATTTGATCATCATCATAAGTTCCATAACCGCCATTATCATACGTCACTAATGCTGCTGCTTTATGTAAAGCGGCTTCTTCCATATACATATCGATCCAAGCTACATTAAATTGATCTACACCAGCAAGAACAATCTTACCTTCAACATCTTTTCCTTCATAATCTGCTGCTGTTCCATTACCAACATCAACCATTTCAGCAACAATTCCTTCTTTTGAAGTTCCTGATAACTGATAAGATGCTGGCATCATTTGAATATCTGTTCCTTCTATTTTTAAAGAAGCTGAGTTAAATTGCCATTTATCTACAGTCACAGGAATTTTTTCTGTTTCTAATCCAATTTTTCCCATTTCCTTTTCAATATAATCAGCTGCTTTATGTTCAGCATCTGATCCTGCAGAACGATATCCTAACTCATTAGATAATAAATCATCATCTTCTGCTAATGCTTTAGAAATGTTGTAAGCATACTTTGCATCAACATTCTCTAAATAATGATCCATTGTTGTCTTTTTAGGATTACACCCAGTCAATGAAACCATCATTGTTAAAACAATCAATAAACTTACCCTTTTTTTCATTTTCTATTTCCTCCCAAACAATAAAAAAGACAGATGTTTATACACACCTGTCTCATCATCATATTTTGAACTATCTGTAACAGAAATCCTACTTACTGACCATTTCATAAGGTATATATAAACACTTTACAAAACTGAGCTTTTAACTCAATCAATAAGGGCATATGCCCTTCCGTATTCCACTAAATACGGTTCTTGTCTCTTCAACAAGTCTTCGGCATCTGACCCGGCCGTCCGTGTAGCCTTTAGCATATTGCTGGTCATTCTGTACAGATTTTTGTACGAAATTTATATTACATAAGTTTATTGATAAAATCAATATTATTTAATAAATTTTAAAATATGTTAAAATTGTATTGAAGGGAGGAAATAAGAATGCTTATTGATAAGTTAAATATTATTTTAAATTCTAACGATGAATTTTCTCCTAAATATATTATTAGTTCATTTGTTAAAAATAACTTAAATGATATTCCAACTATGTCTATTGATGCAATTGCTCTTTCCTGTCATACATCAAAAAGTCAAATTTCTAAATATGTAAAATCTTTAGGTTATGAAACTATGAAAGATTTTAAAGATGCTTGTTTAGATAATATTTCTAGTATAGAAAGAACCAATAAAACCTTATTTTCATTACAGAATAGTATAGAAAAACAATTTTCATCTTTTACAAATCACATCATTGATGAATTACATTACACAATGAATCAAATTGATGAAATCAATTTATTAAAATTAGTAAATGATATAAAGAAAAGTAAACGTATCTTTGTTTATGGTCATGGTCATGCAAGAACTCTTTGTACCTATATTCAAAATGAACTTTCCGCAAAACAAAAAGAAACTATTATCTGTGATGTTGATTTTGAAAAAGAATATAATTTTCAAGATGGTGATCTTCTTTTACTCATTAGTATCAATGGAAATACGTTTTACTTTGATAAAAGAGTGGTGCATCATATTTTAAAGTGTTCAGTTAACACATGGCTGATTAGTTGTAAAGATAATATAAACTTTTCAAAGAACTATTTATATATTCCAACATTAAATGATAAATATAATGATTATTTATTAAGACATATTCTTGATTTTATCTTGATGTATTAAGTTTCCATTTTGGAAACTTTTTTATTTAATTTCTATATATTTTCTATAATACCTTTGTAATTAAAAGTAAAGGAGAAACAACAAATGGGACTTAGAAAAGATTTTTTATGGGGTGGTGCGACAGCTGCCAATCAATGTGAAGGTGGAGCAAATGAAGGAAACAGAGGTGTTGCTAATGTAGATCTTATGCCTTTAGGTGAAGATCGTTATTTAGTTGGTACTGGTAAAATGAAAATGTATGATTTTGATGATCAACATTTTTATCCAGCTTTAACTGCTGTTGATTTTTATCATCATTATAAAGAAGATATTGCTTTATTTGGTGAAATGGGATTTAAAACTTTTCGTTTATCTATTGCTTGGACACGTATTTTCCCAAATGGTAATGAAGAAAAACCAAATGAAGCTGGATTAAAATATTATGAAGATATTTTTAAAGAATGCCATAAATATGGTATTGAACCTCTTGTTACTATTAATCATTTTGATTGTCCAATGTATTTAATTAAAAAAATCGGTGGTTGGCGAAGTAGAGAAATGATTGATTATTTCTACAAGCTTTGTAAAACTTTATTTATTAGATACAAAGGATTAGTTAAATATTGGTTGACTTTTAATGAAATCAATATGATTTTACATTTTCCTTTTGTCGCTGCTGGTCTTTGTTTTGAAGAAGGTGAAAATGAAACACAAGCTATGATTACAGCTGTTCATCATCAACTTCTAGCAAGTGCCATGGCCACAAAACTTGCTCATGAAATAGATTCAAATAATCAAATTGGTTGTATGCTAGCTGCTGGTTCTTATTATCCTGAAACATGTAAACCAGAAGATTATTGGAAAGCAATTTGTGACAATCGAGAAGTCTATATGTTTGCAGATGTTCAAGCAAGAGGTTATTATCATAATTATGCATTAAAATGGCTTGAAGAAAGAAATGCATCTATTCCTTTTGTAAAAGGAGATAAAGAACTATTAAAAGAAAATACCGTGGATTTTGTAAGTTTCTCATATTATTCATCAAGAGTAAGTAGTAGTGATTTATCTAAAGGAAAACAATCAGAAAGTAATATTTTTTCTTCTGCTAAAAATCCTTATTTAAAAGAAAGTGATTGGGGTTGGGCTATTGATCCTTTAGGATTTAGAAGTACTCTTAATGAACTCTATGATCGTTATCAAAAACCATTATTTGTTGTAGAAAATGGTTTAGGGGCCAACGATGTTTTAGAAAATGGATCAATTCATGATGATTATAGAATAGATTATTTAAGACAACATATTCAAGCAATGAAAGATGCTGTAGAAAAAGATGGTGTTAATTTATTAGGTTATACAACTTGGGGATGTATCGATTTAGTTTCTAATGGTACAGGCGAAGTTAAGAAAAGATATGGTTTTATTTATGTAGATCGAGATAATTTAGGAAATGGAACGTATCAAAGAATTAAAAAAGATTCATTCTATTGGTATAAAAAAGTTATTGAAACAAATGGAGAAGATTTGTATTAAAAAAACAGCTACTGCTGTTTTTTTAAATATCTTTCTAAAAATGAATGTGCAAGAGAGCCTTGTTTGATTTGTTTTCTTGCTTCTTCAATTGAATACCAATGAGCTTCATCGACTTCATTTGTCAGTTTAAAATCTTCACTATCAACGACAACTGCATAATTGTGCATTAATGTATTAGATGGTTGATAGTATTCATTATCATTATATGTATAATCAATTACATTTAAATTAACTTCTTCTTTAATTTCTCTAATCAATGTTTCTTTCGCATTTTCACCTTTTATAATATATCCAGCTACTAATACATTAAAATCTTTTCCATATTGTTTAATAAGCAAAATCTTATCTTTTGTAGGATTAAAGATAATTGTTGAAATAGCACTATTAAACATTGGAAAACGAAATTGTTTACAAGTTGGACAATAAGGTACAAGTCCATCTATCTCACATTCTTTTTCTATAAGTTTAGTTCCACATTCACTACAATATTTCATTATTTATCACCTACGCCATTATAACGTAAACAAATAACAACCAACAATATCAAATTTATTAGATGAAAGCATAAAGCAATGATAAAAACCATTTGATAACTCTGTGTAAAATCATATAAATATCCAATTAATGTTAATGAACTGGCACTCCCTACATTTGTAAGAAAACCAATAAAAGAATAAGTTCTTGCATAATTTTCATTTCCAAAGAAATAACGTGTTAACATTGGAATTCCTACAGCACCAACTGAATAAATAGAACCAAACATGAATGAACCGATATAAAGTAACATGATTTCTTGATGAATTACACCTAAAAACAATAAACCTAAAGAAAAACAATTTGTTAGAATCATCATGATTACTGCTTTTATAGGACTTAATAAATCACTTAAAAATCCAATTAATAATTTAGTACTAATATTGCCTATCATGGTAAATGACATGAAAGTTGCTCCGATAGTAACTGATAAATGAATACTTACAGCAACACCCGATAGATGTTGAGAAATTCCTGTAATTGAAGTATGTAAAAGAGTAAATAAACACATACAAAGGAAACTGATGGTTAGTAACTTTATTTTATTATTTTGAACTTTAGTTGTTTCTTTTCTACTTTGATAACCATAAGGTAGTAAATGTTCTTTTCGAGGATCGATATTCCAAGGAACAATTAATGCTGGAAGAACTAAAACAAGAATACAGATAGCCATGAAACGATAAGTCATTTGCCAACCATAACAAGTAATCCATGAACTTAATAAAGGTGAAAAGATAGCCCCTGAAAGTCCACTAAAACTTAATGCTAAACTCGTCGCTAAGCCATGTTTTTTATCAAACCAATTTGTAATAACAACTGTAATAGGAACCATTCCATAAATACCTACACCGATTCCTCTTAAAATACCTAAAATATAAAATAAATAAACAGATGTACTATAAGACATCATCCATGTTGAAATACTTGATAAAAGAGAGCCTATAAGAAGAATCTTTTTATAGTTATATTTTTTTATTATTTTTGACATTTTTAATGATGTCAAAGCTGTTGTTAATGTTGATAAAGTTGCATGCATCGCAAAAGTTCCTTTTAACACTTTTAAACTTTTAGCTACAGGTGTATAAAAAACACCTATCGCATTGGTACATAAACCAATAGAACTGGCTGCTAAACAACACATAAAAAAAACAATCATCCAATGTTTATAACTTTTATTGATCATAATTTTCACCTCAACAAAAACATATAACTTTATAATCTCTAACGCATTAGATTTCCTAAATTAAGAAAAGGAGGATCAAATCCTCCTTGCATATTCTTGAGCTATTAAACTTGCTATAAATTGTAATTGATATGGGTGGCTATTTTGATCTTGTTTAGAATCAAAAGTAATCACATGATCAATAAATTCTGGATAACTTTCTTGTTTACTTGATATAAGCCATATTTGTGGTTTCTTTAATTGATTCTTTAAAGTTCTTATATCAGGATAATCAAAATAGGATCCTGTATAAGAAAAAATAATAAGTAAATCATTTTCATCAGCTAATGAAATATATTGTAATTGTTGCTTATAAGAAATATTAGAATACGTTTGTTTTCCTAACATTAATAAATCACTTTGTAAATTAAAAGCTGCTGAACCTGCTTTTAATAATCCAAATATTGCAATATGATCATGTTTTTTTATTTCTTTACATAATAAATCAATTTGTTGCATATCTATTGATTCTTCAACCATCTCAATACTTTCTTTTACTTTTGAACTATATTCTTTTAATCTATCTTTAGATTGAGAAGATGTAGAATATTGTTCAAAAGACATATTTGTAGTAATCAATAACTCTCTTAATTCATTAAAATCATCTAACCCTATTTCCTTACAAAAACGAGATATAGAACTCATTGCTACCGAACATTCCTTAGCCATTTCTTGAATACCAATATCCTTAATATCATCTAAATGATTTAATAAATAAGACGCAATTTGACTATTCGTTGAATCTTTCTTTTCACTCGCCAAAGTACTTAAAAATACGATTGGTAACTTTCCATAAAGCATATCATCATCTACTTTCCACCAGCAAAATTATACATTAATCTCTCTTTCATTTCAGTAATATCTTTACCAAAGACTTCTAAGATTTTAAACGCAAAAGGATAAGGTGTTGCTGGTCCTTGACTCGTTACAATATTTTGATCAAAAACAGCGACTTCATTTACAAAATCTCCACTTACAAGTTTATCTTGATAACCTGTATATCCTGTTACTTTTTTACCTTTAATGACATTGGCTTTTTCTAACACAACTGTTCCTGAACACATCGCTGCTATATATTGATGATGCTCATTAAAATATTGAACAAGTGAAATCACATCTTGATTTTCTAATAAATTCTGCCCACCTGGCATTCCTCCAGGTAAAACAAGCATATCATAATGTTTAATTTCTTCATTAAACATTTTATCTGCTTTAACATACATTCCATGCATTCCTCTTACAAATTCTTCATTAAAACTAAACGTATGACATTCTAATCTCCCTCGACGAAGTAAATCCACAATTGTTAATGTTTCACTTTCTTCATAACCTTCAGCCATTAATACTGCAACACGTCCCATTTTATTCATCCTCCTTGACATCAAATGCACTAAAATAAACCATTCTCTTTTTAACCGCTAAATCATCTCCACCTAATAATTCTACAAGTTTATAAGCAAATCCATAAGCTGTTGCTGGTCCTCTACTTGTAACAATATTGCTATCAATGACCACTTTATCATTTAAATAAGTTCCTTGTTTTATCTTTTGATCATAGCCTTGATAAGCTGTAAATTTTTTATCAACTAATAAATTTGCTTTTTCTAAAACAATAGGTGCTGCACACATCGCACAAACATATTTACCTTTTTCATTCATTTGTTGTAAATATGAAATAAGTGTTGGGTTATTTTTCATCGCTTCTGCTCCACCATAACCCCCTGGTAAAATAACCATGTCATAATCAAGAAGTGTCTCATTTAAGATGTGATCACATCTTACAATGATTTCATGTCCTCCTTTAACCTCTTGTTCAAAACCTACTAAATCACATTGAAGATGTGCTCTTTTTATAATATCTGCAATTGTTAGAGCTTCACCTTCTTCAAAACCTGACGCTATTATAATTGCTGCTTTTTTCATCATTATTCCTCCATTTCATCTTTACAATAATCTTTACAATGAAATGAAACAATGGATTTCCTAAATTAAGAAAAAAGCCTAAGAATTTCTTCTTAAGCTTTAAGATATTCAATAACATCTTTAGCATCTTTGGCTTCTAATAAAACTTGCATGACTTGTTTATTATCCATAACTGCATAAAGATCTTTTAAAGTATTTTTAGTTACTTGAGGTTCTTTCATATTCATAGCAATCATAAAAATAATCTGTACTTGATTTTGATTCCATAAAATAGTTTTTTTAAGGTTGCTATAACGATTTTAGATTTTATAATTTCTTTTTCACTACCATGAGGAATAGCAATATTATTACCTAAATCAGTAGCCATGATTTTTTCTCGACGAAATACACTTTCTTTATAGTTTTCACTAACATAGTGATGTTTATGTAATTCATCACATAAACCACCATCCAAGCTGTAATAGCTGTAAAAACAATAGCTTCAAATTTTGTTTTGGGCATTTTTAATTTTTTTTCATAAATTTCCTCCTAAAAAAAATAAATGCCACCTCGCCGTCTGACAGTAGCAAGGTGACATTTAGTGTCTAGGTGTATTTTAGAGATATTGTATTTTAAAGACAAGAAAAAATATTTTTCTTGTGCATCTATCACAAAAAAACAAACAAGCTTTATTTATCCTCTATGCACAACTGTGCCTTTTTTAATTGTTTCTTCAAAGAGATGATCTTTATTACTTTATAAACCAAAATTCCTAAAATAATCAAGCATAAACAACTTAATTGATTATATCCACCCCAATAATATTCATCAGTATTTCTAACAGGATAAATATCAATTTCTATACAAATCCAAATAAGTGCTAATACTCCTCCTGATAAATAATGCCAAAATAATTTATTTTCTATTTTCTCTTTCGTCATCATCTTTCTCCTTTATTTTAAATCTTCCAATTTATGAATTATTTCTTGGGAAATAATTTGTTAAAAAGGAATTATATTATTATACTGATTCATTTTTTCAAACTAAAATAACATAATAAATAATAAAAAACTTATTATCAAAATAACTATTTTTTCTATTTTATACTCTTCTATCAATGGATTATGTGAAAATTAATTTTTTTAATTATTTTGTTTTATTTATTCAATAAAATAGTTTATAATAACCATGTTGGAAGTGTAGTGTTTGTATAGAGATTGAGCATCCTTGATGGATGCTCATCTTTTTTATACCATTTTAATAACCATGATCTACATGTTTCCATTCACCCTGTTTATTTCTTACAAGTAACCAAATCCAATCTTTATAAGTACTATTAGGATTTAAAGAACCATCTCCACCACTTCCATCAACATCAAATGTTGATGTTAAAACAATAGCTTCATCTCCACCATATTGTTGTAGTATTTCTTTAAAATAATTTTCATTATCTCCCGCATAATAAATTTCTTTTAATGTACAGCCTTTAAAATTTTCATTAAAGTAATCAATAACTGTATTAATTGCTGAAGTAATATCATCATAGCTATAAATATTTGAAGTGACTTCTTTTTCTACAATATCATTTTCTTCTCTTTTTTCTATACGAACAAGCATATTGATATCTGTTTGAATAACATATTGATAAGAATCATCAATATATGCTTTATAGTTTCCTCCACTATAATGACTAGGAAGGATGACTTCTGTAAGAGGAAGTTGTTGATTCATCAAAATATCTTGTGCATGTTTAATAATTTCTATTGGGTCTTTTTCAAGAGTTGATGTAATACTATCTGTAAAACCATATTCTTTTGAAACATATTGAATGATTTTGTTATTTTTATCATAACTAACATCAAGTCTTAAAGTTGGTTCATCTTTATCATTACTGAAATTAAAATAATTTTCTTTTTTATCTTCATAAACATAACCATTTTTCATCAATTCATCTATAACTTCTTGAGGAAGGAGTTCTTTTAATTCTTTGATTGTTTCTGATTCACTTAAAGTACTAAAACGTAAGTATTTATGTTTTGATTGCTTTAATTCAGTATTAATTTCTGTACGTTTTGCTTTTCTTTTTTGAACAAACATTTGTCCTTTTTGATTAAAAGAAAGTTCTACTTCAAAAAGTTTACTTGCTTTTGATTTATAGTTCACTTCAATTCTAAAATTATCAGAAATATCTTTTATCTTAGAGTTAAAAAGATAATCTTCTGGTTTCCAAATAACTTTTAAGCCTTTTTTTGTATGATAATATTTTTTATAAAGATCATAAGAAATCGTAGTATCACTTTGATAGACTTTTCCACCTAGATGAATCTCTAAAGGATTTCCTCCTTGAACAATACGAATTGATTCTATTTTGTCACTTTGTACATCTACTGTAAAATAACTTGTTGTAAGATACCCATCTAAATAATATTTTCCATCATAATTTTTTAAATCTAATTGCGATTGTTTAAAATCTGTTTTTTTAGAAAAATACTTTTCTTCATATTTCTTTTTCAATTGCACTTTATCCATTATATCGACCTGATCATGAATTAAATAATAATCCATAGGTGTTGCTTGAGTAGTAATAGAATTATAGGTTTGATTATAAGCAAGAATTTCAAATGTATCTTTTGTTTCTTTGTTTTGAATACCTAATACAAATAAAAGAACTACACAAGAAATAATCAAAATAGGTTTATAGTAATGATGTTTTTTTATAGAAATTTGTTGAATAAGATTTTCATCAACTTGAATTTCATCATAATAACTTTTAAATGATTTATTTTTCATCAGCCTCTATCTCCTTTCTTAATTGATTTCTTGCTCGGTTTAATAAAACACGAACATTATTTTCTTTGATATGTAATAATTCTGCCATTTCTTTTGTTGAATATCCTTCATAATAAAATAAATAAAGAACTACATTATACTTTTTAGAAAGCTTATTTAAATAAGGGGTCAAATCAATTTCTTGCTTTTCAAAAATATAAGTTTGTTCATCGATTTCATCTACTTTATTATGCCAAAAAGACTTCAAAGATGTTTTACTACAATTAAGTGTTACCCTTATAAACCAAGCTTTTTCATGTTCTAAAGATTCAAAAACAGGTTTTCTTTTCATATAACGATACATCACATTTTGAAAGATATCATCTGCTTGATCTTTTTGATGACATTGACTAAAAGCTAAACGATAAACCAGTTCTTTTTCTCGTTGAATCACTTCTTCCATACAAAAACCTCCTTTCATTAGTAATACTTTTTAAAGTAGTTATTTGTTACAAAAATTATAACATTTTTATAAAAAAATACCTTGGCATTACCAAGGTAAGTGATCTATATTAAGTTTTTCATAATTTATATTTTGACTTTGATAATAGTGGACTTGATGATTCTCATCATCAAGGATTTTAATGATATTATTTTTAAGTATGACAATCGTTACTTTTATATCACCTTTTTGACTCATAATATAAAATTCATATTGTTTTTCTTGATTATCTTGATTAATATAAGAAATTGTAGGATTATTTGAAAATTCTGTTTTAATTGTTTTAATCTTTTTAAAATCATTAATATTTAAATAATCACAAAATTGAATAACTTTCTTTTGTGTCAAACCACCAGAATACATAACCACTAACGAAGCAGGTTCACGATAAGCTAAAGCCAATTGGTCTCCTACATAATAATCACTGCATAATCTTTGGATGATATTATTATAATTATTTTCATATTTTTGTTGTTTTTGGACTTTATACATACCAATTAATGTAATTGCAAAAATAAAACAAACAATACTGATGATAAAAATATCTTTTCTTTTTTTCTTTCTTTTTTGAATAATATATTCATTGCTTTGAAGAAGTTCTTCATAGTCTAGTTTTAAAACAGATGTTATTTTAGCAAGTAAGGTAATATCTGGATAGCCTCTCCCAGTTTCCCTTAGTTAAAGATATGAACCCTCTTTATCAGTCTACTTTTCCAATAAATCGGTAGTATATCTCTATTTCCTGTATTCTTTCGTTCT
>ERZ791611.812-NODE-812-length-25814-cov-13.708762_pt1 | contig 25814 bp, 28 predicted proteins | sample MGYA00510275_ERZ791611 | MGnify/ENA primary metagenome ERZ791611 (study PRJEB30046, sample SAMN00791912) | human gut metagenome | study: EMG produced TPA metagenomics assembly of the A metagenome-wide association study of gut microbiota in type 2...
GCTTACTGCCACTCTTAAAATTTTAGAACGTGGTCTTGACAAGGGGCCCATTATAGAACGAGGACGCTTTTGTTTCTATTTTCATAGTACTTTATAACGGAAAGCGCCGTAAACGTCTTCCCCAGGCCAACACTATCCGCTAAAATACAGCCATTATAACGTTCCAGTTTGTTGATAATCGCTAATGCTGCATCCTTCTGGAAATCATAAAGCATATTCCAAATTTTACTTTGTTTAAAGCCGGTTGCTTCATTCGGAAGTTCATCATCAGAAATATCTTCAAGAAATTCACTAAACACGTGATACAACGTCATGAAGTAAATAAATTCCGGAGAATTTTCATTATAAGCCGTCGTGATGTTATCAATAACAACATCGGTTACATCCTGAAGTTTTTCTTTATCATTCCATAGAGAATTGAAAGTTTTAATATACGATGCCGAAAAAGGTGCTGCCAAGCGGTTAACCATATTATAGCTATTATTACCACGCTCACAGCCGATATCAACGGTCGTAAAGCCGTTCATAGGCATATAGGCAACTTCAGCCTCTTTGTTTTCAACAGTAACAAAACCGCTCATATTTTCACCGGTAACATTAGATTTAAATGTAGCTTTTTTCCGGATCCATTCTGCGCATTCTCTTGCAATAGCTTTTTGCGTCAGCTCATTACGTAATTTTACTTCAAACTCAGTCCCATATAAGCTTGTTTCACGACTTAACCGTGGAATATAAAACTCACGTTTTTGCTTTTCAGCTTTCTCTTTAATGAATGTAGGCGAAGTAAATATAAAACGGAATTTATCTACAGATTCCAATTGCTTCTTTAATTCTTTATATGCGTACATGGAGAAGCACGCTGCAGCAACCGAAATCTTACTACCTCTTTTTATTGTATCCAGCATATCATCGCGCACTATCTCGGATACATTGTCAAAAACCTTCACTTCCATCCCCATGTCTCCTTACTTCACGATTAACGACAACAGCATTTAAACACTCTATATAAACACTTTTACAGCAGTATATTCTTCTTTACCCTTTATTGTAACAGAAGGCACTTAATTTAAACAATAAAATTAAAAATTCAAGATTTATACTGTACCGGTATTAGCCCGATAAGTGTAATAAAAAAGCAACAAGACCCAGCGCCATTACCAACGTCAGTCTCGTTGCTTTTTCTTCTTATTTATAGTTTACGTCAAGAAACGCATTCTTTTACGAAAGTTGTTTTACATACTCATAAAAATAGCGTGCATCAGCTTTTCTTCGCGCATTCACTGCATGCTGTTTAGAGTTTCTACGTTCTAAATCCTTATAATATCCCCAAAAAGAATTAGGATTATAAACTCTGGGGTTTTCTGCATACAAATTTCTTAAAATGCGTCGACGTGTATTTTCATCTGTTTTAGCATCAGCTCTATAACCCGCAGCATGCCAAATAGATTCTTCACCATAGCTATATTCACGGTCATAGGACATTGCCTGTTCCGCCTTTTCATAAAAGTACCCACCATCAGCAAAATCATCATATCCCGATTCATAATTAGCACACATAAAATGTTCTTTTATAAGCGGGAATATCTTCTTTACTTCTTCCATTGAATACCCAGTTGAAACTATATGTTGACCTTCAGGATACCACCAAGGTTCCCCCTCTACAATTTCTAAAATATCTTCCTCGTAGAAGTCAGGCCTTTCACAATCAAAAATTTCTTCATAATATTCGTCAATAATATCTAATAATGCTTGTTCCTCAGTACGAACAAAATACACACCCGTATCTTTGTATTGATATACCGGAAGAGAAAAATCTACTCCTAGCCAATCGCTATGTAACACGGTACCATCTTTTTTCAAATGGTACGGCTCCATTTCAAATAATCGTTCACATACAAATACACGCCTAATCGTTGAAACACCCATGACACACACACCTTTCAATAATTAACACACATGCCAATCATATACTGCGAATCATTAAAACCTGCTTCAATTTCTACTACTGTATTCTTTTAAACGGTTATACTCCTATTATTTTATAAACAATACATCTCTATGGTATTCCAAGTACTGTTTCATCTGTGCGCCCGCTTTCAGGTCCACTTTCATATCCTTATCCAGATACAAGTGCTTCCGATTAAATTCACTAATCGTCCCCGATATAATCATATGACCATCGCCTTCAAAGGAAATCAAGCCGTTATCGAATAGTTTATCCATATTCGAGCTCAGCAATAATCCATTTTCCACATCGAGTCGTTCCTTATTGCCACACGCAAACCACGGTTTAATATGACTAGCAATCAGCAACCGCGCGTCATTAATCCCCGTTACCACGCAGCGGCTGTCATATTTCCGGAGTAGCTTGTTCCGGTACTCGCCTTGCCCCACACGCGAGCGCACAATCGCCATCTTCTCAGTAATCGTCAGCGCCGGATCGTCCATAATATTCTCAACAACCTTCGTCTGATATGCCGAATTGTCTTTCATTTCATAAGAGAACAACCGGAAATGTTTCAGCGCACTTCGATACATGTTATTACCGATTTTGTTCTTCTCAATAAACTCGTCCGTACCAAACACGATAGGCAGCGCCGCATCAATCTCAGCTGCGCTCATCTTCAAAAAGCTCTTGCCGATAACTTTGGCGTCCAACATCTCCTGTGAAATAACCCGCACTGAGCGCCGATATTTCTCAATAGAGCTCTCCGCCAGCGTCGACGTACTACGAAGCCAGTCGCCGAACTGCACCAGCTCCTCATATTTATCATCTATCAACGCCATAAGGGCACCCCCTTTTCACACACAATTTGCAGCAATCTTTATATCAATTATAAAAAAAACTTGCACCAAAGTGCAAGGATCATACAAAAAAAGAACACCGCATAAACTGCGATGTTCTTATTAATTGGTGGACGATGACAGGATCGAACTGCCGACATCCTGCTTGTAAGGCAGGCGCTCTCCCAGCTGAGCTAATCGTCCATGTATTGGTGATCCAGGAGGGATTCGAACCCCCGACCCACGGCTTAGAAGGCCGTTGCTCTATCCAACTGAGCTACTGGACCGCTTGTTACCGACCATATTCTCTTACGACATCAGTATACCATATCCGCACAGCATCTGAAAATGGGCAAAAAAATGGAGCGGGTGAAGGGAATCGAACCCTCGTGACCAGCTTGGAAGGCTGGGGCTCTACCATTGAGCTACACCCGCATATGGTCGGAGCAGCAGGATTCGAACCTGCGACCCCCTGGTCCCAAGCCAGGTGCGCTACCAAACTGCGCTATGCCCCGTGAACAAAAAGCCGTCCAAAATGCCGGCTAGTAACTGGATTATGTTAAATTTTTGTCGTATAAAAAAAATGGTCGGGACGACAGGATTTGAACCTGCGACCTCCTGGTCCCGAACCAGGCGCGCTACCAAACTGCGCTACGTCCCGTAACAACATTGATAGTATAACACAGCGATACATGTCGCGCAAGTACTTTTTCAAAAAATTTTTACTTTTTGATTCAAAAGTTTATTTTTTCATAAAAATATAGGAACAGTCCCTTTTATAGTACAGATATAGCGGTGCAAATTATGATTTCAGAAGACAATATGGTATTATCAACTCAAAGAAAGAACGTGTGTATTGTTCGAGTGTACAATTTATTTTAAGGAGAGATTAACATGAGTTTTAAAATTTGTAATCATTGCGGTAGCCGATTAGATGCCAATGACAATTACTGTCCGAAATGCGGAACTCAATATCAAGCGACTACCAACACCCCACAACCTACAGAGGTGGAATATCAAGTAGAGCAAGAACGCAAAAATAAAGGATGGCTATCAAGCTTTATCGGATTTAAGGGCCGACTTCCTAGAAGTATTTTTCTTAAGGTTATCTTAGGCTATATTCTTACTTGGGCCATCGTTCTCGGAGTTTTAATGTTTTTAGCATACTTGGAAGTAAACCATAAAACCCGTATTATTCCCTATTCGGTCGCAATGGGCTTTGTAAAAATACTTGGTCTTACAACAATCTTTTCATTACTCGGTATATCCGCACAAAGAATGCACGATCTCAATTATTCAGCTTGGTATTTAGTTGGCTATTATATACTACTAGGTTTCCTATCCTCGTTCCATTTAGGAAATATCTTAGGAATAGCCGCCCTATTACCTTATCTAGTATTTGCCTTTAAAGATTCATATCCGTATGAAAACAAATGGGGCAAGCCGTTTAAGTCGTAAGCACTAACGCATTGGCATAAATTGACCCACCTGCTACACCGTCATATAATAACAGTATATTATCAGGTGTGTTTTCAGTTAGTGTGATTAGTGAGGGGATTCGTATGAAGTGTGGTAACTGCGGTAAAACTATTCCTAACGACAGTAAATTCTGTCCCTTTTGCGGTGTTAAACTCGTTACCGCAGCGCCACAACCTCAGAAGCAGGCTCCTGCGCCTAAGCAAGCTGCATCAACCTCAGCAAAACGAGCAAATAGCCGAATGCCGCAAGCACAACGAGACGAAAAATTAGCTGCTATTAATACACGATCTACACAATTTCGTCAGCAACCTGCCGTAAAAGAAAAACGAGGTTGCTTAAGTGGCTGTTTACTATATATCGTCGTTATCGTTCTAGGCTACTTTTTGATTAAAGGCGCCGTAGATGTAATTTTTTACTTCAAAGCTGCCTCTGACTATAAAGAGGCCATCGTATTAGCAAAACAAGGCGAATGGAGTAAAGTCAGTTATAAGCTTTTTTACGACCAACACGAAGACGAAAAGTACCAAGTCTTATTCAACTATGCGTGTGCTCAAGAATACTATGCCAAAGGCGAAGGCGCTATGGCAATCTATTGTTTAAAACAAATTCCTGACAGCTACAATGGTGAATTTGCATCGGAAATTCGACAATTCAAAAATACCATTTATCCCTTTGAGAAACAGTATAATGAACAATTCAACAAAAAATACGGTGCCATAAAATAATCTACCGAAAGGAGGTCATCTATGTCCGACAAATACGTCACGCTCGGCAAGTTTATATCACTCATACTTCGTCACAAGCCGCAGGTCGCCGGTCTTACGTTGGACGAACACGGCTGGGCCAATGTTGATGAGCTATTGGCCGGCGTCAACAAGAAACATCCTATGACGATGGCCGATTGGGAATACGTCGTAGCCAATAACAACAAAAAACGGTTCTCTTTCAACGAAGACAAAACTAAAATTCGTGCCAACCAAGGTCATTCTATCAACGTTGACGTTGAACTTGAGGAAGCGGAACCGCCGGCAGTGCTATATCACGGCACCGGAGAAAAGCACGTTGCATCAATTCTAGAACAAGGCCTAAAGCCTATGACGCGATTGTACGTCCATCTGTCCAAAGATATAGAAACTGCTAAGAATGTCGGTTCGCGTCATGGTAAGCCGGTAATCTTTACAGTGGATTGTGCGGCCATGCGGCGAGATGGATATGTATTTTATTTATCCAAAAACGGGGTATGGCTTACTAAAAGCGTACCCTCCCACTATATTCACTTATAAAAAGATAGTCGAAAGGAGTGTGTGTTATGAAATATCTCAAATCGTTTCTACTCTTACTTGTGTTGTTGTGTTTTTCAGGTTTCGTATCCGCAGCGGGTCTTCAAGGTCACAAATTACCAATATCATATCTAACTGTATTAGGTGCCCCACTTGGCAGTACCCTCATGGCGAAGACATTCCGTGTTTGAGTCGTATCATATTGACTAATCGTGATGCTACTATCGTGGGTAATGTTGCAGTTGGTGACCCTATCGAAGCTGTGGATCCACTCTTTTCATTCCAACCAGACCGCATTAGTCGCGATGATAATGACTACTACCATGTATATCTCTTTTACGGCCAGTATCTTCCGTATTCCGACCAACAAACAGGTATCTTATTCGATACTCACAAGAATAAAAAAGGAAAATATATTATCAACAAGATTATCATCATGAGCACCTAAGCACTAAGGCCCCTATGCAACCGAACGCTGCACAGGGGCCTTTCATTTCACCCGTATTCTCTTAGTTGTATTTCTGACCGGGATGTTTCTTCTGCCAAACCTTAACGGTTCTGATATCATCGGGGTCTTCGTCGTCAATGTCGTCCCCCGGCTGGATGTCAATGTTCACTTCTTCGACAGGCATAGAATAGATTTTCTCAATCAGATCCATGAAATGCATCGCGGTTTCACTGCGCGGCGGAGCCACGGCATGCATGCGCCATGCCGGAAGTTCATTATTACTATCGTAGAGCAGATTCACTTCAGCCGGCGTGTAGCCACAGAGGCACCACCAGCGCGACTTCTCATAGCACTCAATCATGATGCCATACATTTCTTCGGGGTTGCGCGGAACGCCAAGCTTTCTCAACGTATAATTGATGTGCTGGAACGCTTCCGGAACGCCGGCATGACATTCCAAAATCATGCGTTCGAGCAGTTTTTCCGGCGTCGGGCGATTTGCTTTCGGCGGCAATGACCCATCTTCCAGCAGTTTCTTGTCGGTGTCAAAGTGCGGCAATAACCGATAGTCTTCACTCAAAGGCGTGCCGTCCGGTAACTGCAGGTTATCCAGGTACTCCTTCAGTTCCTCCATTTGAATCGCATGAGGCAAGATGTCAGCCAAATTTTCTTCCGCAAAAAACGCCACTGACGTGAGCACGTCAACTTGATTGTAGTCCAACATCTTCACGAGGCGGAACTTGCCGGAACCACGTCCAATCAAGCGTTCATTGAGGATGAGCCGCTGATTGACCGGTTCCGTCGATTTGCCGCCATAGATGTCCGCCTCTTCCGCAATGTAGTACGGCAGCTCCATGCGGCGTGCGATATCAGAAAACTGATAAAATTCCTCCCTCGAGACGGGTAATTTCACAATGGTGGCCACTTCCCACGCATCTTCCAACGAAATCAGCCCATACATGTCGGCGCAGAGCTGGTAGTGATCGAGGATGATCTCCGCTGTTTTCGGATCCCAGTTGTCGAGCATCTTCCGAATTCGTTTATCTGATAAAGGTTTTGGGTAAGGCATAATACTCTTCCTTTCCTGACAGATTATATTTCTACTTTATTATAACATCAAATCTCTTTAAGAACACCTTCGCTTTGCCTGCCTTTGCTATTTCGTTGGCGTCCCCTTTCCACGGCCGTGTACAATCTCGATGGCACGACTCCCTCTGAAATAAAAACTCTCCAGCCGACGTTCATCCAATCTGAGCAGAACATCCACGTCGTGTACAACAGCGTGTACGGTAGCCCGTCGTATAACTCCGCGCTGTATGTGTATGGGAAGTTGTATTTGAATAAATAAGGATATAAATTAAGGCCCGCGCCATTCCGACGCGGGCCTCTTTGCATTCTATTAACTTCTTTTACCAATCCAAGTCTATTGATTGATTCTCTTCTAGCTTCCAAATTTGCTCATCTTTAAAGCTCGGCAACTTCCCATCTAAAAAGTCAAAAGACAGTTGTAATGTCAATTCATAAGGTAATCCGGTAGATATGTATTGCCATAGATAACCAGAGTTTTCAAAGCAAAATTCCGTAATATACAGCTGATCTAAAGATATTTTAACGTCTTTACTATCATCATAAGGACGAGTACGCATAAATACACAATTTGCAAAGGGCTCACTCTTTTGCAATTTAATCCAATTTTCGCCATACAGGTCAGGAGTAAGAGCCGTCACACGCTCTATTATTGTTTTCAGACTTGGAGAATCATGCCTCCATTTTCTGCCATCTATACAATATGTTAACACAAAGCCAGTGTCAGGCTTTTCTACAATAAACCGTTCATAATAATCATTGTCTAAGTAAAAATCATACGAAGGTTTTAATTTTCTCCCCAATTTTGGAAATACTTCATTGCCTCTAATAATTTCACCTGCAAGCTTGCCTATCGAGAATTTTATTCGACAAATAGGATGATTTGAATCAACAATATCCCGTACTACCTTTAACCCTTTTTCTTTATCCTGTACTACACCAAACCCGTAATAATAACAATACGCTTCATAAAACCTGCTTGCCTCGTCACCCGCTTTACTACCTATTTCAAAATAATTAAAAACAAGGCTATCTATGACAGCTCTAGTGTGCGGCGATAAATTAAGGCGACTATCCCACAACTCTAGTACTCTTGCCATGGCTGATGATGGCTCCTCATCCAATTGCGTTTGATATTCATCCAGTATAGACCAACATTTAAGACGTTCAATTTCCTTAGCATACGCTGCCCGTTCAAATGTAAACGGACCAATTTTCACATCTGGAAATTCTCCGTCATCATACGGTGTATTAAACGCATACCAGCAAACCTCACTGTCATCAATATCAATATTCATCTCAACAGGCCAACAAGCATATTTACCGCAAACGCAGTCATAAATCATGACATCTTCGTTTAATCCATCAATGACTTCCTACCCATAGCTATATAATGAATCAGGCATAAGCTCTAAATGTTTTTTTTCAAATATGCCGTCAAAATCTGAACTTGTAGCATAAACTTGTTCTACCTCATAAACTCTCTCTAAAAGATCTTGGCCGTTTATTATAATACGGACAAAATTACGTTCTTCACGCTCTCCTAAATATCGCTTACGGACTATTTCAAAATGCAGTGTATCATATTTCTTTTCTTCTGCCACCACACTCACCTCTCATCCATATTAACCGCCATCACACACCCTTTACACGTCAATTCTTAGTTTCATCATATCACATAACCAACTCTTTTATCGATTCTCAATTATATTTTGGGGATTTCCTCAGATATTTACCTGTAACTGTACGTAAAACGGGACTTAATTCATTTCCTTTGAACTAACGATTCAACAGATTCTCAATTACATCTTTATTTTGTATTTCAAGATATGCTATGATTAAAGTGATTTTTAGGATACTAGGTCATGTTTGGAGTACTTGCGCTCTTATCAGATTAAGAGTAGTTTGAATGACTGGTATCCATCTTTATCTGTGTTGTGATTTAGGGGGAATCTGAAGATGAAAAAATTTATTGTGGCATTGTTGTTAGCGATGAGTGTAGTGGCACCAGGCTTTGCGGCAAGTTGGTATCAATTTTACGGCGATGAATATGGCAAAGCTATTTATGTAGATAATGCCTCAGTTGAAAAAACATCCGACTATGCAGCGGTATGGACAAAAATAGTTGATCCTGATGGTTCTGTGATGATTGGCCGCGTATTTTTAGTACATTCAAAGAGAGTATTCACTCTTATGGAATATACACAATACGCCCCCAATGGTTATATTTTAAATAAATATAAAATGCCATACCCGGTATGGAGACCCATTCAGCCTGATTCTAACATGGAAAAATTATACTATGCAATTTGGAGCTATTAATAGAAAGAACTAATCCTGGGGAGATGACATTATGTTTTTAAAACATCTATTTACTAAAACACTTCTTATGGCGTTTGGGTTAATAATACTGACCTTTCCTGCATTTGCAATGTCACTAAGTGAATTGCAGGATAATCCAACACATTACACAGTTACATATGCAGATAATGAAGAAACTGAGTATGTAGACAACTACTCCATCGAATCTACGCCAGACAAAAATGGAGAACAATGGGCTAAAGCAACTATATACATAGTTTCACCTCAAAAATCGTGGATTACCCAATACACCAATTTATACAGTTATGATCTAACCAACAAAACAGTAAAATGGTATCCTTTAGATATTTTAATTTTCAACTTCAATGGCAGTATTATCGATGATATGAAAATCAAAAAAACAGCATCAATACAATCGGAAGATAATCCAGATATATACTTTGTTAGTAAGCCAAATAGTCCATCGTATAATTCCGCATTGTTTGTATATAGCAAACTCTATCTAAAATAAAATCAACATTTTATACTATTTTTCTTTAATTAACCAATCTTAGTCGAAGGGGGACTTAAGATGAAAAAATTTCTTATTGTTTTATTATTAGCTATGAGTGTAGTAGCTCCGAATTTTGCGGCAAGTTGGTATTTTGTTGGAAACGCTACCGACGGTACTTCCTACTATATTGATAACAGTGATGTTAAAAAGACTCAAGAAGTTGCCATTATTTGGGCAAAAATGGTAAATACCGACGGTACTTCAGAAATAAACCAAGTAGCTGTCAATCGTTACGAGAGAACTATGGCAATAATGTCTTGGATAGTATATAACTCGCACGGTAATATTATAAATTCTGGGAAAAATGATACTTACAATTGGCTACCTATCCCTCCAGGGACTATAGCCTCTGATGTCATTGGATATATTTGGTAACACCAAGGCCCGCGCCATTCCGGCGCGGGCCTCTTTTCTTTTGCTTTTATTTTTAAACCATCTACTTTATAAACCGATCAATGGCATCATTGAGTTTCTCAATGGTTTCATAGTCATCATTGCGCGCCGCATCAACGATACAGTGCTCGATGTGGTCTTTCATGATAACGCGGCTCACGCCTTTAACGGCAGCGTTAACCGCTGCCAACTGTACCAGCACTTCACTGCAATCGCGGCCGTCTTCTACCATTCGTTTAACCGATTCCAAATGGCCCACAATGCGATTAATGCGGTTCAATACGGCTTTCGTGTGTTCGTGGCTATGTGTGTGACCATGTTCGTGGTCATGACCGTGGTCGTGACTATGTTCATGCGTGTGTTCATGGTCGTGTGTATGTGTATGTTCGTGGCTGTGCTCGTGCTCCATCGTTTTAGGCCACTCCTTTCTGTCCCGATAGCGTAATCGCTATGTCTTCTCGCTCAACTTTTTCCTACCTTATTACTATAACACGAAATGCACTACGCACAAAAGCCCCGCACCAATTAAGGCGCGAGGCTTTGTAAGAGAGAGTGTAGCTTACTTCTTGCTAAAAGTAAATTCGCTACCATTGTAATCAACTTCGACGTGGTCGCCTTCTTGAATTTCACCTTTGATAATTTCCTTCGAGAGGGCGGTTTCAATAACGTGGGACAACAACCGACGTAACGGACGAGCGCCGTAGTTCGGGTCGAAGCCTTGGTCTGCCAATGCGTCGAGGGCTTTGTCGCTAGCGGACAAGGTAATCTTAATCTGGCGCGACAAGCGTTTGGACAAGGAGCTAATCAAAATCTTAGCGATGGCTTTGACTTGGTCTTTGTCGAGGGCACGGAAGACGATGATGTCATCCACACGATTCAAGAATTCAGGACGGAAGTAGGATTTCAGCGTATCCTGCACCACCTGTTTGGCTTCGTCGTAGTTCTTATTCAGAATGTCCTGGGAGCCCAGGTTACTGGTCATGATGATGATGGTGTTTTTGAAATTAACCACCCGGCCCTTGCCGTCGGTTAAGCGTCCGTCATCCAAGATTTGAAGCAATACGTTGAACACGTCGCGATGCGCTTTTTCGATTTCATCCAGCAAAATAACGCTGTACGGGCGACGGCGCACGGCTTCGGTTAACTGGCCGCCTTCGTCATAGCCAACGTATCCCGGAGGCGCCCCGATCAAACGAGACACACTGTGTTTTTCCATGTATTCACTCATATCAATACGAATGATGCTGCGTTCGTCATCAAAGAGGACGTCGGCCAAGGCTTTCGCCAATTCCGTTTTACCAACGCCGGTAGGACCGGTGAAGATAAAGGAACCTATGGGTCGGTTCGGGTCTTTGATACCTGCACGGGCACGGAGGATGGCTTCGCTAACAGCCGTTACGGCTTCGTCCTGGCCAACTACACGCTGGTGCAATACGTCATCTAAGTGGATTAATTTTTCGCGTTCACCGGTCATAATCTTGGTAACCGGAATGCCGGTCCAACGACTTACGACTTTCGCGATATCTTCTTCGCCCACTTCTTCTTTTAAGAGCTGATCATCTTTCGAATGGGAAGCAATAGCGGCTTCTTCAGACGCTAACTTCTTCTGCAATTCCGGTAATTTACCATATTTCAATTCGGACAAGCGGTTCAAGTCATAATCGCGTTCGGCCTTTTCCATCTGGCTGTTCACGTCATCAATTTCCTTCTTGATGGCACGAACGCGGAGGATGGCGTTCTTTTCAGCATCCCACTGGGCCTGCAGGTCGCTTTCCTGTTTCTTCAGGTCGTCTTTTTCGGTCTGCAAGGCTTCCAAACGACTCTTCGAAGCGTCGTCGGTTTCCTTCTTCAAGGCCTGTTCTTCAATTTCCAGCTGCATAATCTTGCGTTTTATTTCATCAAGAGGAGCCGGCATGGATTCGATTTCCGTACGAAGCTTAGCGGCCGCTTCGTCCACCAGGTCGATGGCCTTATCCGGCAAGAAACGGTCGGAAATGTAACGGTCACTCAAGGTAGCAGCGGCTACCAAAGCGGCATCACGAATACGAACACCATGATGAACTTCGTAACGTTCCTTCAAGCCACGAAGGATAGAAATAGTATCTTCCACGGTCGGTTCGCCAACCATAACCGGCTGGAAACGACGTTCCAAAGCGGTATCTTTTTCAATGTATTTGCGGTATTCGTTGAGTGTGGTGGCACCAATGCAGTGCAATTCGCCACGAGCCAACATCGGTTTTAGGATGTTGCCGGCATCCATAGCGCCTTCAGCAGCACCGGCGCCCACTACGGTGTGGATTTCATCGATGAAGAGGATAATCTGGCCGTCGGATTTGGAGATTTCATTGAGGACGGCTTTCAAACGTTCTTCGAATTCACCACGGAATTTCGCGCCCGCTACCAACGAGCCCATGTCCAAGGAGTACAAGGTTTTGTTCTTCAAGGATTCCGGTACGTCGCCGAGGACGATACGGCGAGCCAAGCCTTCGACGATGGCCGTTTTACCAACACCAGGTTCACCAATGAGAACCGGGTTGTTCTTGGTACGACGAGACAGGATTTCGATGGTACGACGGATTTCTTCGTCACGACCAATGACCGGGTCCATCTTGCCCTGACGAGCAGCGGCGGTCAAATCGCGGCCGTATTTTTCCAAGGATTTGTACGCTTCTTCCGGGTTTTCGCCGGTTACGTTCTGTTTGCGGTTCTTCTTAACCGAAGCTTGAATGGCCGATTTAGTCAAACCAAATTCCTTGCAGATGGTCTGCACTTCATTGCTGCCGTCAGTAGCAACGGCTAAGAGCAAGTGTTCCGTAGAAATGTAGTCGTCCTTCATGGAGTCCGCATATTCCTGGGCACGGCCAATGACACGAACCATATCCGGGCCCATGCTCAAGCGGTCCGTACCTTTGACGGACGGAATGTTAGACAATTCCTTTTCCACCCGTGCCTTTAACATCGGTAAATCCGTGTTACATTCTTCAAATATGGTAGCCAACAGCCCTTCCGGTTCTTTGGCTAAGGCCAAGAGCACGTGAGCTGAGGTAATTTCTTGGTTATATCGCATGGCCGCTGCTTGCTGTGCAGCTTCCATAACGGCTAATGCTTTTGTTGTAAAGTTCTTTTGACTCATAGAGCGCCTCCAACATATCGAGTATTTGATGAACGCCTTCGGGGCCTCGCCCCGTTCCCTCGTTCACCTTACAGTTACATTATATGCCATAAAGTCAAAAAGTCAAATATGAATTTTGCAAATTTGTCAAAAAGTCAAATAGCCTAGCAGAATATCACTGCTAGGCTATGAAAAGAGCACGACTATTACGTTTTGTGAAATCAACGGCCTTATCGCTGGGGCGTGGAATGTACGGGCTGCGCTAAAGCGACACTGTCTTTTTTAGAGTTAAAGCGCAACGATGCTAAGGCGCCTAAGAAAACAAGTAAAATAACAAACCCGAACACCGCGTCGTAGTTACCGGCGAACCACACGAGAAGAGCGCCCATAACCGGCGGTGCCACAACGCCACCTAACTGTTGGCCCAACAGTACGAGCCCCGTTGAGGAACTAATCATTTCAGAGGGCATATATTTCATGGACAGCATGTACACCGTAGCGGAGCCAATACTCATGAGCACGGTTACGGCCGTTAAGAGCGCAAAACCAGCGGCAATGCTGCTTACCTTCAGCATTGCATACAGAAGTAAACCACCGATGACGAGAATGGCAGACAGTGCATAGCGTTCGCGACCGTTGAAGTAAACATCTAAAATATAGCTACTGAAGTTCATGAACACGAAGGACACAATCCACGGAATCAAGGACAGCATCCCCATGTGCAACAGGTCGAGGCCCTTCGATTCCACCCAATAGGACGGTAGCCACGCATTGAGGCCCCACATGAACGCACCCAAACCAAACTGGATGAACGCCAGCAACATGGCATTGCTATTGGTCACCGCCTGTTTAAGGCCCAACTGCTTGTGAACGGTCACCGTCCTCTTTTCCAGGTGCGGTGTTTTATACTGCGTCATGAACAGAAACGCCAGCAAGGCGCCTACAACGGCAAAGCAACCGAACATGACACGCCAGCCGAACCACTGCGTCATGGCAGCGCAGAACAAGATACCAACCGCTACGCCCACCGATCCGGCCGATGCCTGGAACGCCTTCGCACGGCCGCGCTTTTCCGGCGGAAACAACTCCATAATCGCCACCGACGTTACACCACCCAAACCGCCTTGGGTAAAACCGAGCAGCGAACGCATAGCCAGTAAGGCTACCAGCGACGTAATCGTCCCTGTCAAACCGGAGAATAACCCCCACGCGACCATGATGAACGCCAACGCGCGGCGCACGCCCAGGTGATTGACGAACCAACCACTGCTCATGGTCATCAACGAGTACATCAAGAAATAACCACTAACAGCCATGCCAACTTGAATGGTCGAAAGGCCCAGTTCCGAACGCATCGGTACCGACGCAATATTTACCGCTTGTACATCAATAAAGCCAACGCCCCATGCCACGAACAGCATGAACAGTAGCCGCCGGCTTTGCTTCAATTCTTCACCCGTCATCGTACTCTCTCCTTTTTGCCCTATATCCGGACCTAACTTGCTAGGTTCTTTTCATTTCATAAATACATTTCGGACATATTCCGTAAATAGTCTTTTATTGGTTATAATACTACAACATTTTCAACTTCATGGCAAAAGAATTTTACGAATGAATTCATGCAATTAAGTAATATTGTATTCCACCGTCGAACCACTTATAATGAAACGTAACAGGCGTTCTAGCAAAAGGAGTCTTCTATGTACACTATCGGCATTTTGAGCAACAGCCCGTCGTATCTGGCGCAAATCCACGACGAGGCGACGCAGATTTTCAATGAACTCACAACGTCATTACTGACGTTTACCTATACCAACACAACTGAAATCAAGGACCTCATCGAAGCGCATCCCGAGGTGGATGGCTGGATGTTCTCCGATGAAATGACCTACCTCCACGGCCAGCAGTATGTGAAGCCGCACACGCCGATAACGTATTGCCAGTTAAATCGGCTGGAGTTCTTCCATTTTCTCTTGGTAGCGCTCTATCAATCGCCATCTCACGAGCTTCGCGTGTCCGTAGATTTTCCGGAAAGCAACGCAACGGAATGGTCCGCCGCTTTAACAGAAGCACATATTTCACCGGAGCCGCTCAAATGGTGCACCTATGATGCTTTGCAAATCGACAATCTATTTTCGGACATAACGAAGTCGCACCAAGTTCATTGGCAAAACGGTCAAATCGACCGGGTGCTCACGTCATCCCCTAAGGTGTACGATGCCTTACAGGCTTCTGGTGTACCAGTTTTGCAAATGCGTGGCAGTACCTTTACCATCCAAAGCGCGCTCGCCACGTTGCGTGAACAAATTACGCGCCAAGAGTTGATGAATAACCAGGTCGCTATCGTTCGCTTTGAAGTTACCGACATCGAAAAGCTTTTATCCATCATCCCGGCGGACTTGCGGTTTCAGCTCTTAGAGCTCCGCATCAAGGAGTCCATGATTAATCTCTGCAAGGATCTTCACGGTTCGTACTTGTCCGACAAGGACAGCGGCCGCTACGAAATTTTCGCATCCCGCGGCATCATCGAGGAAAACATCCCTACCATCGCCAAGACGTTGGCTAATGTGCGCGATACCCTTTCCGTTGAAATGACTGCCGGCATCGGCATTGGCTTCACCGCCTTCGAGGCGCAGCGTCATGCGTTTCAGGCCTTGGCCTATGGTCGTCGCCAAACACCGGCACAAAGCATCGTCAGCATCGACACGGATGGCACTATCATCGAGCTCCCGCACACGGAAGACGCACTCCGTTTCACTGCGTCCGTTTCAGATCCAAAGCTTTTAGAAGTGCTCAAATCCGTTGGCGTTGGCGTGAAGAACTTCAACCGCCTCAAAGCAGTTGCTGAAAAAATGCCGAACGGCTTCACCCCTGCCGAGCTAGCTGACCACCTGAGCGTCACCGACCGCAGCGCTCGTCGCCTCCTCGCCAACCTCGCCGAAGTCAAACTCGTGGAAGTCATTGGCGAAGAAGCCACCGCCGAACGCGGTCGACCTACCAAACGCTACAAGCTGAAAGCGTAAAAATCATACTAGTAAAGACACGCTAAAAGCACAAAACTTGATATCCAATTTTAAAAGGCGATAGATCCAGATATTTACTGGTCCTATCGCCTTTTTTACCAACACTTTTGTCCATCCAAAACTTAAATTGCTCGTATGTTTTTTATGCACTATCAAATTCTCTATTCGTACATGGAAGGCCGTCGCAAGGTAATATACGGCCGCTTCGCGCGGCTTTCTTTGGTCTGTTCCAAATCAATTTCGCAGGTTATGAGCTGTTCTTGATTATCCGCCTTCAGGATAACCTCACCGTCCGGGTCAACCACAATAGACTGCCCCGCAAAAGTGGCGTCGCCTTCAGTGCCAACGCGGTTGCACATGGCAATAAACACGTTGCTGTGCATGGCCTGCACGCGCAGTTCCCACTCAAACATTTCCAGCGGCTCGCCTTCGATATTCGCCGTCGGTATGATAATCAGCTGTGCCCCTTTGGACGCACAAGTCCTTATGCTTTCCGGCAAATGACGGTCAAAGCAGATGACAATGCCCACTTTGCCCCATGGCGTGTCGAACACATGGAAACCGTCGGTGGACGGGGTGTAATAATCCCGTTCGTAGAAATTCTGAGCCTGCAACACATGGACCATGGTAGCGACGCCGTTTATTTCACCGTCCGGCGTAATCCACAGCGACGCATCAAAAGGCTTGCCATCGCGCTGTAAATACACGTTTGGTGAAATAAACAGCCCCTCCGTCCGCGCCGCTTCACAGAATTCCAGAACATAGTCGCTGTCCTCGGTGAGGCAATACTCCTTCACGGGATACGGCGTGTCCGCCGCTTCATACTGCGGAAAAAACGGCGTCAACTGAATTTCCGGAAAGAACAACAAATCACTGCCACTGGCTTCGCGGCAAAAGGCCAACGACTTCTCTAAATTCTTGGCCATGTCCCCACTCATCGCCATCTGTGCCATTGCTAACTTCATAGTCCCTGCTCCTTTTCTCGTTGTTAAAAACGATTTTTCGTTTTTAATAGATACTAATTAGTTTAGATACAAATAACGACGCAGTCATCTTATGACCGCGTCGTTGCTCATTACTATTTTACTACATTTTACTGTTTTAGCCTATTTATTGCGTTCCAATTCCATCAAGCGTTGCACGCGTTTTCGCAGCGGCGGATGGTCGCTAAAGAGTCGTGCAAAGAAGCCATTTACATCGCCATTGCGTGAGAGTTTGTCTAATGCCGATGCGAGCTGACGGCCCAAGCCGATTTCATAGGCGAAGCGGTCGGCGCGGTATTCATTAATGCGCGATCCAAACGGTGCCAAGATAACGAAGCTGAAGTTTACCACGGATTGCATGATGTGAATCACAAAGGTAATGGCCGCAATAATCAGCGAGAACACCAACGCCAACAGGTTGACGATGGGAATAAAACGCACGATGGCGCTGAACACCGAGAAGATGATGATAAGCAAATTGAAGATGCGGAGCACAAAGTTGTACGCCGTCGTGATGGCGTAGGCGGTCATGCCATACGTCGTGTCACGATGAATAATGTGGCTCAGTTCGTGCGCCAACACGCCACGCAGTTCATCGTAAGTAAGGGCATTGATGAGCCCTGCTAGGACCACCACCCGGTTATGTCCGAGGGCGAAGGCGTTTATTTCAGGAGACGCCTGAATATAAAGCCGGTACTTGTCCGGATTCACGCCGGCCCGCTCGCACACATCGTCCCAGCAGTCGTAGAGAAAGTCGCCTAGCTCGCCTTCCGGCTCGTAAATATTCTTAAATTTTAATTGCAAGCTTTGCACCGGCGGCAACTGGAATAACACAATGAACGCCACGTACAATAGCACTGTCCAAACGCAGGCCGCGCTGAAGCTGTCCACCGACAAGTGCAAGGTTGTCAAAATCTTCACAATAAAGGGCTGTTCCAACACGGCCCCCACATGGATTAATATCGCTATTTCGTTAATAATCGTCAGGATAAACGCCGTTATCAGGCCATACGCCACGGCCGATAAAAGTACTAAAGCAACGCCCATCGCAAAACCTCCTATGTTGCTAACGATGCGCCATCCCATATGCGCGCACCATCACCCCTACCTGCCCAAGCTAGCGCAGTTTCTAAAACACATGCGAGGAGTGATACCTCTATAGTATGCTAATTTGAGCCGCTTGACAAATTTACTTCTATATAGCATAATTGGGTTAAGGTTCTATATAGAAGTATTGTGAAATTACCACACGCTACGCGCGTTAGCGCCACTGTTCGGCGTGCACTTCTAGGAGGACTTTCATTTCACAGAAAGGTTGGGGAACGTTATGGCTCGCGAAATCGGATATCTTATCAGCCGCGTCAATTTGCTCAGCAATCGCTTGCTGAATCGGTTACTCATCGACGCCCAGGTGACGGCGTTCAACTCAGAGCAGGGCAAGTTGCTGTACGTGCTGTGGCAAGAGGACGGCATTACGGTGTCTGCACTGGCCGAAGAGACCAATTTGGCGCTGAACACGGTGTCGCGCATGCTGCTCACCATGGAGGCAAGCGGCTTGGTCACTCGTGTCCCCGACGCAGACGACCGACGGATTAAACGCGTTTTTCTCACCGAAAAAGGCCGTGTCGCACAGCACGATGCCGTGCCCATCAGCAAAGCCATGGAAGAACAGTTATTTGAGGGATTCAGCGATGATGAACTTGACCAGCTCGAGGGCCTTCTTCGCCGCCTTGTCGCCAATTCGCAGAAACAACAGGTATAAGGAGAGATTCACTATGACAAAAGCAGACGTAAAAGCAATTGTAGAAGCATTGGCAGCCGCACACCCGACCTATGACGGTTTGCGCAAAATCGCAAAGGAATGGCTCGCAGCCTTTGATGGCAGCAATTTGCATGATTTGACGGCTAAATTGATCGCCGGCGCCGAAGAATGCATCATGCCTATCGACGACTTAATCGCCTTCACCGCATCCGAAGCCGGTGTTAAACTCTTCGGTGCAGAACTCGCTAAACAGATTCACGACCACGGCGTTGACATTAAAGCTAAAGGCGCTAAATACTGCGACTGCCCGGCTTGCCAGGAATGCTTAAAATTGATTGACAACAAAGCTGCGATTTTGGCTTTGTTCTAAGATTTAAATTTTAATATGAAATGCCAAAGGAGCTCCCCCTTAGATGATTAGGGTAGCTCCTTTTTTGTTGAAAAAGTTACTTTCACAACATATTATTCCCAGGAATTGTTAAATCAATTTGTTGGTCCTCTAAAAGTTTAACAATCTTATCCTTTGTCGAAGGAATTAAGAATTTATTCTTTAAAATATCTGTAGCTGTAATCGACGTACTACCATATTTATTACCATAAATTTTCTTCAAAGCATTAAGAACTTCGGGAAGCTCTTCCTCTATCCACTTTAATGCTTCCTCAAGGTCAATAGTAGCAGATTCATAAATTATATTGTGCGTTACATCGGCAAGATAACACCACATAGCTTCACTGCCGTATTGAGCTTTTAATGCTTCATCTAAATATTCACATTCACGTCCAATTAATTCAACCCGGAAAAGAACCCCCATTGCTAACAACTCATCTGTGAAATACGAATTTCTAACATCCGGCAATGTTAACAAATACAGCAATTGTTCACCTCGAGTGATTGAAGCTACTATTCAATCCTTTGCCAGTAATGGTTCGCTCATGGTACTGCTCCTTTCTGCAGACATAGCATTTTTAACGTCTTTCACTACCATTGTAACCGAAATTCTGCATTTAGTCCGCATTTATTTCTGCGTTTTCCGCAATTATTTCATCGATTACGCATTAAATTCAGCACAAGACGCATTAAACGCATTTACTTTCGTCTGATAAAGTAAGCATGAAACTCAAAAATGTAAAAATCTCCCCAACCACTATATATACCGATTCATTGAAACGCCCCACCTCAAAATGCTATGATGAGCATATACTTACCTGAAAAGTTTCCCCAAGGAGGTCCCATGAATATACGCGAACAAGCCGCTTACCGTGTGCAGCTACTGACATCGTGCGAAACGTTGCACGAGTTATATAATCGATTTTTCGCTCAAGTGTACATTTCCAAATTGCCGCCCGCCGAAAAGTCCGCCTATCGTGAACGAATTCTTAAGGAGAAGTCCGCTATCGCAACTGACAAGTTAATCAAACGCAAAAAGCATCTAACCAACTGCCATCACGAGCAGTCACGTTAGATGCTTTTTAGTATCTGTATTCTGTTTTGAGGGCTCTTAAAATCTGCCAAGCAACGTCTTTGTCGCTCAATTCGCCCAGTTTTTTAAGGTGCAATATTAAAACTAAAGCGGCTCACGGCCTACTATAGCAAAACTAAACGTTTCGAACGACAACAGCGGCTCGGCAGTTAATTTCAGAGAAAAACTGAAAAACTTACGCTTCCGGTTCGATTACGTACGCGCCCACGATTTCACCCATGTAAACGGTGTGGTAATCGCGGTTCGCCCCGTGAAATGACCCATCCACGTCCTGCGGGTACATGTCGGCCTGGAATTCGTTGGCAACAGCCTTCGGATCCTGATCCTGCACATACTTCACTTTGCATTCAATGGTGAGCGGGAGCTCTGCAAAGCCCGGCACGTCTACGTGATTGGAATCCACCGGCGTCAAGCCCAGTTCCTTAATCTTGTCCACGTCGTGACCGGATTTAGTACCGGCAATGCCCAAGATTTTACGGTCAAAATTACCCATCGGCACGCTAACCGTAAATTCGCCATGAGCTTCGAGCTGGTCGTGGGTGCAGCGATGCTTGCGGATAAACACCGTCATCATCGGCTTTTCCCATTCATAACCAATCTGGCCCCAGCTTACGGTCATCGTGTTCACAAAACCATCGTGCTTCGTGTTCACCAACAGCCCGCCGGAACGCAGCGCCTTCAGCACTTCCGTCGCATGGTCGAGAATGTTCACTTCACGCTTTGTATATTTCATCTTCGCATCCCTCATTTCATTAATACCTGTATATTTCAAAATCCATGGGCCACGTTCTTGTAGCCACTTGCCTTGTGAAATTACTTCCACAACACGGATTCAGATAACGGACGGCGCGATTTGTCGCGATGCGGTGTTTCATTGCGGTAACCAAAGGCTACGGCAGCGGCAACGCCATAGTGCGCGGTATCGAATACCTTCTGTTCTTCGCCGAGAATGCGGTCGAATTCAGCCGGAATGATGCCTTCCAACGCACAGCTGTCGATGCCCTGGTACGCAGCGGCGACCATCATGTTCGCCATGACGATGTAGCCCTGACGTGCAGACCAATCGAAGGCAGCGCGTTCGCTTTCGAAGGTTTTGTACGTGTTTTCGCCGAAGTTCGTGTACGCATCCTTGTAGAAGTTGTACACTTCGTCCGGCACCTGGTGAACATCCTTCAACATGTGGTCCATGTAGGCGGAGCCGAATTTCAAGTCCTGACGTTTGTTGGCCAAGATAACCACAAATTTGCTAGCGTTGTCCAATGCGTCCTGGGCGCCCCAAGCAAATTTCTTTAATTCCTGGCGCACAGCCTTGTCGTCTACGACCACCAATTTCCAGGTTTCAAGGCCAAAGGACGTTGGGGACAAACGAGCTGCTTCCAAAATGTTATCGAATTGGTCCTTCGGAATGTCCTTGGTCCCGTCGAATTTCTTCGTAGCGTAGCGATATTTCAACGCCTGCAACAGCGTATTAAAGTCAAAATTCGGCTTCGGTGTGTTCACCGTTTCAATCGTTGTGTTGCTCATGTAAAAAAACTCCTCAATAAATCTATTTGATAATGCGCTCCGGCACTTTCATTTCCATGAAGCCGTAGGCGCCATTAGAAATCTTCAATAATGCGCGGTCTTGCTGATTTAATTTCAGATGGATTTCGCTGTCGCGACCGGCCAAGATTTTGGCGGACCAGTTCGGGTCAATCAAGGTGGAGTTGCCGATGGCTGCGATTTCCGAATCTTCCAATGCAGCTTCTAAGTCTTCGCGGGTCTGGATGTAGCCTACTGAAATTAAGGGCATACGGCCTGCAATTTTATCGTGAACGTACTGCAACATCGTCTTGTCCTGGTATTCCGGCAAATTCGTTTTACCGTCGTAATGGGTCATGGAGATGTGCAAATAATCTAGCGGTTTGTCTGCTAATTTATCGACAAGCCACAAGGTTTCCGGTAAGTTGAAGCCCGGATCCGTTTCTTCGCGCGGCGAGAATCGATAGCCAACAATGAAGTTCTTAGCGTTCATTTCATCAACGGCTTCCAACACCACATCGACTACGCGTTCAATGAAGGTGTAGCGTTTTTCAAGGCTGCCACCCCATTTATCGGTGCGCACATTGGAATGTGGCGAGAAGAACTGATGAATCAAATAATGGTTCGCGCCGTGGATTTCAACGCCGTCGAAACCGGCCTTGATGGCACGAATCGTCGCATCTTTGAAGGCAGCAATAATCTCTTCGATTTCAGCATCCGTCAATTCACGGGGCACTTCCATACCCGGACGGGGCGAAGCCACCGCACTCGGTGCTACCGGCTGTTCGCCAATCATCTTCGTAGTGGTCATACGGCCAGCGTGGAAAATCTGGAGAATCGCCTTGGTGCCATTCACCTTGATAGCCGACGCCAAGCGCGCCAAACCCGGAATATGTTTATCGTCGTAAACGCCTTCTTCACCGGTCCAACCCATGCCATTAGGCGTAACGTTTGCCACGCCAGTGATGAATAACCCCACATCACCGGTGCGCATAGCGTAATATTCAATTTCATCGCCTGTAACCGTGCCATCATAATAACTCATGCGTACAGTCATCGGCGGGATTGCTAATCTGTTTTTTACCGTTAAGCCACGGCGAAATGTAATTGTATCGGTTAAGTTCTTCATGCTCTTTCTCCTCTTAATTCTCACAATTTCATCAATTTGGTAAGGTCCGTTTCTAAGTTTTCCATGGATTCTTCGCCAAGGACATCGTAAAAACGTTCCTGTGCTTCCTGCCAAAGCTTGAACGCGTGATGATAAGCCGCTACGCCCGATTCGGTGAGCTGCAGCTTACTATTGCGCGCCCCAGACTCCTTTTCATCAATTAAAAAACCTGCTTTTAACAATGGTTTAATACTACGTGCTAAGGTAGAACGGTCCAAGCACATAACACTTGCTAATTCGCTAACCGTACAGCCTTGATGGGCATTCACCTCTTTAAGCAGCGAATACTGACGCACCGTAACCCCCGCCGGCGCCAGCGTCGTATCGTAAAAACGCACCACATGCTCGGCACTGCGTCGCAACTTCAAGCAAAAGCAATGCGTATCCTTCTTAATCGTCATCATCATCACCCCGTTTGTTGTATATACACTCTAATGATGTATATACACTCTAATGATGTATATACATCATAAATCCTATTTCCAACTTTGTCAATATACGAAAAGTAAACTTTTTATTGTGAAATAATCTCACTTACCGACGTCTCGCCACCAACCGCCCTGCACCACGTGTTCCACAGAATTGATTGTTCTTCGCAATTAGTTTGCCCCGCAGCCATACTTGTTCAATGGCGCCGCGCACCGAAATGCCTTCATAGGGCGAATAACCACAGGTGGTTTTCAGCGTTTCTGCGGTGAATTCATGATGTCCTTCCGGATCAAAGATGACGATGTCCGCATCGTAGCCAACTTTCAAATCACCTTTATTGGGAATGCCAAAAATGCGCGCCGCGTTGGTCGCCGTTACCTGTACAAAGCGTTCCGGCGTCAATCGATTCTTCAACACGCCTTCGCTAAATAACAGCGGCATACGTTCTTCAACACCGGAAACGCCACCGGGACAACGCCGGAAATCATCGACGTTTTCCAGTTTTTCTTGAATCGTAAACGGGCAATGGTCAGTGGCAACAACCTGCACCGAACCGTCATCAAGACCAGCCCACAACGCATCATTATCCTGTTTTTTGCGAAGCGGCGGTGCCAGCATATACTTGATGCCTTCTTCTGGGCCGCCTTCTTTAAACTTATCATCGGTTAACAGTAAGTATTGCGGACACGTTTCTACAAAAATGTTCCGTTGCCCATCGCGCCTTGCCAACCGCACTTCTTCCAAGCTTTCGTGAGCTGACAAATGAACTACATACACCGGCGCATCATCATTGGCCTTCGCAAGGCCCAGTAATGTAGCTACCGAAATGGACTCTGCCTCATTGGGCCGCGTCGTTGCTTGGCCGTAGGGGGTTATTTCACCAGGCTTCAAGGCATTACGCCTTTCGTTCGTAATGGTATCGTTTTCCGCGTGGACCGTCAGCAACCCGTTCGTCGCCTTCATGACCTTCAAAATTTGGTACAAATCCTTGTCGAACATGGGGTAACCGTACGTGGTATACGCCTTAAATGACGGAAAGCCTTCCTTAGTCACCAGTTCCGCCAGTTCCTGCAAAATCGAATCATTGATGTGCTGGAACACGCCATGAAAACTGTAATCGATAGGACAATCCTCAGCCAGCTCCTTGTACACGCCAAACTGATGATGCAAATCGCAACCCTTCGGCCCGAACGCCATGTGGTCAATTACCATCGTCGTGCCACCACAAGCCGCAGCCACGCCACCACTATAAAAATCATCGCAAGCTCGGTACTTCGGCGACTGCTGCAAATCAAAATGCGTGTGCGGATCGATGCCACCAGGGACCACATACTTGCCCGTGGCGTCCACCACAGAAAACTCCGCGCCAGCCGGCACCGCCTTGCGCCCCTCTCCCGGCGGCGTCAATGCCACAATATGATCCCCATCAATCACCAAATCGCCTATGAAATGATCCTTCGAAGTGCAAAGCAAACCATTTTCTATTACAACCATAATACCAAGCCTCTTTTCGCCATGGAAAAATTTTATCTATGCGACGTTTCAATTACTAGCAAAAATATACTCATACTTCTAAAGTCATTATAGCATATTATTGGCATCCGGCCGATGTACAAGAACGACCCGGGTATGTGTTAGGTATGTCAGGCATACTAACCTCTAAGGCATCGCCAAGTATAGGCATTGCTACGGCCTTTATATATAACAAAGGTGACGGTTTAGCTATTCGCTCCCTTCTGTTCCACAAATGGTCGCTTCATAGCTAAAACCGTCACCTTTTAACTTTATATACTAAATTTTCAGTTATCCATGCCTATACTTGGCTACAGCCCACACTTTTTAGCATTTCCTGACAAACCTAACGCATACCACATGGTTCGTATCCTCGTGAGCATTCGGCCGGATTGCTTCTACTATGGCTATAGGGAAAGGGAAAAAAACATCAACATAGAGCCTCTAACGGCTTATGAAAAAAGCCTGAACATAGCGC
>ERZ791611.814-NODE-814-length-25760-cov-4.798366_pt1 | contig 25760 bp, 23 predicted proteins | sample MGYA00510275_ERZ791611 | MGnify/ENA primary metagenome ERZ791611 (study PRJEB30046, sample SAMN00791912) | human gut metagenome | study: EMG produced TPA metagenomics assembly of the A metagenome-wide association study of gut microbiota in type 2...
TGCTGGGGCCGGCAGCACGAGGAACCCTCATTTCCCCAAAAGTCCAGAAGAGCCAAAAAAAAGCGCCCGACCAAATGCCGGTCGGGCGTTGAAGGGGCGCGGAACTACCAGATTCCGCTAAAGGACCGGAAGAGGAACAATCGCGCTACCGGCCTCTGGCAGAGCGAAGGGGAGGAGATTGGAACCCCTGATGTCCCTTTCCATGTGACACATGCTAACCCGACTCGGACCGGGGGTGGTTAAGCCCCGAATAAGAATCCGACCAAATCACTCGGGATTTGATCTCGCTCAATAAATGAGAACGTTTCTTAAGTGCTTTTAAGCAAAAAGGGGCCCTGCGGCGGGGTTTCGGGTGTCATGAAATCGTCATGAAATGTTCACGGAGGCGTCAAGCCGGGTGTTCATACTGCGTTCACGTACAGGAGAACAGCACCTGTACGACTTTTAAAACTGAATGGAACACTTATTCATCATGCAGAACACCATCTTTTCCCGCCGCCGCGTCGTGACCTTCGTCTGCGCCGCCTCCGCCCTTGCCGCCTGCGGTACGACGTTTGCCGCCGGCACGGTCAACCTCAACGGCTCCACGACGGTTCTTCCGGTCATGCAGCAGGTTTCCGAAGCCTTCATGCAGAAGAACCCCGGCGTTGTCGTGACGATCTCCGGCACGGGTTCCGGCAACGGCATCAAGGCGCTCCGCGACAAGATGACCGATGTGGCCATGTCGAGCCGCGACCTCAAGGACAAGGAAAAGAAGGACTTCGAAGCCCACGGCATCAATCCGGTCAAGATCCCTGTCGCCCTTGACGCCATCATCCCTGTCGTCTCCCCGAAGAACTCCGTCGCCTCCCTTACGATGGAGCAGTTGCGCGACCTCTTCGCCGGCAAGATCAAGAACTGGAAGGAACTCGGCGGTGCCGACGCTCCCGTGGTCGTGGTCGGCCGCGACTCCTCCTCCGGCACGTTCGAATCCTGGCAGGAACTCGTCATGGGCAAGACCCGCGTGTCCCAGCGCGCTCTCCTCCAGAGCTCCTCCGGCGGCGTCGTTCAGGCCGTTGCCGGCAATCCGAACGCCATTGGCTACATCGGCGTGGGCTACCTCGACAGCCAGATCAAGGGCCTCGTCGTGAACGGCGTCCAGCCCGGTGCCAAGACCGCTCAGGACGGCACGTGGCCGATCTCCCGCGAACTCTACCTCTTCACCTCCGGCCAGCCGCAGGGCGACGCCAAGAAGCTCGTCGACTACACGCTCTCCGCCGAAGGCCAGCAGTTCGTCTCCAAGTCCGGCTTCGTTCCGCTCAAGTAATTGCCTGACCGGCGAGATGCAAGCGGTCAGAAAAACCGATTGAAGCACGCCGGCCGATCGCCCTCGATTCGGCCGGCGTTTCTTTTGCTCCAGAAAAGATCCAGCCTTTCCAAGGATCCCTCATGCTCAACTACAGATCAGCAGACACGCTGTTCAGAAGGGCCTCGGGCACTGTGGCGTGCGTGAGCGTGCTTGCGCTCACGGCCATCGTGCTCTTCCTGCTCGCACAGGGCCTTCCGATCTTCAAGGACGTTCCCATCGGGGACTTCCTCTTCACGACCGACTGGTACCCGACGGACGAACCGCCGGTCTTCGGTCTCGGCGCCATGATCGTCGGCTCCTTTGCGGCTGCCGTACTCACGGCCGTCATCGCCGTGCCGCTCGGCGTGCTCACCGCCGCGGCCCTTCACTGCGCGGTCCCCGCTTGGGCCGCCCGAATCCTCAAGCCCGTCATCGAGCTGATGGCGGCGCTGCCCTCGGTGGTCATCGGCTTCATCGGCATGGTGATCGTCGCCCCGTGGCTTCAGGAGACGTTCAACCTCCCGACCGGCCTCAACCTCTTCAACGCGGGCCTGATGCTCGCCTTCATGTGCATCCCGACGATCGCCTCGATTTCCGAGGACGCGCTCAGGAACGTGCCGGGCGCGCTTCGCGAGGCCTCGCTCGCCCTTGGCGCCACTCGCTGGGAGACGCTCTGCCGCGTCGAGCTTCGCTGGGCCATGGGCGGCATCGGCACCTCCGTCATGCTCGGCCTCTCGCGCGCCATCGGCGAAACGATGGTCGTGCTGATGGTGGCGGGCGGCGCGGGCATCATCCCCGAAAGCATCTTCGATCCGGTCCGTCCGATGACGGCGGGCATTGCGGCCGAAATGGCTGAGGCCGCCGTGGGCGGCGAGCATTACCACGCGCTCTACGCCGCGGGCCTGCTCCTCTTCCTGATCACCTTCGCCTTCAACCTCGCCGCGTGGTACTTCACGCGCCGTCTCTCCCTCAGGAGCGCATGATGAAAGATCTCAAGATGCGCAATCTCTCCGGCCTCGCAGGCTTCACGGTGATGCGCGGCGCCGCCCTCGTGTGCGTGCTCTCGCTCGTCTCGATGCTCGGCGTCATCTTCTGGAACGCCATGCCCGCCATGACCTGGGAGTTCTTCACCGAAGCCCCGCGCAACATGATGAGCGAAGGCGGCATCTGGCCCTGCATCGTGGGCACGTTCCTCCTCGCCGCAGGCGCCCTCGTGATCGCGCTGCCGCTCGGCGTCATGAGCGCCGTGTTCCTCAACGAGTACAACCTCGACTCGCCCGTCATCACCGTGATCCGCCTCTCGATCGCGAACCTCGCGGGTGTTCCGTCGATCATCTTCGGCCTCTTCGGCCTGACGTTCTTCGTGGTCTTCTGCGGCTTCGGTGTGAGCCTTCTCTCCGGCATCCTCACGCTTGCCGTGTTGAGCCTGCCGATCATCATCAATACGACGGAAACGGCCCTCAAGCAGATCCCGCAGGACTGGCGCGAAGCCTCGCTCGCCCTGGGCGCCACGCGCTTCGAGACGATCATGAAGGTGATCCTGCCGAACGCGCTCCCCGGCATCCTCACGGGTGCCATCCTCGCGCTCGCCCGAGCCGCAGGTGAAACCGCCGCCGTGATGTACACGGGCACGGTCTTCTTCACCCAGAAGGACGGCGTCTCGCTCTTCGAGCCCGTCATGGCGCTTCCCTACCACGTCTACGTGATGGCCACTTCCGGCACGAACATCGAGGGCACCCGCCACCTGCAGTACGGCACCTCGCTCGTCCTCGTCGCGCTCGTCTTCCTGATGAGCCTCGGCGCCATCATCCTGCGCGAACGCCGCCGCTCCCGCTGAGACGGATGCGGCCGACATTGAACCGAATTTGAAAAGACACGAACATGACCAGCATTGATCTGAACAGCATGACCGCGATGAACCTTGACGGTCTTCCCACGAAGATCGCGGTGAACGACCTCAACGTGTGGTACGGCAAGTTCCATGCCCTCAAGCACATCACGCTCGCCATACCCGAGGGCCGAGTGACAGCCTTCATCGGCCCGTCGGGCTGCGGCAAGTCGACGCTCCTGCGCACCTTCAACCGCATGTACGCCCTCTATCCGGGCCAGCGCGCCGAAGGCGAGCTGATGCTCGACGGCGTCAACATCCTCTCGGGCACTATCGACGACTGCACGCTCAGGAGCCGTGTCGGCATGGTCTTCCAGCGCCCGACCCCGTTCCCGATGAGCATCTACGACAACATCGCCTACGGCATCCGCTTGCGCGAGAACGTCGCGAAGTCCGAGCTCGACGACCGCGTCGAGTGGGCCCTTAAGAAGGCCGCCCTCTGGAACGACGTTAAGGACAAGCTGCGCGAGCCTGGCACGAGCCTCTCGGGCGGCCAGCAGCAGCGCCTTTGCATCGCCCGCGGCGTTGCCGTCAAGCCCGAGGTCCTTTTGCTCGACGAGCCGTGCTCGGCCCTTGACCCGATCTCGACCGCCCGCATCGAGGAGCTCATTGAGGAGCTCAAGAACGACTACACGGTCGTCATCGTCACTCACTCCATGCAGCAGGCCGCCCGCGTCTCCGACTACACGGCCTTCCTCTACCTCGGCGAACTGATCGAGACCGGTCCCACGACCGACATCTTCACCCGCCCGCAGAAGAAGGCGACCGAGGACTACATCACCGGCCGCTTCGGCTAAAACGAAAGGAAACGACATCATGAACCACATCGTCAAAAGCTACGACCGCGACCTCGAGGAGGTCCTCGGCGAGGTGACCGCCATGGGCAGGCTCGTGCGCGAGCAGCTCGTCAAGGCGGCCGACGCCCTCGAGAAGCTCGACGCCGACGAAGCCCGCTCCGTCATGACCCGCGACGCCGAGGTCAACGGCTACGAGGTCTCCGTCGACGCGAAGATCGAATCCGTCTTCGCCCGCCGTCAGCCTGCCGCCCGCGACCTGCGCACGCTCATCGGCATGAGCCGCGTCTCCGTCGACTTCGAGCGCATGGGTGACGAAATCCGCAACATGGCAGGCAGCGTCCTCGAGCTCAAGGGACTCGATGACTCTCTCCTTGAGAACCGCTCCGCCATCATCATGGCCGTCAACACGGTCGCCCACATGATCGACGACTCGATCCTCGCGCTCTCGCGACTCGACACGAACCTCGCCCGCGAGGTCATCGCACGCGACAGGCTCGTCGACGACGTCTACCGCACGACGCTCAGGAGCCTGATCGTGCACATGATGCAGGATCCGTCCTCCACCGAGGGCGCCATCGCGCTCACTTGGATCGGCCGCTCGCTCGAACGAACGGGCGACCACGTGAAGAACGTCTGCGAGGCCGTCATCTACATTGAGGAAGGTGCGGACGTGCGTCACGAGTTCTATACTGGCAAAATGGAATCCTGCCGAAACGGCTCTGCCGAAGGCTGATCCGCCCATCAACAATTGCGACAAGGCATCTATGGCAAAACTGCTCACCGTCGAGGACGAAACCGCCATCCGCGAGCTCCTCGCCTTCATCTGCGAGACAGACGGCCACGAGGTCGTCAAAGCCGCCAGCCTGGTCGAGGCGCGCGAAGCGCTGCGCCGGGGCGGACTCGACCTCATTCTGCTTGATGTGATGCTCCCCGACGGCTCGGGGTTCGACTTCCTGCGCGAAGTCCGCACCGACGCCGACAGCGCCTCGGTGCCCGTCGTGATGATCACCGCCCGCGGCGACGAGGCCGACAGGGTCGAGGGACTGGACGCAGGCGCCGACGACTACGTCGTCAAGCCCTTCATGCCCAGGGAGCTCACCGCCCGCATCCGCGCGGTCCTTCGCCGCGCGAGCGCCGAGGGCAGGGCGCGCGAGTCCGCAGTGCCTCCCGCCGACGACCGTCAGGAGGAGATCGTCCGCTGCGGTCCGCTCCTCATGAACGAGACGCGCTTCGAGGCGACGGCCGACGGCATGCCCCTCAAGCTCAGCGTCAAGGAGTTCAGGCTGCTCCTGATGTTCGCCTCCCGTCCGGGACGCGTCTTCACGCGCGGCCAGCTCCTTGAAAACGTCTGGGGCAACTCCTTTGTCGACGAGCGCACGGTGGACGTGCACATGCTTCGTCTTCGCAAGGCGCTCGCTGGCACGGCCGCGGAAAACCTCATTGAAACCGTCAGGGGCGTCGGCTACCGCTGCCGCCCGCTTGACTGACCTCCCGCAGGCACGCATTCCGACCGCCCCGCACGATCGAGCACGCGCCCATGCACAGGATTGAGAAAGGAGACACCATGCCCGAAGCACTGTCGGCTCGTGGACGCCGCACGCAGTTCCTCGGCATTCTGATTGTTGGGGGCCTCATTCTGGTCGCGCTCGTCTCGGCCGTCCTGTGGCTGAGCGTCGCGGCAGGCACGGCCGCGATCTTCTTCTGCATGGGCGTCTCGTTCTTCGCGCTTCTCGCCGTGTACGCGGGCAAGCTCATCGTGGACGAGGAGCGCTACATGCAGGCAAGGCTCGAGGCGCGCGACGCGCGCTACCGCCAGACGCTCGAGCTCTTGCCCGAGGGCGTCGTCATCCTCAAGGGCGAGGACGGCGTCATCGAATGGGTCAATACCATGGCGGGCGTTCATCTGGGCATCACGTCCGAAGACGTCGGCAGCGTCTTCACCGACAGGCTCATCGCCTCGCAGCCCGCCTTCTGCGCGTGGTTGCGTTCGCGCGACTTCTCGCGCCATTATGCGCTTGAGACCGCGGGCGGCTCCGTGCTGCTCGATGCGGCCGTCGTCGCGCCCGACGAGCGCCACACCATCATCGTCACGCACGACGTCACCGAACGCCGCCGCGTCGACGACATGCGCCGAGACTTCGTCGCCAACGTCTCCCACGAGCTGCGCACGCCGCTCACCGTCATCGCGGGCTTTCTCGATCTGGCGGACATGGACGTGCCGCCCGAGCTCAGAAAGCGCCATCTCGCCCTCATGCGCGACCAGACGGCCCGCATGAAGCGCCTCACGGACGACCTGCTGATGCTCTCGAAGCTCGAGAACAGGGACGAGCGGGGGACAGACCAGCCCGAGCTCATCGACATGTCCGCGCTCATCGACGACGCCGTGCGCGAGGGCATGGCCTACTCGAAGATGCAGCACAAGTTCGAGGTCGCACACGAGCCCCTTTCGCTTCTCGGACATCCCGAGGAGATCCGCAGCGCGGTCCTCAACCTCATCACCAACGCCGTGCGCTACACGCCCAGAGGCGGCCGAATCAGGGTGGTCTGGAAGCGCACGGGCACGGGCGCCGTCTTCACGGTTGCCGACACGGGCATCGGCATTCCGCCCGAGCACCTGCCCCGCATCACCGAACGCTTCTACCGCGTCGACAAGGGGCGCTCGAGGGACACGGGCGGCACGGGCCTCGGTCTGGCCATCGTCAAGCACGTCATGCGGCGTGCGGGAGGCGAGCTCTCCATCGAGTCGACTCCGGGCGAAGGCTCGAAGTTCATGCTCAGGTTCCCCGAGGAGAGGATCTTCTCGGGCCGCTATCTGTAGAACGGACGCGGCATCCTGCGATCGGAGCCCGTTCGGGCGCGCTCTTGCTGGCGCGATGGGCTAAAATCAGACGATCCACTTCACCGAAGTCCGCAGGATTTTCATGCACATTCTTGTCTCCAACGATGACGGCTACCGCGCGCCCGGCATTCAGGCGCTCGCGCAGGCCATGCGCCGTTTCGGCCGCGTGACGGTCGTCGCGCCCGACCACAACCACTCCGGCGCCTCCAATTCGCTCACGCTCAACCGTCCGCTCACCGTCGAGCATCAGGACGGCGACAGTCTCTACGTGCTTTCGGGCACGCCGTCCGACTGCGTGCACGTCGCGCTCACGGGCCTTCTGCCGAAGCCCGACCTCGTCGTCTCGGGCATCAACTGCGGCGCCAACATGGGCGACGACACGATGTACTCGGGCACGGTCGCGGCGGCCATCGAGGGCTACCTCTTCGGCGTTCCCTCCATCGCCTTCTCGCAGATCGACAAGGGCTGGGCCGAACTCGACTCCGCCGCGAATATTGCGCAGCTCGTCGTCGAGCGTTATCTTGAAAGCCGCGAGGACGAAAGGGCCGTTCTGCTCAACGTCAACATGCCCAACATGCCCGTCGAGGCGCTCAAGGGCATCCGCGGCACCCGTCTGGGCAAGCGCAACTGCGCCGAGAGCGTCATCCGCGAGATGAGCCCGCGCGGCTTCCCGATCTACTGGCTCGGCGCTGCGGGCAAGCCCGCCGACGCAGAGGAGGGGACGGACTTCTGGGCGACCTCCCACGGCTACGTCTCCGTGACGCCGCTGCAGGTCGACCTCACGAACTACAAGCAGGTCCCGACGGTCCGAGGCTGGATGGACGGCCCCGCCGTCTGAGATCCGCAAGGCACATTCAAGGGATAGAACGGAAAGGAAAGAAGGTTCAAGGACATGAACAAAACCGTACGCATTCTGTCGATCTCCGTCGCGGCCGCCGCCGCGGCCTTCCTGTCGGGCTGCTCCTCCGTGGACATGGGCCCGGCCACGGTCGTCGACCACTCCACCTACAGCGACGGCGCCGCGACGGCGCCCGTCCAGACGCCGAGCCTGCTGCCGGGCGGCATCGTCGACTCCGGCCGCACCCACACGGTGGCCGTGGGCGACACCATCTACAACATCTCCGTGCGCTACGGCCTCTCCGCCGAACAGCTCCAGCAGCTCAACGCCATCACCGATCCGACCCAGCTGCGCCTGGGCCAGGTCCTGAGGCTTCCTGCCTCCGTCAACGCACCCCGCGCCTACACGGGCAATCCGCTGGTCCGCGTCAACCGCGTGACGAACGACACCGTGCTTGAGACTGCGCCGATCCGCAATGCCGAGACGGTGCCTGCTGCGGGTGAAACGACCGCCACCTCGTCGGCCGCATCCGCTGCCGCCGCCGAAGCCGCCCGCAAGAAGGCCGAAGCCGAGGCTGCCGCCGAGAAGGCCCGCACCCAGGCCGAAGCAGCCAAGTCCCAGACTCAGCAGAAGCTCAACGCCGTTACGCCGGGCCAGCGCATGATCTGGCCCGTGAGGGGCAAGATCAAGAGCGACTTCGCGAAGAACACCTTCGGTCTTGAGATCGCGGGCACGCAGGGCGACGTGGTCGTCGCGGCCATGCAGGGCGAAGTCATCTGGGTGGGCACGCTCAAGGGCTACTCGGGCACGCTCGCCGTCGTCAAGCACAGCCCGACGCTCATCACCGCCTACGGCGGCCTTGAGAACGTGACGGTCTCCCAGGGCTCGAATATCAAGTCGGGCCAGAAGATCGCCGACCTCAAGGGCGACACGCTGAGGTTCGAGGTCCGCGAGACCGGCAAGTGCGTCGATCCGCTCAAGTACCTCAACAAGCGCTGATCCTCGGAGAGTCAGTCAAAAAAGAGCGCCGGCTTCACCGCCAGGCGCTCTTCTTTTTGGTAAAGTCTCCTACCTGAATTTTTGAGGACGGCCGGATGAAGTCGGTCGCCCTGGGATCCCCGTTTTAAATAGAGAGTCAAGAGTCATGGCACGACGCAAAGAGAAAACCCCCGAATACTTCACCGTCGAGGTGGAGCGCCTCGACCAGGAAGGCCGCGGCGTGGGTCATCACGACGGCAAGGTCGTCTTCATCGAGGGCGCCCTTCCGGGCGAGCTCGTCACCTACGAGCGCATCCGCAACAAGACCAGCTTCGAGATCGGCCGCGTCGCCCAAGTTCACCGCGAGAGCGTTCAGCGCGTCGAGCCCCGTTGCCCCAAGTTCGGCCACGGTCCCGGCAGCTGCGGCGGCTGCGCCATGCAGCACCTTGAGCCACGCGCCCAGGTCGCTTACAAGGAGCGCACGCTCATCGACACGCTCTGGCACATCGGCCGCGTTCGTCCCGAACAGATCATCACGCCGATCTACGGTCCGTTCTGGAACTACCGTCACCGCGCCCGCCTGACGGTCCGCGACGTCGCCAAGAAGGGCGGCGTGCTCGTCGGCTTCCATGAGAAGTCCTCCTCCTACGTCGCCGAAATGACGGGCTGCCACATCCTCACGAAGAACGTCTCCGACATGATCATGCCGATGCGCGAGCTCGTTTCCAAGCTCTCCATCCGCCAACGCATGCCGCAGATCGAGGTCGCCGTCGGCGGCAACGGCCGCACGGCCCTCGTCTTCCGCACGCTCGAGGAGCCGACCGATGGGGACATGGCCCTGCTCAACGCCTTCGGCGCCGAGCACAAGGCCGACATCTGGCTCCAGCCCAAGGGTCCGGACTCCGCCCACCCGGTCGATCCCGCCAACATCAACGCGCTCGGCCTCCAGCTTCCCGAGTTCGGCGTTCGCATCAACTTCAAGCCGACCGATTTCACGCAGGTCAATCATGAGCTCAACGAGACCATGGTGAGCCGCGCCGTTCGCCTGCTCGGCGTGGAACCCGAGCACAAGGTCGCCGACTTCTTCTGCGGTCTGGGCAACTTCACGCTCCCGCTCGCCACGTGCGCTTCGCACGTGACCGGCATCGAGGGCTCTGACGCGCTCGTCGCTCGCGCCCGTCAGGGCGCCGCCGACAACGGCCTCGCCGAGAAGACCGACTTCGTGGCCCGCAACCTCTTCACGTGGTGCGACCAGGACTGGGAGGCCCTCTGGAAGAAGATGGGCGGCATCGACCGCGTCCTCATCGACCCGCCGCGCGAAGGCGCCCTAGCGCTCTCCCGCGTGCTCGCCGCCACCGACAAGCGTCCCGCCCGTATCGTCTACGTCTCCTGCAACCCCGCGACGCTCGCACGCGACTGCGCCATCCTTCATCATGAGGGCGGCTGGCACATCCGCGCCGCCGGCATCATGAACATGTTCCCGCACACGGGCCACGTCGAGTCCATCGCCGTGCTCGAGCCGGGTCCCAGGCCCGAGAAGAAGTCCGAGGAGGCCGAGGCCATCGAGCGCCGCATCGCCGCCTCGGGTGACGACGACGTCAAGATGAACCTGCCGCAGTAACCTCAGACGGCTCCGTCCCGTCCCGCTGATGCGGGATCGGGGAACGAGACTATCCAAGAGTCGAAGGAGTCGAAAATGTCGAAAAAAGCGCCGGACGCCATCGCGTCGCGGCGTTTTTTTCGCATTTCGGCTCATCGAACACGATGTTTCCCTGAGGCCTTTCACGGCAGGATCAAAAAACGCTCATGTTAAGTCGAAATATGCTCAACAGGAGGGTTACAATGGGCGAACAAAGCCCGTCATGCAAGGAGGAACAATCATGACCAGAGCCGCAGTCAGAGAAAGGGCGCAGGCCCGCCGCGCAGCCGATGCGGCCTTCAGGGAGACGTTCGACGCCTACATGTTCGAATGCTTCGCCAAGCCCGGATTCAAGCTTGAGAGCGAGGCGCAGCTTGCCGAGCGTTTTGGCGTCACCCGCTACAAGGTTCGCAAGGCGATCGAGGCCCTCAATCAGGCGGGCGTGCTCGAGCGCGTCAAGCATGGCGGCTCCACCGTGAGGAGCGTCGCGCCCGAGGAGCTCGCCGATCGCGCCGACCGTCTTCTGAGCGTCGCGGGTCTGCCCGCCGAGGAGTTCGAGGACGCCGTCTCCGATCTCGTCTGCGGCCTCGTGCCCGTCATCATGGACAAGGTCGACCCCGACAAGCTCGCGGGTCTCGAGACCCTCGTCGAGACCGTGGGCGCAGCGCGCACGCCTACCGAGCGCCGCAGCGCCGTCTTCGACTTCCTGACGGGACTCGCCGCCGTCGACGGCAACCGCTACACCGCGCTCTGCGTGAGCCTTGCCGTCAGGCAGGCCGCCCGCCGCGAGGCCTATGACTTGAGGTTTGATCCCGCCGAGCTCGCTGCCGCCTGCCGCGGTGTTCTCAAGGAGCTGATGAAGGGCCGCCGCAAGAAGGTCGTGGCCGAGCTCGAGGATCTCTTCGGACTCGTGTTCCCGAAGCGCGCCGAGCCGAAGAAGGCCGAAAAGACGGAAAAGTCCGAGAAGGCCGATAAGGCTGAAAAGGGCGGCAAGTAGGATTCGTCCCGGAAAGGGAAGAGGGGCGCAGGCGGCATGGCGACGCCTGCGCCCCGTTTTTTGCGGGCGCAAAAAAGGCGGCTCGATCGAGCCGCCCGTCAGGCGCCTGGGCATTCACCTTGCGCGGGATGGCGTCACTTGGCGCGAATCCAGGAGTTCGGAGAGTTGAGCGAGATGTCGAGCAGGCGCTTGAAGAGGCCCATGGACATGCCGATGTGGCCGGCGGTGTCGCTCACGCGGGAATCGGGGACGGAGTCGGGCGCGGTGCCGTGAACGAGCGCGAGGAAGGTGCGGGCCATGGACTCCTTGTCGGCGCCGGCCGTGAGGGCCGCCTGCGTCATGCGCGAGCGGATCGTGCTGTAGCGGTCGAGATCCTCGGGGGAGAGCTTCGAGAAGAGCGGACGTCCGAGGGCTTGGTCTACGAAGGTCTGCATCTGAAAGAGCGTCTTCTTCAGAAGCTTCTCGTCGGCATAGGAGGGGAGGTTCTCGACGGCGGTCCTCATGGCGACGGCCTGAAGGTTGGCCGCCCAGAAGGCCTTGAAGCGGCGCTTCTCCTCGCCGCCCAGAAGCGGAATCGGGCACAGGCTCACGCCGGCGGCCTTGGCCACCTCCTTGTTGAAGAGCGAGCCGGAGAGGTCTCGCACGCAGCCGCCGAAGGTGTAGCCGAGGTTTTCCGCAAAGATCTTGTCGACGGGACGATTGACGAGCGTGTCGTTCTTTTCTTGGTTTTTGGAGGACATGAGCTGGAATCCGAAATGGGTGTGCCGGAAACCTCCGTGCAGGGGAGATTTCTCAACAGGTGCAATTCTGCCATGACTCGCACGCGGTGAGAAAGGGAAACTAACCCTGATCGGGTTGTAGCCAAAAGAAAAAGGCGTGTGCCCCGGGGAGTGATTGCGCGGCCTCGTGCTAAAATCATCAGTTCAGTACGAAAGGGAGCACAACCGCTCCCTTTTGTCGGTTTTTCCACGTCCCGGAACCGTTTTCCGGGCATTTTCTCTGAGAGAACAAAATGGCTATTGAACGCACCCTCTCCATCATCAAGCCGGACGCCGTTGCCAAGAACGTCATCGGCAAGATCTACTCCCGTTTCGAAACGAACGGCCTCAAGATCGTCGCCGCCCAGATGCGTCAGCTTTCCCAGGCTGAAGCCGAAGGCTTCTACGCCGTTCACAAGGAACGTCCCTTCTTCAAGGATCTTGTCTCCTTCATGACGTCCGGCCCGGTCATGATCCAGGTTCTCGAAGGCGAAGGCGCCATTCTCAAGAACCGTGAGCTCATGGGTGCCACGGACCCGAAGAAGGCCGCCGCCGGCACGATCCGCGCCGACTTCGCTGAAAGCATCGACGCCAACGCCGTCCACGGCTCCGACGCTCCGGAAACGGCCGCCGTCGAAATCGCCTACTTCTTCCCGGCTCTCTCCATTCACAGCCGCTAATCCGCTGCGAACACAGTGAGGAATAATTCGTGACCGACAACGTCAAAGAGTCTGCCGCCTCCAAGGTGAACCTTCTCGACTTCGATCTGGAAGGGCTCACCGCTTGGTGCGCCGGCATCGGCGAAAAGGCCTTCCGTGCAACTCAGCTCTCGCGCTGGCTCCATCGTCATGTCGAAGGCGACTTCGACAGCATGACGAACCTCGCGAAGGTGTTCCGAGCCAAGCTGAAGGACATGGCCGAAGTGCGTCCTCCCGTGCCCATCACCGAGAAGAAGTCGGCTGACGGCACGCGCAAGTGGCTCTTTGACGTCGGCAACGGAAACGCGGTCGAATCGGTGTTCATTCCAGAGGATGACCGCGGCACGCTCTGCATCTCCACGCAGGCGGGGTGCGCCATGGGCTGCCTCTTCTGCTCCACGGGCAAGCAGGGCTTCAACCGCAACCTCACGACCGCCGAGATCGTGGGCCAGCTCTGGTGGGCCGAACGCGAACTGCGCCGCGACGCAGGCGTGACGGACCCCAACGACCGAATCATCTCCAACGTCGTGCTCATGGGGATGGGCGAGCCACTGCAGAACCTCGACAACGTTCTGCGCGCCTTGCACGTCTTCCTTGACGACAACGGCTACGGGCTCTCCCGCCGCCGCGTCACCGTCTCCACGTCGGGCCTCGTCCGCCAGATGGACAAGCTCGCCGAGGACAGCCCTGTTGCGCTCGCCGTGAGCCTGCATGCGGGCAACGACGCGCTGCGCGACAAGCTCATGCCCGTCAACCGCAAGCATCCGCTTGCCGACCTGATGGCCGCGTGCCGCCGCTACCTCAAGGTGGCCCCGCGCGACTTCATCACCTTCGAGTACGTCATGCTCGGCGGCATCAACGATCGCCTTGAGCAGGCCGACGAACTCGTCGAACTCGTGCGCCGTGAAAACGTGCCGTGCAAGTTCAACCTGATTCCCTTCAATCCCTTCACGCAGTCGGACCTGCGCAAGCCCGAGCGCGAGCAGGTTCTCGCGTTCTGCCGCCGCCTCAACGAGGCGGGCATCGTGACGACGGTCCGCAAGACGCGAGGGGACGACATCGACGCTGCGTGTGGCCAGCTCGCGGGCGAGGTGCGCGACCGCACCCGCCGCGCCGAGCGCCTTGCGCAGCAGAAGGCAGAGGCCGCGCCTCTTCTGCAGGCGGCCCGCCGCAGGGAGTAGCCTCCCGCCGGGGCGTGCGCAGGTCCTGAGGGTCCGCGGCGCCCAAGACACCGAACATCAAAACACTCCTGGAAGGAAGCGCCATGGCCCAAGAAACGTCTGACATGAACGAGCCGGTCCTGCATCCGGCCCCTGCCGAAGGCTTCGGCGCCGCGCTCAAGCGCGCCCGCGAGGCCCAGGGCATCTCCATCGGCGACATGGCCGCCCGCTCCCGCCTTTCGGTCCAGCAGGTCCGCGCGCTTGAGAGCGAAAGAACTGCCGAGCTTCCCGAGCCCGTCTACGTGCGCGCCTTCATCCGCGGCGTCGCCTCGGTGCTCGGTCTCGAACCCGATCCGCTCGTCGCCGACTACACCGCCCGCTACGGCGCCGCAAGCGTCGGGGTCCTTCCCGACCATGATCCCGCCAAGGAGACCGTCGTGCGCGCCTCCGGCCGCCGCACGGGCCTCAAGGCCGCCGTCGTCGCCATCGCTTCGGTCCTCGTCTGCGCCGCAGGCTGGTACGCCTGGTCGAGCATGAACGACGGCGCCGAGACGCAGCCCGCTGCGGAGACGCCCGCCGTCGAAGCCCCCGAATCAGTTGAAGCGGCGCCCGCCCCTGAACAGGCGGCAGCCGATCAGACTGCTCAGGAGAAGACTGCGGCCGAACAGGCCGCCGCCGAGAAGGCCGCTGCGGAAAAGGCCGCTGCCGAGAAGGCCGCTGCGGAGAAGGCCGCCGCTGAAAAGGCGGCCGCCGAAAAGGCCCGCGCCCAGTCGCAGGCCGCCGCGACGGGTGAGCGCCGCGTCACCCTCTCGACCTCGGGCGCCTGCTGGGTGCAGATCCTTCTGCCCAACGGCCGCAGCTTCTTCGCCAAGGAGATGGCCGAGGGCGGCAGCGAGACCCTGAACGTGCCCGTCGGGGCCCGAGTGACGGTCGGCAACGCCTCCGTCATGACGCTCACGGTCGACGGCAGGCCTTACGAACTCACCAAGTCCACCCGCAACGGCATCTGCCGCTTCGTGGTGAAGTAAGAAGATTCAACAGAGCAGCGGCCTTCGGGCCGCTCTTTTCACACCGGCCTCCGGCCGGTGCGTATTTCCCGGAGACTTAAGCCGTGTCGGAAAACACCCTTGAATTCCGTCGCAAGACCCACGCCGTCAAGGTCGCCTGGGGCGGCCGCGTCGTGACGATCGGCGGCATGAACCCGATCGTCGTGCAGTCGATGACGAACACCTCGACGGCCGACGTCGAGTCGAGCGTCGCCCAGGTGCTTGCGCTTGCGCGCGCGGGCAGCGAGCTCGTCCGACTCACCGTCAACACGCCCGACGCCGCTCGCGGCGTCGCCCGCATCCGCGAGGCGCTCGACCGCTCCGGCTGCGACGTCCCGCTCGTGGGCGACTTCCACTACAACGGCCACAAGCTGCTCGCAGATCATCCCGAATGCGCTGCCGCGCTCTCCAAGTACCGCATCAATCCCGGCAACGTCGGCAAGGGCGAGAAGGGCATGGAGAACTTCGCCTCCATGATTGAGTGCGCGAAGAAGTACGGCGCCGCCGTGCGCATCGGCGTCAACTGGGGCTCGCTTGATCAGGCGCTCCTCGCCCGCATGATGGACGAGAACAACGCGCTCTCCGATCCGCTTCCCCCCGACGCCGTCCTTCGCGCCGCGCTCGTCGAGAGTGCCGTGCAGAGCGCCGACATGGCCGTGAAGCTCGGCCTTCCCGCCGACCGCATCGTGCTGAGCGCCAAGGTCTCCGAGGTCCAGGGCCTCATTTCCGTCTACCGCATGCTCGCAAGGCGCGGCAGCTACGCGCTCCACCTCGGCCTTACCGAGGCGGGCATCGGCTCCAAGGGCATCGTCGCCTCGACGGCTGCGCTCGCCGTGCTCCTTCAGGAAGGCATCGGCGACACGATCCGCGTCTCGCTCACGCCGTCTCCCGGCGCGCCCCGCACCGAGGAGGTCGTGGTCGCTCAGGAGATCCTGCAGTGCATGGGCCTCAGGAGCTTCACCCCGATGGTGACGAGCTGCCCCGGCTGCGGTCGTACGACGTCGGACCTCTTTCAGCGCCTTGCCGCGGGCACGCAGGACTACCTGCGCTCGCGCATGCCCGAGTGGCGCGTCTCGTGCCCCGGCGTCGAGAACATGACGGTGGCCGTCATGGGCTGCGTCGTCAACGGTCCTGGCGAGAGCCGTCAGGCCGACATCGGCATCAGCCTGCCGGGCTCCGGCGAGAGCCCCGTGGCTCCCGTCTACGTTCGCGGAGAGAAGGTCTGCGCCCTCAAGGGCGATGACATGCAGGCCCGCTTTCACGCTATGATTGAAGAATTCGTCCAAACGACCTACGGCGCATCGTCCCGTGGGCAATCCGATAATTGACAAGAATGAGCAAAGAAAAATTCGCCGGCGTCAAGGGCATGAACGACATGCTCCCCGCCGATGCCGCCGTCTGGCAGACCCTGCAGCAGACGGCCGTCGGCGTTCTCGAACGCTACGGCTATCAGGAAATCCGCACTCCGATCCTTGAAAACACGAAGGTGTTCACCCGCGGCGTCGGCGAAGTGACCGATATCGTGGAGAAGGAGATGTACTCCTTCACCGACAGCATGAACGGCGACCAGCTCACGCTGCGTCCCGAATGCACCTCCGCCGTCGTGCGCTCCGTCAACGAGCACAGCCTGCTCTACGGCGCCACGCAGCGCCTCTGGTACTGCGGCCCGATGTTCCGCCACGAGCGTCCGCAGCGCGGCCGCTACCGCCAGTTCCACCAGCTCGGCGCCGAGGCGCTCGGCATGGAGGGTCCGGACATTGACGCCGAGATGATCATGATGCTCGCCCGCATCTGGAAGGAACTCGGCGTGGGCGATGTCCGCCTCGAGCTCAACACGCTCGGCGCGCTACCTGAACGTCAGGCCCACCGCGAGGCCCTGATCAAGTACTTCGAGGGCAATCAGGACGTGCTCGACGAGGACGCCCGCCGCCGTCTCTACACGAATCCGCTGCGCATTCTCGACACGAAGAATCCCGAGATGCAGGAGCTCGTCAACGCTGCTCCGCGTCTGCTCGACTTCCTCGGCGAGGAAAGCCGCGCCTTTCTCGCCCGCATGGAGCAGCTCGTCTCCGCCGCCGGCATCGAGTACGTGATCAATCCCCGCCTCGTGCGCGGCCTCGACTACTACAACCACACGGTCTTCGAGTGGATCACGGACAAGCTCGGCGCCCAGGGCACGATCTGCGGCGGCGGCCGCTACGACCCGCTCATTGAAATGCTCGGCGGTCGTCCCGCCCCTGGCGTGGGCTTCGCCATGGGCATGGAGCGCGTCATCGAACTCATGCGTGAATGCGGCCGCGTGCCGGTCCGCACCCAGACCGACGTCTACGTCATCCATTCGGGCGGCGACACGCAGGTCCAGGCGATGCTTCTCGCCGAAGCGCTTCGCGACGCGGGCGTGCGCGTGATGGTGCACCCCGGCAAGTCCGGCTTCAAGAGCCAGATGAAGAAGGCCGACGCGAGCGGCGCCCGCTTCGCGGTCTTCGCCGCCGAGGACGAGCTTGCCGCTGGCACGGTCTCCGTCAAGGCCCTTCGCGAGGGCGAGAAGTCCTACGCCGAGCAGACGGCCCTGCCGCTCTCCGGTGCCGCCGCGGCCATTGCCGCCGCGCTCGCCGCGTAATCATTCAATCGAGTTGACTTAAGGAGCGCAAGCGATGGCTTACGACTTGGAAGAACAAGAGAGCATTGACCAAATGAAGGCCTGGTGGGATCAGTGGGGCACCCCGATCACCGCCGCCGTCTGCGTCTGCTGCCTCGGCTTTGCCGGCTGGAACGGCTGGCAGTGGTACCAGCGCAATCAGGCCGCACAGGCGTCCGGTGCCTACGTGCAGCTGCAGAACGCGATCTACCAGAACGATGCGAAGAACGTGAAGTCGATCGCCGACGGCCTCATCGAGGACTACGGCACGACGATCTACGCGCCCCTGGGCGCGCTCGCCTCCGCCGCGGCCGAAGTTCAGGAGGGCAATCTCGACCTCGCCCGCGACCGCCTCGTCTGGGTGATCGAGAAGTCGGGCCATCCCGAGTACGACACCATCGCGCGCGTTCGCCTCGCGGGCGTCGAGCTCTCGGCCAAGAAGCCCGAGGCCGCCCTAAAGGTGCTTGAGCCCGCCAAGCCCGTTCCCGACCAGACCGCTCTGGTCGAGGACCGCCTCGGCGACGTCTACTACGCCATGAACGACTTTGAAAAGGCCCGCGCCGCCTGGCAGAAGGCCGTTGAGGCCGCTGGCGAGCAGAGCCCGATCCGCGGCGTCCTCCACTACAAGCTCGCCTCGCTTCCGCCTGCTGCGGAATGACGGACTGCGCCGCCCGGCACGGCCGTGACCGGGTAGGAGGACCCTGCATGACGGCGGCGCAGGACGAATGAAAAATACGAGTCATTTGTCCCCGCTGCCGTTCTTTTTGCTAATACAATCATGGATTCAGCCGCGCGGCGGTTTGCCTGCGGCGAGAAGCCCAACACAACGAGATGAATACGATGTTTGCCAAGAAAGCTCTGCTCGGCGCCGCCGCAGCGTTGACGGTTCTCACCCTCGCCGGCTGCAGCACGCCCGACAGCCACGAACCTGCGGACCTGCAGGACTTCCGTGAAATGGTCAGCCCGAAGGTCTCCTGGACGGCTTCCGTCGGCGAAAACGACGGCTATCTCACGCCTGCCGTGACGGACAATGCCGTCTACGCCGCGGGCGGCAGCAGCCTCTACCGCCTTGACCGCCATACGGGCGACAAGGTCTGGGAGGCTGAAGCCGGCTCCCGCATCGTCGCAGGCGTCGGCACGGACGGCATGCATCAGGCCGTTGTGACGGACCGCGGCGAAGTCGAGGTCTACGACGCCGAGGGCAAGTTCATCTGGCGTGCCACGCTCTCCGCCGAGACGGACGTTCCGCCGCTCGTCGGTCAGGGCCTCGTCGTGGTGAAGACCTCCGACACGCGCATCACCGCCTTCGACATCGTCACCGGCGAACGCCGTTGGCACTATCAGGGCCAGGCTCCCGCGCTCACGCTCCAGGCCTTCAACCAGATGGCCTGGTCCCCCGCGGGTATCCTCGCCGGTCAGGCCAACGGCCGTCTTCTCGCCCTCGGCCTCAACGGCAAGCCCGTCTTTGACGCCGTCATCGGTCAGGCCGCCGGCATCACCGAGGTCGAGCGCCTCATCGACGTCGTCGGTCGTCCGTGGGTCGACAACCAGCTCATGTGCGCCGCCGCCTTCCAGGGCAACCTCGTGTGCATGAGCTCGACGAACGGCCAGCTCGTCTGGAATGCGAAGGTCGACAGCGTCACCGGTCCGGTCGCCGACGCCCGCATGGTCTACGTCGTCGACGACCAGAGCTACGTCCACGCCTACAACCGCGTCAACGGCCGAGAAGCCTGGGTCAACCGCGACCTCGAGTACCGCACGGTCTCCGCTCCGATCCGCATCGGAGCCACGGTGGCCGTTGCCGACTATGAGGGCTACGTCACGATGATGAACCCCGCCAGCGGCGAGGTCGTTGGCCGCACCCGCCTTGACGGCGCCGTGCGCGCGCCCGCCGCCCAGTTCGGCTACGGCGCGGTCTTCCAGACCGTCGAAGGCGAGGTCGCCTACGTGCTTCAGGAGTCGCTCGGCGAATGACGCCGCGCGCCCGCGCTCTTTAAAACGCCTTGAATCCACGCCGGTCGATGCTCCTCTGGAGCGTCGTCCGGCCTCTCTTTTTCCAGAAACATGCTTCCTGTCATTGCTCTCGTGGGCCGTCCGAACGTCGGCAAGTCCACGCTTTTCAATCGCCTCACGCGCAGCCGCGACGCCATCGTCGCCGACTTCCCCGGGCTTACCCGCGACCGTCAGTACGGTCAGGGCCGTGTCGGCCGCATGCCCTACATCGTCGTCGACACGGGCGGCTTCGAGCCCGTCAAGTCCGAAGGCATCGTCAAGGCCATGGCCAGCCAGGCCGAGCTTGCGATCGACGAGGCCGACGTCGTCATCTTCGTCTGCGACGCCCGTTCCGGCCTCACTCCGCACGACCAGCGCATCGCCGTTCGCCTGCGCCAGTCCGGCCGCAAGGTGATCCTCGTCGTCAACAAGGCCGAAGGCCTTTCCGCTGTCGCCGCCGCCGAGTTCTACGAGCTCGGCTTCGGTGAGCCGTGGCTCATCTCGGCCGCCCACGGCCAGGGCGTCAACGCCGTCATGGACCTGGCCCTCGAGGGCTTCGAGGAGGAGCCCGAGGATGAGGAGGACGACGACCCCGATGCGCCCAAGCGCCTCAAGGTGACGCTCGCCGGCCGTCCGAACGCCGGCAAGTCCACGCTCATCAACGCCCTGATCGGTGAAGAGCGCCTCATCGCCTTCGACATGCCGGGCACCACCCGCGACGCCATCCGCGTCGACTTCGAATACAACGGCCGTCCCTACGAGCTCGTCGACACGGCCGGCCTTCGCAAGAAGGGCAAGGTGTTCGAGGCCATCGAGAAGTTCTCCGTCGTCAAGACCCTGCAGGCCATCGAGGACGCCAACGTCGTCATTCTCGTCGTCGACGCCAAGAACGGCATCGCCGATCATGACGCCCACATTGCGGGCTACGTACTCGACTCAGGCCGCGCCCTCGTCGTCGCCGTCAACAAGTGGGACCTCATGTCCGACTACGACCGCGAGATGTTCAACCTCGAGCTCGAGCGCAAGCTGCACTTCCTGCGCTGGGCCCGCATGATCCGCATCTCGGCCCTCAAGCGCAACGGCCTCAATCACCTCATGAAGGCTGTTGACGAGGCCCACGCCGCGGCCTACCGCAAGATTCCGACGCCCAAGCTCACGCGAGCCCTCTTCGAGGCCGTCGAGCGCCAGCAGCCCCCGCGCGCCCGCGGCGGCCGTCCGAAGCCCCGCTTCGCGCACCAGGGCGGCTCGAATCCGCCGGTCATCGTGATTCACGGCAACGCCCTCGAGGACATCGGCGAAAGCTACCGCCGCTATCTCGAAGGCTTCTTCCGCGAGAAGTTCGACCTTGCCGGCACGCCGCTTCGCATCGAGTTCCGCACGAAGGAAAACCCCTTCGTCAAGGACGACAACAAGCGCTGATCCTCTCAGGATCCGGGGGCGACCTTCGCCTCCGCGTGCACGAAAACGCTCCCTCGAATCCGGCGGGAGCGTTTTTTTCGCCGTCGTCATTTCTGATGCCCGGGGAAACGCGCTTTTCGGTTTCTTTTTCTCTTTGCGGACGATATTTACAATCGTCAGGTGATAAGATAGGAGGGAGTGTCGCAGTACGTGCGGCCGTGCGCGGGCGGACGCCGGAACAGGATCCAGATCCACCCGCATCGAATAACAACAAAGACTGATGGGCTGCCGCAAGGAACAGGCCCAGACGGTCGGAGAACAACAAAATGACTCAGAAAGGTCAGCTTCTTCAGGATCCGTTCCTGAACATCCTTCGCAAGGATCGCATCCCCGTTTCCATTTATCTCGTCAACGGCATCAAGCTTCAGGGCCAGATCGAATCCTTTGACCAGTACGTCGTGCTTCTGCGCAACACGGTCACCCAGATGGTCTACAAGCATGCGATCAGCACCGTCGTTCCGACGCGTGCCGTGAACATGCCCTCCGTGCCGGAGAACTGAGATAAGCACGTTCCAGATCGATGAGACGCGCGCGGTGAAGGCCACGCGCGCCTTTCTCGTATGCGTCGTCGTCGGCCGCGTCGTCTACCAGGACTCGGCCGAAGAGCTTGCGCTTCTCGTCAAGTCCGACGGACTCGAACCCGTCGGACTTCTTGATGCCAAGCGCGACAAGCCCGATCCCGCCTTCTTCATCGGCTCGGGCAAGGTTGACGAGCTCGGAGAGCTCGCTCATGAGCTGCATGCCGACGTCGTCGTCTTCGACGTCCCCCTCTCGGCGGCCCAGCAGCGAAACATCGAGCGCGCCATCGAGCTTCCCGTTCTTGACCGCACCCAGTTGATTCTCGACATCTTCCGCGCCCGCGCGAAATCCCGCGAAGGCCGCCTGCAGGTCGAACTCGCCCAGCTCGAGCATCTCTCCACGCGCCTCGTGCGCGGCTGGACTCATCTTGAGCGCCAGCGCGGCGGCCTCGGCAAGACCGGCGGCCCCGGCGAAAAGCAGATCGAGCTTGACCGCCGAATGATCGGCGTGCGCATGAAGCAACTTCGCGACCAGCTCAAGCGTCTCGCGCGTCAGCGTGACACGCAGCGCCGCTCGCGCTCCCGCTCCGACACGCTCTCCGTTTCGCTCGTGGGCTACACGAACGCAGGCAAGTCGACGCTCTTCAACCGCCTCACGCGCGCCAAGAGCTACGCGGCCGACCAGCTGTTCGCAACGCTCGACACCACCGCCCGCCGTTGCTGGATCAGCGACGAGGAGACGGTCGTCGCGAGCGACACCGTGGGCTTCATCAGGGGCCTTCCGCATCAGCTCGTCGAGGCCTTCAAGTCCACCCTTGACGAAACGGTCCATGCGGATCTTCTGCTTCACGTGGTCGACGCCTCCTCGTCGGTCCGAGAGGACCAGATCAGCGAGGTGAACGCGGTGCTCGAGGAGATCAAGGCGGACGACGTCCCCGCGATCCTCGTCTACAACAAAATCGACAATACGGCTCTCGAACCCGAGATCGTGCGTCATCCCGACGGCCGGCCCAAGGCGGTCTTCGTTTCCGCTCTTACGGGTGAAGGGCTCGATCTTCTGCGTCAGGCGATCGGCGAGTTCGCGCACCAGTGGCGCGTTGACAATCCGAACGAGCCGCGCGCGCCCGAACCCTGGGAGGAAGAGGTCGCACACGACCTTGCCGCCCTGGCGGACGACAACATCGAGGACTTCCTCGTTCGCAAGAAGAAGAGATAGCCGCTAACGCCCTTCTGCGCCTTCATGCAAGAAAGCCTGCATTCGCGATGAATGCAGGCTTTCTGTTCATCAGGCCTGAGAGTTGTGACCTGACTTTCCGCCGAGCCTTTCGGAGATCGCCTCGAGCATGACGTCCGTCATCGCGTCGAGGTCGTACTCGGGTTTCCAGTCCCATTCCTCCCGCGCCGTCGTGTCGTCAAGTGAGTCAGGCCAGCTCTCGGCGATGCCCTGCAGCAGGAGATTCACCTCGTAGGTGAGCTCGAACCCGGGCATCCGCCTTCTGATGCTCGCCGCCATGTCCTCGGGCGCAAAGCTCATCGCGCCCACGTTGAAGCTGTTGAAGTGGCGTAGTTTTGAGGCATCGGCCTCCATCAGCTCGATGGCGGCGCGCAGCGCATCGGCCATGAACATCATCGGCAGCTTCGTCCCTTCGGCGAGCGGAGAGGCGTAGCGGCCGTGCTCGACTGCCTTCCAGTAGATGTCGACCGCATAGTCGGTCGTGCCGCCGCCGGGCGGCGTCACGTGGGAGATGAGGCCCGGATACCTGACGCTTCGGGCGTCGACGCCGTACTTCGCCCTGTAGTAGTCGGAGAGCAGCTCGCCCGCCACCTTCGTGATGCCGTACATCGTCCTCGGCCTGCAGACCGTGTCCTGAGGCGTCGGATCATGGGGCGTTTCGGGACCGAAGACCCCGATGGAGCTCGGTGTGAAGACGGAGAGGTTCTTGTCGCGTGCGAGCTCGAGAAGACCGATCACGCCGTTGACGCCGATGTCCCATGCCGTCATGGGCTTCGACTCGCTCACGGCCGAGAGAATGGCCGCCAGATTGAAGACCGTGTCGATGGCGTAGTGTTCGACGGTCCTGCGCAGGCCGTCCGCGTCGAGAAGGTTGACGACGGCCGTCGGACCACCTTCGGAGAGCGCGGCGGTCAGCGGCGTCCGGCCGCTGCCTGCGGCCACGGTCATGTAGCCGCGGCGCCTGAGTTCGGGGACGAGCTCGGAGCCGATCTGGCCTGCCGCGCCGATCACGAGGATGTTCTTCATGGGACCTCCTTCCAGAGTGTTGTCCGAATCAGGATAGCACGGGTGCGCGGAGGCACAGGCTGTTCAGAACGTACAAGAAAAAAGGCCGCTCCTGCGCCTTGTGGCGCGGAAGCGGCCTTGTTGGAGCGGGCTCCGGGAGAGCTTAGCTCGCGAGAACGATCAGCTTCATCACGAAGAGCGAGACGAAGGCCGTGACGATCGGGAGAGCCATGATCTTGAAGAGGTTCGAGCCCTTGATGCCGATCACGCCGAGGCAGCGGCCCATGTACTGGACCTGGCTGCCCATGAGGTAGATCGACGGGGCGACGATGGCGACGTGCTCGCCGGTGAGAAGCCCCTGGTCAAAGAGCGAGACGGCAACACCCACGCCGCCGCCCATGGACATCCAACCGCCGAGGAGAACGGCGGCGGCTTCGCCGGGGAGGCCGAAGATGGCCATGATCGGGGCGAACAGTTCGCCGAAGATCGTGAGGAGGCCCGAGTGGTTGAGGACCTTGATGATCACGAACGCCATCAGGACGTTCGGAATCGTGGAGGTGACGGCGATGTTCCAGCCCTGGACGGCGCCCTTCACGAACACGTCGGTGACCATCGGATTAGCAGATTCATGTCCGGACATTTTTGTTCCTTCTTCTGTTTTTAACGTTCGTGGTTATTTGCGGGAGGCGAGGATCTGGAGGAGGCGCATCATGTTGGCGGAGAGAACCTTGCCGAGCAGGATGACGCCGAGGCACAGGCCCAGGCTGACCGGAACGGCGAGCGAGCCGTCGGCAGCGACGAGCGTGAAGAGTACGGCGCCGGAGGAGAAGAAGTTCGTGATCGGTGCGTCGGCCGTCATCTGGAACGCGGCGAACGTGTTGGTCTCGGATTCCGTGAGCTCGCCGGCGTCCTTGAGCTGGCGGGTGAGGGCGGCACCACCGTCGGTCGACTGCATCGAGGCGATGAGGGCGAGAGCGGCGGAACCGGGGATGCCGATGAGCGGACGCAGAACCGGGGTGAGGATCTTGCGGGCGGCCTTGAGGGCGCCGTAGTGCTCGAAGACGGTGATCATCGCAAGGGCGAACATCACCGTCGGAACGAGGGAAAGAGCGAACATGAAGCCGTCGATGGCGCCGGAGCCGCCCTTGCCTCGGAAGTTGGCCATGGCCGTCTTGATGGCGTCGCCCTGTTCGGTGACGCCGCTTACGAGTCGGCCGAAGCCGCCGTTGACGGTCGTGAAGTCGAAGACGCCCCACCACTGAGAGGAGGCGCAGAGGCCGGAGAAGAAGACGACGGCAAATGCGAGCGAGAGATACGCGCCGATGCCGACCTTTTCATTGACGGCCTGTTCGGTCGTTTTTTCGGGGGTCATGATACAAGTCCTTTGGTTGTTTTGGAGTAAGGGGGCGGTCTTGAGCCGCTTTTTTCCTTGCTGCGCGGGAAGGGAAAGCTTCGCGCTCGCCTGCAAATCATAATGGAGACGCCTTAAAACGTCGCTAAGCGTTTACCCTCTGCCACTGGGCATGCGGAGGAGATGCCGCTTTTGGTGATCCTTCGGACGTGTTCCGTGCGCGCGACTGCTTGAGGTGTTCCTGCCGGTTGCCGATTGGAAACGCCTATCTTACTGATGAAAAGGCGCTTTCGGATTGCTGTGTGCGAGGCCGGTAGTTGTAAAGAAGCTTGCCCGCGAGTCGGGCATGCAACAAAAGTCATTAAAATGAAAGATTCAGTTCGGGAGTCTTCAGCAGAGTCCTGCGCAGACCCGCCGACACGCCATTCAAAGACAAACATTGCTGACTGGAGCAACGCATATGCCGCTCAATGACCCCCGCTGGGGCCGCTCCTCCGACGAGGAGCCGCGCAGGGACGATCGTTCCGCCGACGAAGAGCCGCCCCGTCGTCCCGACGAGGACGATGACCGACGTGACGACAACCGCCGCGACGACCGCC
>ERZ791611.818-NODE-818-length-25680-cov-3.007766_pt1 | contig 25680 bp, 25 predicted proteins | sample MGYA00510275_ERZ791611 | MGnify/ENA primary metagenome ERZ791611 (study PRJEB30046, sample SAMN00791912) | human gut metagenome | study: EMG produced TPA metagenomics assembly of the A metagenome-wide association study of gut microbiota in type 2...
TTTTGTGCATCAAGTTATTTGCATATTCCAGTTGAAATACTTATTTTTGCACATAGTTATATTTATGTGCAACCGAAAAGACGTTGGAATTATAATAATATGTCCATTTCCAAAACTCGCCAAAAGTTGGTTGATGTCGCACGCCAGTTATTTGCTAAAAACGGCGTGGCCAACACAACTATGAATGATATAGCCCTTGCTTCCGGGAAGGGACGTCGCACATTGTACACCTATTTTAATAGGAAAGAAGATGTGTATTATGCTGTAATCGAGTCTGAGTTGGAACGACTTTCCGACAAATTGGATGAAGTGGCAGCCAAAAAGATACGGCCACAGGATAAAATCATAGAGCTGATTTATACCCATCTGAGCATGATTAAGGAAACAGTGGTGAGGAATGGCAATCTTCGTGCAGAATTTTTCCGTAATATTTGGATGGTGGAAAAGGTACGGAAGAATTTTGATGAAGACGAGATCGAACTTTTCAGAAAGGTATATTCCGAAGGAAAAGCCGACGGCGAATTCGATATTGAGAATGTGGAATTGGTTGCCGATATAACCCACTATTGCATTAAAGGTCTTGAAGTGCCTTTCATCTATGGGCGTTTGGGACATGGACTCACGGAAGAAACGAGCAAGCCTCTTGTGGCCAAGGTCGTTTATGGTGCTTTGGGCAAGTCGGGCTTCAAGCTGTAGAAACAGAACAATCCAATCAATGGATAGACAATCATAAATTAAATAAAAAGAAGAAAAGAAAATGGGATTACTGACAGGTAATCGGGTTGTAATCGCCCGAAAGCCTTATTTACAGGGCTTTCCCGCTAATTCCCATATCTTCAAAACGGCAAAAAGTGGGGCTAAATATGGCGAAAATCGGGTATTTTAGGTATATAATTCAGCAAAATTTCAGCAAATATTATGGCGAAATCGACATTAAGACTTGATACCCGTCGCACCTTGAAAGATGGCACATACCCAGTACAGATTGTTGTAGGACACGGTACTAATATATATTTAAGTACGGGCGTGTATGTGAATGTCGACGATTGGGACACAACCACTAAACGACATGTCGGCAAAGGTGCAAAGCGCATCAATGACACGCTAACAACATTACTTACCACCGTCGGTAATCGTATATTAGAATTGATGGAATCTGGGCAATGGCACAAGCTCTCACGTCCTCAAATAAAGGAGTTACTAACTAACCTTGATTTGGAAAAGCCGACGATCGGCGTACCGTCTCTGTATGACTTAATACAAAGAACACTTGATGGCCGTGCGTCCAATACTGCGTATATCGCTAAAACTGCAATTATAAAGATAAATAAATTTGCAGGTGACTGCGCAAAAATTTATTGCGAACAGATAACGCCCACATGGATAGACGAGTTTTATACGTCAATGTCTGATTTGGCGATAAACACCCGCGCCGCTTATGTCAAAGTTGTACGTCGTGCCGTAAATTATGCGCTCGACCACGATATTACGACTAACAACCCATTTAGGCACTACCGTGTAAAAACAGAAGAAACGCGGATGCGAGTATTGCCCATTGAGAAAATGCGAACACTACAAAGCCTTGATACCAAATATCGCTATACTGAGTATCGCGATATGTTTATGCTCTCTTTCTATCTGATAGGTGTAAATATGGCCGATTTGTCGGTTATGACTGCCGATAACGTAGTAAATGGCCGTCTTGAATACAGGCGGGCAAAAACGGGAAAACTTTATAGCATAAAGATTGAGCCGGAGGCGGCGGCGATACTTGAAAAGTATAAAGGTAAAAAGCATTTGTTAAACTGCTTTGACAGATGCAGTAATGCCCGCGCCTATCAGGGTACGTTAGACAATGCCCTGTCGCGTATAGGGCTGCCAATGCTCGACAAAAACGGTAAGGAAATAACAGCAAAAAATGGTTTAAGAAAAATGACACCTTTAGACAAAAAACTAACGTGGTACTGGGCGCGTTATTCATGGGCTACCTATGCCGCTGAATTAGATATACCAAAAGACACCATCAGCGAGGCGTTAGGCCACTCTCATGGCGCAAAAGTAACAGGCATATACATTAAATATAACCGCGATAAGGTAGATGCTGCCAACCGCAGAGTGATAGACTATGTATTGCATGAAAATAGAGACTACCCTAACCGGTAGCCTTTCTTAATCATTTTGCAGACCCATTCGGAGACGTTCTTGGGTTTTGCCCGTTTCAAAATTTCATCCGTCTCCTCATCCAGGCAGATGCTGATTTTCCGTATCGGCTTCCTGATTTTCAGCCGCGGAATGTCCCGGCTGTCAAGTATGCGGTAGACCGTCTGTTCAGACCGGACGCCGGTTAGGGACATAATCTGCTTGATGGTGTGCTTCTGCGCACGGTACAGGCGCACGACTTCCTCTTCCTGGTCAATGCTGATTGGTGTTCTCATTTCTCTTGTCTTTTGGTTAAAAATTCGGCCGCCTTTCTCAAAGTTCCAGCGAGGTGTGTGGCGTCTATCCTGTCTTCTATCTTCATCCGCCACCTTGGGTGTTTCCTGCGATAGAGATAGAGCGTATCGTTGTCCTCGCCGTACTCGAAGCCATACGTGGCACCAAAGCACTTCGACCCATGATGCCGTACCGCCCAGTCGCCAAGTTCCTGCATGATTCGCGCAAATTCTTCGGCTGTCGGCCGGGGCTTGTCGCCAAGAAATGTTGCTTTCTGCGTCTCGTTGAAGCAGCCGTCCTCGAATGATACGACAATGCCGTGTTCGGTATCAGTCAGCACCCAGTAGCCGGGGTGGGTGCTACTGGGTTGTAAGAGGTATTTATTCATGATTACTAATATAAAGATTTAATCATTCTTTTTGTTTCAGCACGGTCTTGTGCCATTTTGTGGTAACAATCTATTTCGTAGCATGTTCCTCCATCTTTCCAATTCTCGGAACTTAGGTCTCGGCCTTCTTTGAATATTTTTTTTATGCCTTCTAAAAACTCTTCTGCGGTCTTTTTATCACGAAATTTATTATTTGCATGATACTCACCACGTCCCCAAAAGCTATTTTCATAAGCTTTTGAGCTACTAACCCTGCTAAGGTCTGACGTAACATAGTAATATGTTTCGCCAATTTCAGGACTCCAATTGTTGTCTTCACTCTTATACTTTAAGAGCAAGTCTTTAATTTCTCCTGCAACCCAATAAGCAATTGGTTTGTTTATAAAACAATTATCATTATCAATAAGATATTCCTTGCCATTTACATTGTTAGATTGCAGGTGCAAACTATCGTTTAAAGACCAAAAGCCCTCTTTTGGTGTCCATTCAGTTACATCAAGGTCGCCCCAATGCTCAATTATGTATTTAGCAGCATTTCTCTTAGCTGCCTTCTTGTTTCTTCCATCTTCTTCCCAAAATATACCATTAGGAAGTGTTATTCTTACCCTTATTTCGGCACTGTAATAAAAGTTTGATATAAAAACAATATCTACCTTCATTTCTTCTTTGAAAGTTCGTTTTACAAATTCATGTAAAACTACTGAAGGGTTTTCGCCTCTCTTTAATATCGGTTTATTTTCCATATTATACGCCCGTCATGCCGATAGCGCAGCGTTAAGGGTTTACTTGTAAATGTTGGTTACTTGCTAATGGTGATAGTTTTGAAGGTGACTTCCGAGCCATCTCGTTTAACAAGGAAGATTCTGTGTTCGCTTCTGCTGTAAGTTGCGCTGCGACGGATGAAGCCATTCTCCTTAAGTTGATTTTCTATGCGAAACGCGCATGGGCGGGCATCTTTCAAAGTTTTGTGGCTTGAAAAAGTTTCAAACGTAAATGTTGCTTTTTCCCCGAAAGACTTGCTAACCTCTGTCGTGACCTTGATTGTGTACATAGCTTTTTACAGTTTTTCCGGTGTGTCTCACCTTTCTAAGTTGTTATTGTTGTTTCTTTTATCTATTACAAAGGTACGAAATACATTTGAATTATCAAAATAAAATCCGCTTTTGTTTTGATAATTAAGGTTGTTTAACACAAACAGCCGGCAACTACCCTCACGGGCGGCTGCCGGCATTCAAAAAACTAAAAACTAAAACTAAATCAATCAACTATTCATGAAAAAACAACCAAAGTTTATGTAATCTAAAAATTCCACGACACCCCGAGGCCCACATACGGCTCGAATCCACTGTATCGGAAGCCGTACCCGTAGCCTGCCTGCACGCCGATTCCGATGCGTCTCTTTCTGACAACCGTCTCCGTCTTGGTGGTGACAACCGTCTGCCTGTAGACCCGTATGCTGTCAAGCTTGGGGTTATATCCGCTCACCCACGCCCTATACGTGCTGTCCGCGTAGACTTTTTGCGTGATTGGGACAACGGTCCACACGCTGTCTTTCGGGCCGTCAGAGGGCAAAAGAACGGTGTCCGTGCGTGTCCTTACAACCGGAAGCCATACCGTGTCCGTCCGCACAGCCCTTTCGGTGACAAAAACGGGTTCCCTAACTGTTACGGTGTCGTGCAATGTGTCTGTCCTTACAACCATTTTCGCCGTGTCGCGGAAATGGTACCCTCCGGCCATGTAGGAGACGATGAAGCATGCCACCGCACCTATTATGGCCCACACAAGTCTGTCCTTAAATTTCTCTGTCATATCCCGAATGCTTTTTTGGCCCGCTCCAAGTAGGCGGCCCGCTGCTTGATTCCGTTCGTGCCACCGTTGATTCTCTTGGTGACGAGTGTGAGGCTGTCCTTGTCCGCAAGGGCATTCAGCCCACGGGTGGCCCAGTACCAGCACGCCGACATCACGGCCCATTGGGGCAGTTCCAAGAGTGCCGGCTTCCTCACCACATCGAGGCCCGTCTCCTTGGCAAACTTCATATAGTTATTTTTACCGGTGAGTTGAAGCAGGCCCCGGCCCTTGTACAGCCGTCCGTCGCCCGGACGGGTGTTGCCGAGGTCTTTCCGGCCCTCGTAGGCCGCACCGCTCGCCAGCTCACGGACAAATTGCAATTCGCCGCTCTCGTGCATGGCCTGCGCGAGGAAATGCGCGGCCCTTAGCGGCGTGTCTATGCCGTACTGCCCCATGTACTTGTTGAGGTACGGCAGGAATCGCCCTGCCCTCGCCCCCGAGTGGGGGGCGATGAACAGGATATGCTGTAATGTCACTTTCATTTCTGATTCTTCATTTCTTTAATGATTTTCTGCAATATCTCCACGGCCTGCTCGGGGTGGTTCTTCGCATCGGCAAGGTGGAGCACGAGATTCTTGAAGTCCTCCTGGTTCTTGCGCTCTTTCACATCCGCCGGCTCCATGATGCTCTTCACCTCCACAAACCCGGCATAGAACGCCCCGAGAAACGTAAACCACGGAAGCATGAGAATCTCGTAGCCGTAGTAGTGGCACATGGCGTAGATGACGGACAGCTGCACCACATCGACAACGGAAAGCGCGATGAGCATGTTGAAATACTTGGCCACCTTGTCGATGGTGCGCTTGTAGCCCTCGGAGGTGCGCATCGTGCCGTTCTTCCTGGCCTTTCTCACACCCGACCACAAGTCGGAGAAGATGAAGCCGAGCGTGCTCACGTACATGATGAGCACGAGCACGGCGCATACAATCAGTTTGATGTCGTACATGGTCTATCCCTCCTTTCCGGCTTCGTCCCCGCTTCCCGACGGCACGGCCTGCGCGTCTTCATGCCCCGCAGCATTCTCACCGGTTGGCTCCCGCTCTCCGGGGGCTGTGTCTGCGTCTTTTTCCGAACCGTTGCCCCCGGCCTGCCCACCGTCGTTTTCGGCTTCCGGCTGTCCGGCGGTATGGGGCTTGTCATCCTCAGCCCCCGTGCCGTTAATGGCTTCCTTTGCGGCCTTTACGAGCGTGCCGAGTGCGGCAAGTGCCCCCGAGAAGTCCTCCCGCGAGCCGCTGAAAGACACCGACACCCCGCCGTCTCCCGTCTCGTTGAAGTAGACACTCCCCATGCGGCCTCCGGCCTTGGGTGTCACGCTGCCGCGGAACTCTGCGAGCCCGGCTGCATCAAGCACGAAGTCGCCGTCAAAACTGTACCCCCCGGATTCCTCCGCAAGGGTGAATGTCATGTTCTTTTTCGTAATGTTCATGTTTACTTTTTTATAGTTAAAAAATCATCTGTTGTCACTTGTTTGGAATCCGTCGTTGAAGTCCATATTGTAGAATATGAACTGGAAACGCCCGTCATTGGCGGTATCGTCGTCAGAAAGCCAAATGTCGACATACGGCGTATTCCCGTTCAGCCCCATGCTCTTGACGGATGCCTTGATTGGGCAGAACTCATTCGCGCCGTCCTCGCTGTAACCGTAACCGGTCGCAATCACGCCGAAATGGTGATACCAATGGCTTCCGTAAGTCTGAAGAACGGAATACCATGCGTAAGGCATTGTTATCCGGCACCATCCTGCGCCCATCCTGCTTATGCCCAGCCGGCTGCCGTCGAATGTCCGGTAATTCTCAAAGTTCGCATCACCTGTTTTTGAGCATGTGGCGAACCCCCATGCAAATGCACGGAACGGAACACCCGTCTTGTTGTGCGAAGGGTCATGCCTCTGTTCGACGAGCCACCCGTGGAACGTGTTCTCGTCACCGAGCCCGTGGAGCACCACCACCGTGCCGGGATAGACCAGCAGTTGGGAGAACTTCCTGCCGTTGTCGAAGAACCATTTCCCTGACGGGGCGTTGATTTTTCCAACGCCGGTAGTCGGCAGCGACGTCCCGTAGTTTGAAAGGTGCAGTGTCCTGCCCCGCTGCGATACGTCCCATTTGAGGTTGAAATTGTTCACCCACTCGTTGTTTCCGCCAAGCCACGCGTTGTCATGCCTTGTCAGGTCAAAGCCGCTGCCGACTGTCGTGTAAGGAGACGAGACGGCCCCCTCGACGATGACATCGGAGAACGTGCCGCCTTCTGCCTTCATGTTCTTGGCGGCAATATTGCCGTCCTTGTCCACCGTAAATGTCTTGTTTGGCGTTGAGAATGTCCGTGCGTTCACATCACCGTAGAAGCGGGCCGTTCCGTCCTTGAACTCGGTAACGGGGTTGCCGTTGTTGTCCACCCACTCGAAATGGTCGGCCACCTGCCTTATGTGCCCGTTGGTGATGTCGATGCCCGTGTCGAGCAGGGCCCTCTCCAGCGGAACGGCGTTCCATTCCGGGCACTCGTCCCCGTAGACCACGCCCACGCCGTAGACCAGTATCGTGCCGGAAAGGCTGTTGATGCCGAAGCCGGACTCCCCGTCCCACAGCAGGAGGCCGCCATGGTTGTGGAATGTGGTGTAATACTTCCTCCACCCGTCCCCGAGGTCTGTATAGCCGCTCTTTTCAGAAAGGTAGTTGAACGAGCCGTGGGCGGTGTCGTCCTTGCTCCATCCGCCGAAGTTCCACATGGCCCCGGCGGTCTCTTCCCTGACAACGGCGAACATCGTCACGGGGTTGTCTTCGAGCAGGTCGTAATCGTCCTCCAGCTCCCACAGCAGCTGGTAGCCCCCCTGCCCGTTTGCGGACACCCGCCGCACCTTGCCGAACGCCTCGTCATAGACCGTCGATTCTGAGGTGACGGTGGCTTTCTGCCCGAAGATGCCCAGCGGCTTCATCACATAATTGTTCTTCGGGTTGTTGTGGTACGGGACCCATACGGAGGGGGCCGCGCTCTCCACGAGGCACACCCCGTAGATGCTCCCGGCGGAAGCGGCGTGGAGGCGCATGGGGATGACGCTCTTCTTGCCGCTGACCCCGGCCTTGGTCTTGAACGTGACCCGGCAGAATGTCCATTCCGGCGTGAAGTCGAACTTGTTGTGGCCGTCATCCGAAGTGCCGGTGAAGCCCTGCGAGTTGACAACCTCGGCGCAAGCGTCGGGAAAGAGGAAACAGCTGAACGAGCCGCTCCCCTTGGCCCAAAACGACAGCGAATAGTAGGCGCCGGGCTTGAGTTCGACATCATTCCAGGTCAATATGTCGAGATTGCCGCTTCCCGTGTTCTTCCCCGTGGCCACGGTGAAGTCCCTCACGGCCCGGTCTGCGAGCGTCACGCCGCTGCCGGCGGAGACTCTCGCCCCGTGCAGGGTCTTGGTGTCCTTGAGCAGGTTGTAAGTCCTTTCCGGCCTCTCCGAGACCTTGGCGGAAATCCTGCCTGCCGTGGCCTTGACTTCGGCGATGTTCTTCCGCAGCTCGACCGTGTCGGCGTTGTATATGGTCTGCTCGACCCTCTGCGTGATGGCTCTGGCACTCTGCTCTATCCTGCTGTTCCAAGTGCTCTTGTTGCCGTTGTAGTCGTTTTGAAGCCTTGTCAGGTCGCTTCTGAAATGCTCGTTGTCGTGCTTCCACTCGTTGAGGAGCTTGTGCAGGTTCGTGCCGACGAATATCCGGAGCCTGAAATCGGTATTGTCGACGTTGGCCACAATGTCCACATATCCGCTCCCGTATGCGTAGCCCGTGGCAGGGTCGTTGTTGACGGCCTCAATCTTCACCCGTGAAATCCCCACGCCGTTCTCGACGCGGTACGAGGTCTTCACGCCGATGCCTGCCGAGGTGTTCGCGCTTTTGATGACCACCGACGCAGGCTCGCTGCCGCGGTAGGCCTTGATGTCCGTCCACGCATTTGCGAGCTGCCCCGCGCCCACGCTCCCGTTGTCGGCGGTGTCCACGATGATGTACTCGGAGGATGCCTGCACGCTAAGCGCGTCCGCACCGGGCCTGCCGTTCTCGCCGTTTTTCCCGTTCGTGCCATCCTTGCCGTTTTTCCCGGCTTCCCCGTACACCCCTATCACAGCGTGCTTGGTCTGTGTCGATGTCCCGTCGGTGTAGGTGATGATGTCGTAGGCCCACAGATAGCGTTTGTCCGGTGTCATCTGCGGTGCGGTCTCGCTGTACCCGGTCGGCTCCACGGTGGGGCTCACGCCGACGGCGAACATCCGCCTCATGCTGACAATGCCGTTGCCGTCCCTTCCCTGCACCTCGCTCCACGTGTAGTCCGCGGTGTCGGGGCTCGGATAGGGCTTGTCCCATACGAGTGTGCCGAGGTACTTGCCGGGCGTGGTGCCGAGCTGCTGGTCTTCGGGGGAGGGAGTCCATCCGGTGGCGGTGTCGCCGATTTCCAATTTCGCTTTTGAAACCGTCACCGTACCGCTTCCGGAAGTCTTGCGGAATCTTGCTCTAAATCCGGAATTGCTGCCGTTCTCCACCCAGTTAGGCATCACAAAACTAAACTCGACATGCTTCTTCGTATTGTCCGCGACGAAATGCACAATGATAACGTTTTTCCACGTTTGCGACCAGAACAACACGTCACCGACTGCGTTTTGGGCCTCTGAATTTTCCACGTCAAAAGACACGGCATACCTGCTTCCGACCAAGACCTTGCCTATCGGGCCGATAGTAAAGTCTTTTTGCGTCGAGAAAGAGACTTCCCGGGGAACACCGTTGAGCAGGTTCCGCCCGTTCCCGTACTCGCCCGTCTCCACCAAATTGGCAGGCGTGAAAGTCTTCCCCCCGTCATTCGAGTAACGGAGGAAAGTGTAGGAGGGCTCCTGAATCTTGTGGAACGTCACGCGTCCCCGTGCCTGTATTGCCATAGATTAGAAATCAATGAAAACCTCGAATTTGGTGTCTATACCGGTGCGCATGTGCGAGTACCTGATGCGCACGGTACGGTTGGCGGAAGTGCCGAGCCCATTTTGGGTGTTGAACGTGCGCTTCACCTCGTTGTTGGCCACCGTCCACCCTGGGAAGTCAGAAGAGGCCGGAGCCCATGTGGCATCCTTGGCCTCCGCATCCGTGAGCCGGTAAAAACCGATGGTCTTGCCTGTATAGCTGCCGTCCTCCCAGACCTTGCCGCCCTGTTTCATAATCCATTCCAAGGGTACACCATTGGTATGTGCAGTGGATATGCTCTTGTCCGACCCTCCGTCGAGATCGTAGGGGTCGGTCATGTCGATGATGGTCCCTACCGCCGAGCAGCTCTTGTTGAAAGTCGAGCTGTTGGGGTCGGTGTCCTTGATGGTCAGCCGGACATTGGAGATGTTCAGCACGGCATTGCTGTTAACGGTGAGCGTGTCAGTGTTCCACCCGCTGAAAAGATTGCCGCCGGGCAGTCCGCTGCCGGCAGGCGCAGTGGCGGCGGTGATGGTCTTGTAGTTGCCATCGGTGCCCTGTATCTCCCATGAGTAGGCCACATTGGTGTTGTCGACGGCCCCTCCGCGCACCATGTGTCCGGACACCTTCACGTCCTTGGCCACACCTGCCACGGTGGTGAACACGCTGAGCGGAGTGTCCATCACGGCGATGATGGATGTGCCGGCGTTCTCGACCTGCGACAGCTGGATGACAGCCGTACACTGCTGCGACGCGCCCGTGTCGGGATCTACGTAGGTGTACTCGCACCTGATGACGGACGAGGCCTTTTTCAAATTATGCCCGAGTACAAGGGCGAACTTGTCGGCGGATGTCGTCTTGACGGTGAAACCGCTTTGGCCGCTCACGATTTTATAATTGTCAAGATACCACGTGCATGCGCCGGATACCTTGTTCTCGCCGCCGCTGCCGGAGATGGTCAGTACGGGGACCAGTACAAGGTTGGTCTGCGTGTAGTCCGGCACATAGCTTACCGGGTCTTTTGACATGATTTGCTGCGTGCTGATGCTTGGTGCCAGCATGAAATTGATTGTCCTGCCGTCAACTATCTTGTGGAAAGTCACCCGGCCTCTTGCCTGTATTGCCATGATTCTTTGTATTTTGTGATTAAACGATTCCTAAAATGAAAACCTGCCTTGCACCGCCACCCTGTCGTTTTCGTCGAGCAGTGCGCATATAATGTCCGTTTTGCCGGCCATGTCGGTGTAGTCCAACGATACGGATGTGCCTGCATTGGCGTGCCTTTGGCCCCACGCCTCGTCATCGGACTGCGGGGCCTCGCTTTCCCGTGACCAGACGAGCCGCGAAGCGTCTATTTTGTCGGAGACATCCTCTCCGTCCTTGATATACGAGGCCTCCAGCGTGGCCACGTGCTGCTGCCCGTCACGGTAGAGCCGGTCCCCGTCGGCAAGAAGGAGCTCGAATCTCGTGACCCCCTTGCCCGGATCGCCCTTGTCCCCCTTCTGCCCGTAGGTCTCCTTGACCCATTCCGGGCCGCCGTCCTTGGGCTCGGAAGTGGTGGTCTTGCCCTTGCCGACGATACAGAGCCACGTGGCGTTGTTGTGGCTCCAATGGTCGTAGTGCCCGGACACGGCCCCATTGTACCACGCCCCGCGCTCGCAGACGAGGGGACTGCCCTCTCCCGTGCCGGATGCGGAGATGATTTCATGATACCCGGACACGGTGAAGTTCCTCTTGGCCGACCGCAGCTCCACGATGTGTGAGGCGAGGTCGTAGTCGTTGATGCCGGCGTATGTCACGCGCTCTCCTGTTGAGACATATATGATATAGGCGTATCGCCTTTCAGGGTCGGTCTGCGAGCCGAGCTGCACGATGCTGTCTTCGGCCTTGGGCTCGTCATTGGGCACGGAGGTGTCACAACCGATGCAGGTATGGTCCTTGCCGCCGACGGTCAGCGTCAGCGTGCCGCGCGTGTCGGAGAGGTCGACGAAGTTATAGAGCTTGCCGTCTTCCAAGGTCTCCTCGCCCGTGTTGACGACCAGCCTCCAGTAGTAGCGGTTCTCGGCCATCTGCGTGGTCTTGCTGATGATGTTCGAGGTCTTGGCCATGGCTTGGTCACCCACATGGAAGTCATTGGAGATTCTCCGCTCCCCGTCGTCGGCAAGCCAGTAGCACCGGAAGTCTCCGGACGGGAGCCTCTTCACAAGGGTAATTCTGCAACCGGCACGCGTGAACCCTTGGTCGCCGCTCGAGAACGTGAACTTCTTCACTTCAAGCTCGGCGAAAACGGCCTTCACCCGCGCCTCGATGATGTCGGCCACGGCATGGGAACGCCCGAAAGAGTCCACCCACATGCCGAAGCCCTTGCCGTCGAGATTCGTGCCGCTGTCCTTGAAGTCGGGGCTTTTGACCGCTTCCGCTGTCAGAGATTTCACTGTGGCCCGGCCCTCTTCATCTATACTTGCATTGTCGAGCTTCAGGGATTTCAAGACAGCCTCGCCAAGCCCCGAGATGCCGTATTTGCCCTTAAAGGCGATGCCTTTCAAAAAGGTGATGAGCCCTTGGGCGGTGTCGGGGGAGAGCTTGGAGAGGAACATCTCTTTTATATGATTGAGAACATCTTCCCCTAAGGCCCCTGCCGTATCGGCATAAGTGGCCCGGCTCGCATGCCCGGCGCGGTTGGCATATTCCGATTGCTCCGCAAATGTTGCTAAATCGGCCTTTGCGGCTCGGCGGGCTTCATCTACCGTACCGGCTCTTAATGGTGCTCCGGCGTTATCCGGCGGAAGACCACCTGTACCCTTTGACTTCTTTATAACCTTTACATCAATCATTCGCCAATCTCCTTAATCTTTAAGTCGGCGCGGCCCTCCATCAAATTACGGCTGATTCCCTGAACGAAAAACGCCTTATTCAACGCGGGGTGCGTGTAATGATAGAATAAATTGATAATGCCGCCTTTGTCTAATAGTTTCTGCTCCATCAGGATTCGGGGCAAATGGTATTCTGTGTAGTAACTATCCACGTAGAGCTGTTCGGGCTTCGCCTGTTCGCCTTTGGTATAGTCGTAAATGCTTTGCACCCCCTCTTTGGTTATGGTGTTTACCGGTGAAGAAAGACTCACGGCGCTTGTTACGCCTAATTTTTGACATTCCGCCGTCGTCAAAGCCGAATTTATCTTAAACTCTATATCATCTTTCTTGTTAGTAAATTCTTCCCGGGTGTCACTCATATAAATAATGTCATTATCACCCGCGTTGTTAGTCAGACCGTTGTCGCTGTAAACCTTGACTTCAAACTGCTTAACCATTATGTTACTAACATGCACAAGTAACGGCACACTATTGCTATTCCACTTCGTGCGTCTAAAGAAAGTCCGATGGCGGCGTGTTATCTCGTCCCATGTCACATTGACGGGCCCCAATATCATAAACCTAACCTGCCCGCTAATCTTATCGGACTTGCGGATAGGTATTGCTATGCCCTCGGCATCAATGCCCGTCGTATAGTTGATATTGTTCTGCAGGTCAAATTCTGTGCCTATAAGTTTGTCGCCTATTTTAGGGTCAAAGCCGATATAGAAGCATTGCCTGTAATACTCATCGTCGCTACTGCATTGTTCGCGCGTCTTATAAGTTTCCCATACAAAATCGGTTATCCGGCCTTGTGTACCTGATTCAACTACGCATTTATCGCCGATAATCAGCATACAGGCCAGCACCGATATTTTAGAAATCGTGTCCGTACCTTCGCCCACTGCGCTATAATTGAACTCATACAGTTCAGGGCCTTTGCCCGTGAACGGAACTAAACCAAAATCGGTATTATCATCCCACACAGCCTCGTCACTGGGCGTAACCGCTTTCCAATACTTGCGCGTGTAGTATCTATTGCCATTGTCACGGCTGGGTACTGTCTTATGCCACCAATTAGGGAAATGATGCGGCACTAAGCCGTGTTCACCACTAATCATTTCTACACGTCCGTGGGCCCATACATCATCATCTGCATTATGCAGCTTCTTGTATGTATCGGTCATTTCCATTAGCGGATTAAGTATGACTTTGCCCGATAGCACAATATAATTGGTTACCTTATCGTCTGTCGGTGAAAAATTGCCGCCTGCGCTGTTGCCTGTATATACGGCGTAGGGGATATTGGCCTTAATGTCGTTGGCATCAGGATAATATTCGCCCTCCTTATCGCTGCCATTGCCGTTTACCGACACAACCAGATAGTTGGTCATATTGACCTTAGACACGGGGCTGTTATCATTCTTGGCTGTGTTTATCTCAACGCTGCCGATTGCCAATATCGCCGCACCCGGATTCGTGCCTAACCAATTCGGCAAAGTCTGCTGGTTAGTGCCTGTACTATGCAAAGTAACAAGGTCGACAGCCGTATTTCCGTTCTTCGGGAAAACCCACTTGCTGTTAGCCATTAACTGTATAAACCAACTTGTTATACGCCCTGCACCGTATGTCGTTACCTGGTCATGACACATAGCCTTAAAAGCGTTATACGAGGTCTTGCCCTCGCCGTCTGTCGAAAACTCCGTGCAATACTTCTGCCAATAGGGAAACGGCGACGTTAGTAAATCACCGTCCAACGGACTTTCGATAACACTTTCCACGCTTTCTGTCTTACACGTCAAAAGCAGTTGGTTGTAAACCTCGCCGATGTTTATCGTCGTGTCGCAATCCGCTACATTATCATTGCTGATAGTAATAATCTTAAACGCTGTTGTGGTTATTTGGCCATTTACGATATTGCGCCAGCTCATCGAGGCCGTAGCCTTTACCGATTCCCACGAAAAGATATAAAATGTAAAGCCATCCTGAACTATATGCAAATTCAGATAGCGCAACATTTCCTCTAACACTTTGTCCTGCTGCCAAACATCATCTTCCTTATCGCCCAGAAATAGTAGTTCCGAAATCGAAAGTTGCTTAAAAAGCGTATAACGGTTGCTGCCAACATTATCAATCGCCTTACTGCCATCATACATGATACTGTTAGGCATATCAGTACTTGCAAGTAAATTGAGACTATGCGATATGCCATTAAGTATCTCTACCGTCAATTCGTAGAACGTGCTCTGCTTCGCCCCACTCTTTACTACGTTATACAATACCCCCAAGCTGCCAACATTCTTAAACTTGGAATACTGCAACGCCGAAAGCGCGTCTATGCAATTCAACTCCACTTCGTCGTACACTTCATTATACGGTTGGCTGTAGGTCTGTGGCTCTATGAAACCGGCAAACAGGCAATCACTGCCGCGATATATATTTACGATGGCATCACGCGCCGATGTGCAAAAGAAATCGGATATGAAATCGGCAGTAAGCAAGCGAATGGACGCACTATGCCTTAGCAGGTGGTCGAAAGTGTCGTTTACTTCGCTGTTAATCTCTATAGGGTCATCGGTAAAGAACACGCCCGCCGCTTCCGCACCAATCTCAATCGTCTTGGTACGGTCGGCATTGGTTACGATATGCACCGTAACAATGTCCTCTTGCTGATTTTCAAAACTACCGTATAGATACATAGTGCCTAAACTTTTATGTTAGTCCGTCTGCCTGACTTACTGCCTATTCTCGTTTCGTTGGCTATCACCCCAACAAGTTTTCTGCCGTCTATCTCAAACCGTACCGTACCGCCTGTGTCACCTGCCGGTTGCAGCATGTTGCTGTTAATGTTATAATTGACATTTTCAGGCTGTCGCATGTCAATCGCCGGGTATGACATTTTGCCAACGCCACTTAGCATCTGCAATAGCCGTTGCTGCTGGTTCTTGTTCAGTATCATTTCGCCGCTGTTGACGCGGGCAAAAAGCCTGTCACCCGTCGGTGAATTGCCACCGACTATACCGCCCGTCGAAAAACTGCCAATGGCCGCCAGTGCTGATATTACCGCAGCTACACCCGCCGCAATGGCTATGAGGTTGTAAGGAAACGGCATTTTTGCACCGCTCGCGGTCGCACCTGCAACAGCTTCGCCGGATTTGGCGGCGGTATTGGCAACCGATGCGGTAGTATTGGCAACTGTTGCAGCCGTTTCACCGGCTATCGCCGCAGTGCCTGCAGCGGTCTGCGCGGTTTTTCCCGCTTCGGCTGCGCCTTGCTTTTTTGTCGTCGACGTGAACAGTCCTATAATCTTAACGATTGATTGTATTCCCTCATAGAGTTGTATAAAACTGTCCACGATGGCAGTTATTTTCTGCCATGCATCACCATTGCCCTCCAACGCATCGGTGATGCTCTGCACGCTGTCACCAATACCCTTGACGCTATCCCAGCCGTTTCTCATCGTCTCAAACGATGAGATGGATTGCTTGCGCCATCGTTCGTAAATAGCTATCAGGCTTTCAATATCCTTTCGTTGGCTGTCGGTAACCGGGTTTTCTGTGTCATTAAGCAGTTTGTTTAACTCCTTAATCTTGTTGGTCAGCTCGTCAAAGCCTATGCCCCGGATTTTAAGTCTTTTTTCCTTGCCGTTCAAAGCGTTAATATCGGCAACTTCTCTTTGCATATTAGGTATTTCGAAACCTAACTGCAAAGATTTCTTTTTGGATGTGAGCTTGTCGATGATGTGCTGTGTCCGTTGTATCTGGTCGGCATCTTCCCTCTGCTGCCTGTCGCTATAGAAAGATATTGCAGCGTCAATATCCTTTAGATTGTTGGTAGTCGCCGGCAACTTGGTGGCCTCTAACTCCGAATCCCACGCTTCCTGCAACTTGTTCAGGTCGTTAATGCCCTTCTGTGCAAACTCGCGTTGCGCTTTGTCACCGCTGCTAAGCAGGCGGTTATAGTAAGCAAGTTTCTTGTTTAGCTGGTCATAGGTCTTTATCTCACCGACCTTTAAGGCGGCTACGCCCTCATCTTCCAACGCTTGGCGGGCGGCCTCCGTTTCTTTTATTTCCGCATCAATGCCTGCGATAGCCTCCTTGTTTGCAGTTTGCTTCTGCTTTCGCAGGTACGCTAACTTTTTCTCATAATCATCTAAAGTCTTTAATTCTGCCGGCACGGAGGCTGCTTCGGTCAAATCCTTAAATGCTGTTACGGCATCTTCGGCGGCTTTCTTGGCTCTTGCAAGCGTCAATATGTGTTCGGTATCGGTAATATCTGCTTTCTCTAATTCTTGCTGGTAATACGATACGTTGTTTGTCAGGTCTTTGTATGTCTCGGCATTGGCAATTAGTTTCAGCTCCTTTTTGCCGTTTTTGCCACCAGTCGGCTTCTTGGTACTGGGGCGTTTAGTGCTGCCCTTAACCTTAAAGACAATATTCCCAGCCTCTGCAACTGCACTGCGCATTTGCTGTTGTAGGTTGGCAACTACAGCGCGGTTGTCTTTGACTTGTCGGTTTATCTTCTCTACCTCGCTTGTACCTGCTATGTCTTGGTACTCGCCTTGCTGATATCCTCCTGCCGAATGGCCTGTTACTACCCATTGTTGGTCGCGCTTTGTGCTATACTTTTTCTTGTTGCCCTTATCATCGTAAATGAGGTTATGCGATTCGGCCTCTTTCTCGGCGATTTGGTTTGCAAGTTGGCGGGTCTTTGCCTCGATTACCATCTGACGGCAATAGGCTTCACTGTTCTCAACAAGTGCATTATACCACTTTGCAACGCTGTCAAAATAGCCCATTGTATCGCCGTATGTGTCGTTAAGCTCCCCGACTATTTTCTTTTCTTCCTTGCTTGTATCTTTGCCGGCGTTCTTTGCGTCGATAAGATTTTTAAGTTTCTCCTTATTGATTTCAAGCGCAGAAGACGCGTTGGTATAAGCGTCGGTAGCGGCTTGCTCAACATCTTTCAGGCGGCTTGCTTGCTCCTCAGCCAATCGGGCTCCACGGTTAGCGGCTTTCATACTATCCGTTGCCTCGTCTGTGTTGCTTGCAAACAACGAAATGATAGAAGATACTGCCATAATAGCAAGCCCCACGCCGGTAACAGCCATTAAGCCCATAATTGCCGTCCGCATTGCTATTGCTTGTACGGCAGCCAATTTTGCGCCTAATGTCCATGCTATAAACGCCTCACGCCCATAATATAACTGCTTAGACCATAAGAATTGTGCTGCCGCCGCAATTTTCGAAGCCGCCGCCTGAGCGTATGTACTTACGGTAGAGACTTTGACGGCTGTTGTTAATCCCATAAGGCCAACGTAAATACCTTTAATTCCACTGACAGTTGTACCTACAGCCATAAAAGCCATTCCAAGTTCACCGGCTGCAACTATCGTAGGCTCTATACTTTCGAACAGAGCACCGACCTCCTCCTTTAAGTCACCTATATAATTAGCGGTCTGCTTAGCCTTACCCGCATCAGTTTTAGCCAGTTCCGCATTCATATCACCGACATTATCAGTGATAATCTGAGCAAGCATGGAGGCCCTTTGGCTTTCCGTGCCGAATTTCAATATTTTCTCTTGGGCCTCCGTAAAAGTTATGCCGACTCTGCGCAAAGCGGAAGATTGCCCCTGCATCGCCTTGCCCATTAAATTGCCGATGGTCACTGCGTCTTCTCCGGTGGCTGACAGCCCTTTTTGCTGGGCTAATAAATTATTCATTGCCGGAATCAGAGTTTCAAGACTCGACTTTTGGTTTATAAAAGTCGCAATCTGTTGCGCTCCTGCAAGCTGTACTTCATCGCCTATTACTCCTAATTCTTGTTGGGCACTCGCTAATTTTTTTATTGAATCGACTTCCGCATCAGAAGCACCCATGCGCTGCCGCATGACGGTTGCAAGTTTTGTTTCAGCTTCAATTTGAGTAGCATTGGCATCGGTATAAGACCGCATTATACCCGTCAACTGTTGCAACCCGTTGATTGCATTTTGAAAGGACGCACCAACTTGGGTGATTTTCAGCAAATCATCCCTTAGTCTTGTTGATTTAGAGCGGGCTTTTTCGAACTCTTCCGCAAACTTTTTAACGTTTGTGGTCGCCGTAACAAGCTGCTCTTTGCCGTCAATCGTTAACTTTATGTTAAATTTTACTTCCTTTGCCATATTTTTGGGTTGCTTACTTACTTATTCCAAATTTTATCTGTATATTTACGACATGGATAAGATAAGAAAGATATTAGCGGCAGCGTCTCTACTGGTTTCAGTAGTGTTCTTTGCTATTTTCGCCGTCAGTGTATTTTTTAAGTCCTATGACAATATGATATGGTCCGGGCTTATTTCTTCCGCTGCTTTTGGCTTTATGCTCCTTATAAGTGGCATTCCCGACAATGGCACTTATCTAAAGAACCTCCACCGCTGATTTTTTCAATTTTTCAAACCTTTTCAGGCTCTCTGCGGCTGCGATTGCGTCTAAATCTCTACTTTCTTCGCCAATTCTTCAAACCTTTTCAGACTCTCTGCGGCTGTGAGTTCGGGAGCTTTCTTGTGCTGTCCAGCAGGGTTCTCCCACGGAAACGGAAGAAGTTTCCCCGGTGTTACCCTTTGTTTTACATGCGGCTGTATCACTATCGCAGCAAGCATCCGCATCCGTTCCCACTCGTCTTTGTAGTCGGCTTCGCGTTGGTCGTGATACGCCTCGCAAATGCTCTCAAATTCTTCCGGGGTGCAACCGCAAAAATCGTCAAACGATAGGTGTACGCAGCCCAACGCGAAGCCCAACAGCTCGTTTATCCCTAACTTTTTTTTTCGCCGGGTGCATCGCAGTCTTCTGTTTCGGCCTGTGCTTCCTTGATAGATGCTGCCCACGCTTCCAACTCGTCGGGTGTGAGGCTGTCGGCAAACTCCATCAGCGACATGTCGAACTGCACGCCGTCCACCTTGCAGGCTGACACAATACAGCACCAAAGGAACGCGCACATGTCAGACAGTCCGCCATCTATCTCGGTGACTTCCTTGCCAGTTTCCTGCTTGAAACGGAGCATAGCCCCCATAGTCTGTCTACAGGGGTATGCCTTGCCATTGATAGTAATTTCAATCTTTTTCATAATCTTGCCGGATTAGTGCCCGCTTAGTTTAGGTGCCGTTTTGCCGGGATAGGTGTCCGGCTCACCGTCATTTTCCAAACTCAAGCTGTAGGTTGCATCGTCCTGTGCGGGGCTTGTTTCTTCAAGCGACGCAATGACGAATTTTCCCACAACGTATGGGGTCGTGTCGCCGCCGCGCTTAAACGCCTTGACTTCCACACTGTCGCCCTTACCCCAAAGAGGTGCAATCTGCTCGTGCCCGTTCTCGGTTTCGTCATAGAAGCGCAAACCCTCTGCGTTGATGGAAATACTAAGGCCGGTAACGCCCTTGCCTTTCCAAAGCCCGCTGGACTTGGCTGCACTTGACACGGGCTTCACGGCCCGGTCTTTTGTTTCGCTGTTGAAGGTCAGCGTGTGACTTGTACAATGCCCTACGGCCTTGCCGCCAACCATCAGCAACAAGTCACTACCATTGATATAACCAGTGTCTGCCATAATTGAAACTATATTTTAATTGTGAAATCAAGCTGCTGTACAAAGGCATCATCTTCCCAACCCTCCTCGCTGCCCGATAACGTACAGCTGCGCATTGCCAAACCGTCTTTTCCATTCTTGGAATAGTCCAAAGCAGTGCGTACCGTCTCGGCTAATTCTATACCCTCAGCATAAGTAGCCGTATAGCAAACCACCTCTATAATTACGGTGTCCGCTCCGGGTTGCCCTGCTTTGGTCGGATTGTGCTGCAAATCGGCCCTGCGATACAGGATATAGGGTAAATTCGCCGTGTCAGTGGCTACCGGAAATATCTTATTGGTACGCTGCCTTACGGCTTCGTCTTTCATAAGAATATCGCGGATAATCGCCCCCGCACTTAATGATGTCCTTCTCGTAGCCATGTCTTATAATAATCCTTGTTTTCTCGCTGCTTTTTCGATATTGCCCTGAAAGTCAGTAAACAGATTTTGCTCTACAACCTGCGTTGCTTGATCGTCGGTCTTGCGTATAAATCCGTACCGTTTCATCCTGCCGGTAACGTGGCCTTTCCTCTTTCGGACGAAAAACTTTGTCTTGGTCTTTGTCTTACGATACTTCGTACCGTCTTCCGCCCACATGAGTACGGGCTTTTCTTTGCCCTTACGGTTCGTGTGGTAGCCCTGCTTCTTATGGGGTTTCACCGAAAGCATAAAGCCAGCACCGTAATCCTCTGGATAAACGCGCATACGAATGCCTTTTGAAAGGCTTTGCTTTGTGCCCTGTCCGATTCCGCTTGCCCGCAAGTTGTCGGCTGCCTGTTTCTTCAACCGGTTTCCCTCCCGGCGCATGGACCCGCGCAAGGCCTTGCGTTGGTCTTTCAGGCTTAACGCCCGGAACACCCCGGTAAAAGGCCGGTCTATATCTATTGTCTGACTTGCCATACTCACTACTCATTTACCCTAACACAAATCAAAGTCTTATACCCTTTGTCAAGATTAGGCACAATGTTAGTAACTGTATAGAGATAGCCGCCCAACTGCTGTACGCGCCAATTCTCGGCTACGGGGTGTACGTCCCTTACGTTAAACTCCGTGCGGTAATCCGGAAAATGTTCACCCACTTCCTCGCTGCGGCTACCGCTCAATTTCACCCTCTCGGCATGAACGGTGCGCGTTTTGGTGTAAGTGGTCGCTTCCTCCCCGAAATCATTAGTAGCCGTTTTCGGCTCCAACAACGTGAGACGGTATTTCATGCGCCCGGCTATCATTCTGCCAACTTCCTGAAGGGTTTAACCAAGGCCTGCAGTGAGTCGGGAACACCGTGCATTTGCGTGCCGGCCACGCTTTCGCGTTGGTTGTACCAATGAGCGCCAATCATCATGACGGCGTGTTTCAGTTCGGCGGGAAACTCGCCGCCGCCCATTTCCGTCAATTCGTCTTTGTCGCGGTTGGTAGCGCGGATAACGTGCTTTTCTGCGGTATCTAAAAGATGCTGCAAATACACATCATCGTCGGCGAAATCATCAGCCTTGACATGCTGCTTGAACAGTTCCAAACTCACTACATTAGCCATAATCGAAAACTTGTCTATGCGTTATGCCCTCTGTTTAGCCGGCTTTCTTCGACATAGTGGCGAAAGCCTCTTGGCGCAACACCGTAATTGCGTAGTCGGTGTTAAGCACAAAGTCGATGGCGTTCTTACGTGCCTGGCTGTATGGGTCAACGATAAACACCATATCGCCAAACAAGCCCTGCGGTGCGTACTTGAACGCGCCGACATGCACAACGCCCTCGGCAACGTGGTTGGTGGTGAACACCGGCACACCGTTAATCTTGCCGTTCTCGTCGATGATGGCGGCGTTGGCACCCTGCCACTTGGGTGTAGCCTCCAACTGTCCTTTCATAGCCTCGTTCATCACGTAGCAAAGGCCGTCTGGAATGATATTCGTACCAAGTACGGCAGACTTCAAGGCAACCAACTCTTTGAGCGTCGGAGTCTCGCCTGTATACTCCAAAACGTGCGTTTTCTTTAACGCTACGCTATAATTGGTGGCGACGAATGGGCCTACAAGGTTGGTCGCGCCGGTTACTTTCGTCGTGCTGAAAGTAATTTTGTTCATCAGCGCGGCAACGGCTACCGGCATATACTGCGTGGCTACCACTTGCAGCAAATCGTCGGTTTCGTTGAGCGCCTCACGGGTGATAGGCACGGCAATGCCGATGCGCTCAGGCTTGGCAATCAGTTTGCCAATAGGTATCTTCGTGTCTCCCAATGCCGCGCCCTCGTCGTTAATCGTAGCCTCAAACGATTCGACTACAGGCCACTGATGATTGCCTTTCAAGCCGGTAAGCAAGGGCATTCCGATAGCGGCAAGAATGGTCTTGGCGTAAAGCGGCTCCACGATGTCGTGGGTTGTCAGCCCTGCGGGGTTGGTCGATGCCGCTGGGGCGGCATAGCCGGAAGCGTTGCCCTTGAAAGAAGATGCCACCGCACGGCTAATCTTCAACTCAAAACGCTGGCCCTTGTCCAGGCAATCGCGGATTTGCCGGTTAGCCTCGGCGATGTCTTCACGGCGCATAACCTCGATGGTCGGAGTGTTCGCCTTGATTTTCATCTCCAAAATGTCGAGTTCACGGAAAAGCTGCTTACGCTCTCCCTCCTCGGCTTCTGTGAACGCTTCGCGCTCTTTGTCACTTTCGAGATTCTGCGCCATCTCGTTCAGGCGGCCTTTGATAGCGTCCACACGCTCGTAGGCTTCACGGAAATTAAATTTCTCCTTTTCTCCCATAGACGGATAAAATTATTGATTATACATGATGCCGCCTAAACGGTACGGCTTATTCTTTCTTTCACTTTGCGGATTGCCTCACGCTTTTTGGCAAGGTCTATCACCTTCGGGGCATCGGCTTGCAGCTTGTCGAAGACTACACCCGCCTGCTCCACTTCCCGGCGCGTCACTTCGGTTTGTTCGTAGGCTGGCTTGGTAGTCAGTGTAAAGTCGTACACGGCATCGATACGCTTGACATGGCGCAACAGTATATCGTCACCGTTGCTATCCTTTTCGTCCAAACGCTCGTAACTTACGGCATTCTCGCTGTCTGCTTCATCGGTGGAGTAGATAAAGGAACAACCGGCAATGTCGCCGCGCTGCACCAATTCCAACGCCTTGTCGCCGTCAACGGTCTTGGGCATTTCAGCCCAGAACTTCACGCCCGTTTCGTCAACTTCGTAAGACAAAGTGCCGACACCCTTGTTGCTCCGCCCTAAAATCAGCTGGCGGTCGTGGAACATCGTAAGCACGATGTCGCAAGCGTCCAACGTCTCACGGACAATACACCCCGGTTCCAGCACTTCGTAGTAGTTGTCCCACCAATCACACAAAAGACGGCTGCGCACACCGAATTTAAGCGCGTAGCCCTCAATTACGCGACTTTCGCCGCCCTCGGCAGCTTCGCGGACTTGCAGCTTCACGTCAAATCCGATAGTCCTTTTGTTAATTTTCGCCATTTGCATTATTGTCTTTAGGTGCTCCGCCCGAAAGTTTTTCGCTTCCAAGCGGTGCAAGGTTCGTCGAAATATACACGGTGTCACCGCCCTCGACTTCGGGCTGATTCTCCGAACGCCTCCAGTCGTTAATCGTATAGATGCCGCTTTCTATCGTCTTTTTCTGATAGTTCGCCATAGCCTCCAAGTCCAAAGAATAGATGCCCTTGCGGTCAAACTTGAAAATACGCTTGCAACAGAGCGACGGCGGTATGAGCTTACGGCTAAACTCTGTCTCTATGCGTTTCAGTATCGGGTCTAATGTCATGGACAAAAAAGCGACGTTGGCCATTTCAGCCGATTTGTAGTTGTTGCTTGTATCGTCAAACACAAAAGACGGGTGCACGCCGAAAAAGCGGCAAATCTCCCTGACGGTAAACTTGCGGCTCTCCAAAAACTGCATGTCAGTTGAGGAAAGCGATATTTGCTTGAAGTCCACCTGCCCCGGCAAACTGACGATATGCTCGCCGTTGGAAAAGCGGGTGTCTACATTCTCGGCAGTCTTTTCCAGCTGCTCGTCCTGATACTCGCCGAATCCGGCCACCGACTTGTCATTGCTGATAATGCCGCGTACATTACCTCCGTTGGTAAATCGGTTGGCGGTCTCATCATCGCCCGCCGACGCTATCCCGATAGTGCGCCGCGCGTGGCTGATTACGCTTTCGCCGGTACGTCCGTCCGACGAATGCAAATACAGGTGTATAATTTCAGATTCGCCAAACGTGCCATATACGCCGCTGTAGGGGTCTGATATGGTGTACTTTCCGTTTAACACGTCATGGGCCACGCTCCCTTTGTGGCACAAAACAAGGTCTGTCAGTTCGCCCAGCACATACCGCGGATAGATGTAGGCGTTGCCGTCCAAGAGCATCAGCTTTACCGCCATGCTCCAAAAATCGAAAACCGACATTTCGGGTTGGGGCTGTACGGAAAGCAAGTAATGTATCGGCGCGTTCAAGTCCTCCTGATAGCGGTTGCCCTTAAACTTCATGTACTGCAAATGCAGTCCGGCCACGCTGTCACTCAAAAGCTGCACGCAACGGTAGGCGGTGGCAATGGACAGGGCGGTGTTTTCAGTCGCGTAGAAGTACCGCACCCCGGCACCCGTGCGCGGGGTTGTACGCGGCTGCTCCGTCTTCGGTTCGGGGACATCCTCCCGTCTGAAAATCCGTGTCATGTTTTGCCAAAACGCCATAAATAGCTTATTTATAGCAAATTTACACCGAATTGGCGGCTAAAAAAAATGCGCCTTGGCACGTTGTGGCGTACCTTGGCGCATCATGTCCTTTATTTGACTTTTTTAAGAATTTACTTTTTCACATTTGCCTGAAATCCGTAACGTACATATTCTCTTCCATTTTCCCCCGCATGAGTTCAAGCAATTTGTCCGTGGCCGCCGCGCACAGACGCACGATTTCGTCAATGTCCCTGTTACGTCCGATTCCGGCATTTTCCCGGATTACCGTGTCAGCAACGCTTGACACCATGCTGCAGCACGACACGCACTTTATGATGGCCCGGGTCGTGCCCTCCAGTGTGATGCCGTCAATGGCGCCGAGACGGTCCGCCATTTCCGAATTATCAAACATCTTCACGCTCTTTTTTGTTTTTTCATTTTTCCGTTTCATTACTTGTTCCCTCCGTCATTCATTAAATCAGACACTTGTTTTACATCAACACCCATCATCACCGCCATAGCCGTGGCGAAACGCCGCATCATGTCGGCCGGCGTTTGCGGCAGGTCCGGCGCCGGCGGCATCACCGCCCCGGCTTTCGGTGCAGCGCCGTTCAGCTGCCCGGAGCATACCTTGCCCTTGGCCTTGTGGAATCCTGCCATTACAAGTTTGGCCACTTCCCCGCTGATTCCCTCGGAGTGGGTGCACAACACGCGGAAGCCCTCGATGGTGATATAGTACATAACGCCGCTGTCGCTCTCGTAACCCCTGCCGCTGCCCTTGCGCACGGTGCGCGTCCGGCGGATGAACAGCCGGGCGGGCCTCAACGTGTGCTTGAACATACGGCGCACGCTCGCGCAGACGTTCCTGTGCTCGCGCCCGGTAAGGCGCGCGAGGGTAACAGTGGAAACGACGCGCTGCTGCCCGTAGCTCTCCACGATTACGTCCGCGTCGGGCCG
>ERZ791611.825-NODE-825-length-25547-cov-3.472972_pt1 | contig 25547 bp, 24 predicted proteins | sample MGYA00510275_ERZ791611 | MGnify/ENA primary metagenome ERZ791611 (study PRJEB30046, sample SAMN00791912) | human gut metagenome | study: EMG produced TPA metagenomics assembly of the A metagenome-wide association study of gut microbiota in type 2...
CGAGGCTATCATCCTTCCCTAAACTTGGGACAACACTTTTGGTTACATAAAACAACAGGGCGGCTCCGGAGGGAGCCGCTTTCGTTTTGTCTTATGCATTTTGCCTCTTGGTTTTAGGTAGGAAGACCAAAGAGTAAGAGAAGCTATTACAAATGGAAGAACGGAATAGCGTATCAAATGGCAACAGATAGAGTTATTATACTTCAAAACAATAAATCCCCAATAGGATTCTTATACGGAGAACCTATTGGGGATTGGTATTAATGGGATAGTTGTTTTTTACTTGATGCCGAGAGCAGATTTGGCGTTAGCGTTGTCAGGATCTATCTCAAGGAGTTTTTTCCAATAGACATCACCCTCTTCCTTATTGCCGTTCACATAGTAGTAGGCACCCATGTAGTAGTAGGCCTGCTTGAGGTAAGCCTTGTCGTTGCTGCCTGCTGTGCTGTGTCCATTGACAATGCTAATGAGTTTCTCGTAGTAGGGCTTGGCAAGTCCCTGTTTCAGTTCAGGGTCAATATTAGCATTGACATTGGCGCGCATGTAGGTAGCATAGGCCTCGTAGTCAGGGAACTTGGTTGCAATGTCGCCATACACCTTGTCGGCCTGCTTGAAGTAACCGACCTTTTGGGCATCAGTTGCTTTGTCGGCCGCATTGGTGTAAATCTCAGCCAAAGACATATAGTCATTGGCTGTAGCATCAGACTTCTTGCTGATATAAGCATTGTAAGCGGCGAGGGCGTTGTCCACATCACCGGCCTCAGAATAGGCATCTGAGATGAGTTTGCGCACATCGTTGTTGTCCTCCATGGAGAGACTTTGCTTGAACATGTTTACGGCCTCGGTGTAGTTTTTGTCACCCATGTAAGCATGGCCGGCCATCATGTAGTCGCGGGCGATGAGCTTGGCACTGTCGGAAGCGGTGAAGAGAGCCTTGGCAAATTGCACGGCTGTGGGATAGTCCTTTTTGGCCAGCGAGTTGTAGAACGTGAGACGGTTGAACACAGCGTCACGGGGATATTGTGCATTGCCGGCCTTAGCCACCTCAAGACTCTTGTCATTGTTACCATCAAAGTAGGCTGCAAGGGCATACTCGTGGAGCTGTTCCTTGTTGAGCTTGTTCATAGGCACACGACCGAAGAGCGTCACAGCCTGGTCGTACTTACGGGCTCCGTAGAAGAAGTGGGCACCTTCGGCATCAACAGGATAGTTGGGCATGATGGCGCGGAGCTCTTCAAGCGACTTGAAAGCCTCCTCCGGACTGCGGCCACGATACACGCTGGCATACTTGATGTAGCCACGGGGATTCTTCGGATCCATAGTTTTGGCATTCTGATACCACATGGCTGCCTGACCACCATCGTCCTTGACAGCTTCGATGTCGCCTTGCAGGATATAGGCATCGCCGTAGTGATTGTCTCGTTTGAGGGCTTCGTCGGCATACTTCTTGGCATTGGCAGTATCATTTACATCAAGGAAAGCGCGGCCAAGGCCTGTGAGTGCTTGGGCACTCTTTTTGTTGAGTTTATAAAAAGCCTTAACAGGTTCTTTGACAGCTTCCGCATTACCCTTGCTATCCTTGATAACTTTGGTGATGTTGGCAATCTGAGTTTTCACATCCTCTTGTGCCACGGCACCGGTGCTGAATCCTATCATCAGTCCGGCAATTGCTAAATATTTAATTGCTTTCATAATTCTTACTTTTGTTGAAAGTTAGACACACTTACAAAATATGCTTGTTATGGGAATGACGTATTACCCCATATAAAAGTTTCTATTCTTGACGAACATTAACATCCCTAACGGTCATGTCACCCCGATAAGGCAACAAGCCCGACTTGAAGATGATCATCTGCCCTTTAGGAGACTCGATGAAATGGGCAAAACCCCACGGTAACGCATTGAGCGGATCGTTGAGAAGGGCATAAATGGTGCGCACGAGTGGGTAGTTGCCATTGTAGATGTAATATTGGTAGGGTTTCCAGCTGTTCATAGGCGTGGCCTTGGCCATACTACTCACCGACACCACTGTAATGGCTTTGTTGAACGTGGTGTTGGTGGTGTCGCGCTTGTCGTTGAGCCAGTTGGAACCAATGACACCGATAGCATTGGGAGTCTTCTCCACATAGTCTATCACTTCTTTACTGGTCTTGGCAGCCATGATATTCTCACTTGTCATGGGCTTACCTTTAAGGATGGAGTCAACACACCAGTTGATGGCACTCGATTTCTGAGTATCGAACACGACTTCGATATCTCCTTTATTTGATGCCGGATTAAGCTGTTTCCAACTTTTGATTTTTCCACTGAGTATCCCACCGATGTCGTTGACAGTCAGGCAGGTGTCAGTGTTTGTCTTATTCACGATGAGAGCCAGACCGTCGTAAGCGATTTTGATCGCACGCGGCATGAATGTACGGTCTTGGAGATTCCTGAGTTCCTTAGAAGAGAAATCTCTGGAAGTGATCACCAGACAGATGTCTCCTTTCATGAGCTTATTGACTGCATCAGTCTCATTAGTATATATCGGCTTGAGACGAGCCTTGGGATATATACTCTCGAAGACCTCTCGCTCCTCTTCGATGATAGGACTAAAACTTTCGTCAGAGGCGAAACTAATCACCCCTGACGAATAAGTATCTGTCCTGCCCCCTTTGGGCTTCCGCTCGGAGCAGGAAACCCAAAGGGTGGCAGTGAGAGTCAATCCTACGATGATGTAAGATAGATGTTTCATATCATTTCGCGGCTTTACTGCAATTTGAATGATACAGGGACATTGTATTTCACACGCACGGCAGAACCATTCTGCTTACCGGGATTCCAGTTAGGCATGCTTTTTACAACGCGTGTAGCCTCACGATCGAGAGAGGGATCGACAGAGCGAACCACTTTCACATCGGTGATAGAACCGTCGCGCTCAACAACGAAAGATACAACCACACGACCCTGAACACCATTTTCTTGAGCCACAACGGGATATTTTACATTGCTGCTAAGATAGGACATCAGTGCCGAAGGACCTCCGGGGAACGACGGCATCTCTTCTACCACGTCAAACACCTTGTTCTCCTCAACGTGCTTGGGAGGTTCAGGCTGGGCGATTTCTTGCTCGGCCTTAAGCACCTCACCCTTGTCGGTGTTACCTTTCACATCGAAAGCACCGATGGCTGTTTTGGAAGTGTTCAGATCACTCTGGGAAACAATCTCCTTCTTCACCTCGGAGTCTTTCTTGATGACAGGAGCCGTGAACTTGATAGAGCTTTTAACTTGCTTTACCTCTTGCTTCTTTTCAATCTTGACCTCGGTCTTCTTCTCTACCTTGGCTTTCTTCTTTTGAGACAAGGTGGCGAGCTCCACACCTGTGGTCACGGCCACTTTAGGCTTGTTGGCCTCAACGATGGCTTGAATACCGATGATGGATGCAATAATGGCAGCAGCAATGAGCATGATGATGATGGCGAGGATGTTGCGCTTGGTCACATTCCTGCGGAGCTTGTAGGCACCGTAGGACTGGTTGCGCCCCTCGAACACCATTTCAATCCATGAAGGATCGTAAAGATCGATTTTTGACATTGTCTTTTCCTTTCTTTAATTGGTTAATCATTGATTACTTAATGCCTTTCAACTTGATAAGTTTCTCGTCGTCAGGATTAATCTTGTCAATGACGTACTTGCCAATACTGCAAATCTGCATTTCATCGAGAGCGTCGACCAAGTTTTTGTATGAGCAAGTCTCAAGGGGCTTGATAACGATTGTAAGGGTAGGAATCTTGTTCGGTTCACCTTCAATGTTACCTTCCTTAATCTGGTTTAGGGCCTTCTCGTAAACACTGTCAGGCCATTGAGCCGGATTCTTGAGTCTTTTCTCGTCCAACTTTTGCTTAGCCAACATGATCTTTGCGACAGGCACGGTGCCGTCTTCCGTCTGGTGCTCGATAAGCACTTTGCGGAGACCGCTTTTGCCCCAAGTGGTTTCTTTCAACCAGTTGACGTCGTCATACTTGGGCAGTCCTTCACCATAGTATATCTTGTCGTTTGCGCCAAGATAGAGAGTAATGGTTTGAGAAGCCTTTGTTTCCGACTTGTCGGCTTCATTCACGTTTTTATCGTTACTTGGCATGGTTAATTGCATCGTCTGAGGCTTGCTCAGAGAGGTACAGAGCATAAAGAATGTGATGAGAAGCATCATCATGTCAACCATAGGCGTGAAGTCCACACGGACATTCATTTTCTTTTGCTTTCCGCCGCCTTTTCCGTTTGTTGCTAATTCTGCCATTCTTTAGTCCTCCACCTTTTTATATGATGTAATCAAGTAGTAACGGTTCTCTTCCATATCACGAAGCTCATCCATCACCTTCTTCACCACCTTGTAGGGAGTGTTCTGGTCAGACTTGATAGCGAGTTTGATGTCAGGATTGACTTCCTTTGCAGCAGAAACCCACTGCTGGAACTCGCTCTTACCCATGGTGCCATCGGACATCTTGACACTGTCTGTAGGAATGCCGAGTGTAGGCAGCACTGCTGACATGTCACTCTTATCCTGATTCAGATAGTCGGAAAGTTTGTCGAGAGGAGCACCAAACATGGCATCATCCTTGAACTTCTTGATTTGTTCGCCGTTCAGCGAGATACCGTTTTCGGCCGTAATCGTCTGAAGTGCGGCCTCCAAATCGGTAACCTTGTCCATACTCATGAATATCCTGCCGTCTTTGTTGACAAGAATATTCAGCACGTCTTTCTCGGGCACCTTAATCTCCGACACGGATCCCGGCGTAACAACCTTCACGGGCTCGTTCTTAACGAACGTAGACGTCAGCATGAAGAATGTCAGCAGAAGAACCATCACGTCGGACATAGGGGTCATATCGATCCAGACGTCACTCTTCTTAATTTTTACTTTACCCATAGCGATAAATTTTTAAAGGGTTAGCAAAAATTAAGCCTCGTCTGCGTGGTTTGCTTCGTATGTCTGAGCGATAGAGTAACCAACCTCGTCAAGGGCGAATGTCAACTTGTCAATCTTGTTTGTGAAGTAGTTATAGGAAATAACTGCGCACCAAGATGTGGCGATACCGAATGCGGTGTTGATAAGAGCCTCAGAAATACCAGCAGAAAGAGCGAGAGAGTCGCCACCACCACCGGCTGCCAGAGCGGCGAACGAGCGAATCATACCGGTTACAGTACCGAGAAGACCGGTCAGCGTACCCAGTGTTACGATGGTAGCAATCAGCGGGAGGTTCATGGTCAAAGTAGGCATCTCAAGCTGAGTTGCTTCCTCGTGGGCCTGCTGGATCTTAGCCACCTTCTGAGACTTCTTCAAAGAAGCGTTGGCACCGTCGTTCATGGCCTTGTAGGCATTCAGAGAAGCGTAAACAACATTGGCTACAGAACCCTTTTGCTTGTCGCAGAGATCTTGAGCCTTCTTGAAGTCGTTGGCGTTCAGAGCTGCCTTGATGTTAGCAACGAACTTGGGCAGAGAGCCCTTACCGAAAGCGGTGCGGAGAGCGAGAAGACGCTCAATGGAAAGTGCGATAACAGACAACAGAAGTGTGTGGATCACCGGCACAACAACACCACCTTTGTAGATAGTACCCCAGATATTGGAGTTCAGCACGGCACCTTCGGGATCACCATTGACAAAGTGGGAAGGAGAACCGAGGAAGAACTTGAAGAAGCACACTGCGATGATGAAGCATACAACGATAACCCAGAACGCTGCGCGGATACCTGTGAAGCCCTGAGATTTCTTAGGGCTGGCTGTTTGATTTGTAGTTGCCATAAATTTAAAATTTTAATTTTTAGTTATTTATAAAATTGTAATTAAATTCGTTAGTCACTTATCCATGCCGTGGTTATTGTGCAGACGCACCTTCCCTTTTGGCTGAGATTTACTGGCAAAGATAACAATTTAAAGATAACTATCCCCCTAATTAAGAAGTTTTAACGGGTAGTTTGCGCAAAAATATGCGCTTCCCCCGCCAAATCTCTGTTGCCGCCATGCAAGGTCATTTCAATTTGGCCAGTGTTTCCTTGATGCGCTTCATGGCTTCACGGATATTTTCGTCGCTGGTGGCATAGCTCATGCGGAAGCATTCGGGGTCGCCGAAAGCATCGCCACCAACGGTGGCAACATGGCCTTTTTCAAGAAGATACATGGCCAAGTCGGTGGAATTTCCGATGGTTGTAATCCCGTCGCTCTTGCCGAAGAAACTGCTGCATTTAGGAAACAGATAGAAAGCCCCTTCAGGCACATTGACTTCGAGACCGGGAATGGCTTTGGCCAACTCTACGATGAGGTTGCGACGGCGCTCAAAAGCCTGACGCATTTCTTCCACACAGCCTTGGTCAAGCGTGTAGGCAGCCTCAGCCGCTTTCTGGCTGACAGAACACGGACCGCTGGTGTACTGCCCTTGGAGTTTGTTGCAGCCTTTAACGATCCACTCTGGAGCGGCGATATAACCGATGCGCCATCCGGTCATGGCGTATGCTTTCGACACACCGTTGACGATGATGGCACGTTCCTTCATACCCTTGGCCCGGGCGATGCTGGCATGTTTGCCAATATAATTGATATGCTCATAAATTTCATCTGCGAGCACATACAAGTCTTCATGATTACAAATTATCGCAGCCAGTTTGTCAAGCTCTTCCTGTGAGTAGACGCTACCCGTGGGGTTGCTGGGAGAGCATAGTATCAGCATTTTGGTTTTTGGTGTGATGGCAGCTTCAAGTTGATCGGCCGTCATCTTGAAGTTCTGGTCGAATCCCGCATTGACAAAGACAGGCACACCTCCGGCGAGTTTCACCATCTGTGGATAACTCACCCAATAAGGGGTGGGGATGATCACTTCGTCACCATCGTTGACGAGTGCCATAATGGTATTACATACACTTTGTTTGGCACCATTGCTCACAAGCACTTCAGATAGCGCATAGTCAAGGGCGTTTTCTCTTTTTAGTTTGGCGACAATGGCTTTCCGCAGGTCGGCATATCCCGGAACGGGCGAATACTTCGAATAGTTCTCATCTATAGCCCGTTTGGCAGCCCGCTTGATGTGGTCGGGAGTGTTAAAGTCGGGTTCGCCGACACTCATGTTGATTACATCAATCCCTTGAGCTTTCATCTCACTGCTCTTCTGCGACATCGCCAGCGTGGCTGAAGGTGCCAATCTGTTTAGACGATCTGATAATTGTGCCATATTTTAATAATACTGAAGTTATGCTGATGCAAAAGTAAGCATTTTATTCTTTATGGAGAAGAAATGGTGGCAATATTTCAATGTTTGTTTTGAATTTATGTCATTTTTATCATATTCCAAGTTGCAAGCCGTCGGTGTGGTGACATCTGGTCGTCAGCTTCGTTTTGCCCCCATTTCCCAGCCCAACGGAGAGGGGGACAAAAACAAAAGGAGGACAAAAACAAAGTTTCGTTCTCCTTTTTTTAATTGATGCCTGAAATGTTTTTCTCCCGTTTCTCAGACAAAGTGCAGGATATGGCCCATGCGCTCGCGCTTGGTGGCCAGATAGCGTTTGTTGTAGGGGTTGGGGGTAATCTCGATGGGCACATTCTCAACAATCTCCAGTCCGTAGGCTTCCAGCCCCACCCGCTTCACCGGATTGTTGGTGATGAGACGCATCTTGTGGATACCCAGATGGCGGAGCATCTGTGCCCCGCAGCCGTAGTCGCGCTCATCAGGCTTGAACCCGAGGTGGATATTGGCATCCACCGTGTCGTAGCCCTCTTCCTGAAGCTTGTAGGCGGCCATTTTGTTCATCAGCCCTATGCCACGGCCTTCCTGCTGCATGTAGACGACCACCCCCTTCCCTTCTTTCTCGATCATCTGCATGGCCTTATGCAGCTGTTCGCCACAATCACAACGCTTGCTGCCGAGAATGTCGCCGGTGGCACACGACGAGTGTACACGCACCAGCACGGGTTCATCCTCCTCCCACTTGCCTTTGACAAGGGCAAAATGTTCCATGCCGTTGCTGGCCTGGCGGAAGGGAATGAGATGGAAATGCCCGTATTCGGTGGGCATGTCCACATTGACGCCCACCTCGATAAGCGATTCCCTTTTCAAGCGGTAGGCTATCATGTCTTTGATAGAAATCACTTTTAAGCCATATTCCCGACCAAACTCGAGAAGTTGGGGCAAACGGGCCATGGTGCCGTCTTCATTCATGATTTCCATAAGTGCACCGGCCGGATAGAGACCAGCCATGCGGCAAAGGTCGATGGCGGCTTCGGTGTGGCCGCTGCGACGGAGCACGCCATTGTCCTGCGCATAGAGCGGATTGATATGTCCGGGCCGACCAAATGTCTGCGGGGTCGATGCCGGGTCGGCGAGCGCCCGGATGGTGGCTGCCCGGTCGTGGGCAGAGACACCGGTGGTGCAACCTTCGAGTTTGTCAACGGTCACGGTGAACGGCGTACCCAACACAGAAGTATTGTCCTGCACCTGACGAGGGAGATCCAGTTCGTCGCATCGGCTGATGGTGATAGGGGCACAAAGCACACCACGCGCATGTTTGAGCATGAAGTTCACTTTCTCATCGTCTATTTTCTCGGCGGCGATAATGAGGTCACCCTCATTTTCACGATCTTCATCATCGACTACGATAACGAATTTCCCTTCTTTAAAGTCTTTTACCGCGTCTTCTACGCTATTGAGTTTATATTCTTCCATTTGTACCTTATTATATATGTTGCTGAAATATCTGGGCGGGATGCCGGTATATGGAGGTTCATCCCGTACAAACCGGCCCCAGTTCTTTAATTCGTTCCGTGATGTTAGCACAGGTTTGGCGGATGAGCTTCAAGTCGTGCAGCAGTCTCAGGCGGAAGCGCCACATGCGCAGATAGAGGAAGAGTCCTACGGGGAGGACGAAAGCTGCCGTGACATTCATCCACTTGCGCTCGAAAGGCCGCGTGTGCGCCTTAACCGCCATCACGGGATATTGGTTGAGCTCGTGCAGAATCACCTTGTCCTTCGTGTTGGAAAGGTCTTCTATCACGGCCTCCAACTCGTCGTTGATGCGCTCTATCTCGTGGTCGGGGCGGTATCTGAAAAACACCTTGATGATGTTGGGGGCCTGCACCAACCGGTGGCTTTGGCTGTAGGCGGCAACATCGTTGCCAATCCGTGTCAGCCGCTCTGCATCGCCGTTGTAGTCGGGGGGCGTGATGATCACCTCTTTTCTGAAAAGGTGACGCTTGATGCGGACGCCCATTATCTTCATGAAGAAATTGCGGTAGAGATCCATGTTGAACACCATCGAGTCGTTGATGGCTTTGTAGGTGACAAAGGCTGCCAGCGGTATCAGCACTGCCGGGGCCAACCCCTTGCCGAACCATACGGCCCACATGCCTCCACGCGCCATTCTGTAACCGGTGTTGTCGAGGATGTAATACACGATGAACACGAGCACGGAGACGATGACCGGCACTCCCAGTCCGCCTTTCCGGATGATTGCCCCCAAGGGTGCTCCGATGAAGAAGAAGATGAGGCAGGAGAAAGCCAAGGTGAACTTGTTGATGGCCTCTATCTCGTGTTGGCGGATGATGCGGTCTCCGTCACCTGTTATCATGCCTTTGAAGTCCATGTCGCCCATGTCGCCCTGCACTCTACTCAAGGCACTGTTCACGGCAGCGAGCTTGCGGTCGGCCGGCAGCCGGTTGAACAGGGTATCGGGGTTCTCTGCCTTGCCGTTCTTGAGCAATCTGTCCACGCGCAACGAGTCGGCTTTGCTGATGCTCGCTTTTGCGTAATATATTTGCTGTCCGTCGTTGTAATACACCCGGCCGATGCTGTCATAGACATGGTTGAGGGAGTCGATGTCACTCTTGATTCTGCCCAGACTCTTGGCCTTGGCATTGTTGGAGAGCGAAGCGGCATCGGTCATGTTGAAGTCGGCGTCGAAGTCGAGCACAATCTTCTTCGACGAGAAAGTCTCCCGCCGATAGGGCACCGATGCACTGTTCCCCAGTTCCTGCGACTGCATGTTTTCAAACCATTCCCCACTCCACAGTGTCAGCACGAGGTGCTTCTTCTCTGCCGTCGACTGCAACATACCCGAGTCGGCCAGAATGATGGCCGCATCCTCATAGCTGTTGGTCATCCGGTAGATCATGATTCCGTAGAGTTTGCCCGTCTTCACATTTTTCTTCTGCACATAGAGGTTGCAGTTGGGGATGCCGTCGTAGAAGATACCCTCGGGGATTTCCAGTTCCGGACTCTTCTGCTTCATCGAGATGAGCAGCTGGGTGATCTTCATGTTGGCCTGCGGACCTATGTTGTTTTGGAAATAGAACGAACAGCCCATGACCACCACCGTGATGAAAATCAGCGAGCGGAAGGTCTGCATCAACGAAATGCCTGCGGCCTTGATGGCCGTGAGTTCAGAGCTTTCACCCAGATTTCCGAATGTGATGAGAGAGGAGAGGAGGATGGCCAAGGGCAAGGCCTGCGGCACGAGCATCAGACTCATGTACCAAAAAAACTGGGCCAGCACCTCCATAGAAAGGCCCTTGCCGATGAGCTCGTCGATATACCTCCACAGAAACTGCATCATCAGCACAAACTGGCAGATGAAAAAGGTACCCACAAAGAGCAAGCCAAACTGTTTGGCTATGAAGATATCTAATTTTTTGATGCGGAGCATTCTTGCCTTGTCTCTATCATCTTAACTGTATCAAAGTGCAAAAGTAGCACAAAAAATTCAGATTCCATCCATTATTACAGTTTTTTATCATAAAAGCCACGACTGCCCGATTCTTTGTTTACTCTCCGCTTGGTTAAGTTGAGATGGCCCGACAATGCTCCACCAAACTGCCTCCATACACCCTTCATTTACCATTCTATGGCATAAAGGCTATGCAATCAAATGCTTTTTAGGATCAACGAATGTTGCATAGTGAAACACCTCCGGACAGAATAAATGTCAAACTAATTATTCGTTTTCGACCTCTCTGCTTGCAATATTCGCAACCAACAACCCACGGGATGCAAATACGCGATTTTTGGCGATGTTTCCAAGACGCTGACAATCAGTCGTTTGAATTTTACTGACACGATTTCGGGACCAAAAACAGGCCTAAAAGGGTCCAAACGGGCTTGCAAAAGGGCCACAGTTGTCGTATAACTGTGACCCTTTCGACGAGAAAGTGTGGCCCTTTCAGAAGTTCGATGGGCACGAATGAGCAAATCGGTGGGCTTTTCCGGTGTTCTGAAGCTGGTTTCTCATTCTGGTTGGAGAATTTTGACGGATATGATTTTGTTCATATTATTCGCCGCCATCCGGTATCTTTTGGAGGTACCTTTCACCGATTTTTGCCGGTGTGTGGCCAATACATATATTCATTTCCGCAACCAGCCATCAACCATCCCGGTTTTTGCCAATCTGTTTACCCGGTTCGACGGGAGTCGCCCCTTTCCTATTTAATTGTAATCTTCAAGACTTTATCGACAGAAGGAACGGGGAAAGTGTTTCCGACTTTACTGATGGGCTTGCTTTCTGCCTGCGGTGTTCCGCCGAAAAGCGCCTGTCTGTTACCGGCTCCGGGATATTGGTCAACGCCTGTTCCGGAATCAAGGAGGGTTGTCTTACCGGTAATGTCACCGTTCGAACCGGCCGGAATGGCCTGCTCATTGGCATAGAACCAGTCGTTGGAGAAGCCAAACATGGTAGCGTATGCGAGCTTGTCTCCGGCCTCAACCTTATACTGTGCCATGACCTTTTGACCGGGACCCACAGGGGCTGTGCCGGCAACGACAACACTTTTCACACCTTTCATCTTTTTCAGACTCTCCTGCAACTTGCTTGCATTGCCCATTTGTGCCAAATCTTTCAGTCCCATGCCGCTATCTTTCTTGCCGAGTTCGTAGATGGGGTTTTTCTCACCTTGATACACAACCACAAGCACCGGGGAGATGCCGGTGATGATGCCGGTGTTGGCTTCCACTTTCATTTTCAGCTTGTCGATATTCCCCATTTGGGCAATGTCTGTCATCTCCGGATTAGACTTTTCTCCCGGTGTGAAGAAGGGCTTCTCTGCAAGCAGTTTGCTGCCGTCAAAGGTAGACACGGCCCACACGCCGGGTGAGAACGGAGTCTCGTTGTCCGTGCCGGCAGAAGTGTTTTTGAGGGTGAGCGTGAACTCGGAGGTCGGTTCGTCATAGGCCAGCATCACTTTCATGAGTTTGGCAACATCCACTCCCTTCACCTCCATGATGGGGTTCGACTCTTTTGCGTCTGTCATACCGACTTTCGTCCCGTTATCCCAAAGTTTCACTTGTGCAGACACATCTCCTGTCATTGCCTTCCCCTGTGCGTCAAACAGTTTGATGCCGGGCTGACGGGAAGCGAAAAACCAGTCTTTGGACTTCCCGTACATCATGGTAAACATCAGTGCCTGCCCTTTGCCAGCCTTAAACTTGAAGCTGACGCTCTCTCCGGGTTGAATGACGGGAGATTTTCCCGTGTTTTTGAACGCCCCGCTCTCCACAAAGAGTTTCGGTGCGACGATGTTTTCAACTGTCAGGGTGCGCATACTGCCCGTAGAAGGCTTCATGTCATCATCCTTACTGCAAGAAGCGAACACCATACTTGCTAACACTACCGCCGACAAAGCGGCGCCAAATTGAATCTTTTTCATTGCTTTTAGTTGTTTTATACGATTATATTATTTAATAAGAGGATGTCATTTCCGCATCATGTTTTTCCTTATCGTTGGACATTGACCGACCGAGCAGCATCAACCCGAACCCCAAATAGGCCAAATCCTTGACGATGAAAAAGTCGGCTATGGGCACGCCATCCCTGATTCTCCACACTCCGGGGGCGAAGAATAGAAAACTGAGCGTGACAAGGAAGGTACAAACAATTCCCACCCCTGCATACAGGCTCAAAGAATGAAATTTGATGGATAAAAGGAGTACGACTGCAAGTGATATTTCCACGATACCGACAAAGTTGGAAACGCTTTGCTGGCCGAACATGTCGTATGCCCAAAAACTGAAAGGATGGTGTTCGATTAAAGGTCTGATGGCTGCCGCCTCTGTCGGTGCGAACTTAAAGATACCGATCCACAAAAGAATGGCAGCGGTGCCGAACAGGGTAACATTGTACCCGATTTGATAGAGTCTGTTGCCTGAAAGCAGCTGTTTCCTTATCTTCATCCTGTCAGATTCTTGAAATTTATGACTATGTTTAGTGAATGCCCTTGAAGGGCTTTTCCATCTGTATAGTCGTCAACTTCTTCTAATCCTGACAGAAAAATGACGCTAAGAAGACATTTTTTTTCTTAGTTTATCCTTAAACTGCTGTATCTCAAGGTTTTCAAAGTGCATATTTTTTTTGTCTTCCGATGCTTTTTTAGTGAGAAGACCGTCTATCATCTCCACTTTCTTGGCATAGGCAGCACACCATTTACACACAGCCAAGTGAGCGCGAAGCCTCATCCGCTTCACGAACGGGAGCTCGCCGGCCCTTTGCTGCTCTATCTGCAACGGCACATGGCTGCAAGGCATAATGATGATATGAATCAATCTGCTGATCAATGCTTTCATAACTTCTCAAACCAGTTTACTTCTATACATTTTCTTAGTTGCATACGGCTGCGCTGAAGAATCTTCCAAAGATTAGTCGTGGCAATGTTCAACTCCTGACAAACTTCATTGGCTTTTTTCTCTTCCATATAGTAGAGTTTCACCGTGACTTTCCATTGGGAGGGAAGATGGTCTATACACTTATCCAAGGTGTTCATCAGTGCATGCCGATCTTCCCCCTCTTCGATACCCCTCGACCATTCGTGAAGGACGGAATCATCTGTCCATGCCCCCGTCCGGTCAAAGAACTCCGGCATATTGACAACTTCCGGCTTGCGGTATTTATCCCGATAAAAATCTGCGGTTTTGTTTTTCAAGATATGCAGCAACCATGTCAGCGGCGTGCTCTTTCCCTCGAAAGTGTGATAGGCTGCAGCCGCGGCAATAAAGACTTCCTGAACCACATCCATAGCGTCTTCCTTGTTTCTCATGGTCGACAAAGCTCTGTTCAGAAGGGGTTCCGAATAGCGTTCAATCCAAGTATTTATCTCTTCGTGCTCTTGCGTCATATTTCTGTCAACTCTTTTGGGTCGTCATGCGCCCGTTTTTCAAAACGAGGGTTGAAGCTTGGAGTTTCTTGCTGCTGTGGTTGAAGATGACGGCCGGATCGATGCGACGCCCCTTGAAGTGGACTTCAAAGTGCAGATGCTCGGTGGTGGCACGGCCCGTTCGGCCCGTGAGCCCTATCACTTGCCCGGCTTTCACCTTTTGCCCCACCTTCACAAAGTTTCTCGACTGATGGCTGTAAAGGGTCTCAAAGCCGTAGGCATGCTTGATGGTGATGCAGTTGCCATAACCGTAGTGGGCACAAGAGAGGGTGACAACTCCGTCGAAAGCGGCCAAGACTTTGTCGTTGGGACAGGTCTTGATGTCTACGCCGGAATGCTTGCGTTTGCCACCGTATGGACTTATCACATGACTGCCCGGCAACGGATAGGCCCAATGCTCACGGGCTATCTTCTCCAAATCGATTTTAAATTCTTTCGACTGTTCGTAGGTCAGTTCGTCGGACGGGTCGAGACTGGTGGGTGTCTCACACTTACGCTCGGCTGAAGCCTCTTTCTCCCCCACCATGGAAACGGCCACCCGAGAGCCGTTTTTCTTGCAAAGCAGTGTCTGCTTGCGCAACCGATGGCTCTTAATGTCTATCACTGTAGAGGGATTGATGCGCGCGCCATTCACCATGATGGCAACATCGCAATACGCCCGTCCGCCTTTGCCGCCTACGATGGCTATGGTCTGTCCGGCTTTGACACTTTGCCCCACTTTGACCAGATTCTGAGCATTGTTGGCATACACCGTTTCCAACCCATTGTCGTGACGCACCACAACGACATTGCCATAGTCGGAATGATGTCTGGAGAGACGCACCACGCCATCGAACATGGCTTTTACGGCATCTCCCTCCTTGGTTTCAATGGAGAGGAAGAAGTTGGTTTTCTGTTCAGCCTTGCCCACAGGCAACGGAAAAGAGTAGTCACCGGCACCGACTGTGCCAAATTCAACAGTGAAGGCATCGCTCTTGTCAAACAGTCCGGGAGTGGCAATGCTTATCTGCTGTTGCTCGGCAGCCGTAAACTGGTTGCGGGCCGGTGCAAAAGCCGTTATCGCTGCAAAAAGCGCAATGCCTATAAGAAAAAAATGTAGTCGTGGATTTCTCTTCATTATTCAGGGAGATTTAGGGGCATTATCTAAGCACAATGCCGGTATAGATGCGGCCCGACTCGATGCCGAGCCTGCGGGCGGAGAAAAACTCGTCGCAATGGTCGTAAGTGCAAATGCCCGCAGAAAGGATTTGGCGTTCGGGCACTCCTGCCTCCACAAGTTGCAACCGGTTGCATTCCGGCAGATCGATGTGCCACTTGTCATACATCTTGGCAATGCGCTCCATGTCGTTGCCCAACTGTGCAAATTGCTCATAGACCTCTTGCCCCACCTCAAAGTTGGCAAGCGATATGCCCGGGCCAATCACGGCCACAACATCTTGGGGCACCGTCTTAAAACAATGATGCATCTCCACCACCGCCTTGTGGGCTATCTTGTTGAGCGTGCCACGCCAACCGGCATGTACGGCAGCGGCGGCATGGTGGGTCCGATCGTAGAACAAAAGGGGAATGCAGTCGGCCGTGGAGACTCCGATGCAGACTCCCGGCACATCGGTCATCACACAGTCGATGCCTTCGAGCAGCATCTGCCGCACCCTTCCGGGCAAGCCGAAAAACTCCTCAGCTATCATCCGGCTCTCGATGCCGTGGGTCTGGTGAGGGATGATGAGCCGGTCTTCGGCCACGCCAAGCTCCTTGGCAAGCAGTCGGCGATTGGCAGTTACATGTGATTCGTCATCGCCACAAAAGGCATTGACATTGAATCCGCCATAGCATCCACAACTCACACCACCTTTACGGGTGGTGGAAAAGGCCGACACGCGGTCGGCCACTTCGTAGTATTTCAGGACAGGGGGATTCATCTGCAACTATTCTTCCTCCTCATATTCAAAATCGTCGAGCTCTTCAATGTCTTCCACCTCATCGCTGTCGACAAAGAGGATTTCATCTTCTCCTTCGTCTTTCAGCTCGGAAGAAAAACGGCTCATGTCCTTATCGCGATGCACCAATGTGTCTTCAGCCGTTATGTCCTGCAACTTGTTGCTCTCCGAATTGAGTTCGCGCCAAAGCACATCTTTCAGTTCGCTGAGTCCCAAACCGGTAACCGACGAGATGAAAACCACGGGCAGGTCGGTGGGCAAAGTCTCCCGGAGCATCTCGATGAGTTCTTCGTCAAGCAAATCGCACTTGGTCACGGCCAGCACCCGATGCTTGTCGAGCATCTCGGGATTGAACTGCCGAAGCTCGTTGAGCAGCACTTCATATTCACGCTTGATGTCGTCCGTGTCACCGGGCACCATGAAGAGCAGCAGCGAGTTGCGCTCAATATGCCGGAGGAAACGGAGTCCGAGTCCTTTCCCTTCGCTCGCCCCTTCGATGATGCCGGGAATGTCGGCCATCACAAACGACTTTTGGTCATGATAGCTTACAATGCCCAAACTTGGTTCAAGGGTGGTGAAAGGATAGTTGGCTATCTTTGGCCGGGCACTCGACAAAGCTGAGAGCAAGGTCGACTTGCCGGCATTGGGGAAGCCCACAAGTCCCACATCGGCCAAGAGCTTCAGTTCGAGGATAACGGTCATCTCCTGCATCGGTTCACCGGGCTGCGCATAGCGCGGAGCCTGATTGGTGGAAGTGCGGAACTGGAAATTGCCCAATCCGCCACGACCGCCCTTGAGCAGCATCACCTCCTGTCCGTCGTAGGTGACATCGCACACATACTTACCCGTCTCGGCATTATAGACCACCGTCCCGCACGGCACATCGATGTACATGTCTTTGCCATCGGTGCCGTGACACTTGTCTCGCCCGCCATTGCCTCCATGCTCGGCATAGACATGCCGCTGGTATTTCAGATGCAGGAGCGTCCAATAGTTATGGTTGCCCCGCAAGATGACGCTTCCGCCCTTGCCGCCATCGCCACCGTCGGGACCACCGTTGGGATTGTATTTCACATGACGAAGGTGCATAGAGCCTTTACCGCCCTTGCCCGAGCGACAATAAATCTTAACGTAGTCTACAAAGTTACTTTCCATAAGTGAGGTGATAGGGGTTAGGTGATGGGGGTTAGGTGATGGGTGATGGGTGATAGGTGTTAATGATTAGTCCTATCAAAAACGAGGAGGAAAGAGATGAGCGACAGCAGCCAAATAGCAATCGCTGCATATCATTAACACCTATCACCTAACACCCATCACCTGACACCTCATAAGCCATCCACCACTTCGGCTATGCGGCTGAAGATTTCTTCAACAGTGCCCAAGCCTTCCACATGGTGGTGGATGCCTTCTTTCGCATACCAGTCGATAAGCGGGGAGGTCTGTGTATGATACGCTTCTTGATGGTCTCCTCGTTGTCATCAGAGCGGCCGCTCTCCTTACCGCGATTGATGAGTCGGGCCATCAGTTCGTCTTCGGGGACAGAAAGCTCTATCATGGCTGCCACTTTGTGTCCGCGCTCGGCAAGCATCTTCTTCAGGGCCTCAGCTTGGGGAGTGGTACGGGGAAAGCCATCGAATATCACGCCGGCATGTTCTTTGCCAAAACCGTCGTAGACACTGGCCAGAATGTCAACCATCAATTCGTCGGGAATCAGCTGCCCGTTGTCAATATAACCTTTGGCCGTCTTGCCAAGTTCCGTTCCGTTCTTGATTTCGTTGCGAAGCACGTCGCCCGTAGAGATGTGACCGAGACCGTATTTCTCAATCAGCTTGTCGCTCTGAGTGCCTTTGCCTGCACCCGGAGCACCGAAAATTACAATATTCTTCATCTTTTACCTTATATATAAAGTATGTGTTTGGATTATGCGTTGCCAACGGGACTGCCCCCTTCCCCTCTTGCGTCCTATTCGCTCACGAGCGTGTAGATGTCACGCAAGCCACGCCCCTGCTGGTCGTAGTCAAGGCCGTAGCCGAGGATAAAGTCATTAGGAATATTCATCACCGTGTACTCGATGTCCAAAGGCACCAACAGCTTCTCCGGCTTCACCAGCAATGAGCATATATGGATAGACTCCGGCCTGCAGGCCCGCAGGCTCTCCAGCATGTGCGCCATTGTGAGTCCCGACTCGATAATATCTTCCACGATGATGACCGTCCGCCCGGTGAGGTCGGCATTGATGCCCACCAACTCTTTCACCTTGCCCGTAGAGGCCGTACCCTCGTATGAAGACAACTTCACAAACGAGATTTCACACGGAATGGTGAGCATCCTCATCAAGTCGGCCGCAAAAATAAAAGAACCGTTCAACACAGCCAACAAGAGCGGATTCTTACCCTCCATGTCCTTGTTGATACGGTCGGCAACCACTTTTATTTTCTCCATGATTTCGGCTTCGGGGATAGAAGTCTTGAAGGTCTTGTCCTTTATTCTAATGGTACCCATTGTCCCTCTGATTATTATTTTGGTGGCAAAATTACGAAAAATATGCGTAACTTCAGCCATCGTGGGACAATAAATTCATCTTTTTTACAGAACACCCGTCTCAAACTGAAAGCGGAAATCAGGCGACCAGCATTACCAAGACATTACCAAAGTTGGAATCACTTCACTTTTTCGTGGATTTCTTTGTCCGTTTAAAAAAGTTTGCTTAACTTTGCACCGAAATTTAAAGTTTAATAAAATGAAAGGCTATTTTCATAATAACTTTATAAGGTTCGAAAGGCATAGAGAGTCTTTTCGTAATCTTTGGCACGAAAGGCTTACGTAATTTAGAAGAAATTGCTCATTATTTAATGGCTATTCTTTACGTTTAGTTATGTGCATCAGTCAGCATCAACGTTTAGACAAAGAATTAGAGAAAGATTAAATTAGTATTCAATTATAAAACTTATTTTATGATGAAAAAAAATCAAGTGAAAGTGGGGAACTACGTTGCACCCCAAATTGAAATTGTCAGTATCGAGACAACTTGCCATATGTTGGATACCTCTTATCCCAGCCAGCACAATCCCGCAACTCCTGGTGGGACTGTGGAAGAGGAAGAAGACCAAGAAGCAAAAAAAGGGATGATATTCGACAGTGGCAAGTCTTCGTTTTGGAATGACTAAATTAAACGACATAAAAAGACAATGAAAATGAAAATAAAAACTTTATCACTTATCGCCACATCTGTCCTATTGGCATTTGCAACAAGCTGCTCCAATGAGGATGTTATCCAGAGCGCAGGAAATGCCGAGAACAAGACTGTCGGCAACAAGGAAGATGCCAACCTGACCACATTTGTCTCTGGCGTGGGCACTCGTACATCAATGGACTCCAACAATGGACATTTCTTTTGGGAAAAGAATGACCGCATCTATGTGAAAGACGACACCGGCGAGTTCAAACAAAGCAGCAATGCCGTGACAGAAAGCAAGCAGGCTGCCTTTCTGTTCAAGATGCCGGGTGTCTATAAAGCCAGCGACAAATACATGGTGTACTATCCCGGAGAGGATGGCGTCAACGACCAGGTGACCATTGATAACGGCCAATATCAGAAATTGCCCAACAACAACAGCCACTTCGGGACTTCCGGTGACTGCGGCATGGCCTACGGCATAAAGTCTCCTAAGAACCAGTTCGACTTCGAACTCGTCCACAAAGCTGCTTATCTTTGCTTCGAGCCCTTCACGAGTCACGAACTTGTGAGCACCTACGTTTCCAGAATAGAGGTGACTTCCGACAATGAGATTGCGGGCAAATACACTCTCACCCTTCATAATTCGGGAGAAACAAAACTTGAGAGAGCAGCCGGGAATCACTACAACTCCATCACGCTCAAATTGGGTGCTGACGACGACCATTTTGAAGGATTCCAAATCTCGAAGGACTTTTCGAAATGGAAAGCCTATATGGTGATCTACCCGGGCACGCACAAGCTCACGATAAAATATCACGTGATAGATACGCAGACAGGAGTGCAAGGAGATATCACCAAGACCCTGAAGTCGAAAGAATACGCTGAGAATACATACTATAACATCGACTCCAAGCTTGATGTGTATGCGATTGACAAGAAGGTGTATCTGTGGGATGCCAAAGAGGACTGTTGGTATGGTTACGCAGATGAGCAGCCGGCACTTCCCAGTGACAAGGGCATTCACTATCCCACAGCGTCGGATCAGTTGCGTTGGCATAGCACAGCCAACGCGAATCTTGAAGGAGCAAACGGCGGTTCTCCAGCCGTTAACGAACCAACCCAAAGCTGCCCCAACGTGAACGAGATATTGTGGTATTGCTTCTATAGTGATCCCCATTGGGATAAAGAAAAGCTGTGGACTACGCTCAAGCATTTGTATAAAGGCGGTGCGTGGCTTCTGAAAAAGGAACATATCAGTGGCTTCTCTTCTACAAGCTTTAAGAAGGAGGAGGAGAGCGAAAGTAAGAGGTATGACTACCGTAAAGCCGATAAGGACCATCAAGCTCTATTCGGATCAACTTGGAAAACGAATAATCAAATAAAGTCAATAACGCAAGATCCTATTTCCAAGCAAGATAAAAAGAAATATTTCTTCCTACCCGCTTTTGAGGGTGTCTGTGGTACCAATGGCGGAGTTGGGGATGAAATAGGTAAAATCAGAGGCGGAGCCGGATATGGCATGGGAAATGAGGGTATGTATTGGACCTCTACTTCTTACAATCTGTACCATGCATCCTATGGTGCATTCCAGTTTGGTATCAAGGCAAGCCACTTCGGCGTATACAGAAGTCAACGTCAGTGGGCTCTAAAATGCATTCCATTCGAATAACGTCCGGATAGTGAAGGACTTAAAGTTTATTATTCTATAAATGAGCCATCACTAAAAAATGTGCTCTCTCGCGGGGACACTCCCACATATAATGTAAGTATCCCTCCAAGACGACAAGGCGCTTCGACGAGAACAATCTCGCTGAAGCGCCTTAATCGTTGACCAGAGCAGCAGGCTACAGAATAAATGTTAAACTATTTGTTCGCTTTCGGCCTCTCAGATTGAGATATTTGTAACGAACGGGGCATTCATCGCAAATACGCAATTTTAGCGATACTTTTAAGACGCTGACAATCAGCCGTTTGAATATTATTAACATGGAGTCGGTCCCGAAAACGGCCTTGAAAGGGCCCAACCGTAATTGCAAAAGGGGCACAGTTGCGATGCAACTGTGCCCCTTTCAGCCTTCAAGTGTGGCTCTTTCGCAAGTTCAGTGGGCCCGAAAGAGAAAATCGGTAGGCTTTTCCGGTGGTTTCAAACCGGTTTTCCGTTCTGGTTGGAAGATTTTGGCGGATGTGTGTTTGTTGATATTATTCGCCATCCCCCGGAGCCTGTCGTGTGGAGCCCCCTTCACCGTCTGATGCCGGTGTTGTGGCCGATGCATTCAAGGCCTATTCCTCCCAAATGCTTTTTCTATCGGATTCGTCATCCCACCACCCTTTTGCTCCAATGTCTCCTTCGCCTCCGGGCCCAATGCTCGGACCACCCGGGGAGGTCTCTATGGTAGTATCTGCCAGAAGCATCTCAAGATGGCAGTAAAACACTTCTATTGTGGGAGAGCTATAATATTTTTTCTTTTTCATTACAAACGCTTTATCTGAAAATCACTTTTTTCCCTTCTTGAATAAACACTCCTTTCTGAGGATTCACGACACGAACGCCATTCAGATTGTAAATGGCTCCCTGTGGTTGTTCCCGACCATCTTCCGCGCCAAGTGCGTGGATATCCGTCGTCTCGGAGACATTGTCCTCATCATCTATCCTGATGTTGAGCAGTTTAGCTGCAGCAGTTTTGGGTATGCGGAGATAGGACTTGAAACGCGGGAACACAACTCCTTCTTGGAGCAGTAGCAGTTTTCCCTTGCTCTTGCTGAATGCAAAATATTGGTATCCGCTTTCATGTACAATGGTTCCTTCTTCCACCGTACCTACCAGCACGTGACTGGCCTTATCGTAACCAAGCATATCGAGAGTGGCCGTGGAATGGGTCTGGTTTTCCGCCATCCGGCAATAGGTGGAAACACTCTCGGCATTTTTGCTCCAAATAAACATACCGACAAATGCAGGAATATGGTAATCATCCACACTTTTTGCCCGGATATAGGAATAGGTGTCATCGTTGGCGTGTGAATAATCGACAAGCAGGTATGGCTTCACATCGTTCTTGCCTTGCCCGGACGGAAACACAACATCAAACGGATAGCATACTGTTGCCCCATGACGATTGGTTGTCTGTGGAATTTGGTAAACGATACGCAGCGAATGCCCGTTTTGCCACTCCCACCTGTAAGTTCCCACTTTGCTCGCCTTCACCAAGATGACCTGAAAGTCATAAAACGGAAAATCCGTCATATTGAGCTTGGCAGGAGTGTCGCTGACAAAGTATATTTTCTCCAACTGCCTGCCAGCCTTGAAAGCTTCTGCCCCGATATATTCCACATCGGCTAACACCACGATTTCCTTTATTGTAGACTTGTCCTTAAAAGCGTTGTCCATAATGGTCTTGACTTGATAGACGGTGGAAGCCCAATGCTTGCCACCTATTCCTGTGCGAGCCGGCTCAGTGACGGTCTTGTCAATAATAGTCGAAGTGTGCGTACCCTTAAAATCTATAACGCCTACATCTTCCTTGGAGAGAGGGAAAAACTCAATATCATGATCGTAACCTTCCGTTGAGACAAAAGAGGGATGAACATGGTCAAAGACGGTGTCGTAGCCGGCAATGACAGTAGCATGGGCCGCATTCTCATACCAGTTTTTACGAACATAAACTACTATTTTAGCAGGGTCGGAACCATACACAATGGCAGGACTCAGCTCGGGCACATAGTTTTCTCCCATAAATCCGATGGACTTCAATCTGCCACAGTCCGCTATGGCACGTGGAGCAATGCCGGTTACCGACTCCGGAAAAATGATATGCTCTATATTGCTGAGCCCGCAGAGGGCATAGGCATTGACATTCTTGACGCCCGGCAACAAGGTGTATCGGGCACCGGCCTTTTTGTTAGGCAGAGCCACCAACTCGGTCTTGTCCTTACTGTAAAGGGTTCCATCTACAGAAGAATAATAAGCGTTATTTCTATTTACATTGATTGCCTCCAACTTTTCACATCTGCTGAAAGCTCCCTCCCCTATATGGCTAAGAGTTCTGGGTATGCTAACACTTGTAAGTCCTGCCGCATTGGCAAAAGCTCCGGCATTGACAGATTCGGTTCCCTCAGGAATTTGATAGTCCCCAGTCTTGTCCGCCGGATAGGAAACAAGTACCTTTCCATCTTTAGAAAATATCACACCGTCACTACTCGTAGTACAATATTTCCCATCAAGCATCTGTATGCGCTTGCGTATCCAGTTCTCGACATAGTTCATCTCCACATCAAAAGAAAGTGGAATTTCGTCAGTGTTATGCCACCGATTCGTCTCCCGCACATCGGCTCCGCTCTCCTTAAAAAGGGTGTGGTAGTCTCTGAAACGCTTCACGAGAGAGTCGGGATTAAAAAACTCAGTGCGCAACTGCGCGTATCGTGCAGCCAGTTCCTGATTCCACTGCTTGAAATTATAAAGGGACAGATAATAATAGAGGCAGCTTTCGCCAACTCCACGTTGCCATAGATAAGTCACATAGTCTTGAGTGGCATCAGCAGTGACCGTTTCTGTCCCATCCCAGAGCATTCCCCACGTTCCATCAAGATCCCATGGAGTAAGGCTAAGTTTCTTCGACTGTGTCTTGTCATAGAGATACAGATACATGTTCTTACCCTGATTGTCCGTTGCAAGCATCAACTCCAAAAAAAGATAGTAATCCCGCCACACAGGGAGATCAAAGTATTCTTCCACGTTGTCCATAAAATTCTTTTGATTTCCCAACGCGACAATATTGATAGCACTGCGCAAAGGCTCCCAGTCCAAGGCATGTCCTTTACTCAAGTCGGGATACTTCAGTTCCCATCCGTCCCATACGTTGGATTTAGGATTTGCCGCCAATACCGTTGTCTTGGGGAACTTCCGGTCTCTGACATAATGCCCCATCAACGTAGAATATGACCATTGCGCCGATTTATAGAGCAAACTCCTGATGTCTTCAGGCTTTCTCCCATCTCCTTGAGATTTGGGTAAATCCAATTGTTTCTCGTCTATCTTTTCTGTGAAACAATAAATCCCTGCATACTCCCCGTTAAGAATCACTTCCACGAATCGTCCGCGCGTTCCATTTATCATTTTAGGAGTATAGGCAGCATGATAAGGCTTGGTGGAAAAAGCAAGCCATAGATCTGTAGAAACACGATTGCGCATGCGTGCACGGTCTACAGCCATCGCGTCCAAAATCCAATTGTTATCGGAACGCATACCAAAAAAGGAACGGTTAAGTTTTTTACCTTTGCTGTCTTTCAACTTTACTGCATAAGACTTCTTTGTCATCAGTGCAGCATTAGCGCCACGATGACGAAATTCGGCTGACAAAAGTTCGGCCACCTGAGTCTCAGGATCAGTTACTCTTATCTTACCCGGTGTATAATACGTTTTTTGGAAATTCTCTCCCGTTATTTCAACTATAGGGAGGAATGTAAAGGTAACCATGGTGGAAGTTATTTCATATCCGTCATACGTGACAGTCAGCTTAACACTCTTTCCCCCTGCAACATTCCCAAAATTAAAATCGTCACCTGGCATAACCTCTTTGCCATCGATTTTCAAAGCCAACCGCCTGCTACTAAATACAGCATCGACTATGGCGACAAAAGCTTTTCCACCTCTAAAAGCTGTCTTCACCGGAAGCAAGTAACCATGTGTAAACTTGTCATACACGGGTTGTACGCCATCAATTTTAATTTCTGTCACATAGAAACTGAAAACGTCGGTCTCCCCAGAGCCGGCTTTCAATACCTTTTCAGATGAAAACACACGTGGAGTTTTAGCATAATCCGATGTGGCAGTAACCAACAATGGGAAAATTGCCAAAAGCATAAATGGCATAAGCCGTAAACGCAAAATTTTCATTTTACAACAATTCCGTGGATAAATAAACTTGTTAATAGGATAACTCACTAATGAATAAACAGCTGATTGTCAAACAACAAAGTCGTCTTAAAACTCTAATTTTCTGTTGGTGCAAAGAGGAGCATTATCATTGTGCAATGATACTTTCTGCCCCTTTTATGTTACGAGAGCAGCTGCAAAGATACAACAAATTTATAAACAATACAAAAAAGTGCAATAAAAATTCAAATCATCTCGGAAAATATCTGGTAAATAAAAAGAACTTCGTCTTTACCAACGGCAAAACGGCAAACGTGTTGTTAAAAGAAGAAAATGGAACTCCCTACAATTTTTAAAATAAACACATAGCGAAAAAGTAAATTTGGGCAAAGCGTAGCGAATTAGCTG
>ERZ791611.827-NODE-827-length-25489-cov-3.566093_pt1 | contig 25489 bp, 19 predicted proteins | sample MGYA00510275_ERZ791611 | MGnify/ENA primary metagenome ERZ791611 (study PRJEB30046, sample SAMN00791912) | human gut metagenome | study: EMG produced TPA metagenomics assembly of the A metagenome-wide association study of gut microbiota in type 2...
TATTCGTAAGAGGAAGTGTCCTTAACTTCTCTTCAAACTTCTGCCAGTCTTCTTTGGTATATACAAAAAGGCAGTTATCAAGTCCTTTGGTAACAACAAAGTTATCACCAAGACTTTCGCGGAACTTCACTGGAACGATTATTCTGCCCTTGGCATCTATAGTATGGCTATATTCGCCCATAAACATAGCAATCGTTCCTCCTTTCTACCACTTTCTTCCACTCACTACCACTTTGCTCCACTTTAGAGTCAATTTTATACTTTTTTAATAAAAAACACAAGCATTTTCCTATAGTTTTTTGGCATTTTCTAAAATTTTCCATCAACATCAGGCAGATTAATATCAACCACTTGCGGACTTTTTTAAAAATATAGTACAAAAGGACCAGACAATCTGTCTTATGACAGCTGTCTGGTCCTTTTATAAACCTTTATAACATTTTATTTTATACGTTAAAACGGAAAAGAATTACATCTCCATCCTTAACTACATATTCTTTACCTTCCATACGCACAAGACCTTTTTCTTTTGCCTTTGCATAAGTACCACAATCTAAAAGATCCTGATAATTAACAACTTCTGCCTTGATAAAGCCTCTTTCAAAGTCACTATGAATCTTTCCTGCAGCACCAGGCGCCTTAGTTCCTTTTGTTATAGTCCATGCTCTTGTCTCTGTTTCACCAGCTGTTAAGTAGCTGATAAGTCCAAGTATCCTGTAACTTGCTGCTATAAGCTTATCAAGTCCTGATGAGCTTATTCCAAGATCATCAAGGAACATCTTCTTCTCTTCATCATCAAGTTCAGAGATTTCTTCTTCTATCTGTGCACATATAACGAATACTTCACAGTTATCCTTCTTTGCATATTCTCTTACCTGTGCTACATATTCATTGCCAACACCATCATTAGCAAGATCATCTTCTGACACATTAGCAGCAAATATAACCGGCTTAGCTGTAAGCAGATTATATTCCTTCATGAATGCTTCTTCATCCTCATCCTCACATTCAAAGTTCTTGGCAAGATTACCTGCCTCAAGAAATGCAAGAAGTCTTTCTATAAGTTCACATTCCTTAGCTATATCCTTGTTATTATAAGAAGCTCTCTTCTGCTTTGCCAGTCTTCTCTCAAGCACTTCCATATCTGAGAATATAAGTTCAAGATTGATTGTTTCAATATCACGTACAGGATCAATAGAACCATCTACATGTACGATGTTAGAATTCTCAAAACATCTTACTACGTGAACAATTGCATCTACTTCTCTTATATTAGCAAGGAACTGGTTACCAAGACCTTCTCCCTTACTTGCTCCCTTTACAAGACCTGCTATATCAACAAACTCTATAACCGCTGGTGTTATCTTTGCAGAATTATAAAGTGCTGCAAGCTTATCAAGTCTCTCATCTGGCACTGTAACAATACCTACATTAGGATCAATTGTACAGAATGGATAGTTTGCTGACTCCGCTCCTGCCTTTGTAAGTGAATTAAATAATGTACTTTTACCTACATTTGGTAGACCTACGATACCGAGTTTCATAATGTATATACCTCTTTGAAAATCCTCTGTTTCAGGACTTTCACCTTTCTCTTTATTTCATTTAAACAATCCGCTATATTTACTGCAGCCCAATCATGATAGTCATAACTTCCATGGCTTCTTAGCTTTTACAAACATAAACGGCTTTTTGATTTTTTGACCTTCACATCATCTGATTACTATATCATAAAAAGTGTATTTTTAAAAGCCCCGAAAGATTATTTTCGCTTCCTTTAATTTCACTGGTTTCCATGAAAGTTTAATTTTACTTGACGTTTTTCTGTCCATAATATGCATCTTTTCCATGTTTTCTTAAATAATGTTTATCCATAAGCTCCTGTGGTGCTTGTTTTACCTGTGGATTTATGCTTTCTGTCCTATATGCCATCTTTGCACACTCTTCAAGCACAACCGCATTATGAACAGCCTCTTTTGCATCCTTTCCCCACGTAAAAGGTCCATGATTCTTGCATAGTACAGCTGGAACAGCAGAAACATCTTTCCCCATCCTTTTAAACTCATCAACTATAAGCTTTCCAGTATTTTTTTCATATGCCTCATCTATCTCCTCCTTAGTAAGACATCTAAGACATGGAACCTCACCATATATATAATCCGCATGTGTAGTTCCATAACAAGGTATGCTTCTGCCTGCCTGTGCCCAGCTTGTAGCATACGATGAATGTGTATGCACTATTCCACCTATCTTATCGAACGCTTTATATAGTTCTATATGTGTCTGGGTATCTGAAGACGGATTATATCTCCCCTCTATCCTGTTTCCTTCAAGATCCATAATAACCATATCATCAGGAGTTAACAGTTCATAATCAACTCCACTTGGTTTTATGGCAAAATACCCAGTAGTTCTGTCTATCTGACTTACATTTCCCCATGTAAAAGTAACAAGTCCGTACTTTGGAAGCTGCATATTCGCTTCATACACTTTTTGTTTTAATTCTTCTAACATAGCTTCAGTATCCTTTCCTGTATCACACCATTACATTAATCAAATCCCAGACAGAAAAGTTATATAACATATGTAAATGCTATTACATCTGTCAGAACAACTCATCCATCTGGGATACCTGTTTAATATAACGACATAATTTCCTTAAACTTTTTTACATTCTCTGATGCATCATTCTTAAAAACCGCTGAACCGGCAACAACAACATTAACACCAGCCTCAAGTACTGATGCAAGATTCTCTGCATTGATACCGCCATCGATTTCTATATCAACATTGTCAAGCCCCTTATCTATAAGAAGCCTCTTTACTTCCTTTACCTTCTGTATAGACTCTGGGATGAACTTCTGACCTCCAAAACCAGGATGTACACTCATAACAAGCACCATATCAACCATTGAAAGATAAGGCTCTATAGCCTTTACAGGTGTTTCTGGATTAAGTGTAATAGCTGGTTTTACATTATATTCCTTAATCTTTTTAAGCGTTGCTGCTACATCCTGACACGCTTCAACATGAACTGTAATTATATCAGCTCCACACTTTACGAACTCCTCTATATATCTTATAGGCTCATCAATCATAAGATGTACATCAAACACCTTATCTGTACATTCTCTTATTGATTTAATGACTGGATTTCCGAATGAAAAGCTTGGAACAAAACTTCCATCCATAACATCAAGATGAATATAATCAGCTCCTGCTTTATCCACAGTTTTTATATCCTTTTCAAGATTCTTGAAATCTGCTGCCAGTAACGATGGCGATAATAACATCATAATATATTTCCTCACTAATACTTCTTCTGATTCTTAATCTCTTCATATAGCTCTACATAGCTTGTATATCGGCGGCGGCTTATAACACCCTTTTCAACTGCCATTTTCACAGCACAATCCGGCTCGTTTATATGCACACAGCCATTAAAACGGCAAGTGCCTTCATATTCATCAAACTCGTTGAAATAAAACCTCACCTGTTCCTTTTCAAGCTCCGGAAGGTTAAGTGATGTAAACCCAGGAGTATCACATATATATGTGCTTCCTGTTACGTTAAATATTTCAGAGTGCCTCGTTGTATGACGCCCTCGTCCTATTCTGCTGACATCTCCTGTCTTACTTATCTCTCCTTCTTCCTTCCTGTCTGGAAGAATAATGTTAGTAAGAGAAGATTTACCAACTCCTGACGGACCTGCCAGTATAGTTGTCTTATCTTTAAGAGTATCTATCAGAATATCTATGCCCGTGTTATCGTAGGCACTTATAAATATAACCTTACAGCCACATTTTTCATATATTTTTCTTAACTCTTCTATATCCTTTTCTTCAACAAGATCTGTCTTGTTAAATACAACAACAGTAGGAACATCCTGATAATCCATCATAAGTATGAATCTGTCTAAAAGATTATAGTTAGGTTCTGGAGATTTTACAGCAAATATGACCATAGCCTGATCTATATTAGCCGAAGCTGGTCTTATAAGTTCGTTTTTTCTTTCAAGAATATCACTTATATTTCCCTTTTTATTATCCTCATCAATAACGTCTATTAAAACATTATCACCTACTAAAGGTTTTATCTTTTTGTTTCTGAATATTCCTTTTGCTTTACATTCATATATACCGCAGGCTTCTACATGCACATAGTAAAAGCCTGCTATTCCCTTGATTATCTTTCCCTGCATATTATGCCGTTTCCATTAATTAGAACTATTGTTTGAATTGCCATTATTGTTTTTGTTATTAGCAGCTGTTGTTGTCTGCTGTGCTGTCTGCTGATAATGGCTTACATATATAGTAATAGTTGTTCCTGATGGTACAGAATCGCCTGCTGAATAAGGTGTCTGTGATGTAACTGTTCCATATTCTGCCTTAGATGATGTTTCATACTTGACTGTAACCTTTAGATTAGCAGAATCAAGTGTCTGGCTTGCAAGACTTTCTGACATTCCAAGTACATTAGGAACTGATACATTAGTTACCTTCTTTCCACGGCTTACATGTATAGTTACTGTAGAACCCTCTGCTACTGAACCTGAAGGACTATATTTTATAACATTACCAGCTTCAACTGAATCACTATACTGATAATCTACAGAAGCCACAAGATTAGCTGCTTCAATAGCTTCCTTAGCTTCCTGCTCTGACTTTCCCTTTACGTTAGGCACTGTCACTTCTTTGTTTTCTTTACCTGTACTTATAGTAAGTACTATCTGTGAATTCTTTTCTACCTTTGAACCGCCTACATTGCCCTGGCTTATAACACAATCCTCTGCAACCGTATCAGAGCTTTGTGTAACAGCCTTATATCCAAGCCCAAGCTTGTTAAGTGCCTTGATAGCATCCTCCTTTGTCATACCAACAACTTTTGGAACCTCTACCATGTCTGATGAATTGTTATTAGCTGTATTAACAGTTGTTGCTTCTACTGAGTTTTTATTATTATTTGCTGTATTTTTGCCATTTCCTACAAGCTTGATAACTACAAATATAGTTATCATAAGTATAATAACTGCAATACCGATACCTATGCATTTCATGACAAGCTCAAGCTTATCATTTCTCTCATCATCTATATCTTCATCCTTATCTGAATCATTCTCAAGAAGCTCATCATCTGTATCATCGTTATCATCATCCAAATCATGTCCTTCACTTTCTGTAAGAAGTTCATCATCATCTGGATTATATTCTTCTTCATCCTTCTTTAATACACTATCATATGCAGAACCCATTCTGACAAAATCTTCATCTGGCATAACAAGTGACTTTTTAAGGTCAACTATCAGTTCTGCTGCTGACTGATATCTTCTATCTGTCTTTTTCTGCGTACACTTAAGCACAATCTTATCTACACTTACAGGTACACCTTCTACAAGCTGTGAAGGCAGTGGTATACTATCCTGTATATGCTGGACAGCTACTGATACTGCTGAATCACCATCAAAAGGCACTGTTCCTGTGAGCATTTCAAAAAGAGTTATACCAAGTGAATATATATCACTTCTCTCATCTGAATATCCACCTCTTGCCTGCTCAGGCGAAATATAATGCACTGAACCCATAGATGCTGATGTGTTAATAGTAGCTGATGATGCAACCTTAGCTATTCCAAAATCTGTAACCTTTACTTTGCCCTCTTTTGAGATAATAATATTCTGTGGCTTAATATCTCTGTGGACAATATTGTGCTTATGTGCTGCATCCATACCATTAGCAACCTGTATTGCTATGCTGACAGCTTCTTTATATGGAAGCCTGCCTCTCTTCTCTATATATTTCTTAAGAGTTATGCCCTCTACAAGTTCCATAACAATATAATATATTCCATTCTCAACGCCAACATCATATACATTGACAACATTAGGATTGACAAGTCCTGCAGCTGACTGTGCCTCTGCCCAGAACTTGCTGACAAATGTCTTATCCTGGCTGAATTCAGATTTCATAACCTTAATAGCAACATATCTGTTAAGCTTATGACACTTGGCTTTATAAACATCAGCCATTCCACCCGTACCTATCTGTTCAATTATTTCATATCTGTCGGCTAAAAACATTCCTTCTCTTAACATGATTCTTTACCTTTCCAACTTATGGTTCAATCAATACTACTGATATATTATCTTTGCCACCATTATAATTAGCCTTTTTAACAAGGCTGTCAGCTGCTGTTTTAATATCAGCGCTTTCTTTGACAATGTGAAATATCTCTGAATCTTCAAGCATATTAGTAAGCCCATCTGAGCACATAAGAATAATATCATTATCGTTAAGATCCACTGAAAACATTTCTGCCTCCACAGTCTCACATCCACCGATTGCCCTGGTTATGTAGTTCTTTTTCTCATGTGTTCTTGCTGCTTTTCTGTCTATCTGGCCAAGCTGTACCATCTCTTCAACAAGCGAATGATCCCTTGTTATCTGTGTTATATCTTCTCCTATAACATAAAGTCTGCTGTCACCTACGTTAGCAACTCTTAAAGTGCTTCCAAAAATACTGGCAACTACAAGGGTTGTTCCCATTCCTTCATACTCTTCTGACTCTCCTGCTTTCTTTAAAAGCAGCGTATTAACAAGCTTAATATTATCATCAACCGCATCAAGCGGATCCATACCTGCTGATTGCTTTAATAACTCAATAAGTGTATCTACTGTATATTTTGATGCCATATCGCCAGCCTTGTGACCACCCATGCCATCAGCAACAACAAAAATGTTTGGCAGGCACCCTATATTATCAAGCTTTGTATAGACATAATCCTGATTGACGGCTCTTTCAATTCCAACATCCGTCTTTGCAAATGCGTTCATCTCTCTCTCCATTCTCTTTTCAATAAGTATATGCCTATATACTTTTAACATTACAGGAAAAAATCTCCCATATAGTTCAGCAGCCTTTTATACCCAATCTGTAAATCACGACCCCGAACAGTAGCATTTTATCATAAACATCCAAAAAAAGCGATATATTTCAACCGCTTTTATAATTATTTAAAATATGTCTATAACATTCCTTCTATATGATTCTGTCTTAGCTGCCCGCAGGCGCCATCTATATCACGTCCCATTTCACGTCTTATAGTGACATTCACCCCTGCCTTTTCTAGTATTTCTTTAAAATTATGTATTGAATTCTTTTCAGACTGCTCATAATCTCTTTCCTTAATAGGATTAACCGGAATAAGATTAATATGACAGTTCATACCATGAACAAGCTTTATAAGCTGCCTTGCACACTCAGGCGAATCATTCACTCCTTTAACAAGGCTATACTCAAAGGATATTCTTCTTGCTGTCTGTGAAAGATAGTATCTGCATGCATCCATAATCTGTTCTATACTATATGTATAAGCTATAGGCATCATCGTTTTTCTTAGTTCGTCGTTTGGTGCATGAAGCGATATAGCCAGCGTTATCTGCAGTTTAAGTTCTGCTAACTGTTTTATCCTTGGCACTAACCCACATGTTGAAACAGTGATATTTCTCTGACTTATATTAAGTCCTTTATCACTGTTTATAAGTCCAAGGAACTTTACAACATTATCATAGTTGTCCATAGGCTCACCAGAACCCATAATAACTATATTACTTACACGTTCACCTGTAAGACTCTGTATTCTGTATATCTGATCAAGCATCTCTGATGGTTCAAGATTTCTTACACATCCATTAAGTGTTGATGCACAGAATCTGCATCCCATTTTACATCCTACCTGTGAAGATATACATACTGAATTGCCATGATGATACCTCATAAATACACTTTCTATAAGATTACCATCATATAATCTGAAAAGGTATTTCTTTGTACCATCTATTTGGGACTCCTGTACCCTTACTGGTTCAAGACATGTATACAAAGTATTTTCTTTTAGAACTTTCTTTAACTTATCTGATATATTAGTCATCTCATCATAACTACAGGCAAGTTTTTCATGCATCCATGAATATAACTGTGCCGCCCTGAACTTTTTTTCACCAATGCTGACTATATAATCTGCCAGTTCATCATAGTTAAGCGACTTTATATCAATTTTTTCCATATATACCTCATTTCTGTGTGCATTACCTGTTTTTTATGAGCCTTGCAACAAAAAAGCCATCATTATCCTTATCAGGTGATGGCAGCATCTGAACATACTCTCCATCCCTGGTAAAACCAAGGCTTGTGCATATCCAGTCTGCATTATCCTCATTTTCTGACCGGTTAATAGTACATGTACTATACACAAGTGTACCACCTGGCTTTACATACATGCTTACAACCTCTAGTATATCTCTTTGAAGCCTGATTATATCAGATATTTTTTCAGGACTTATATTATATCTTATATCAGGCTTACGTCCCATGATTCCAAGTCCTGAACAAGGAAGGTCGGCTATTACTATATCAGCTTTTCCAACAAGACTATCATCCTTATCTAATGCATTATATACCTGGACATCTATATTAGATATTCCAAGTCTTTCTATATTATCATCTATTAATGATACTTTATAATCGGATACATCCCTTGATATAACTCTTCCTGTTATGCTTTTAATGATATTTTCTTCAACACCATCATCAGGAATATCTTTTATATCCGCATATGCAGATTCCACTGCCTTCAGTGCTGCATTTACCGACTTTCCACCAGGTGCAGCACACACATCTACTATGAGGCTGTCTATTGAGGGCAAAACATACTCTCCTGCTGCCATTGAACTTATATCCTGTATCTGATACAATCCTTCATTAAAGCTTTCAAGTGCCGTCAGATGATCATATCCTGATATTTCATATGCATATGGTATGTCAGGGACAGCATTAACTGTAACTCCCTCTTTCTCTAACACATCCTTTATGTGTTTAACGCCACCCTTTAATGTATTACATCTGATATATGTCTTTTTATCTTTTTTCATACCAGCAAGAATACTCTTAACATCTTCATAAGACATGTATTCCATCCACATATTTATTATCCATTCAGGCATTGAATATTTCACCGACAGATATTTTTGTGGTTCCTGTACCATATCTGGATATACAATATTTTCTTTGTTGCGTGATATATTTCTCAGCACTCCGTTAACAAAGCCCTTAAGTCCTGTAAAGCCTCTTTTAGCTGCAAGTTTTACCGCCTCATTACAGGCTGCTGAATCAGGTATATTCTCCATGTATATAAGCTGGTATACTGCCATTCTCATAATACGCCTTATTACTGGTTTCATTTTATTAACAGGTGTTTTAGAAAACTGATTAATTATGTAGTCAAGCTCTATCCTGCATTCAATAGTACCTAATGCAAGTCTGTTTATAAATGCTCTTTGTGCTCTGTCCAGATACTGATACTTTGAGAGAGCATTATTAATAGTTATGTGGGAAAATTCTCCTTCTTTCTCTATCTCCGTAAGTATATCAAGCACTACTGCCCTTAAGTTAACTTCCATATAAAATATGCCCTTTCATAGTAGTATTAAACATCCTATACTAATCTGCACCAAAAACCGTTCCTGCTTCAACCCTGCAGCCAAGTAAAAATGCATCTGTTTTCATCCTTTTCTTGCCTTCAAGCTGTACTTCATTGAGACTTAAATAATCAACTCCGCATTTAACTATAAGTCTTTTTTTATCTACATAGCATACAGTTGCAGGTGCGATGTTGGCATCACATTGTATTTTCTGCTCTATATCATTAAACTTAGATGAATCAGCTATATCTGATATGTTATGTATAACATCTGCATCCCATATTTTTAACATTTTACCATTGTAATGTGTATACGCACTTGGCCATGGATTAAGTCCTCTTATAAGACATTCTATATCATGTGCTGGCTTACTAAAATCAAGCTCACCCATAGACTTCTTCAACATCGTTACATATGAACTTTTTGAATCATCCTGTTTTACTGGCGTTATTGTCCCCTCTTCAAGTCCTTTCAATGTTTCTATAAGCAGCTCTGCACCAACTATGCTTAATCTGTCAAAAAGGCTTCCACCTGTTTCTTTCTTATCAAGCTTCACTTTTTTAACAAGGAGAATATCTCCTGTATCAAGTCCTTCATCCATCTTCATAGTCGTGACACCTGAATATTCACATCCATCTATAACTGCCCACTGTATAGGAGATGCACCTCTATATTCTGGAAGTAATGATGCATGTACATTTACACATCCAAAGCGTGGCATATCTATTATACTTTTTGGAAGCAGCTGTCCAAAAGCAACAACTACAAATATATCTGCATTATATGTTCTTAGCTTTTCTATAAACTCTTCATTTCTTGCTTTTTCTGGCTGCAGCACTTCTATCCCAAGCTTTACAGCCTCCTGCTTAACAGGTGAAAACACAAGCTCTTTGCTTCTTCCCTTTGGTTTGTCTGGCTGTGTTACTACTGCTGCCACCTCATGTCCTGCTTCTACAAGTGCTTTAAGTGTGCCGACCGCAAAGTCAGGCGTCCCCATAAATATAACCTTCACTATTCTTCATCCTCCATTTCAGTATCAAGCAGCTTTCCCTCAACCTTATCAACATACATTATTCCATCAAGATGATCTATCTCATGGAGCAGACATCTTGCAAGAAGTTCTTCACCTTCAACAATAATCTCCTCCATATCTTCATTAAGTGCCTTTACCTTAGCATATGATGGTCTTGTAACTATACCTGATTTACCTGGAACACTAAGACAGCCTTCCTGTCCTGTCTGTGAACCGCTTGTTTCAAGCACTACCGGGTTAATGAGTACTATTGGGTCATCGCCACAATCAATAACAACCAGTCTTTTTCTTATGCCAACCTGTGGTGCTGCAAGTCCAACACCATTCGCATCATACATTGTCTCAAACATATCATCAATAAGTTCCTGTATTCTTGGTGTCATTTCTGTTATTTCTTTTGCCTTTTTTCTTAGTATCTCATCACCAAGAGTTCTTATATTTCTTATCGCCATTATTATTCCTCCGTTTTAACATTATTTATAATCATTAATTGTTGTAAATATCTGGTACATCGTTTTCGAAACGATGTACTAGTTAACATCATACTGGATGCTTATATTTTTAAACATATCATTATCCTGTATGTATTTATCTATGCAGTCCATAAGATATGAAAGCCTGCTAAAATCAGCACTTCTTAAATATATTATTTTAGTGTATACATCACTTATTTTATATATAGGTGCATTCGATGGGCCAAGAAGCTTTATATTATCTGAAAGCCCTGCTGTCTTTTTATCAAGCAGCTGCTTTATATTTTCTGCAGCTTTCAAAAGCTTATTCTCATCTTCTGAACTGATATTTATTTTAATCATGTTACTTACAGGTGGATATGAAAGCATTTTTCTATATGCTATTTCTTTATCATAGAAGCCTGTGTAATCCTGGCTGGCTGCACATATTATACCATAATTATCTGGTGAATACGTCTGTATAACCACTTCGCCCCTTCTTACACCTCTTCCAGCCCTGCCGGCTGCCTGGGTTACAAGCTGGAATGTTCTTTCAACTGCCCTGTAATCGCCTGAATAAAGTGACATATCTGCTGCAACTATACCAACAAGTGTAACCTTTGGAAAATCATGTCCCTTGACTATCATCTGCGTTCCTACAAGAACATCTGCCTGCTGTGTTGCAAATGCATTCAATATATGTTCATGTCCATCTTTTCCTTTGGTCGTATCCAAATCCATACGCAGTACTGTTGCATCCGGAAACATCTTATGTACTGCATCTTCAACAGCCTCTGTTCCTGCCTTAAAGCCTGATATATATCTTGAACCACATTCCGGACATATCTTAACCTGCGGTGTTTCATAGCCACAGTAATGACATACAAGCCTTCCGTTACGATGTGCAGTCATGGAAACATCACAATGTGGACACTTACAGACATATCCACAGGCTCTGCATGATACGAATCCAGCTGTTCCACGTTTATTAAGGAACAACATTATCTGTTCTTTCTTATCGAGCCGGTCACGTATAAGCTCCTGAAGCTTTAGAGAAAATATAGTTCTGTTACCAGACTTCAGTTCTTTTCTCATATCCGATATATATACCTGCGGCAATTCACTTTTTCCTGCCCTGTTTTTTAATGTAAGCAGCTTAAACTCACCGTTTTTAGCCCTGTAAAAGCTATCTATAGATGGAGTCGCTGAACCAAGTATAACCGATGCATTATGTTCCTTTGCTATATGTATGGCAGTTTCAACCGCATGATATCTTGGAAGCTGTTCAGATCTGTAAGCGCCTTCATGTTCCTCATCTATAACAATAAGGCCAAGATTAGGAAACTGTGTAAAAAGTGCTGATCTTGGTCCTATCATTATACTTACCTCACCTTTTAGTGCACGTAAAAACTGATCATATCTTTCACCCTTAGACATACGTGAATTAATAATAGAAACCTTGTCTCCAAATCTGTGATAGAATCTTTGTACAGTCTGAAAAGTAAGTGCAATCTCGGGTATAAGCATAATAACCTGTCTTCCGCTGGCTATAACATGCTCTATAACATCCATGTATACCTCAGTCTTACCACTTCCAGTCACACCATGTATAAGATAAGTTTTATAAATCCTGTTATTATAATCAGCTATGATACTTTGTACCGCTGCTCTTTGTTCCTCGTTAGGCACTACATCCTTGCCAAACACTTTTTTATCAGAAACAGGATTTCGATAATATTCCTCTGTTTTAACGATGATAACCTTATCCTCTTCCATAGCTTTTACCGTGGATGAAGATATATTAAGCTTACTTCTTACTATCTCACTATCTATAACAGGCTCTTCTATAAGCGCTTCTAAAAGCCTGTGCTTAGCCTTTGCCTTTTTTTTATATATCAAAAGAAGCTCTCTTGCCTTATCTTCATCTATATTAAGACACACTGCCCTCTTAACCTTCTGATTTATCTTATCTTTAACAGGAATAACTGTCTTTAATGCCTGGTTCATGGTACAACCATAATGAGTCTTTAACCAGAAAGCCAGCTTGATCATATCTGTTGCTGCATTGACACGTTTGTCAGCTATACCTTCTATGAATTTAATCCTGTTAACATCATAAGAAGGCTCCTGTGTCATTGAAATAACATAACCTGTCAGTTGCCTGTTTCCTTTGCCAAAAGGAACTCTTACCACACTGCCTATCTCTAATATGCCTTCTAGTTCAGGGGGTATTGCATACTGAAATGTTTTATCAAGCTGTTCATGTGATATATCAATTATAATATCAGCGTACATTTTTCTCCTTTAATTCATCAAGTACTTCAGCTATAAGCACTCTCTCATCCATTGGATACTTAACACCTTTTATTTCCTGATAATCTTCATGTCCCTTACCTGCAAGTACTATAATATCTCCTGGTTCTCCATGCTCAATAACATATTTTATAGCTTCTTTTCTATCTACTATATCAATATGTTTACCATCAGTTTTACTTATACCTGTCTTGATATCCTCCATAATAGCTTCTGGCTCCTCAAATCTTGGATTATCTGACGTTATTACAGTAAGATCTGCATATTTTCCTGATACTTCACCCATCTCAAACCTTCTCTCCCTTGAACGGTTTCCACCGCATCCAAAAAGACAGATAAGTCTGTGTGGATTGTATTCTTTTAATGTTTTAAGAATACTTTCAAGTGACATGGCGTTGTGTGCATAATCTATCATAAGTGTGAATTTATCAGAAACTTTTACAAGTTCTATTCTTCCCTTTACCTTTACATCCTTTAACACATTTTCAACTATATCCTTATCCACGTTAAAATGCCTTGTAACTGCTATTGCACATAACGAATTATATACTGAAAACATTCCAGGAAGTGATAATGCAACGTCCATATTGATAAGTCCCTGACACTTATATGTAAGGCCAATCTTTCCCGGTTCATGAAGCAGCTTAACATCCACAGCCCTTATGTCTGCTGCCTCTGACACTCCATAGCTTTCTGTCATACATATAGAATTCTTTAATATATCTTTCGTATGCTTATCATCAGCATTCACTATTCCTGTCCTGCATTGCTTAAAAAGTTTAGCCTTACATTCAAGATATTCTTCAAACGAAGCATGCTCATCAGGTCCTATATGGTCTGGTTCAAGATTAGTAAACACACCTATATCAAACATAATACCAGCTGTTCTATCAAGCTTAAGTCCCTGTGAAGAGACCTCCATAACCACAGCCTTGCAGCCTGCATCAACCATCTTACGGAATGTTTCATGGATCTGTAGAGACTCTGGCGTTGTATTACATGAAGGAATCGTTTCATCACCTATCACAGTTTCTATAGTTCCTATAAGACCTGTTTTTATTCCACATGCACATAAAACATTCTTGATCATATAAGTTGTAGTTGTCTTACCCTTCGTTCCAGTAATACCTATAGTGAACAGCTTCTTGTCAGGATTACCATAAAATGCAGCTGACATAAGTGCAAGTGCAAGTCTTGTGTTATCACATTCTATTAACGTAACATCACCAGATGGAACCTCATAATCAGAGCCCTTCTGTACAACTATGACAGCTGCCTTATCCTTAATCTGCCCTATATACTTATGTCCGTCACTCACTGCTCCTACAATACATACAAATATTCCACCATCTGTTACTTTTCTTGAATCTGATGCAATACCGGTAACATCTGTATCAACACTGCCCTTTAATAATGTATATTCAAACTTTTCTATTTCATTATCCGCACATATGTCCAATATATTCTTAAGCTGCATAATTAGTCCTCCCGATAAACATTCAACATCATATCTGCCAATTAGAATAATCCTGTTATTCTTTCTTCTTTTTCATCATAGTCTATACCTTCCGCTGCTGGTACCTTAGGTAAACCTGGCATAGTAAGCACCTTTCCTGTAAGCGCAACCACAAAGCCTGCACCTGCATCAACATATACCTCTCTTATATTGATAGTAAAGCCTTCTGGTCTTCCAAGCTTAGCCGCATCATCAGAAAGTGAATACTGTGTCTTAGCCATACATACTGGGAAGCTGCCAAATCCCATCTGTGTAATATGATCAAGCTCTTTTTTAGCCTTGGCATCATATGTTACACCATCAGCACCATATATTTCTTTTGCAATCTTTAATATTTTATCTTCAAGTGGAAGTTCATCCTCATATAATGGTTTAAAATCACTCTTCTTGTTTTCTAAAGTCTTAAGCACCTTATCAGCAAGCTCCTGTCCGCCTTCTCCGCCTTTAGCCCATACATTTGAGAGCGCGAACTCACATCCTAAATCTTCACAGTGTTTTTTAATGAATTCATATTCTTCCTGTGTATCTGTAATAAATGAATTCAATGTTACAATAACAGGTACTCCATACTTATGCACATTCTCGATATGCTTATCAAGGTTAACTATACCCTTCTTTAAGGCTTCCATATTTTCTTTTCCAAGTTCAGCCTTAGGAACACCACCATTGTATTTTAATGCCTTAACTGTTGCTACAATAACTGTTGCCGCTGGTTTAAGTCCTGCTTTTCTACACTTTATATCAAAGAACTTCTCAGCTCCAAGATCAGCTCCGAAACCAGCCTCTGTAACTGCTACATCTGCAAGCTTCATAGCAAGCTTAGTTGCTCTTACTGAGTTACAGCCATGGGCTATGTTAGCAAATGGTCCTCCATGTACAAGCACTGGTGTACCTTCAAGTGTCTGTATCATATTAGGCTTTATAGCATCCTTTAAAAGGGCTGCCATAGCTCCTGTTGCTTTAAGATCAGATGCTGTTACTGGTTCTCCTGCATAATTATATGCAACTATTATCTTTGAAAGTCTTTCTTTTAAATCCTTCATGTCTTCTGCAAGACATAATATAGCCATGATTTCTGATGCAACTGTTATAATAAAATGATCTTCTCTTACAACACCATTTGGCTTATCGCCAAGTCCTATAACGATATTTCTTAACGTTCTGTCATTCATATCCATACATCTTTTCCAGACAATACGCTTAGTATCTATGCCAAGTGCATTACCCTGATGGATATGATTATCTAACATGGCTGCTAAAAGATTATTAGCTGATGTTATGGCATGGAAATCACCCGTAAAATGCAGATTAAGATCCTCCATTGGAACAGCCTGTGCATATCCGCCTCCTGCTGCTCCACCCTTTATGCCAAAACATGGTCCAAGTGATGGTTCTCTTAATGCAGCTATTGCATTAACTCCTCTCTGACATAAGGCTTCTGTAAGTCCAAGACTTATAGTAGTCTTTCCTTCACCTGCTGGAGTTGGATTGATAGCTGTTATAAGAACAAGCTTTCCATCTTCTTTGTTTTCAACCCTGTGTATAAGTTCATCAGATAACTTGGCCTTATATTTACCATACATTTCAAGTTCATCCTCTGTAACTCCTACCTTAGCCGCTACATCCTTAATATTTAATAATTTTGCTTCCTGTGCGATTTCGATATCACTCTTTACTGCCATGTCTTTATCCTTTCCGTGTCATATGTGACACCCACAAAGTATATGTTTTCTTTTTAGTTTATTTCTTTTGTGCTTATTATAGCATGTATTACTCTTTATTTACCCTGCACTCATGAACCTGCACTATTTATATAGGCCTCAAACTCTTCCTTATCCATAAGAACTTTTCTTGGCTTTGTTCCTATCTCAGGTCCTACTACACCTGCATCTGAAAGCTGATCCATGATTCTTCCTGCCCTGTTAAAGCCTATCTTAAACTGTCTTTGCAGCATACCTATAGAGCCTCTTTCTCTTTCTATAACAAACCTTCCTGCATCCTCAAACAGGGTATCTTTGTCATCCTGCCTGTCAACAGCAGCACTATCTGATGTCTTTTGTGCAACAGTTTCTGCTATGCTCTCATCATATTGTGCTTCCTCTGTCATATTTTCCTTAAGAAAATCAACAACTCTTGATACTTCTTCATCCGATACAAAGGCTCCCTGCACTCTTATAGGCTTAGGAATGTTAGATGGGAAGTACAGCATATCTCCTTTACCAAGAAGTTTTTCAGCTCCATTCATATCCAGAATAGTTCTGGAATCAACACCTGATGATACTGAAAATGCGATCCTTGATGGAACATTAGCCTTGATAAGTCCCGTAATTACGTTAACGGATGGCCTCTGCGTTGCAATAACCATATGTATGCCCGCTGCCCTTGCAAGCTGTGCAAGCCTGCATATAGCATCTTCCACTTCTCCTGGTGCAACCATCATAAGATCCGCAAGTTCATCAACAATTATAACTATCTGAGGTAGTTTTTCAACAGGGGCCTCTCCTTCCTTAACATCCATCTTTCCGACTGCATCATTATATCCTTTAAGATTACGTACTCCCATATCAGCAAAAAGCTTATATCGTTTCGTCATCTCGTTGACTGCCCAGTTAAGTGCGCCTGCTGCCTTCTTAGGATCTGTGACAACAGGGAGAAGAAGATGTGGTATTCCGTTATATGTACTAAGCTCAACTACCTTAGGATCCACCATGATCATTTTAACTTCATCTGGTCTTGCTTTATATAAAATACTCATGATGATTGTATTTATACATACTGATTTACCTGAACCTGTTGCTCCTGCAATAAGAAGATGAGGCATTTTAGCTATATCTGCTACTATCGTCTTGCCAGCTATATCCTTTCCAGCTGCAAATGCAATCTTAGATTGGTTATTCTTAAATGCTTCATTTTCAATAAGTTCTCTTAAATACACACTGCCGGCTTCCTTGTTAGGAACCTCAATACCAATAGCCGACTTACCTGGAATAGGAGCTTCTATTCTTATGTCCGCAGCTGCCAGACTTAGTTTAATATCATCTGCAAGCGAAACTATCTTACTCACCTTAACACCAAGCTCTGGTTTTAATTCATATCTTGTAACCGCAGGTCCACAGCTTATATCTGTTATATCTACCTTAACACCGAAATTCTGGAGTGTCTGCTTAAGCGTGATTGCTGTATTTCTGTTTTCGCGTTCAAGATTAGCAGATGATGACTTTGTGTTTCTGTTAAGCAGACTCACAGGTGGAAACTTATATTCCCTGACATGCCTTGCAGCTTCTGGCATAATATTGCTGGCAGTTTTTTGTGAAACAGCCTGCTTATTATGTTGTGTGCTTACTGTACTGCTTACTTCCTCATTATCATACGATGTTATATTCTCATCATGATTTATATCATCTGCTGTATCGCATATCTCCTCGGTATCATATACATCTGCATCATTATATGCATTTTTTTCATTATATATATTTCCTTCATCCGCTGTGTCATATATATCAGCATTGTATTCCTCCGATACCTCGGGATCATATTCTGTCAGTTCCTTCTCTTTTTCATCCGGATATTCTGTATCATGTTCTTCGTAATCGTCTTCTCTTGTACTTATTGTTTCATCATATGACATACCATAATCCAAAGCTGTATTATCGTTATCCTGCCTGTCACTATGCACTTCCCATATATCAGATATATCAGAAGTTCTGTTTATGTTGTTATGCTTTTCTGGTATGATCAGTGGATCATATATATCATCCATATACACATCATCATCATTGGCTACAGGCTGTATTTCATGTATATCTATATCCTGATTAGCTGTCTCTGGCTGTATATCCTGTATTGTAAGATCTTTAGTCACTCCTCTTACAACATTATTCATACGCGCATTAGCCATAGCCTCTTCTTTAGCTTTTTTAGCTGCTATAATCTGCTCTTTTTTTTCTAATCTTCTTATTCTTGCCTGATGCTTTTCATTCTCTCTCATAGCACGATATTCTTCATCACTCATACCGCTGTCTTTCCTGCTCATTGAAGAATGTTCCATATATGCAGAATAATCTTCTCTTGCTTCTTTTACAAGCCTGTGTCCACCATTCCTTAGTCCACCTATAAATGATTTTTCTGTTATCAATATAACACATATTATTGCAAGAATAATCAAAATCACCATAGTTCCTGCCATACCAAGCGGACTTAGTATCTTACATAAAATTCCTCCAAACAGACCACCGCCTGTTTTATGCTCTGAACAATATGTAAAATATGAACCAACGGAATCCCTGATATCTGGTTTGTTAGTCATTCTCTGCCATATTGCTGCTGTTATCACGGATAAGACATAAACTGCTGCAGCTTTAATACGCATGACACCTATTATGTCCTTGTTAGCAAGCATAAACAATATACTTCCTGCTACTATAAATGGAATTATATACGCAGCTATACCAAACAGCCCGAACATAAACCACTTAATTGACTGTCCTACCATACCAGCCATATTAAAATTACTTAATAATAAAATTATTGTACATGCAAATGCTAATAATAAGATTATCTCATCTCTTAATGCATTATTCTGTGGTTGTGGCTGCTGTGATGCAGTACCTGTGCCCTTCTTTGTGGAACTCTTTTTTGACGGAGTTCTGCTGGCGTTTGATGTTCTTGCTCCAGTTGTTTTAGAAGTTTTACTCTTTGATGTTCTATTATTGCCTTGACTTCTGCTCTTCTTAGTGTTTGAAGCCATAATTTTCCAAATCCTCCATCATAATCTTATACACATCTCTAATCTAATGTGTTTTAATCTATAACTTATTTAGTATAACATTTCCATTATTTTAACGCAAGAAAGATGCCACATATACTAACGTATCCATACATCATGGATCATTGGTATGTGACATCTTTCTGTTCATAATTTCATGTATTGCTTAAGAATCACTGCTTAGTCTTAGTCTTCATCATCACTGGCAGCCTCAGCAAAACCCTGACGCTTTCTTGCCATGTCATCACTTTCAAGATATTCATCATATGTTGTGATCTTATCAATAAGCTGTCCCGATGGAACTATCTCCATAATACGATTAGCTGTTGTCTGTATAAACTGATGGTCATGAGATGTGAAAAGTGCAACACCAGGGAACTTAATAAGTCCGTTGTTAAGTGCTGTAATTGATTCCATATCAAGATGATTAGTAGGATCATCAAATATAAGTACATTAGAACCCATAATCATCATCTTTGATATAAGACATCTTACCTTTTCTCCACCTGAAAGTACCTTAACTTTCTTAACACCATCATCACCAGCAAAAAGCATACGTCCAAGGAAACCTCTTACATATGTTGGATCTGGATCTGGTGAATACTGTGTAAGCCATTCAACTATAGTATCTTCTCTGTTAAACTCTGCTGCGCTGTCCTTAGGGAAATATGCCTGTGAAGTTGTAACACCCCACTTATAAGATCCTTCATCAGGCTCCATATTACCAGTAATAATGTTGAACAATGTTGTTGTTGCAAGCTCATTAGAACCAACAAATGCAATCTTATCTTCCCTGTTTACTATAAATGATATATTATCAAGAACCTTAACTCCATCTATCGTCTTAGATATACCTTCTACTGTAAGTACTTCATTACCAATCTCTCTTGATGGTCTGAAATCTATATATGGATACTTTCTACTTGATGGTCTTATCTCATCAAGTTCAATCTTCTCTAATGCTCTCTTACGCGATGTAGCCTGCTTAGACTTAGATGCATTAGCAGAGAATCTCTGGATAAAGTCCTGAAGTTCCTTAATCTTTTCTTCCTTTTTCTTGTTAGCTTCCTTCATCTGCTTAATGATGAGCTGGCTTGATTCATACCAGAAATCATAGTTACCTGCATAAAGCTGAATCTTGGCATAATCAATATCTGCTATCTGTGTACATACTTTGTTAAGGAAATATCTGTCATGTGATACAACTATAACAGTATTCTCAAAGTTAATAAGGAACTCCTCAAGCCATGCTATAGCATCAAGATCAAGGTGGTTAGTAGGCTCATCAAGTAAAAGAATATCTGGATTACCAAAAAGTGCCTTAGCAAGAAGAACCTTAACCTTCTCACTACCATTAAGCTCTGACATATTCTTATAATGAAGATCTGTAGTAATGCCAAGTCCGTTAAGCAGCTGTGCAGCATCTGATTCTGCTTCCCATCCGTTCATATCAGCGAATTCTGCTTCAAGCTCACTTGCCTTATTACCATCCTCTTCTGTGAAATCTTCCTTGGCGTATATAGCCTCTTTTTCTTTCATTATTTCATAAAGTCTTGTATTACCCATAATAACTGTATCAAGAACTGTATAATCATCATATTTAAAGTGATCCTGTTCAAGGAAAGATAATCTCTGACCTGGTGTTATAGTTACATCTCCCTTACTTGGTTCAATCTGACCTGTAAGAATCTTTAAAAATGTTGACTTACCAGCACCATTGGCACCTATAAGTCCATAACAGTTTCCTTCTGTAAACTTAATATTTACATCTTCAAAAAGGGCCTTTTTACCTATACGAAGTGTTACGTTGTTTGCACTAATCATTAAATCATTCCTCCATTAATGGTTAACTTAACCAGTTCATTTATATTGTGGACTACCTTATTTATTCCTGGTAGTTATAATCATATCTGATTATATGGACATTAAGAGTAATTTTAACACTTATATTGTCTAAACATAATAAGCCACAATACTAAAACATAACAATTATATATGGTAAACGAATTAAAAGCAAGCACTAATAATATTATAAATATTTTACGACTCCATGCTAAAAATATCACTCGTTACACCAAGAACAATATCCATCGCATATGCATAAGTTTTTTCATCAGCTGTATTAGAAGAATTCTTTATGGCAACTGCATCTGAAAACCAGCTGCATCTTGATGGATATGCTTCATGTGGCATATTATTAACAACATATACCTTTATTAACCCCTTCTTATGAAGCTTTCTGGCAAGTTCAATATAATAAAGAGCACTTACGCTTAAAAACAGTTCATCCGATACAACCATTACTATATATCTATGCTTTATAAATAACTTCTTTGTTTCTTCAATGCTAAGATCCCATATATCATCTGTCACATTCTGTCCTTTGTAAACATTGCATACATCCATCCCCATACTATCAAGATGTTCCATAAGACTATCCACCTCAGCCCATCTCTTTTGTAAATTAAATAATAACAAAAAAACACCTCCCAATAATAAAATATAAGCCCTGCATGTCCAAGTTAGCTCCGCTCACTTGGACTGTCGGGCTTTCGCCCTATCAGACTAAATTCCAAATCAGAACTTTGTGCAAGCACAGTTCTGGTTTAGAATTTAGTCTGGCACGGCTCAATGCTTACGCACATTGTAGCACATTTTTGGGGGGATTATTGGGGGATGTTGTATGTTGTTGTTGTTTTGTTGTAATCCGTTAGATTTTTGCTGTCATGTAAATATTTTTTGATATATTTTATGTCAGTATAATAATTATGCTGTTATTGTAGTTCCAGTTTTACCTGCAAGTCCTTCCTTTGCTTTTTCAAGGTTGGCTATAACTGCTTTTCTATCAGAATCTGCTGTAACAAATCTTATAGATGCATCTACCTTAGGGAATGTTGTTTTAGCTGGGAAATGTCCAGCCTTAATGTACTGATGAAGCTCTGTTGCTGTCACTTTATCAAACTCTTTCTCATCTGCTGTCCCTTTACCTATTGTTAATCTATCATAAGCTGTAAGGAAAAGAAGTGTTTCAGCTCCTACAAGTTCAGCTAACTTAGCAGCTGTATAATCTTTTTCTATGATAGCTGACGCTCCCTTAAGATGAGAACCCTGCTGTAACACTGGAATTCCACCACCACCTGCAGCTATAACCACCTGGTCAGCATCAAGAAGTGCCTTAACTGCATCTATTTCATATATATCTATAGGCATAGGTGATGCAATGATTCTTCTGAACTTTCCTGGTTCTTCTTCTATTACGTAATTGCCTTTATCTTCCTCAGCCTCGGCCTCAGCCTTTGTCATATATCTTCCTATTATCTTAGATGGCTCAGAAAATGCTATATCAAAAGGATCAACTCTTACCTGTGTAATTATAGTAGAAACCGTCTTATATATACCTCTGTTAAGAAGTTCTTCCCTTATGGCATTCTGAAGATCATATCCTATATATCCTTCACTCATAGCTCCACATACTGACATAGGTGCAACTGTTCTGTCTTCTGGCTCAAGTCTTGCAAACTCTGTCATAGCAGTCTGAATCATGCCAATCTGTGGTCCATTACTATGTGTAATAACTACCTGATACTTTGCCTCTACAAGATCAGCAACAGCTTTTGCTGCTTTTTTTACATTAGTCTGCTGTTCTGGAAATGTAACTCCAAATGAATTTCTTCCCAAAGCAACTACTATTCTTTTCTTTTCCATATCACAAACCTCTCAATTCTTCACGATATTCACATAAAACCTTCAAAAACGAATTAAGTGTTAATACATTATATATTATTTTGTGTTAAAAAGCAAACAATTAGTTGTATTCACGGATATTCCTGGATACTCGAATACTCTAAAAAACAAACAATCAGAACTTTTAAGTCTATACAGAATAAAATAACTATATAAGGACTTTCTAATTTTATAAAAAGGATAAATATTTATGAATAAAAAAAATATTGGTGTTGCCGTACTTGATACTGGCATTTACAGACATATAGATTTTGACAACAGGATAATAGCTTTTAAAGATTTTATAAACAATAAGAACATTCCCTATGATGATAGTGGTCACGGAACACATGTTTCCGGCATAATCGCAGGAAGTGGAAAAGCAAGCAATGGGCGTTTCAAGGGAATAGCACCTATGAGCCAGATTATATCAGTTAAGGTTCTTGACTCATATGGCAATGGCAAAATAGGCAGTGTCATAGATGGCGCTAACTGGATAATCAACAATAAAGACATTTACAATATAAAGGTTGCAAATATATCCTTTGGAACAACTCCAAACAGCAATGTAGATATTGAAAATACAATCCGACTTATAAAACACATAGAAAATATGTGGCATAACGGCATAGTTGTTGTTGCAGCCGCCGGTAATAATGGTCCATGTGCCAAAAGTATTACAGCTCCTGGTACAAGTCATATTATAATAACAGTTGGATCTATGGATGATAAAACATTTCATTCAGGGCGTGGACCTACCACTGACGGTTTTCCAAAACCAGAACTTGTTGTCGCTGGTTCTAACATCACAGCATGCAGTAACCGAAAAAATGGATATTCCACAAAAAGTGGAACATCCATGTCAGCACCTATAGTCAGCGGAGCTATTGCACGTCTTCTCACCAGTCATGACATGACACCTGAAGAAGTCCGCTGCCGTCTTAAAAAATGTTGTAACAAAGTTAACCTCCCACACAACCAGCAGGGCTGGGGCCACCTTGATATCATAAAATTCATTACTATGAAAACATAGCTTATTTAATAAAAGGATAAATATTTATAAATCCTACATTCTGCTGTTCTGCCAATTCTCTTGAATATTGAAGCACATCAAGCATAATATACTGTATAGCTATCATAGCCAATGCAATCAGTATAAGAATCACTAAAGGAATCCACTTATGCTTTTTTAAACGATCCATAAGTTTACCGTTGCCTTTGCCACCTCTGCTATTATTTTTATTATTCTTAAAATAACTGCTGTCTACCATATTATCTCCATTTCATTATTCATATTTGTTTCTTTAACATCAAATATAAATTTTTCTTTACTTTATAATCATATCATTTTAAAAAAGCATTGGCAATTATATATATGTTGTTTATTAATATTCTGCTATTAATTTCATATAAATACACAAAAAAGCTTCTGCATTTTATTGAATGTAAAAGCTTTTTAAAATATCATAATAATCCTGAACTATCTGATATCCATCTTCATTAAACTTATCTTATAGACCTTTTTGACCGTCTTTACTTCACGCAGTATATGATTTCTGCGCTTTTTACTAAAGAGCAAACGCACAATCCGGTAAAACCAATATGCCGGTATCAGAAACTTGTGCTTTACCAATAACGGATAATTCTCATACAGCTCCATTCCCGGAAATATAATATATCTGCTACATCAATCACCATAAGCTTATGGTCTGCCTTGATTTCTAGTGTTTTCTTAAACTGCATGATAACTGTTACTCCTTGTTTTTTACTGATTTGCTAATATTTTACTGTATTTTGTGGGTTATGGCAACGGTGAGTTTAAAACGCACAACATTATAACAATTCAACTGCTGAATCATCAACACCACTATCTTTTAGCAATATTTAAGTTATCAAATAAAAGCTGCCAAAATAAAAAGACAGCTTCTACATCTTATTACAGACATAAAAGCTATCTTTCTGAAATTATTATTATTCTCTTTTATACTGTAAGAGTTTTTTCTAATAGTGCTTTAGCATTCTCATACTGCTGTTCTGTGATATTCAACATATCACAAGCTTCTTCTACAGTACCTATCTTTTTTGCTAATGTTTCAATATTATTCACAAGCATCTCTGCTGCTCTCTCTTCTGCATATTCCTTTGCATATTCCTTAGCATAATCTTTAATTATGTCACACATAGAATCAACTCCCTTCCCATCATTCTTAA
>ERZ791611.828-NODE-828-length-25480-cov-77.981200_pt1 | contig 25480 bp, 20 predicted proteins | sample MGYA00510275_ERZ791611 | MGnify/ENA primary metagenome ERZ791611 (study PRJEB30046, sample SAMN00791912) | human gut metagenome | study: EMG produced TPA metagenomics assembly of the A metagenome-wide association study of gut microbiota in type 2...
AAAAACTGTTTGTGACTGTCAATGGGAAGATTCTGCCATGTGAACGTATTAAACAGGAGTATGCATTGGGACATGTGGATGAGAAAGGGGTTTCTATAGATATTGATAATATTGTCGATATGTACAATCATTTTTACAGCAAATATATACCGCAATGTTCAAAATGTTATCATAATAATACGTGCAAGCATTGTATGTTCCAAAATGTAGATTTGCAGAAAAAGGCGAAGTGTCCAACTTTCATGAATAGGGACGGTTTTGGGCAGTATGAGTCCGATCAACTCCGATATTTATCTAAACATCCTTCTTTGTATAAGAAAATCATGACGGAAGTAATTATCCACTAACAGGAAGTAATATATGGAATCGGAATATTGGTTTGTATTAAAACAGTCGGTTTTTGTTTGGGAAAAGGGGAGTGATTGTTATTTTTATGACTCCGCTTCTTTCATCGGGCAACGTTTTGTGTTGGAAGATTCAGAAACAATACGTTTTGTCAAAGCGATAGCGGATATAGATAATTTGTATTCATTGTTGCTTAAACAGGAAGAATTGAAAACAACAGGAATACAATATATTGTAGAAAAATTGGTTGATTTAGGTTTGGCTGAATTGATAAATAAACGGAAGATAAGTGAAAAGCCAATTCAACTGCCTCCGATCTTGAATTTGCAATCGGATGTGCATCGGTTGATTGACGGAACTCAAACGGATATGGCAGTCGGAGAAAATGTTTTAAAGAATTTGCTGGTTTTGAATATAAAATTGGATTCTAATGCGACTCCTTTGTTTATAAAAATGCGACTCCTTTGTTTATAAATAAGTTGGTTCGTATGTTAGATTGCTTGTCGCATGCATCTCTTTTGGAGCTGGCTGTTCATGGGTATTCTTTATCGTTGTCTATTCCGGATACTTTTTGGAAACAATTAGAAATATTGCCATGTTTGAAGCGTTTTGTGTTGAGTTTGGATGAGGGCAGTTGCTATTTGGTAGAGCAATTGAAAGAACGTTTTTCTTCCCGTATCATTTTTGATTTTGATGTTACTCCTGCTCCTGATAGTCAAGCGATAGTGGAGAAATTGGATAAAATGGAAGTTGATTTGAACTATAATTTCCGGATTTTTTCAGAAGAAGATTTTTCGTGGACATCGAAATTGATAGATGTTTATCAAATAAAAAAATATCAAATTATTCCTCGGAATAATGGCCGAAACCTTGATTTTTTCAAGTCTTGTATATATGTGGATGAGCAGGATATTTTGGACTCTCGGCAGACTAAACAAAACATTTTTGCTCATCAAGCTCTTAACACAAATGATTTTGGAAAGTTGACTATCACAACGGATGGAAAAGTGTATGCTAATCTTCATCACCGGACGATAGGGAGTATCGATGAGGATCTCAGAATGTTGGTTTATAAAGAAATGAGCAAAGGCTCGTCTTGGTTGCGAGTGAGAGATATGTCTCCCTGTTCAAAGTGTATCTATCAATGGCTTTGTCCTTCACCGTCAGATTATGAACTTGAAATAGGAAAACCAAACTTATGTCATGTTGTAGGAAATGAATGAACAGGAACACTTTATCGCTTATATAAAAGACCGTTTGGAACTGCATGAATGCAGTAAGATTTCAGTTTTGAATGAGTATTCATCCAATTTGTTATTGGTTGTAGAGGATGAAGGTGAAAGGTATATAGTAAAAAAGTATAATTCGAAGCAATGTTTTGAGTTAGAAGTGTTTGTATTACAGAACGTATCAGATTTAAAAGTACCGCAAATCATATACTATGAAAGACAAAATGATTTTGGTTGGAATTGGATTGTTTATAGTTATATAGAAGGTGATTCATTATATTCTAAGAAAAGTCAATTGGATATAAATTCTTTATTGAATATTTTTTATCAAGCCGGCTCGTTTTTAAAATTATACCATCAAAATCTGATAGCGAATGGAGTATCTTTGCATGAAGAGTGCCGGTTGAATTTGATATGCGGTATAGAGAAAAACTATTTTTTAGCGACAAGAAAGAGAACATGGAATGATTTAAAATGGACAATCTTTTTTATGAGAAATACCTATGATCTTTTGGAATACAAAGAAGATTATACATTAACAATAAAAGATTTTACAGACAAGCATATTTTGATAAAATATAGTAAAAGTAAATATTGCGTTTCCGGTGTGGTTGATTTTGAAATGGCACGTTTCTCTCATAAATATTCCGATTTTGTGTTGTTGTATGTATGTTATTTTTTGGAAAACAAAAGGTTTGAAGATGCATTTTTGGGGGATATGGATTGATTATGAAAGAAAAGGAAAGAGCTATAATTGCATTTTTTGTACTACAGTATGCCTTGGAATTATGTGGAGCGTTGGTTGCAGTTCAAAAAGATAATGAGAAATGGGGTTTGGAAATCATACATAAAGTGAGAGTTTGGCTGGATAATAAAAATAAATTTTGAAATGAACCAAGTGATTTTTATATCGGTAATTATGCCTGTATATAATGGTGAAAAATATATACGGGAAGCTATTGATAGTATATTGCAACAAACCTATCCATTCATGGAACTTATCCTTATCAATGACGCTTCAACAGATCAGACAGATACTATCATTCAATCCTATTCCGATGAGCGTATTGTTTATCTTGTTAATTCGGGCCGACAAGGCACTTATAAATGTCGTAATAGGGCGGTTCAAATGGCAAAGGGACAGTATCTTGCCATGATGGACGCTGATGACATTGCTATGCCGGAGCGTTTGGAGAAGCAGTTTCGATATCTGGAGGCTCATCCCGATGTTTGTGCGGTCGGGGCTGATCGTATATCGATTCCGATGAATTCGTATGATGCTGTTCCGCATTCGTATGAAGAGATATTATTGGCGTTGTTAAAAGACAATGCTTTTGTCCATTCATCTTTGATGGTTCGTGCTTCTGTGTTCCGGCAGTTGGGAGGTTACGAAGAGAGATACCTTTATTCTTCCGATTATGATTTGGCTTGCCGGTTGGCTTTGACCGGTAAAGTCGTGAATCTCTCGGAGGCATTGGTCTTTTATCGATGGCATTCGGAGCAGATATCTCAGCGATGCCGGAAGGAGCAGGCGGAGTATGCGGGTGAAATACGTGGCCGTTATCAAAAAGACTTTATTGACTTTTTCAGGAGAGACGGACAAAAAAGCGTTGAATGGCCGGATATTGCTTATCCGGATATGGGAGTGGTGATTGCGTATTACACCTATGGCGTTTATAGCGAGAATAGTAAGTATAGTCAAATAGCAGAGCAAAAACTGGATCGGATTGTATCTTCTTTGTCGTTGGATATGCCGATTCGGTTGAAAGATGGAATTCTGGGAATTGCTTGCGGTGTCGTTTATTTGCTCCGCAACGGTTTTATAGAAGGGGATGAGGATGAGATTTTAGCAGAAGTTGATGAATTGTTTTTCCAGAATTTGATTTGTCTGGCAGATGAAAGTGTGATCGATTGGTATGGCTGGTTTTATTATTCCCGGTTGCGTTTGTCTTATAAGACTTTGGAGGAGCGTGGGCTGCAGGGGGCTATATTTCAACAAAATTTTATTTATTTGTTGGATTGCTTGGTTAGGAGTATGCGGAAAGGAACTTGTCTGGACGAAAGAATGCGGTCGGAGGTCGAATGGTTTCATGCGCATAAGATTTGTCCGGTAACAACAGAAAAAATCTTGGCTTTTCGGAAATCTGAAGACCAGAGTGATCCGGCTGTTCCGATAGCGTCTGCTTCTGTTTCGTTTTTGATTCCGCTTCGTGTGGATTCGGAAGAGCGTGTCCGTAATTTGGATCTGTTGTTGGCTGAATTGACCCAAATCGAAAATGCTACTATCTGGATATTGGAAGCGGATCGGACTTCAAGTTACAAGCTAAAAGTTCCGGCTTCGAACATCCATTATACTTTTGTAGAAGATCGGGATCCTGTTTTTCACCGGACGAAATATCTGAATCGGTTGTTGCGGGAAGCAGATTCAGATATTGTGGGTATTTGGGATACGGATGTGGTGATTCGAAAAACGCAAATTAGTGAAGCTGTAGAGGCTGTAAAAATGGGACGTGCAGCAATGAGTTTTCCTTATGATGGACGTTTTTATATGTTATCTCCTGATATGTCGAATGTTTATTGTAGTGAAAGGTCGTTCGATGAATTGGAAAAGAATTTCGAACAGCATTATTTAGTACATGGTCCTTATTCTGTCGGTGGTGCGTTTTTAGTCAATCGAAAGTTATATTTGCAATCGGGTGGTGAAAATGAACATTTTTATGGTTGGGGACCGGAAGATGCGGAGCGGGTAAAGCGGATGGAAATATTAGGGTTGCCTGTTTATCGATCAAATGGACCGTTATTCCATCTATACCATCCTCGGGGAAAGAATTCTTGGTATCAGAATAAGGAGATAGAGAAAAGAAATCGTCTGGAGTTTTTAAAAGTATGTGGGATGACGCGAGAGGAACTGCAAGAGTATGTGCGGACATGGAAGATACAAACGGCATTCAGAAATGATGATATTTCAAATGGTTCTATGCCGGACGAGAGAAGAAAAATCTTTTTTTGTATTGACAGTCTGGGATGCGGTGGAGCGGAACGTTTGCTAATCGATATTTTAAGACGTTTGGATTATAACCGGTTTGATGTAAGTTTGCTTGTATTGAGTGATATCGGAGAATATATTGCTGATATACCTGAACAGGTGAAATGGTGTACATCTTCTTCGGTGGGACGGTTTGAAGAACTTTTAAACGACAGGTATGATGTTGAAGTCGCATTTTTGGAAGGCCTTGCCGTGAAATATATAGCAGGCAGAGACAGTGGTGCTGTCAAAATAGCATGGATTCATACAAATATGGAGCGTTTCAATTGGCCGCGTCGGTTTTATAATACTGATGAGGAGGAGTGTGGATGTTACGCAAAGATGGATAAATTGGTTTTTGTATCGAACGACAGTTTAAACGGATTTAAGACATTGTTCTCTTCTGTGGATAATGAAAAGATCGTTATTCATAATCTGATAGACACTTCGGTCATTGTTGAAAAATCTTTGAAGAAAACAATATCGAAAACAAAGTTCACGATTTGTTGTATTGGGCGTTTGTCCGAAGTAAAAGGACATGAACTATTATTAAGTGCTGTATCCCGTCTTCTTGAAGAGAAATTTGATTTTCAGGTTTGGATTTTTGGAGAAGGGGAATTACGTGAAGTGTTAGAAAAACAAATACGAAGATTGGGTATTTCGAAAAATGTGGTGTTGAACGGTTTTGTGAAAAATCCATATCCTTATTTGGCCCAGGCAGATTTATTTGTGTCCTCTTCGTTGGTAGAAGGGGCTTGTCTGGCTATATGTGAGGCATTGAGTTTAGAGATACCTGTTTTGGCAACAAGGTCGGGAGGAGCCGATGAGATGCTGAAACAGGGTGAGTATGGAATGTTAGTTCCTGTTGAGGAAAAATCTATTTATAAGGGAATAAAATCTCTGTTGGAGAACCGTGCCTTATATAAAAAATTAAGACGGAAGGCATGGCTGGGGAAAAAATGTTTTGATGCAAATCGAACAATGGGTATGATAACAACTCTTTTACAAAACGTATGATAAAATCATTCCCCCATTACCACCAACTCGAATCCGCCGACTGCGGTCCCTCGTGCCTGCGCATGATCGCGAAGTACTACGGTCGCAGCTATTCCATCCAGTACCTCCGCGAACAGGCATTCATCACGCGCGAAGGGGTGTCGATGTTAGGCATCAGCGATGCCGCCGAGCGGATCGGGTTTCGGACGATGGGAGTGAAAGTGACGTTGGAACAGCTCAGGGCAGAAGTGCCCTTGCCTTGCGTTTTGCACTGGAACCAGAACCATTTCGTCGTATTATATAAGGTAAAGAACGGAAAATATTATATCGCCGATCCGGCTACCCAAAAATTAGTCTATGAAGAATCCGAACTGGCGTGTTGCTGGTGCAGCACCGTTGTGGAAGGAAAAGATACGGGAGCAGCATTGCTCTTCGAGTCGGGACCTGACTTTTACGATCGCGAGGAGGAGGATACACGGACAGGGAAAGGCTTGTCTTTTTTCTTCCGTTATCTGACTCCTTACCGGCGTGAACTGTTCCAGTTGGTATTGGGAATGCTGACGGCCAGCATCCTGCAACTGATCCTGCCGTTCCTGACGCAGAGCATGGTGGATACGGGTATCCGGGACAGTAATTTGAGTTTTATTACCTTGATATTGATAGCGCAGTTGGTGATCTTCGTGGCTAAACTCTCTGTTGATTTTATCCGTAGCTGGATCCTGCTGCATGTCAATACCCGGATCAATATCGCGCTGATCTCCGATTTTCTTGCCAAGCTGATGCGGTTGCCCTTGCATTTCTTCGATACGAAGATGGTGGGGGACATCATGCAGCGCATCGGCGACCATAACCGTATCGAGACGTTCATGACGGGTTCGTCCATCTCGACGCTTTTTTCGTTTGTCAATTTTATCGTGTTCGGGTTTGTATTGGCTTATTATGACCTGACGATATTGGGGTTGTTCCTGGTCGGCAACGGGTTGTATGTGGCGTGGATATTGGCCTTTATGAAGTACCGGCGCGAACTGGACATCAAGCGGTTCGCGCAGGCTGCGGGCGAACAGAGCAACCTTTTCCAGTTGGTGACCGGCATGCAGGAGATCAAGCTGAACAACTGCGAGACGGAGAAACGGTGGGAATGGGAGCGCATCCAGGTGAAACTGTTCAAGATAAGCATCAAGGGCTTGGCCCTGCAACAATATCAACAGCTCGGATCGGTGTTTTTTAACCAGACCACCAATATCCTGATCTCCTTTTTGGCGGCGCGGGCCGTTGTTTCGGGTGAAATGACGTTGGGTATGATGATGTCGCTGACGTATATCGTAGGACAGTTGACGGCTCCGATCGAGCAGTTTATCGGCTTCGCGCGTTCGTTCCAGGATGCGAAGATCAGTTTGGAACGTTTGGGCGAAATACACCAGAAAGAGGATGAGGAACAGACGCTTGCCTTGAAAACGAACCGGCTCCCGGAAGAGCGGACGCTCCGGATCGAAGATGTGTGTTTCAGTTATGACGGGGCGGACCGTGACTATGTGCTGGAGCATGTCAGCCTCGCGATCCCGGAACATAAGGTGACGGCTGTGGTGGGGGCGAGCGGCAGCGGGAAGACGACGCTTGTCAAGTTGCTGCTTGGTTTCTACGAGCCGAACAAGGGGACGATCCGTGTGGGGAACGTCTTGCTGAAGGATATGAACCCGCATGTGTGGCGTGCGCATACGGGGTGTGTGATGCAGGACGGTTTCATCTTCTCTGACACGATCGCGCGTAACATAGCGGTGGGGGCTGAATCGATCGACAAGGAGCGGCTGCTGCATGCCGTTACGGTGGCGAATATCCGGGAGTTCATCGACTCGTTGCCGTTGGGCTACAACACGAAGATCGGCATGGAGGGGAACGGCGTTAGCCAGGGGCAGCGGCAGCGTATCCTGATTGCCCGTGCGGTGTACAAGGATCCGGAGTTTATCTTCTTAGACGAAGCGACGAATGCCCTGGACGCCAACAACGAGAAAGAGATCATGGAGCACTTGCACCGGTTTTACCGGGGCCGCACGGTTGTCGTGGTGGCGCACCGGTTGAGCACGGTCAGGGATGCGGACAACATCGTCGTCCTGGACAAAGGCCGCGTAGCCGAAGAGGGGACGCACGAGGAGCTGACGGCGAAACGCGGAATATATTACGAATTAGTGAAGAACCAGTTGGAGTTAGGCAATTAGATGATGATTTACCGGTAAATCATCATTTACAAATTATATATGGAAAAAGGGAAAGACATAGAATTACGCAGTGAAGCTGTGCAGGAAGTGATGGGGCATAATCTTGATATGCTATGTAACATAAGACTATATATTGCTTGTTATAAAAGAAACCATACATTTGTATTAACATTAAATAGAGTACTGAAATACTTTCGTGTGATTTATAACTGTTATAATATAAAAAATTGAATGTAATATGCAAATTCCCAAAATAATTCATCAAGTATGGGAAGGTAAGACAACCCCTTTGCCTGATTTTCTTTGTAAATTGGGTAAATCATGGAGAGATAAGAATCCGGATTGGGAATATGTATATTGGGATAAGGCACGTATGGATTCATTTGTACATGAGTATTATCCTTTTTATATGGATATTTATAATAAATTCCCATATGATGTTATGCGTTGGGATGTGATTCGGTATATGATTTTATATAAGATAGGAGGTCTGTATGTTGATTTCGATTATGAGTGTTTGGAGCCAATAGAACCTATATTGGGGGAATGGAATTGTTGTTTAGGTTTAGAACCTCAACAACATGGAGATTTATTTAATCGAAAACAAGTTTTAGGAAATGCATTAATGGCCTCTGTCGCTAAAAATTCGTTTTTTTTAAATGTTTTGGAATATATTTTTTCGCAGAAAGAAGGTGATATTTCAAATCGTTTCTTTTATGTCTTAAATACAACTGGCCCATTTATGTTAATAGATGTATATGATCTTTATTATGATAAAGAAAATATTTATTTGATACCGGAAGAGTACGTTTCTCCATTTACAAAAAACGATGTCATGTTATATATGAATGACCTCGTTGATGAAGACGTACTGGATAAAAAAATTAGATAAAGCTGTAGCTGTACATTATTTTTTTGGTACATGGTATTGACCATTTTATTAACTAAATATAATTTGAAAGATGAAGAAAATTTCTAAGATTTCTTTGAAAAAACAAGGTGCTATTTTAAGTAATGAAGAAATGGCAAAAATTTTTGGTAAAGGGACCTATCGTTGTTGTTGTGGTATGGGAAGCAATGTCCCTTGCTTTAATGTGACGGCAAGTAGTGAAAAAGAAGCTCTTTATTATTTACCTGATGTTTGTAGTTCTTATGGGGGAATGGGAGGCTGCTTCTAAAAGTAAAGGTAGTGTGTCTTTCGTACTCGTCCCTGTATCAAGCACGGGGACGAGTACGAGTTGACACACTGTTTTCATACCTAATTTTCGAAGATTCACATTATATTTAAACAATGAAATGGATTTGTATACTTATATTGTTCTTATCCCCTTTTTTCATTTGGGGACAAAAAGAAAACGTGTTGTTTGTTAGCACTCAGCGTTTGACCACCTTGAATCTTTCGAATATTGCAGATAAATCAACAGTCATATCATTGAATAAAAAAACAGGACAACATCAATCTATTTGGTTCTCTGGGCAGTATATCTATTTGGCCGGGATTACAAACAATGTCCATCAATACCATCTTTCCGGCCAATATATTCGTACATTTAAATGTGGTGGATATATATTAGGCATCACTGGAGACGAAGCCAAGCATGAGTTGTATATCCCGATATCAAAAAATGAGAAATGTGTATTGGAGTGCTATGATTATTCCGGTAAACTATTGCGTCAATACCCATTGGAACAAAATGTTTGTGCTTGTACTTTTTTTGAAAATAAAGTTTGGATGCAGCAATATTTTATGCGGGATGATACGAGCTATTACAAATTGTCAAATATCGATTGTATGAGCGGTGATATTGAAGACTTAGGTGTTTTCCATAAGGATTATTATTGGGCGGGATTTTCAATCGCTTCCACTGCTACTTTTTCTATTGTTAATGGGCGGCTATTTTTTTCCATGGGTACGGATTCTACTCTGTACCAAGTTCGGGGAAACCGTTTTGAACCTTATTTGCGTTGGTGTATAGAGCCGGGAAAGCGCTTTTTGTCGGAGCGGGGGATGTTGAATTGCCACGCTTTATTCGGACGTTATTTATTTGTAAAATACTCTCGAAACGATCTGGATGATCCAGATGGAATCTCTTGTAAAGATTATTTGTATGTTAGATCAGTCAAAGGTTCTTCGGCAGAATATAATGTACAATATTTAGGAAATGAGCTTAGCTGGACTGCAGGTGTGGTTGATGATTTGTATCATACTGGATATGTTTCGTTAAGTATGTCGAATAGGCAGGATTGTCTTTATTTCACTACGGAACAGAGGAATAATGAGTCAGGAAAAAATGAATATCGAATTTATTTGGTACGTGTTAAACGGTAAAAAATATGAAGTTAGCTTATTTATTGTATGCTTTATTGATGCTATCGGAGCTTTTCTCTTGTGTTGCAAATGAAAAAACAGAGATGCCGGTCATCCCTGTCGATCTGGAGAACTGCCGTAAGAAGGTCTCCTTGTCTGATATTACGGAAGAAGTGAAAAATATCCATTTGGAGCTGACGGAACATAGTTTGATAAGCGACTTGGTTACACGTGTGATTTATACAGATGACTATATTTTTTTGATAGATCGTAAGAACCCGACTCCCATTATGTTTGACGGCAATGGAAAATTTCTTCGTACGATAGGTTCGATGGGACAAGGACCGGGTGAATTTACCGGTCTGATAGACATTGCAGCTGATTTTCAAAATGAATATTTATATATAACAACCTTGTCTAAATTGTTACTGTATGATTTTGACGGGAATTTCATAAGGGAAAGAAAGTATGTGGAAGAGCATGTAAGATATGCGAATTTTACTAATGGCAGTTTGATATTGATAAGTGAAAGAGATGAGGATGGAGAAGACGGTCGTATCCAAAAGACGAATCTTGATTTCGTAAGTACTGATTTGGAAATAACAGATAGTTTGCATCTGAAAACGTATGTTAATCCACGTATGCTTTGGTGGCATTCCCACCAAGATTTTATTACCGAAAGTTCGGGAAATGTCTATCAATATTATTATGAATTTAATTCTGAACCATTCTTGCGAGATACGTTATATCAATTGGAGGGAAACGAACGTATCCCGAGCCTGAAAGTTGATTTTGGAACAACCGGCGTCGATGTCGAGGGAGAACGAACATTGGCGTTGTGGAATATCTATCGGAGCAATCGATATGTTTTCTCTGCCTATTGGGTAGCAGACAGGTATATGCGTTTTTGTTATGACCTAAAAGAAATGACGGGCTATAATATGGAGAAAGGATATGAAGATGATATAAACCATAGTGGTATAGTTGACATCCGCCCCTTGAACACAGATACAGAGCGTTATTATTATTTTTATACACAGGAGAGGCATTCGGAGGAAGAAAATCAGGTATTGTGCATCGGCACTTTGAAAAAATAGAAACGATATTGTGAGATATATGAAAAAGAATAATATTTTATTATTTATATTGGACTTACTTGATGTAAAGTATACTAAAATTTATGCAAGGAAATATTATGAAGAACATCCTCATAAGAATGATTTATTAGGTGTCTCTAATATGTTATACCATTACGGTATAAAATCCGAAGGGCTGAAACTGGAAATTGATAGTCAGTTGCTCACAATTCTTACTTTTTCAAGAGGAAAAACGATTATAGACTGGCATGGATGCCTTTATTATTTTCGCCTTCGTATTTTGGGGAAACATTCTGTGGATAACATTCGATATAATTTAGCTTTTCGGCAATTTTTAATATTTCTATTAGATTGTTTGATACAAATGGTTTTCCAAGGATTGGAATTGGATGATCTGATTATTTCAGAGGTTCAGCAATTTCATCAAATGAAACTCTATCCGGAAAGAACAGCCGAGATTCTGGGACTAAAAAAGAGAAACTGCGCAGATTCCTTTTCTTATCCTGTAATGCCAACAGAAAGGATAACATTTATTATACCTCTTCGTGTGGATTCTTTGGAAAGAGAACGAAATTTGGATTTGTTGTTAGAGTGCTTGTCCAAGTTTGATAATGCCGATATAAGGATTCTGGAAGGAGATAAAAAACAACTTTATCAGATGAAAAAAGAGTATCGAAATGTGGTGTATTCTTTTGTGAAGGATGATGATCCTGTTTTTTATCGGACCAGGTACTTGAATGTATTATTGCGTGAAGCAGAAAGTCCGATTGTTGGAATTTGGGATACGGATGTAATGATTCCAGACAGTCAGATAAAAAAGGCTCTTCTGGCAATCAAAGAAGGAAAAGCTGTGATGAGTTTTCCTTATGACGGACATTTTTATATGCTTTCCTCAGAAGAAAGTGAATTATTTGTTCAGGAAAAGTCTCTTGATAAGTTAATTAATCAAGTAGAGAAAGGTGAATTGTCCTGTGGTCCCGACACTGCAGTTGGTGGTGCATTTATAGTCAATAAGGAGGTCTATCTACAGGCAGGTGGTGAAAACGAGCATTTTTATGGTTGGAGTCATGAGGATTCAGAGAGGGTAAAGCGCATGCAGATTTTGGATTTACCGATATTTAGGGCTCAAGGTCCTTTGTTTCATCTCTATCATCCGAGAAAAGAAAATTCTTGGTATGGGAGTGAAGATTTGGAATTGAGAAGTCAAAAGGAGTTTTTAAGAATATGCGGTATGACGCAAGTTGAATTGTGGGATGATATACATTCGTGGTGATTAATTGTGACGTTCATTAATGATTTTTATGCGTTTGAATACTTTCTCTTTTTCTTGGCTTGTTATATGAAAGTAAAAATGTATATTTAAACAATCTAAATTAATAGAAAGGAGTATATAATGAAAACATTAGGTAAACTAAAACTCACGCAGTTGAGTAAGTCTGAAATTGGTAAGAGAGAGTTGAATAAACTTTCGGGTGGTGCACCAGGAGAATGTTGTATTTGTGCTTATGGACAAACTAATTATAATGGAAACACCGCGAGTGGTCAATATAGTGCAAGTCTAATGGGAGCATTTAATAAAGCTCGGTAAAAGTTTATTAAAATGAAAACATTGGGTAAATTAAAACTTACACAACTTAATAATTCTGAAATAGGAAAAAGAGAGTTAAATAAGTTGGCAGGGGGAACTCATGGCGACTGTTGCATATGTGCTTACGGTCAAACTAATTATAATGCCAATACGAGTGGAGGGTATTATAGTCCAAGTTTAGCTGGTTATTTTAATAGAGTACGTTAGCTTAGTGACTTGAATAGTAAATAGTATTCCTATAAGAACATTGAATACAAAGTGTGTTAAATAAATTCACTTTTTGTTTTATGTTTTTATAGGGATAACTTATTAAACAAATGTTTATGAAATATATATGTTTTTTTTTAATTATATTTTTGGCAATAAGTTGTAAGAGAAATATAGATCAGCAATCGTTTGATCAAGTTAATATTTTTGTTGAAGATAGTTTGTATAATTATACGAGGAGTTTTCTTCTAAGTGAAGTTGTAGAGAATATTAGCATAATCCCTTTAGAAACAAAGAAAGAGAGTGTATTTAATAATAGGATTTTTTCATTTTCTATAGGAGAAAAAGATTTATTTATCAATTCATATTTAAAGATATACCATTTTAGTGTTACAGATAATAAATATATTGGACAGATAGGATCATTAGGTAATGGACCTTCCGATTTTAATTATGCAGGTAGTGTAGGAATAGATGATAGAAGTAAATTGATTTATGTTTACTCTGGGGTTCAAACGAATAATGAAATGAAAACTTATACTTATGAAGGAAAATTTCTAAAGTCTATACATATGGCTCCAGCAGGTGCGCATATGGAGGGAGGATTTACAAAAGGTGAATATAGGGGAAGTTTGTTTGTGAATAATAAACATATTGTTAGACGTATGTTACCGATTATGGACGGAAGTAAGGACATATGGCAAATAGGTATATTTGATACGGCAGGTAAAAAAATCGTGACATTTGTTGATCCGGCTAATGTTAAATATAGAAATGATATAAATAGGCATCGGGCAGTGAAAAGAGGATATGAAGTAGCGGAAATGGCTACTTTTTGGGATGCTGATAGTCCGGTTTTGAACCAATATTTTGATCATGTAAATATATTATTTGATTCAAATGATACAATTTATCGATATAATAGCGATAAGAATACATTACGTCCAAGATATATTTTACATTGTGGAGACCGACCGCCTTTTGAAGAAATACGGACATTAGGAAAGAAAAAAAGTTATTTTCAGTACATTTTTGTGACAAATGTTTTAGAGACAAAAGACTTCTTGTTTTTGGTGGCGGAAAAGGATAATAATTCTTTTTTGTTACGTGTAGATATGAAAACCGGGGATATAAAATCAATTAAGAATGAAGGTAAAATAACAGAATTGTCTTCGATGAGAAGTTATGATCGTAAAGCCACTCCCCCTGGATTTACGAATGATTTATGCGGAGGAATGCCATTTTTTCCACGTTTTCAGAACGAGAAGCAATGGATTGCTATCTATACGGCAGAAGAACTTTTGGAGCAAGTGGATATTGAAAAATTGAAAAAGGAAAAGGTGTTATATCCTGAGAAGCGGGATCAATTGGTTAAAATCTTAGAGAATCTAAAGGAAGATGATAATTCGGTTATAATGGTTGCTAATCTAAAGTAGTATGAGGAAAAATGTTATATTTGAAACAGTATCGGGGAATAAATATTTATATACTGAAAGAACGCAGTATTTTATTTTGTTACATCCGTTATTAGCAGACTTTGTACAATCAGAAAATTTGCTGACATTCGGTCAAGAAGTAGAGAACGATACAAATTATTATCGTCGTAAATATCTGTTTTTGTTGGATCATGGAATATTGAATCATATTGAAACACCTTTTTTGACAAAACCGGATTCGGAAAATATAAAGATTAAATTGGCTAATCTAAGGCAATTGTTATTTGAAGTAACGGATGGTTGTAATTTGAAATGTCATTACTGTGGATATGGAGAATTATATAACAATTATGATAAAAGGACTTCTTCCAAACTTTCTTTTGAAAAGGTGAAAATGACTGTTGATTATATGGTAGAGTTATGGAAATCCCCCTATAATACCTCCTATAATAATGTCGTTGATATTTCATTTTATGGAGGAGAGCCTTTGCTTAATATGGATTTGATAAAGAAAACGATTTCTTATTTGGAGGAAAACAGGATAGAGGGTTTGGATTTTACATACAGAATGACAACCAATGCTTTCTTTTTAGATCTATATATGGATTTTTTGGTCGAAAAGGGATTTAATTTACTGATTAGTTTGGATGGTAATGAATATCATGATAGCTATAGGTTGACTAAAGGAGGAAAAAGTTCGTTTAAAAAAGTATATCGGAATGCCTCTTTGCTAAAGGAGCGGTATCCGTATTTCTTTGAGGAACATGTTGAGTTTAACGCAGTTTTACATGATCGAAATGATTATGAAGAAGTCGTGTTATTTATTAGAGAAAGATTTAATAAGACTCCTAATATATCAGAATTGAATGATAAGGGATTGCGGTCAGATAAAATAGATGAATTTGAACGAATCTATAAAGATATAAATATCGGGCAAATAGAATTTTATAAGAAAAACAAAGTGGGAGATGCAGATCTGTTTGTGAAAACCGAAAATACTGAATTACGTTCTGTTCTTCATGGACATACTGGAAATATGTATAAAACATTGAATGATTTATTGAGAAAGAAAGAAGAGATGATGAAAATACCAAGTGGTATTTGTATGGCATTCAATAAAAAATTCTTTTTAACGGTAAATGGAAAGGTATTGCCTTGTGAAAAGATAGGACAAGAGAATCCATTGGGTCATATAGACGAAAATGGAGTAAATATCGATTTTGAGGGTATCTCATCTTTTTATAATAAGATGTATGTTCCATTGTTGAAATTATGTAAACAATGTTATCATCATGATAATTGTGCACAGTGTATATTTAACATTTACGATAAAAGCAAGTCGGGGAAATTACACAGCCCGACATTTGTGAATAGAGCTACGATGAAAAATTATTTGAGCCAGAATATATCTTATATAGAAGAAAATCCAGATGTTTATGAAATGATGATTAAAAAGGATATATTGGGGTGATCTAAATCGAAAAATATCATGAAAAGTTATTGGTTATATTTGGAGTCTTATTCGTTTATATTTGAAGGAGTTCAAGGATTTGATCAGGAAGTTAATGCTTCCTGATAATGGATACTGTATACTTTTGACTGAGGAACAATTAGAGCATCCTGCAGTATTGAATTTTGTTTCGGAATTGCGTGACACTTTTTCGGGTGATTTTATAGATACATCTTTATCAAAAGGAAAACCTTTTATTTTTAAGCCGATATTGAATTTGTTGAATGATCCGGAAAAAGTAAAGGATGAAAAAGGATATACATTGAGAGAGGATGTGTTGGAGTGTGTGCATGAAGTAAATTTCTATTTTAGTTCTCCTTGTCAGCAAAAATGTGTGCATTCCAAGATTACTATAAACAATTTTTGTATTGTTCTTCTTTGTCGAAAGAATCGGTACTGTGCTTGGTAGAATATCAACAGCTATTGGATCGCTTTTCCACGATTGGATTGAAAAAAATCAATTTGTTAGGAGGAAATCTATATGATTCTGATCTTTTTCGTGGTTTCTTAAACTTGTTGGCACAATATGATTTTGAAGTAGATATCTATATTCATATAACTCATCTTAATGAGGCTATAATTCCTTTGTTATTGGAAAGAAATAATATTACATTGATTGTTCTTGCTGATGGAGAGGTAAACAATATGAAAATAGAAGAAGCAGAGGCTTTTCTTTCCCGAATTTCACATACATGGCGTTTTGTGATTTCTTCTATACCTGAGTATGTAAGCTTTGGTGATTATATTGATTCTTATGGCTTACAGGGAAGTGTGATTCCTTTTTATAATGGGAATAATCAAGAGTTCTTTATAGATAACGTTTATCTTTCTTTAGAAGATATTTTGCTTAATCCAATTGGCAAACAACAGATTTTTACTCGGCAGGTTATGAATGAAAATTTCTTTGGAAGGTTGTTTATTTCGCTCCGGACAGTACCGGTAGGCAATACCCGAAAACTGTCACCTCTTTGCAGATGGATTACCGGAGGGCACTGGCCGACACCGGGAAAGTGATGGTGCGAAAACAAGATGAATATGCCGGACAGCAGATAGAAGTTGCCGAAATCCGGATGGAATCCAGCCGGAAAGCTCGTTCGCCAGTATACTTTATCTATGGAGGAATACTGTTGTTTGTCGTGGGCCTCTTTTTGTATAAAAGGTTGCGGAGCAGAAACTTTTTTCCTAAAAGTTCTGTTTAACAAAAAAAGAATGCTAAATTTGCATCCTGATTAATTTTTAGGAATTTATAGTGAACAGATTATGATAAAGATTACATTTCCGGATAATTCCGTAAAAGAATATGCCGAAGGAACGACTGCCATGCAGATTGCGGAAAGCATCAGTTCCCGTCTGGCACAGGAAGTTCTGGCAGCGAGCGTGAATGGTGAGATTTGGGACTTGACCCGTCCGATCAACCAGGATGCCGCCATCAAACTTTTCAAGTGGGAAGACGAGGAAGGTAAGCATGCATTCTGGCACTCCAGCGCTCACCTGATGGCTGAAGCTTTGCAGGAGTTATATCCCGGCATCAAGTTTGGTATCGGACCGGCTATTGAAAACGGGTTCTACTATGATGTGGATCCGGGTGAAGCAACAATCAAAGAAGGTGATTTCCCTGCTATCGAAGCAAAAATGCTCGAACTGGTAGCGAAGAAAGAGGAAATCAAACGTCAGGACATTTCGAAGGCAGATGCCCTGAAAATGTTCGGTGACAGAGGCGAAGAATATAAAACAGAACTTATCAGCGAATTGGAAGACGGTAAGATCACAACCTATACGCAGGGGGCGTTTACCGACCTGTGCCGTGGTCCGCACTTGCCGAACACTTCTTATCTGAAGGCTGTTAAAATAATGAGTGTTGCCGGTGCTTACTGGCGTGGTGACGAAAAGCGTAAACAGTTGGTTCGTCTGTATGGTATCACTTTCCCGAAGAAAAAGATGCTGGACGAATATCTGGCATTGATGGAAGAAGCCAAGAAACGTGACCATCGTAAGATCGGTAAAGAACTGGAGCTGTTTACGTTCTCTACGGCAGTGGGAGCAGGGCTTCCGTTGTGGTTGCCGCGTGGCACGCAGTTGCGCCTGAAACTGGAAGACTTCCTGAAACGTATCCAGAAGAAATATGGTTACCAGCAGGTAATGACTCCGCATATCGGTGGCAAGCAGTTGTATGTGACTTCCGGCCACTACGCTAAATACGGTAAGGATTCGTTCCAGCCGATCCATACTCCGCAGGAGGGTGAAGAGTTCTTGTTGAAGCCGATGAACTGCCCTCATCACTGTGAAATATTCAAATCGTTCCCGCGTTCATACAAGGACCTGCCTCTGCGTTTCGCGGAGTTCGGGACTGTGTATCGTTATGAACAAAGCGGCGAGCTGCACGGTTTGACAAGAGTACGTGGCTTTACGCAGGATGATGCCCACCTGTTCTGTCGTCCTGATCAGCTGAAAGACGAGTTTTTGAAGGTGATGGATATTATCTTTATTATCTTTAAGGCTTTGGATTTTGAAAACTTTGAAGCACAGATTTCTCTGCGCGACAAGGTAAACCGGGATAAATATATCGGTTCGGAAGAAAACTGGGAGAAAGCCGAAAGCGCTATCATCGAAGCTTGTCAGGAAAAAGGCTTGAAAGCCAAGATTGAATATGGCGAAGCTGCTTTCTACGGTCCTAAACTGGACTTTATGGTGAAAGATGCCATCGGCCGCCGTTGGCAGTTAGGTACGATCCAGGTTGACTATAACCTTCCGGAACGTTTCGAACTGGAATATACGGGTGAGGACAATAAGAAACACCGTCCTGTTATGATCCACCGTGCACCGTTCGGCTCTATGGAACGTTTCGTTGCCGTGCTGATCGAACATACGGGTGGTAAGTTCCCGCTGTGGCTGACTCCGGACCAGGTGGCGATCTTGCCGATCAGCGAGAAGTTCAACGATTATGCTTATGAGGTAAAACGTCAGCTCGAAGCCGAAGATCTGAGCGTTCTGGTTGATGACCGTAATGAGAAAATCGGTCGTAAGATCCGTGATACAGAATTGAAACGTATCCCTTATATGCTCATTGTTGGAGAGAAAGAAGCAGAAAATAATGAAGTTTCTGTAAGAAAACAGGGCGAAGGTGATAAAGGTTCGATGAAAATTACTACCTTTGCAGCGCTTTTGAAAGGTGAGGTAGAGGATCAGATGAATCACTGGAAGAAAGATAATAATTAATTAACTAATAACGAGGAGAATAAATCTTTTTGAATGAAGAATGACAGTCTGAAAGAACAGTATAGAATCAACGAACGTATTCGTGTTCGTGAAGTTCGTTTAGTAGGTGATAACGTAGAACAGGGAGTTTATCCTACTTCTCAGGCATTAAAGATGGCTGAAGATCAAGGGCTCGATCTGGTTGAAATTTCACCGAATGCTGCGCCCCCCGTTTGTAGAATTACTGATTATCAGAAATTCCTTTATCAACAGAAGAAGCGCCAGAAGGAACAGAAGGCGAAATCTGTGAAAGTGATCGTGAAGGAGATCCGTTTCGGACCTCAGACAGACGATCATGATTACAACTTCAAGTTGAAACATGCGAAGGGATTTTTGGAAGAAGGAGCAAAAGTAAAAGCATATGTGTTCTTTAAAGGACGTTCCATTCTTTTCAAAGAGCAAGGAGAGGTATTGTTGCTTCGTTTTGCCAATGACTTGGAGGAATACGGAAAGGTAGAACAATTGCCGGTACTGGAAGGTAAACGTATGATCATCATGCTGACACCGAAGAAAGCCGGAGCTGCCGCCGCTCCCAAACCTGCCGTTTCAAAACCGGTAGTGAAGAAGGTGGTCGCGACTCCCAAGCCCAGGACTGAAGAGTCTGAATAATAAGGAAAGAAACCACTCGGTAGAGGGTGGAAAGTTTAATAATTAAAATATATTGGAAAATGCCTAAGATGAAGACTAATTCCGGTGCCAAAAAAAGATTCGCTCTTACCGGAACAGGTAAAATCAAAAGAAAACACGCTTTTAAAAGTCACATTCTGACAAAGAAGACTACAAAGCAGAAGAGAAATCTTACTCACACAGGTTTGGTTGCCAGTGTGGACGTAAGCAACGTTAAGCAGTTGCTTGGTTTGAAGTAATCTTTTTTAATTAAGCGAGTTTTACAAGATTTTTATTAACCGAATGTATTTAGCAAATAAGATCATCCGATAGTGATGACGCTAACATTCAAAACAGATTAGTATTATGCCTAGATCAGTAAATCATGTTGCTTCAAGAGCAAAAAGAAAACGGATTTTAAAACTTACCCGTGGTTACTATGGTGCACGTAAGAACGTGTGGACCGTTGCTAAAAATACCTGGGAAAAAGGTTTGACTTATGCATTCCGTGACCGTCGTAACAAGAAACGTAACTTCCGTGCATTGTGGATTCAGCGTATCAATGCTGCCGCACGTCTGGAAGGAATGTCTTACTCTCGTCTGATGGGAGCTTTGCATGCAGCAGGTATCGAAATCAACCGTAAAGTTCTTGCCGACTTGGCTATGAACCATCCGGAAGCTTTCAAAGCAATCGTTGCTAAAGTGAAGTAATTGACATTATAGAGCAATTGGAAAAAGAGCTCCATTCAGGAGCTCTTTTTTTTATGTCAAAAGTTTGGTGGTTTCATTCCTATTGCATATCTTTGTGATAAGAAAAATGAGTTAGCCGCACATGTTCGATTGGGAAACTCATCAGTTTATTTTAATTCCGAGACACAGCTCTTGTCGTCAATGGCGGGCCGCACCCTTCGGGGTATGCTTAGCACGGCGGATTACAAAGATGGCAAAGCACTCAAATCCTGTCATACGGAGTTTGTTCATATCTACGGTGCGGCTTTCTTTACATAGGAGGATATGTCAGAACAGGCATATCCTCTTTTTTTGTGCCCCGTCAAGCATAGTTTTAGACGGTGTAACGCTATGGGTTAGGGGAGCTAAAGCATAGCTTTTTGTTTGAAATAGGAGCTTGTCCGTTTTTTCTTCGTATATTTACCCTCCAAGAATTAAACACACTAAACTAAATATTTATGTTACTGCCAAAACAGTCTCGCAATTATGTAACCGGGCTGGCTGCCGCTTGCTCGTTGCTATTGATTGCCTGCTCTTCGGAGGAAGTCCGGCAGGTCAATCTTATTCCCAAACCGGAACAGATGACAATGACCGGAGGAACTTTCACGGTCGATAGTCTCGCGTTATTTGGCGGGCAATCTTCCCGGAATATCAAAACAGTGATCGATGAAGCCTGGTCCGGTAACCCGGAAGGTTATCAGTTGGATGTGACGCCGGGAGGAATCGACCTGCGTGCCGGTTCGCCGGACGGTCTGTTCTATGGGATGCAGACGTTACGCCAACTCTATGCCGGAGGAGAGGTCCCATGTGTTTCGATCCGGGATAATCCTCGTTTTGGGTATCGGGGATTGCATCTGGATGTATCCCGTCATTTCTTCTCCAAAGAGGAAGTGATGAAATTGCTGGATGTGATGTCTTTTTACAAGTTGAACACCTTGCATATGCATCTGACGGATGCCGGAGGATGGCGTATCGAGATAGACAAATATCCGAAACTTACTTCTGAAACGGCCTTCCGCACCGAATCTGATTGGCGGAAGTGGTGGGATGGTCGCGACCGTAAGTATCTGCCGGAAGGGACGCCGGGTGCTTACGGCGGTTACTATACGAAGGAGGACATCCGGGAGATCGTGAAACATGCGGCTTCCAAACATATAAACATAATACCGGAGATCGAATTTCCGGGGCATTCGGAAGAGGTGCTGATGGCCTATCCCGAACTGAGTTGTTCCGGTAAACCTTATCAGAATGGTGATTTTTGTATCGGCAATGAGAAGTCGTTTACATTTATGGAAGACGTACTGGCGGAGGTGATCGATCTTTTCCCGTCCGAATATATCCATGTCGGTGGCGATGAAGCCGGGAAGTCCGCCTGGAAGAAATGTCCGAAATGCCAGGCTTTGATGACGGAAAAAGGAATGAAGAGCGTGGACGAGCTTCAGAGTTATATGATTCATCGGGCTGAAGAATTTCTGAATTCGAAGGATCGCAGGCTGATCGGCTGGGACGAGATCCTGGAAGGCGGTCTGGCTCCCGAAGCAACTGTCATGTCATGGCGGGGAGAAGACGGTGGAATCAAATCGGCACGGATGGGGCATGATGTGGTGATGACGCCGGGCAATTATATGTATTTGGATTTCTATCAGGCCGATCCGAAGACACAGCCCTATGCTATCGGCGGTTATACGCCGATTAAGAAAGTGTATAGCTATAATCCTGTACCGGCAGATTCGCTTACAGCCGAAGAATGTCAACATATTTTGGGGGTGCAGGCCAATACCTGGACCGAATATATCCAGACACCCGAACATCTGGAATATATGATGTTCCCGCGTGCCCTTGCTGTGGCCGAGATCGGATGGACGCCGCAGGAATTACGGACATGGGAGGATTTCAAACCTCGCATGAATGCGCATATTTCCAAATTGCAGGGAATGGGGATCCGTACTTTTACCCTTTCGGACGAATTGGAAGTGACCATGCAGGTCGATACGGCAGGCAGAGAGATAGAAGTCATACTGGATGCCGAGAAATATCCGGCGGAAATCCGCTACACGACGGACGGTTCCGTTCCGGTGGCATCTTCCGCCCTTTATGCCGGGCCGATAACCGTGCAAGATTCCGCCCATATCAAAGCCGCTATTTTCCGGGACGGTGTGCTTCAGGGGACACCGACGGAAAAGAAAGTGGATTATCATCGGGCCATCAATAAGCCTATACATTATAATAGTAAGCTCTACGAAGGCTATATGGCCGGAGGAACGAACGCCCTGTTGGACGGCTATCGGGGCGGTCTGACTTATCTGGACGGACGTTGGCAAGGTTATTTGGATGACCTGGACTGTGTGATCGATATGGAAGAGGAAACGGATATCCATAAAGTGTCCATTCGTTTCATGCAATTGATCGGTCCGGGTGTGTTCCAGCCCGGACAAGTGGAGTTGTTGACTTCGGAAGATGGTGAAAACTTTATTTCCCGCGGGATTGTTCCGACAACGGTTCCGGCTGATGATCCGGACCTCCTGTTCCAAGAATATACGTTCGACGGTAACTGGAAAATCCGTTATATCCGTTTGAAAGCGCCAAGGGCGAATCCCGGCTTTATTTTTGCGGATGAGATCGTTGTTTGGTAAATTAAAAATTAAGAATTAAGAATTAAAAAATATGAAGGTATTGTTGTTTTCTTTTTTATTGGGTTGCTGTTCTTTGCTGGTTTCCGCGCAACAGCCGGTAGATTATGTGAATCCGTTTATCGGGACAAGCAACTACGGGACGACCAATCCCGGTGCGATTTGCCCCCAGGGAATGATGAGTGTCACCCCCTTCAATGTGATGGGGTCGAAAAGTAATAAGTTTGACAAGGACAGCCAGTGGTGGTCCACGCCTTATTCGGCGGATAATAATTTCTTCACCGGTTATGCGCACGTCAATCTGAGCGGTGTCGGTTGTCCGGAGATGGGAAGCCTGTTGTTGATGCCTACCTCCGGGGAGCTGAATGTGGATTATCACGCATACGGCAGCGAATACAAGAACGAGGTGGCCCATCCAGGCTATTATAGTAATATCCTGACGAAATATGACATCAAGACGGAAGCTACCGCCTCCATGCGTACCGGCCTGACACGTTTTACTTTCCCGAAAGGGCAGGGGAATATCCTCTTGAATTTGGGTGAGGGGCTGACGAATGAAACCGGTGCGACCGTTCGTATGGTGAGCGATACGGAGATAGAGGGAAGCAAGCTGCTCGGTACGTTCTGCTATAACCCGCAGGCTGTTTTCCCGATCTATTTCGTGATGAAGCTCAGCAAAGCCCCCAAGCAGGCCGGTTACTGGAAGAAACAACGCGAGATGAAGGGAGTGGAGGCCGAATGGGATGCCTATTCCGGCAAATATAAATTGTACACGAAGTACGACCGTGAGATGAGCGGTGACGACATCGGCGTCTGGTTCAAGTATGATACCGAAGAAGACGAAGTGATCGAAGTAAAGATGGGCGTCTCGTTTGTCAGCATCGAGAATGCCCGCCTGAATATGAACACCGAACAGCCGGATTTCAATTTCGACAAAGTGCGTGCGGCTGCCGGCAAGATGTGGAACGACGATCTGTCGCGTGTGATGGTGGAAGGCGGGACGAACGACGATAAGACGATTTTCTATACCGCCATGTACCACCTGCTGATCCATCCGAACATCATCCAGGACGTGAATGGCGAATATCCGATGATGGAAAGCCTGAAAGTCGGCCATACTACCGGAAACCGCTATACGGTCTTTTCGCTCTGGGACACCTACCGCAATGTCAGCACATTGATGACATTGCTCTATCCCGAAAAACAGCTCGACATCATCCGCACCATGATCGACATGTACAAGGAAAGCGGATGGCTTCCGAAGTGGGAACTGTACGGACGCGAGACGCTGACGATGGAAGGTGATCCGTCTATCCCTTATATCGTGGATGCTTATATGCGCGGTTTGTGCGATTACGATATCGAGACTGCCTACGAAGGGATGCGCAAGGGTGCTACTACTCCCGGAGAGTTCAACCTGCTCCGCCCGGACAATAACGACTATATGAGCAAAGGCTACGTCCCCTTGCGCGAACAGTATGATAATTCGGTTTCGCATGCCTTGGAATATTATATCGCCGACTGGAATCTCTCGTTGTTGGCAGATGCGTTGGGAAAGAAGGAAGACGCCAAGTTGTTCCGTGAGCGGGCTATGGGGTATAAGCATTACTATTGCAAGGAGTTCGGTACGCTTCGTCCCATCCTGCCCGACGGCACGTTCTATTCCCCTTTCGATCCGAAACAGGGGGAGAACTTCGAGCCGAGCCCCGGTTTCCATGAAGGAAACGCCTGGAACTACACGTTCTATGTCCCCCATGACATCAAAGGCCTTGCCAAACTGATGGGCGGTCAGAAGAAGTTTGTCGATAAGTTGCAGATGGTCTTCGACAAAGGGTACTACGATATGGCAAACGAGCCGGATATCGCCTATCCGTACCTCTTCAGCTATTTCAAGGGAGAAGCCTGGCGTACGCAGAAGCTGGTCCGCGAACTGTTGGGCAAATATTATCATAATGCTCCGAATGGACTTCCGGGTAACGACGATACGGGTACGATGTCTACCTGGGCGATCTTCTCGATGATGGGATTCTATCCGGCCTGTCCCGGTGACCTGGATTATGTTGTGACTTCTCCGACCTTCAACAAGGTGACGATCCGGCTGGACGAGAAGTTCTACCCGAAAGGCGAATTGGTGATCGAGTCCGCCCGCAAAACCCCGGAAGATATTTATATCAAAGAGGTGACAGCCGGCGGAAAGAAGCTGAAAGGGTATACGATTTCGCAAGACGAACTGGTGAATGCCGGGACATTGCGCTTCACGCTGGAAAACAAGCATTGATTTCCCCTCTCAATTTTATTTGAAATGG
>ERZ791611.830-NODE-830-length-25473-cov-4.758282_pt1 | contig 25473 bp, 23 predicted proteins | sample MGYA00510275_ERZ791611 | MGnify/ENA primary metagenome ERZ791611 (study PRJEB30046, sample SAMN00791912) | human gut metagenome | study: EMG produced TPA metagenomics assembly of the A metagenome-wide association study of gut microbiota in type 2...
CAATAAAAAATAACCATATTGGAGGGCATCATGCCTGACGCTAAAAAACAGGGGCGGTCAAACAAGGCAATGACGTTTTTCGTCTGCTTCCTTGCCGCTCTGGCGGGATTACTCTTTGGCCTGGATATCGGTGTAATTGCTGGCGCACTGCCGTTTATTGCAGATGAATTCCAGATTACTTCGCACACGCAAGAATGGGTCGTAAGCTCCATGATGTTCGGTGCGGCAGTCGGTGCGGTGGGCAGCGGCTGGCTCTCCTTTAAACTCGGGCGCAAAAAGAGCCTGATGATCGGCGCAATTTTGTTTGTTGCCGGTTCGCTGTTCTCTGCGGCTGCGCCAAACGTTGAAGTACTGATTCTTTCCCGCGTTCTACTGGGGCTGGCGGTGGGTGTGGCCTCTTATACCGCACCGCTGTACCTCTCTGAAATTGCGCCGGAAAAAATTCGTGGCAGTATGATCTCGATGTATCAGTTGATGATCACTATCGGGATCCTCGGTGCTTATCTTTCTGATACCGCCTTCAGCTACACCGGTGCATGGCGCTGGATGCTGGGTGTGATTATCATCCCGGCAATTTTGCTGCTGATTGGTGTCTTCTTCCTGCCAGACAGCCCACGTTGGTTTGCCGCCAAACGCCGTTTTGTTGATGCCGAACGCGTGCTGCTACGCCTGCGTGACACCAGCGCGGAAGCGAAACGCGAACTGGATGAAATCCGTGAAAGTTTGCAGGTTAAACAGAGTGGCTGGGCGCTGTTTAAAGAGAACAGCAACTTCCGCCGCGCGGTGTTCCTTGGCGTACTGTTGCAGGTAATGCAGCAATTCACCGGGATGAACGTCATCATGTATTACGCGCCGAAAATCTTCGAACTGGCGGGTTATACCAACACTACCGAGCAAATGTGGGGGACCGTGATTGTCGGCCTGACCAACGTACTTGCCACCTTTATCGCAATCGGCCTTGTTGACCGCTGGGGACGTAAACCAACGCTAACGCTGGGCTTCCTGGTGATGGCTGCTGGCATGGGCGTACTCGGTACAATGATGCATATCGGTATCCACTCTCCGTCGGCGCAGTATTTCGCCATCGCCATGCTGCTGATGTTTATTGTCGGTTTTGCCATGAGTGCCGGTCCGCTGATTTGGGTACTGTGCTCCGAAATTCAGCCGCTGAAAGGCCGCGATTTTGGCATCACCTGCTCCACTGCCACCAACTGGATTGCCAACATGATCGTTGGCGCAACGTTCCTGACCATGCTCAACACGCTGGGTAACGCCAACACCTTCTGGGTGTATGCGGCTCTGAACGTACTGTTTATCCTGCTGACATTGTGGCTGGTACCGGAAACCAAACACGTTTCGCTGGAACATATTGAACGTAATCTGATGAAAGGTCGTAAACTGCGCGAAATAGGCGCTCACGATTAATCTCCCCAAGCTTCCTCCCATCGCGGAGGAAGCCACCTCTTGCAGTCATCTTTTCTTCGCTCTATCCTCTGCCGCTATGAAAACATCCCGTCTCCCTATCGCCATCCAACAGGCCGTTATGCGTCGCCTGCGGGAAAAACTCGCCCAGGCCAACCTGAAGCTAGGGCGTAACTACCCGGAGCCAAAACTCTCTTACACCCAGCGCGGAACCTCCGCCGGAACAGCCTGGCTGGAAAGCTATGAAATTCGCCTCAATCCCGTTTTGCTGTTGGAAAACAGTGAAGCCTTTATTGAAGAAGTGGTGCCGCACGAACTGGCACATTTGCTGGTATGGAAACATTTCGGCCGCGTAGCGCCACATGGCAAAGAGTGGAAGTGGATGATGGAAAACGTGCTGGGTGTTCCCGCCCGTCGTACGCATCAGTTCGAACTGCAATCCGTGCGTCGCAACACCTTCCCCTACCGCTGCAAGTGCCAGGAGCATCAGCTTACCGTACGCCGCCATAATCGCGTAGTTCGTGGCGAGGCCGTCTATCGCTGTGTTCACTGCGGTGAACAGCTGGTTGCGAAATAACCATCTGAACTATCAGGAACTTTCCTGATCTGGCTGATTGCATACCAAAACAACTTTCGCTACGTTGCTGGCTCGTTTTAACACGGAGTAAGTGATGTACCGTTATTTGTCTATTGCTGCGGTGGTACTGAGCGCAGCATTTTCCGGCCCGGCGTTGGCCGAAGGTATCAATAGTTTTTCTCAGGCGAAAGCCGCGGCGGTAAAAGTCCACGCTGACGCGCCCGGTACGTTTTATTGCGGATGTAAAATTAACTGGCAGGGCAAAAAAGGCGTTGTTGATCTGCAATCGTGCGGCTATCAGGTGCGCAAAAATGAAAACCGCGCCAGCCGCGTAGAGTGGGAACACGTCGTTCCCGCCTGGCAATTCGGTCACCAGCGCCAGTGCTGGCAGGACGGTGGACGTAAAAACTGCGCTAAAGATCCGGTCTATCGCAAGATGGAAAGCGATATGCATAACCTGCAGCCGTCAGTCGGTGAGGTGAATGGCGATCGCGGCAACTTTATGTACAGCCAGTGGAATGGCGGCGAAGGCCAGTACGGTCAATGCGCCATGAAGGTCGATTTCAAAGAAAAAGCTGCCGAACCACCAGCGCGTGCACGCGGTGCCATTGCGCGCACCTACTTCTATATGCGCGACCAATACAACCTGACACTCTCTCGCCAGCAAACGCAGCTGTTCAACGCATGGAACAAGATGTATCCGGTTACCGACTGGGAGTGCGAGCGCGATGAACGCATCGCGAAGGTGCAGGGCAATCATAACCCGTATGTGCAACGCGCTTGCCAGGCGCGAAAGAGCTAACCTACACTAGCGGGATTCTTTTTGTTAACCCCTACCCCACGCGTACAACCGCGTGGGGAGACGACGCGGATTTTTAACTATGCGTATCCCCCGCATTTATCATCCTGAACCACTGACCAGCCATTCTCACATCGCGCTTTGCGAAGATGCCGCCAACCATATCGGGCGCGTACTGCGCATGGGGCCGGGGCAGGCGTTGCAATTGTTTGACGGTAGCAACCAGGTCTTTGACGCCGAAATTACCAGCGCCAGCAAAAAAAGCGTGGAAGTGAAGGTGCTGGAAGGCCAGATCGACGATCGCGAATCTCCGCTGCATATTCACCTCGGTCAGGTGATGTCGCGTGGTGAAAAAATGGAATTTACTATCCAGAAATCGATCGAACTCGGTGTAAGCCTCATTACGCCACTTTTTTCTGAGCGCTGCGGCGTTAAACTGGATAGTGAACGTCTGAACAAGAAGCTCCAGCAGTGGCAGAAGATTGCAATTGCTGCCTGTGAGCAGTGTGGTCGTAACCGGGTGCCGGAAATCCGTCCAGCGATGGATCTGGAAGCCTGGTGTGCAGAGCAGGATGAAGGACTGAAACTGAATCTTCACCCGCGCGCCAGTAACAGCATCAATACGTTGCCGTTACCGGTTGAACGCGTCCGCCTGCTGATTGGCCCGGAAGGCGGTTTATCGGCAGATGAAATTGCCATGACTGCCCGCTATCAATTTACTGATATCCTGTTGGGACCTCGCGTTTTGCGTACAGAGACAACTGCGCTCACCGCCATTACCGCGCTACAAGTACGATTTGGCGATTTGGGCTAACGGAGAAGAATAATGATCAAGCTCGGCATCGTGATGGACCCCATCGCAAACATCAACATCAAGAAAGATTCCAGTTTCGCTATGTTGCTGGAAGCACAGCGTCGTGGTTACGAACTTCACTATATGGAGATGGGCGATCTGTATCTGATCAATGGCGAAGCCCGCGCCCATACCCGCACGCTGAACGTGAAGCAGAACTACGAAGAGTGGTTTTCGTTCGTCGGTGAACAGGATCTGCCGCTGGCCGATCTCGATGTGATCCTGATGCGTAAAGACCCGCCGTTTGATACCGAGTTTATCTACGCGACCTATATTCTGGAACGTGCCGAAGAGAAAGGGACGCTGATCGTTAACAAGCCGCAGAGCCTGCGCGACTGTAACGAGAAACTGTTTACCGCCTGGTTCTCTGACTTAACGCCAGAAACGCTGGTTACGCGCAATAAAGCGCAGCTAAAAGCGTTCTGGGAGAAACACAGCGACATCATTCTTAAGCCGCTGGACGGTATGGGCGGCGCGTCGATTTTCCGCGTGAAAGAAGGCGATCCAAACCTCGGCGTGATTGCCGAAACCCTGACTGAGCATGGCACTCGCTACTGCATGGCGCAAAATTACCTGCCAGCCATTAAAGATGGCGACAAACGCGTGCTGGTGGTGGATGGCGAGCCGGTACCGTACTGCCTGGCGCGTATTCCGCAGGGGGGCGAAACCCGTGGCAATCTGGCTGCCGGTGGTCGCGGTGAACCTCGTCCGCTGACGGAAAGTGACTGGAAAATCGCCCGTCAGATCGGGCCGACGCTGAAAGAAAAAGGGCTGATTTTTGTTGGTCTGGATATCATCGGCGACCGTCTGACTGAAATTAACGTCACCAGCCCAACCTGTATTCGTGAGATTGAAGCAGAGTTTCCGGTGTCGATCACCGGAATGTTAATGGATGCCATCGAAGCACGTTTACAGCAGCAGTAACCCACCTTAGCGAGAAGGATCTCGTTGAGACTCTGAGTGACAGCGCCCTTCTTTCCACGCATACTGGGCGCTGTTGCTTTTTTGAACCAGGAAACAGAACCTCTGACAATGAATTTACAGCATCACTTTCTTATTGCCATGCCTGCTCTCCAGGATCCGATTTTCCGTCGTTCCGTGGTCTACATTTGCGAACATAATACCAATGGTGCAATGGGGATCATCGTCAACAAGCCGCTGGAAAATCTCAAAATTGAAGGGATTCTGGAAAAGCTGAAGATCACGCCGGAGCCGCGTGATGAATCAATCCGTCTGGATAAACCGGTTATGCTCGGCGGTCCGCTGGCTGAAGATCGCGGGTTTATTTTGCATACTCCGCCCTCCAATTTTGCTTCCAGCATTCGCATTTCAGACAACACGGTGATGACCACTTCCCGCGATGTGCTGGAAACGCTCGGCACCGATAAACAACCGTCTGACGTATTGGTGGCTCTGGGTTATGCCTCCTGGGAGAAAGGTCAACTGGAACAAGAAATTCTCGATAACGCGTGGCTAACGGCCCCGGCAGATCTGAATATTCTGTTCAAAACGCCGATTGCCGACCGCTGGCGCGAGGCGGCAAAACTGATTGGTGTGGATATTCTCACCATGCCTGGTGTGGCAGGGCACGCCTGATGAGTGGAACCTTACTCGCCTTCGACTTCGGCACCAAAAGCATTGGCGTAGCGGTCGGCCAACGCATTACCGGCACCGCTCGCCCTTTGCCTGCAATTAAAGCACAGGACGGTACGCCGGACTGGAACATTATCGAGCGTTTACTGAAAGAGTGGCAGCCGGACGAAATCATCGTCGGTTTGCCGCTGAATATGGACGGCACCGAGCAACCATTGACTGCCAGAGCGCGTAAATTCGCCAACCGTATTCATGGTCGTTTCGGTGTTGAAGTAAAGCTCCATGACGAGCGTCTTAGCACCGTGGAAGCCCGTTCCGGTCTGTTTGAACAGGGCGGCTATCGGGCGCTCAACAAAGGCAAAGTTGACTCTGCCTCTGCGGTTATTATTCTCGAAAGCTATTTCGAGCAGGGATATTAAGGCGATTTAAACGCCTGGCGGAGTGTAAATAATATCATCGCGTCTTATTGCCGGATGCGGCGTGAACACCTTATCCAGCACACATCTGGCAGCGGCTATAGGTCTGATAAGACGCGTTAGCGTCGCATCAGACATTTATTGCCTTTGTAGGCCCGATAAGCTTGCGCATCGGGCATGGCAACGTCACAAACGCCCTTCCCCCACCCGGTGCTGATAACTCTGCTGAAACGTTATCATCCCCACCTGCTGCCCGGTTTGAATAACATGCGGTAACTGGTGGGTTTTCCCTTCGCGAATCAAATTCCCCACCGCGGGTGTGTTAATCAGCAATTCAAATAGCGCCACGCGTCCTTCCTGTTTATCCACTTCCAGCTTTTGTGACAGCACTGCCCGTAAACTACCTGCCAGTTGATTACGCACGGGGTCTTTTTCCTGCGCCGGAAATGAATCCACCAGTCGCTCAACTGCCTGCGCGGCACCACGCGTATGTAATGTTGCCAGCACCAAATGCCCGGTTTCTGCCGCCGTCAGTGCCAGACGGATTGTCTCGCTGTCACGCAGCTCTCCGAGCAAAATCACATCAGGATCTTCCCGCAATGCGGCCCGCAATCCCGATGCGAACGTCATACAGTGCAAACCAATTTCCCGCTGCTGGATCAAACATCGCTGGCTGGCATAGAGATATTCAACAGGATCTTCCAGCGTCAGAATATGCGCATCGGCATGTTGATTGAGATAGCCAACCATCGCCGCCAGCGTGGTAGATTTGCCACTCCCCGTCGCCCCCGTCACCAGAATCAGGCCATTCTCGCTCTTGAGTAATTCCGGCAATACCGTTGGTGCGCCAAGCTGTTCGAGCTGCGGGCAGTGCGAAGGTAACAGCCGTAACGCCAGCGAAATGCCATGCCGTTGCGCGAATGCGCTGCCACGCAATCGCTGGTTTTCCGCCAGCGACACGGCAAAATCCAGCTGACCATTCTCCAGCAATATTGCCCGCTGATCGTCATCCAGCCACTCCCGCAGTAGCTCTTCGACGTCCGGCGTATCAAACGGCGCAGCTTCCATTCTGCCGCGAATGCGCCATCGTGCGGGCCAGGCGCTGCACAGGTGTAGATCCGAGACGTTATGCTTTACACTAAGGGCCACAATTTCTTCCATATTCATACTAAGATCCTCGGAAAATGAACGATATTGCGCATAACCTGGCACAGGTCCGGGACAAAATCTCAGCGGCTGCAACGCGTTGCGGCCGTTCTCCAGAAGAAATTACGCTGCTTGCAGTCAGTAAAACAAAACCTGCGAGCGCCATCGCAGAAGCCATTGATGCCGGGCAGCGTCAATTTGGTGAAAACTACGTTCAGGAAGGGGTAGATAAAATTCGCCACTTTCAGGAACTGGGCGTAACAGGATTAGAATGGCATTTTATTGGCCCGTTGCAGTCTAATAAAAGCCGCCTGGTGGCAGAGCATTTCGACTGGTGTCATACCATCGACCGTTTGCGCATCGCTACCCGTCTCAACGACCAGCGCCCGGCAGAACTTCCCCCTCTTAACGTTCTGATTCAAATTAACATTAGTGATGAAAACAGTAAGTCCGGGATTCAACTGGCAGAACTGGACGAGCTGGCAGCTGCGGTCGCTGAACTACCGCGTTTACGTCTGCGCGGGTTGATGGCAATCCCTGCGCCTGAGTCAGAATATGTAAGGCAGTTTGAAGTTGCACGCCAAATGGCTGTAGCATTTGCCGGACTGAAAACGCGCTACCCGCATATCGACACGCTCTCTCTGGGAATGTCGGACGATATGGAAGCCGCCATTGCGGCAGGTAGCACGATGGTTCGTATCGGCACTGCAATTTTTGGTGCGCGTGATTACTCTAAAAAATAAGGAATTAAAGGAACGCCATGAATACGTTGACTTTCCTGCTTTCAACGGTCATTGAGCTGTATACCATGGTGCTGTTATTACGCATCTGGATGCAGTGGGCTCATTGTGATTTTTACAACCCCTTCTCACAGTTTGTAGTGAAGGTAACGCAGCCAATTATCGGGCCACTGCGCCGCGTTATTCCGGCAATGGGTCCCATTGACAGCGCCTCGCTGCTGGTTGCCTATATTCTCAGTTTTATCAAAGCCATCGTGCTGTTTAAAGTGGTGACCTTCCTGCCAATCATCTGGATTGCCGGTTTACTGATTCTGCTGAAAACCATCGGCCTGCTGATTTTCTGGGTCCTGCTGGTGATGGCGATTATGAGCTGGGTAAGCCAGGGTCGTAGTCCGATTGAATACGTGCTGATTCAGCTGGCCGATCCGCTGCTGCGCCCGATTCGCCGCCTGCTACCGGCAATGGGTGGGATTGATTTCTCGCCGATGATCCTCGTTCTGCTGCTGTATGTCATCAATATGGGTGTCGCAGAAGTATTACAGGCAACCGGAAACATGCTGCTGCCGGGGCTGTGGATGGCGTTATGAGTGCCGTAACAGTTAATGATGACGGTCTGGTTTTACGGCTCTATATTCAGCCGAAAGCCAGCCGTGATTCTATTGTCGGTTTACATGGCGACGAAGTTAAAGTCGCCATTACCGCGCCGCCGGTTGACGGCCAGGCCAACAGTCATCTGGTGAAGTTTCTCGGTAAGCAATTCCGGGTTGCCAAAAGCCAGGTGGTGATTGAAAAAGGCGAACTTGGCCGCCACAAACAAATTAAAATCATTAATCCGCAACAAATCCCGCCAGAAATCGCGGCGTTAATTAATTAGGTATCCTATGCAAAAAGTTGTCCTCGCAACCGGCAATGTCGGTAAAGTGCGTGAGCTGGCGTCGCTGCTTAGCGACTTCGGTCTTGATATCGTGGCCCAAACAGACCTCGGCGTAGATTCCGCTGAAGAAACCGGCCTGACCTTTATCGAAAACGCGATTCTGAAAGCGCGCCATGCGGCAAAAGTGACCGGTTTACCGGCAATTGCCGACGACTCTGGTCTGGCGGTAGATGCGCTGGGTGGCGCGCCGGGTATTTACTCCGCGCGTTATTCCGGTGAAGACGCGACCGATCAAAAGAATCTGCAAAAACTGCTGGAAACAATGAAAGACGTACCGGACGACCAACGTCAGGCGCGTTTCCACTGCGTGCTGGTATATCTGCGTCACGCGGAAGATCCGACTCCGCTGGTGTGCCACGGTAGCTGGCCGGGCGTGATTACTCGTGAACCAGCGGGCACTGGTGGCTTTGGTTATGATCCAATCTTCTTCGTACCTTCCGAAGGGAAAACCGCTGCCGAACTGACCCGCGAAGAAAAGAGCGCCATTTCCCACCGTGGTCAGGCGTTGAAACTGCTGCTGGACGCTTTACGTAATGGTTAAATTACCGCCGCTGAGTCTCTACATTCACATCCCGTGGTGCGTGCAGAAATGCCCGTACTGCGATTTCAACTCTCACGCGTTGAAAGGAGAAGTGCCGCACGACGATTATGTTCAGCATCTGCTTAACGATCTGGACAACGATGTGGCTTACGCTCAGGGCCGTGAAGTAAAGACAATCTTTATTGGCGGTGGTACGCCGAGCCTGCTTTCCGGCCCGGCGATGCAAACGCTGCTGGACGGCGTGCGTGCGCGTTTGCCGCTGGCAGCGGATGCAGAAATTACTATGGAAGCGAACCCTGGTACGGTAGAAGCCGATCGCTTTGTCGATTATCAGCGTGCTGGTGTGAACCGCATCTCTATTGGTGTGCAGAGTTTTAGCGAAGAAAAGCTGAAACGACTTGGGCGTATTCATGGCCCGCAAGAAGCGAAACGCGCGGCGAAGCTGGCGAGCGGTTTAGGGTTACGTAGCTTTAACCTTGATTTGATGCATGGGCTGCCGGATCAATCACTGGAAGAGGCGCTTGGCGATCTACGCCAGGCCATTGAACTGAATCCGCCGCATCTTTCCTGGTATCAACTGACCATCGAACCCAATACGCTGTTTGGTTCGCGACCACCGGTGCTGCCGGACGATGACGCGTTGTGGGATATATTCGAACAGGGGCATCAGTTATTAACCGCAGCGGGCTATCAGCAATATGAAACTTCCGCTTACGCCAAACCCAGTTATCAGTGCCAGCACAATCTCAACTACTGGCGCTTTGGCGACTACATCGGTATTGGCTGCGGCGCGCACGGCAAAGTGACCTTCCCGGATGGGCGCATTCTGCGTACCACCAAAACGCGTCATCCGCGTGGTTTTATGCAAGGAAGGTATCTGGAAAGCCAGCGTGATGTCGAAGCCACAGATAAGCCGTTTGAGTTCTTTATGAATCGCTTCCGTCTGCTGGAAGCCGCGCCGCGCGTGGAGTTTATTGCGTATACCGGGCTTTGCGAAGATGTGATTCGCCCACAGTTAGACGAGGCGATTGCCCAGGGTTATCTCACCGAATGTGCGGATTACTGGCAGATAACGGAACATGGGAAGCTGTTTTTAAATTCGCTGCTGGAGCTTTTTCTGGCTGAGTAAACTTGTATTGCCGGATGCGGCGTGAACGCCTTATCCAGCCGACATGTGGCAGCGGTTGTAGGTCTGATAAGACGCGCAAGCGTCGCATCAGACGTTGATTGCCGGATGCGGGGTCAACGCCGCATCCTGCTACAAATCGTGCACTATATCAAACTTACTTAATCACCCCATTGCGCCGCAGTTGTTCGGTATCTTTTTTCCAGCGTTCATTAGCTTGGTTGATATCGTCAATTTTCATCAAAATCGCGACTTTTTTACTGTTTATTTCTGAAACTTTCATCGTTAACGGATATTGCCCTTTTTCGAGCGTTACCCAGTCATCCTGCAATTTACGGCTAAGTTTTTGTGATTGCAGAAAAGTCTGTCGCCGTTGTTCGTTGATATCGAAATCTCGTTTCTGCTGAATCGGCACTTCATAACACTCTTCACTCTGTTTATGACATGCCGCAATCGCCGGTTGATAAACCTCTTTGTCATATTTAACCGCGAACGCCTCGCTATCGTTCTGTTTATTAAACTCATCACGCTGTTGGTGAATTTTTTTAAAGGCGTCTTCGCGGGTCATTTGCTTACCGTTTGCATCTTTTCCCCAATATGCATCCGCTGCTTTCTGCGCCGCCACCATTTGCTTATCAAGCGCTTTCACTTCCTTTTCCAGCGCAGGAATCGAGTTCTTCTGGGTATTCAACGCAGATTCAAGCTGACTAAAGCGATAATTGAAATCTTCGCTATTCACGATCAGATATTTATTATTCGTTTTGATATCGTCGACCACCCGCCCACGATCGCTGGCTGCCGCCTGAAAAGAGTAAAAGTTCACCGACCAGCCAGACGCGGGCGTTCCTTTACTGGTTAACATCGCCGAGAATTTTACCGGTTTATCTTTCGTCCAGGTCTGTTCGAGCAGTTCGTAATCTGCCAACTGACCGACCCAGGTATAGAGATCGTCACTGGAAGAGACATCGCCTTCCGCTGACCAGGTGGCCTGATTACCCTTAGCATCAAGATTTTTTAAGGTGATAGCATCAAGCTTGAGAATGCCGTGATACTGCTTTTTGAATTGATCTTTTAAGATATTTTCAGTTGGCGGTTCGCCATCTGCCCAGGCATTACCAGTCATCAACATAAGCAGTGCCGTGCCAACAATCCATTGCTTTTTCACCCGAAAAACCTCACGCGGAATAATTTATTCCGGTGATTATCATTAGGGTAATGAAAATTGGCAATGGACGTAAGTCTGAAGTGAAAAAGCCCCGGCACGATACCGGGGCGAGGCGATTAGTACTGATTGAAGATCTGCTGGATCTGCTGCGGATCTTTGGTTTGCGTCAGAGCCAGTTGCAGCAGAACGCGCGCTTTTTGCGGGTTCAGCGTGCCAGAGGCGACGAAGCCGTATTTCGCATCATCCACTTCGGCATCCTGAGTGGTAGCGCCCGTCGGTACGCGGGAAGAACGCACGACTGCAGTACCGGTTTTCACGGCGGTCGCCAGCGTGTCGAACACAGATTTATACAGGTTGCCGTTACCCACACCAGCGCTAACGATGCCATCATAGCCCGCATCTACCAGTGCTTTAGCCGGAAGATCGGATGCGTTAGCGTAGTTATAAACAATGCCGACTTTCGGCAGTTCATTCAGCTTAGAGACATCGAATGGCGTATCGCTGGTGTGCTTACGTGCCGGGGTACGTTGGTAGTCAATCTTACCGTTGTGAATGTAACCCAGAGGACCGTAGTTAACAGACTTGAAGGTCGCTACGTCGGTGGTGTTGGTTTTGGTGACATCACGGCCATCAAGCACGGTGTCGTTCATCACTACCAGTACGCCACGATTAGCGGAGGCTTTATCAGCTGCGGTCACTACCGCGTTATACAGGTTGAATGGACCGTCTGCGCTCATGGACGTGGACGGGCGCATTGCGCCGACCATCACCACCGGTTTGTCGCATTTCACCGTCAGGTCGAGGAAGTAAGCGGTTTCTTCCATCGTGTCGGTACCGTGGGTAATGACGAAGCCGTCGGTTTTATCGCAGTCGGTGTTAATTTTTTTCGCCAGTGTCAGCCAGACATTATCGTTCATGTCCTGGGAGCCGATATTCACTACCTGCTCGCCTTTAACGTTCGCAATGTCTTTTAGTTGCGGCACCGCATTAACCAGATTTTCTACGCCAACTTTACCCGCTGTGTAGTTAGATTTGGTTGCGGAGTCACCACCACCGGCAATGGTCCCGCCGGTTGCTAAAATGGTGATATTGGGTAATGCCAATGCTGCACCACTAAAACCCATAACCAGTGCGGCAAGTGCCGTCTTTTTGAAAAACTCCATTTCATTCCTCCAGTTACGTGAACGCTACGCATTATCCCTTAGCTCTGTATGGGAAATTTGACGTTAAACAATTTACAACGTGAATATATTTTGGAGATCTACAAAGTTAGAGGCAGGTAACAAAACGAAGAATTAAACGGCATAAAAAAGTATTATGCCGTCTTAAAATAGAGGATTATTTTAAATTCCCGACCAGGGCTTTGCGGCTATCTTCCAGAGTCACAACGCGGCTACAAACATCTTTGCCAAACTGCTGGAAATCTTTTTCCTGCTTTTTCCACTCGGTTTGGATTGAGGATTGCAGCCCCCCCAGGCTTCCCAGCACATTCTGTAATGGGTTACCGCCGCTTTTCAGCACCGCTTTCGCGCCCATTTCATTAATGCTGTCCTGTAAAATTCCACCCATTGCCTGATTCACTAATTGCTGGCCTTCGGCGCGAACCTGATCAATGGCTTTATAGTGAAACGTCAGGCCATCGCTGCGCGTTTCAATAATGCGGTTCATCTGCTCTTTCAGCTGCGCATCAAGTTTGGTCAGACGGCTGCGCATTTTGCTGCTTTCGCCCATCTCCTGAACGATAATTTTATCCAGAGCAATACGGGCTTTCTCGACGCGGCTTTTCGCGCCTTCATCAATCCACGGCAGCGTGCTGCGTAGTTCAGCCTGATAATCCTTCGCCTGCTCGCGCTGGGCGGCATTCAGGGAATATTGCTTACCGTTATACATCACGTTGCCGTCTGGCGTGATCACCAGATTGCCGTTTTCGCCCTTCACCTGCACGGTTTGCGGGCTGACAATCACATCGTCACGCGGCGTGACGCTGCACTGGTAGTCGGCGTGAGCGGTCATTGCCGTCACTGAAAGTGCTGCCGCCAGCAGCATTTTGCGCATCATAGTCTTCCCTCAAGAAAAAATCAGGCCAGCATTTGCTGGCCCCAGATTGATAACAAAGTACGCGTTTTCCATGCCGGATGCGGCGTAAACACCTTATCCCGCCTACTCGATCGTGCATCTTTCCAGGCCTGATAAGCGTAGCGCATCAGGCAGTTTTGCATTTGTCATCGCCCGTATGCTTTCTTAGTCCCACCAAACGTCGAAAAGTTCGCTGGTGCGTACCTCATCCAGTTTGCGCTCTTCCAGCCACTTACGCACAATCGCCTGATGTTCTTCGGTGCATTTGCCGATTTCCTGCATGCAGATCAGACCTTCCCAGGCCAGATAACCGCTGCCGTCAAAGGCCAGTTTGTTCGGTTCGATAACCTCGTTAATAAAATCATCAACGGTTTTATCAATCTGTTCTTCCGATGTACCTTCCGGGAATCGCCATGCCACCGAAAATCCTAATTCCTGGAATTCGTCGATGTGCATTTTTTTACGCAGACGACGGCTACGGTTCTTTGCCATTATTTCACCCTCTCGAACATTAAGTCCCATACTCCGTGACCAAGACGATGACCACGTTGTTCAAATTTCGTCACCGGACGTGATGCCGGACGCGGTACGTAATCATTGCTCTCTGACAGGTTTTTATAACCGTCAATAGAAGACATCACTTCAAGCATATGTTCCGCATAAGGTTCCCAGTCGGTCGCCATATGGAATACGCCCCCCAGCTGCAGTTTGCTTTTTACCAGTTCGGCAAACGGCACCTGAACGATACGGCGTTTATTATGGCGCGCTTTGTGCCACGGGTCAGGGAAAAAGAGCTGCACCATGCGCAATGAATTGTCAGGAATCATTTTATGCAGCACTTCAACCGCATCGTGACACATCACGCGCAGGTTGCTTAAACCTTCTTCATGCGCAGAAGCCAGGCACGCACCAACGCCCGGTGAATGCACTTCAATGCCGAGGAAGTCCTGCTCAGGGCGATCTTTAGCCATTGCCACCAGCGACGCCCCCATGCCAAAACCAATCTCAAGCGTCACCGGCGCTTCACGGCCAAAAAGCGCGGGGAAATCCAGCATATCTTCGCTGAACTCAACGCCCATCACCGGCCAGTAGTTTTCCAGCGCATGTTCCTGGCCTTTGGTCAGTCGCCCCTGGCGGCGCACAAAACTACGGATACGGCGCAGTGGGCGGCCGTTTTCATCAAATTCCGGTGAAATGACGTCGTTTTTCATAAAGATTTAGTCGCTTGTGAAAGTGTTCTGAAAACGGGCATTATCCAAAGTTAGTTGCCGGATGCAAGCATGATAAGGCCGTGGCTGCGGAAAGTTCCGGTTTACACCCTGCCGTCGCTGTGCTGCAATCTTGCCCCCAACAACAGTGAATTCGGTGACCATGCAAGCGTCGCAATTTTCAGCCCAGGTTCTGGACTGGTACGATAAATACGGGCGAAAAACGCTGCCCTGGCAAATTGACAAGACGCCCTACAAAGTATGGCTCTCAGAAGTGATGTTGCAACAAACTCAGGTTGCGACCGTTATCCCCTATTTTGAACGCTTTATGGCGCGCTTCCCGACGGTGACCGATCTCGCCAATGCGCCGCTCGACGAAGTTCTCCACTTGTGGACCGGGCTTGGCTATTACGCCCGCGCGCGCAATCTGCATAAAGCGGCACAACAAGTGGCGACCTTACACGGCGGTAAATTCCCGGAAACCTTTGAGGAAGTTGCAGCACTGCCGGGCGTCGGGCGTTCCACCGCAGGCGCGATTCTCTCGCTTTCTCTGGGTAAGCACTTTCCGATTCTCGACGGTAACGTCAAACGCGTGCTGGCGCGCTGCTATGCTGTAAGCGGCTGGCCTGGGAAAAAAGAGGTCGAGAATAAATTATGGAGTTTGAGCGAGCAGGTGACGCCCGCGGTTGGCGTGGAACGGTTTAATCAGGCGATGATGGATTTGGGTGCGATGATTTGTACGCGCTCGAAACCGAAATGTTCGCTCTGTCCGCTACAAAACGGATGTATTGCCGCCGCCAACAATAGCTGGTCGCTTTATCCGGGCAAAAAACCGAAACAGACGCTGCCGGAGCGCACCGGCTACTTTTTGCTATTACAGCACGAAGATGAAGTATTGCTGGCGCAGCGTCCGCCGAGCGGATTGTGGGGCGGTTTATACTGTTTCCCGCAGTTTGCCGACGAAGAAAGTTTGCGGCAGTGGCTGGCGCAACGGCAGATTGCTGCCGATAACCTGACGCAACTGACCGCGTTTCGGCATACCTTCAGCCATTTCCACTTAGATATTGTGCCTATGTGGCTTCCCGTGTCGTCATTCACCGGCTGCATGGATGAAGGCAATGCGCTCTGGTATAACTTAGCGCAACCGCCGTCAGTTGGCCTGGCGGCTCCCGTGGAGCGTTTGTTACAGCAGTTACGCACTGGCGCGCCGGTTTAGCGCGTGAGTCGATAAAGAGGATGATTTATGAGCAGAACGATTTTTTGTACTTTCCTGCAACGTGAAGCAGAAGGTCAGGATTTTCAGCTGTACCCCGGCGAGCTGGGAAAACGCATCTATAACGAGATCTCCAAAGAAGCCTGGGCGCAGTGGCAGCACAAGCAAACCATGCTGATTAATGAAAAGAAACTCAACATGATGAATGCCGAGCACCGCAAGCTGCTTGAGCAGGAGATGGTCAACTTCCTGTTCGAGGGTAAAGAGGTGCATATCGAGGGCTATACGCCGGAAGATAAAAAATAAAAACAGTGCCGGAGCACGCCTCCGGCAACTTGCATAAAAACAAACACAACACGCACCCGGAATGATGAAAAAATATCTCGCGCTGGCTTTGATTGCGCCGTTGCTCATCTCCTGTTCGACGACCAAAAAAGGCGATACCTATAACGAAGCCTGGGTCAAAGATACCAACGGTTTTGATATTCTGATGGGGCAATTTGCCCACAATATTGAGAACATCTGGGGATTCAAAGAGGTGGTGATCGCCGGTCCTAAGGACTACGTGAAATACACCGATCAATATCAGACCCGCAGCCACATCAACTTCGATGACGGTACGATTACTATCGAAACCATCGCCGGGACAGAACCTGCCGCGCATTTGCGCCGGGCAATTATCAAAACGTTGCTGATGGGTGACGATCCGAGTTCGGTCGATCTCTATTCCGACGTTGATGATATTACGATTTCGAAAGAACCTTTCCTTTACGGTCAGGTGGTGGACAACACCGGGCAGCCGATTCGCTGGGAAGGTCGCGCAAGCAACTTCGCGGATTATCTGCTGAAAAACCGTCTGAAGAGCCGCAGCAACGGGCTGCGTATCATCTACAGCGTCACCATTAACATGGTGCCGAACCACCTTGATAAACGTGCGCACAAATATCTCGGCATGGTCCGCCAGGCGTCACGGAAATATGGCGTTGATGAGTCGCTGATTCTGGCAATTATGCAGACCGAATCTTCCTTTAACCCGTATGCGGTCAGCCGTTCCGATGCGCTGGGATTAATGCAGGTGGTACAACATACTGCCGGGAAAGATGTGTTCCGCTCGCAGGGGAAATCCGGCACGCCGAGCCGCAGTTTCTTGTTTGATCCTGCCAGCAATATTGATACCGGCACCGCGTATCTGGCGATGCTGAACAATGTTTATCTCGGCGGAATTGATAACCCAACATCGCGGCGTTATGCCGTCATCACCGCCTATAACGGCGGCGCAGGCAGCGTGCTGCGAGTCTTTTCGAATGATAAGATTCAGGCTGCCAATATTATTAACACCATGACGCCGGGCGATGTTTATCAGACGCTGACGACCCGCCATCCCTCTGCGGAATCTCGCCGTTATCTTTATAAAGTGAATACCGCGCAAAAATCCTACCGCCGCCGATAATTCCATTAACCGCCCCTGACGATGCTCAGGGGCAAAAATGTTATCCACATCACAATTTCGTTTTGCAAATTGGGAATGTTTGCAATTATTTGCCACAGGTAACAAAAAACCAGTCCGCGAAGTTGATAGAATCCCATCATCTCGCACGGTCAAATGTGCTTTTTCAAACACTCATCCGCATCACGATGTGAGGAAATTAACATGAATCTTAAGCTGCAGCTGAAAATCCTCTCTTTTCTGCAGTTCTGTCTGTGGGGAAGTTGGCTGACGACCCTCGGCTCCTATATGTTTGTTACCCTGAAGTTTGACGGTGCTTCTATTGGCGCAGTTTATAGCTCACTGGGTATCGCAGCGGTCTTTATGCCTGCGCTGCTGGGGATTGTGGCCGACAAATGGTTAAGTGCGAAATGGGTATATGCCATTTGCCACACCATTGGCGCTATCACGCTGTTCATGGCGGCACAGGTCACGACACCGGAAGCGATGTTCCTTGTGATATTGATTAACTCGTTTGCTTATATGCCAACGCTTGGGTTAATCAACACCATCTCTTACTATCGCCTGCAAAATGCCGGGATGGATATCGTTACTGACTTCCCGCCAATCCGTATCTGGGGCACCATCGGCTTTATCATGGCAATGTGGGTGGTGAGCCTGTCTGGCTTCGAATTAAGCCACATGCAGCTGTATATTGGCGCAGCACTTTCCGCCATTCTGGTTCTGTTTACCCTGACTCTGCCGCATATTCCGGTTGCTAAACAGCAAGCGAATCAGAGCTGGACAACCCTGCTGGGCCTCGATGCATTCGCGCTGTTTAAAAACAAGCGTATGGCAATCTTCTTTATCTTCTCAATGCTGCTGGGCGCGGAACTGCAGATTACCAACATGTTCGGTAATACCTTCCTGCACAGCTTCGACAAAGATCCGATGTTTGCCAGCAGCTTCATCGTGCAGCATGCGTCAATCATCATGTCGATTTCGCAGATCTCTGAAACCCTGTTCATTCTGACCATCCCGTTCTTCTTAAGCCGCTACGGTATTAAGAACGTAATGATGATCAGTATTGTGGCGTGGATCCTGCGTTTTGCGCTGTTTGCTTACGGCGACCCGACTCCGTTCGGTACTGTACTGCTGGTACTGTCGATGATCGTTTACGGTTGCGCATTCGACTTCTTCAACATCTCTGGTTCGGTGTTTGTCGAAAAAGAAGTTAGCCCGGCAATTCGCGCCAGTGCGCAGGGGATGTTCCTGATGATGACTAACGGCTTCGGCTGTATCCTCGGCGGCATCGTGAGCGGTAAAGTTGTTGAGATGTACACCCAAAACGGCATTACCGACTGGCAGACCGTATGGTTGATTTTCGCTGGTTACTCCGTGGTTCTGGCCTTCGCGTTCATGGCGATGTTCAAATATAAACACGTTCGTGTCCCGACAGGCACACAGACGGTTAGCCACTAATTACGCAAAGAAAAACGGGTCGCCAGAAGGTGACCCGTTTTTTTTATTCTTACTTCAACACATAACCGTACAACCGTTTCACGCCATCCGCATCGGTTTCGCTATAAACACCTTGCAGCTCCGGCGAAAATCCCGGCAACAAATTCACCCCTTCTTCCAGTGCAAGGAAATAACGTTGAACCGCCCCACCCCAGACTTCCCCGGGTACCACGCAAAGCACGCCAGGTGGATAAGGCAACGCCCCTTCTGCCGCAATTCGCCCTTCGGCATCACGAATCCGCACCAACTCCACTTCACCGCGAATATAAGCGCTATGCGCATCCTGGGGATTCATCACCACTGACGGGAAACTCTGCTGGCGGAACATCGCTTTTTGTAGGTCTTTGACGTCGAAACTGACATACAGATCGTGCATCTCCTGACACAACTGGCGCAGGGTGTAGTCGCGATAGCGCACCGGATACTTGTTATAAACGCTCGGCAACACCTCAACCAGCGGCGAGTCATCCTCAATATGCTGTTCAAACTGCGCCAGCATCGCCACCAGTTGTGCCAGCTTCTCGTGGCTTTCCGCCGGAGTTAATAAGAACAGAATGGAGTTGAGATCGCACTTCTCCGGCACAATGCCGTTCTCACGCAGATAGTGCGCCAGAATCGTCGCCGGAACGCCAAAGTCGCTATATTCGCCGGTTTCGGCATTGATACCTGGTGTAGTGAGTAACAGCTTGCACGGATCAACAAAATACTGATCCGCGGCATATCCTTCAAAGCCGTGCCACTTCGCCCCCGGCTCAAAACTGAAAAAACGGCGGTCGCTGGCTAACACTGATGTCGGATAATCCTGCCACAATTTGCCATCAACAACGGGCGGGATAAACGGGCGGAACAGCTTACAGCGCGCAAGAATAGCCTTGCGCGCTTCAATCCCTATCTCAACACACTCAGCCCACAGCCGACGCCCACTCTCCCCTTCATGAATTTTGGCGTTAACATCCAGTGCAGCAAACAGCGGATAGAAAGGGCTGGTAGAAGCATGGAGCATAAAGGCGTTATTCAACCGCTTATGCGGGCAAAAACGCGCCTGTCCGCGGATATGGTTATCTTTTTTATGGATCTGCGACGTCTGTGAGAATCCCGCCTGCTGTTTGTGCACCGACTGAGTCACAAAGATCCCCGGATCGTTTTCGTTAAGTTCTAACAGCAGCGGCGAGCTATCCGCCATCATCGGGATAAATTGTTCATAACCGACCCACGCGGAATCAAACAGAATGTAATCACACAGATGCCCAACGGTATCGATCACCTGACGGGCGTTATAGACAGTGCCGTCATAGGTTCCCAGCTGAATAATCGCCAGGCGATACGGGCGCGGCAGGTCGGCTTTTTCTGGCGCAACGTCGCGAATTTGCTGGCGCAGATACTCTTCATTAAAACAGTGCGCATCAATACCGCCAATGAAACCAAACGGGTTGCGTGAAGCTTCCAGATAGACCGGCGTCGCCCCCGCCTGAATCAGCGCGCCGTGATGATTCGACTTATGGTTGTTACGGTCGAAGAGCACCAGATCGCCACGCGTTAACAGCGCATTCGTCACCACTTTATTCGCTGCCGATGTGCCGTTCAGCACAAAATAGGTTTTATCGGCATGAAAGACTTTGGCTGCGAATTTCTGCGCATCTTTCGCCGATCCTTCATGAATAAGCAGATCGCCCAATTTTACGTCAGCGTTACACATATCGGCGCGAAAGACGTTCTCACCAAAGAAATCGTAAAAATGGCGTCCGGCAGGATGCTTTTTAAAAAACGCACCATGTTGATGTCCAGGGCAAGCAAAGGTGCTGTTGCCCATCTCAACGTACTGCGTCAGCGTGTCATAAAACGGTGGCAGCAAATTCTCTTCATACTGACAGGCTGCGGATTCCAGCTCCAGCCACTGCTGCTCGTTGCCGTTGATTACCGCCGTAACGCCCGCAGGTAATTCAACAGCATGTTCGGAATACAAAAACACCGGTAGATGAAAACCGGTGCGCTTAAGCAACGCAAGAATGCCACTGCGACTATCCGCAGCGGTAATGACGACTGCCGCGACGTCCGTAAAATCAGTATCTCCCAACGCCACCACGCGACGATGAGAAGAAAGTCGGGATACCAGTTCACTACTGGCGGCAATATTCATTGATTTCATAAGCGCAAACCCGTTTCGGGGAAGTAAGAATACCGGACAAGGTGGAAAACCCTGCCCCATGAGATATGGGTCAAACTGGTCACCAGCTCCGACCGCCAGACATCAGTAAAAGCAGAAACGCTCTGATTTTACTGTTGTCCTGCAGTGAGCGTGCGTTAACCTCACCGCATGAGCAGAAAAAGGGAGGAGTTTCGCGCGAAACGGCGATAAGCGAGAGAATGTAAGGAGATGGCGTGCATCGGGCAAACTCCGTACAGAGAGGAGAAAATTCGCGCAATCATGGCACCTTTCGCTAAAGCGTGCAAGCCAGGACTTTGCGACCAGACAAGCCATCAACAAGGCAAAAAGTTCATAATAAGAAAATCAAACAATACAGCTAACAGGAACTCTTGTGGTCATCGGCCCTTTTATCAACGCTAGTGCAGTCTTACTGGGTGGCGTTCTCGGCGCACTGCTCAGCCAACGCTTACCGGAACGTATCCGCGTCTCCATGACATCAATTTTTGGTCTGGCATCGCTGGGGATTGGTATTTTACTGGTGGTGAAATGTGCCAACCTTCCAGCGATGGTTTTAGCTACGCTACTTGGCGCTCTAATTGGCGAAATTTGTTTGCTGGAGAAAGGTGTCAATACAGCAGTCGCCAAAGCACAAAATCTGTTTCGTCACTCACGTAAGAAGCCAGCGCATGAATCTTTTATTCAGAATTATGTCGCGATTATTGTCCTGTTTTGCGCCAGCGGCACCGGGATCTTCGGGGCGATGAACGAAGGGATGACCGGCGATCCGAGTATTTTAATCGCCAAGTCATTTCTCGATTTCTTTACGGCGATGATCTTCGCCTGCTCGCTGGGTATTGCGGTGTCGGTGATTAGCATTCCATTACTGATCATCCAGTTAACGCTGGCGTGGGCTGCCGCGCTGATATTACCGCTGACCACACCGTCGATGATGGCAGACTTCAGCGCCGTAGGCGGTTTATTGCTGCTGGCAACCGGATTACGCATCTGTGGCATTAAAATGTTCCCGGTGGTCAACATGCTTCCAGCACTCCTTCTGGCAATGCCGCTTTCCGCCGCCTGGACCGCCTGGTTTGCCTGACAATGCGTGCAATAGCGGCAAAGTGATGATAGATTGTGCAGTCTGCAGTAAATTGAAGAAATTTGATTGACGAGACGAGGCGAATCAGGTTTAATGCGCCCCGTTGCCCGGATAGCTCAGTCGGTAGAGCAGGGGATTGAAAATCCCCGTGTCCTTGGTTCGATTCCGAGTCCGGGCACCAAATTCATATCAACGGACCTCCACGGAGGTCCGTTTTTCGTTTCAGAACGCCACAATTTAAGCGTTCTGCCTCCAAATCAATTCTACCGAACTCAACCAGATTCCCCCCACATCAACCCCATTGTGTGGGTATAATTGCGGGTATACCCCAGTTCGACAGAATTTGTACCCTCTTTAACGCATTCAGAAGGCTGAACTATGGCACTGACTGACGCAAAAATCCGGGCTGCAAAGCCCACTGACAAGGCTTATAAACTCACTGACGGGGCTGGCATGTTCCTGCTGGTACATCCTAATGGTTCCCGTTACTGGCGTCTCCGTTATCGTATTCTGGGTAAGGAGAAAACCCTGGCACTTGGTGTGTATCCGGAAGTTTCTCTCTCCGAAGCTCGTACAAAACGGGATGAGGCCCGAAAACTGATTTCGGAGGGGGTTGACCCTTGCGAACAGAAAAGAGCTAAAAAAGTAGTCCCTGATTTACAGCTCTCTTTTGAACATATTGCACGACGCTGGCATGCCAGTAATAAACAATGGGCACAATCACACAGCGATAAAGTACTCAAAAGCCTCGAGACTCACGTTTTCCCCTTTATCGGCAACCGGGATATCACAACACTCAGTACCCCGGATCTGCTTATCCCTGTTCGTGCTGCAGAAGTTAAACAAATTTATGAAATCGCCAGTCGTCTGCAGCAAAGAATATCTGCTGTAATGCGTTATGCCGTACAGTCTGGCATCATCAGATATAACCCGGCTCTGGATATGGCTGGTGCATTGACCACGGTAAAACGCCAGCATCGCCCTGCTCTGGATCTTTCACGCCTGCCTGAACTTCTGTCGCGTATTGACGGTTATAAAGGCCAGCCTGTCACCCGACTGGCAGTTATGCTGAATTTACTGGTTTTTATTCGTTCCAGTGAACTCAGATATGCCCGCTGGTCTGAAATTGATATTGACAATGCCATGTGGACTATTCCAGCCGAACGCGAACCTCTGCCAGGCGTAAAATTTTCATACCGGGGCTCCAAGATGCGAACACCACATCTTGTGCCACTCAGCCAACAGGCTGTAGCCATACTGGCAGAACTTCAGACATGGGCAGGTGAAAATGGTCTGATCTTTACGGGAGCACACGACCCACGTAAACCAATCAGTGAAAATACCGTAAATAAGGCCCTCAGAGTGATGGGGTATGACACAACCAAGGAAGTCTGTGGCCATGGATTCCGGGCGATGGCGTGCAGTGCATTGATTGAATCCGGCTTATGGTCAAGAGATGCGGTTGAACGTCAGATGAGTCATCAGGAGCGCAACGGAGTACGTGCCGCGTATATTCATAAAGCAGAACATCTGGAAGAACGTCGGCTTATGCTGCAATGGTGGGCAGATTTTCTGGATGCAAACAGGGAGGAGTGTATCAGTCCGTTTGAATATGCAAAAGTTAACAATCCACTGAAAAGGTGACTGAACGCCATTTACACACATGCTCTTCCTCTTAAGGGGAAGAGCACCCGCCTCAATCAATTTCTTTTTTATGCCGGCGGAACCATCAGCCAGGCTGAGGTTCTCATTCAATAACTCAACGTCTTACCACAGAACAGAATTCACTGTATTATCATGGGCAACGTTAATCCCGGACAATAAAAGGACACCGATGCCAGGCATCACAATTTTTATAGCCTGCAGGTTATGGTCCATCCTTTTTTACAGGTTCAGAATATGACTGGCAAATTACGCTTTGAAGTGAACGATAACCAGGGCTGTTTCATATTTCCGGAAACCTGGTTTGGCTCGTTGCTGGATGAGTTTGAAGAACTGATTGATGCATACGATGCGGATGAAATCAGCGAAACAAGTTACATCAACAAACTCAGGCGCCTTGCCCGACAGGAGAATGACTTTATTGATGTACACGCTCACTTGGCATACGTATTTCTGGAGCAGAATGCCCCGCGTAAGGCGCTGAATGCTGCCCTTAAAGGGCTGGCAATTGGCAATCGTCTTATCCCTGAAGGTTTCAGTGGCAGAATCATCTGGATACATCCTGACAACCGACCTTTTCTTCGTGCCCTCTATGCGGCAATCCTGGCAAATGCAGCGTCATCAGGATGCCATCATGCTCATTGAAAAAATACTGGATTACAATCCCGAAGATAATCATGGTGCACGCTGGCTACTGGGACCGGAACTGTTACGCACTGGCGCTCATGAACAGGCACGCCATATACTGCAGGAACATGCAGATGAATTTTCACCTTACTGGTATGAACTCGGCCTTCTGCATTTTCTTAATGGGGAACTGGTAAAAGCTGCAACTGCATTTCGTCGCGGCTTTGCGGCAAATACTTACATCGCAGAAATACTGTGCGGAAATCTGCATCCATTTCCACTTGCTGTATGGCATAACTTTTCAGGCGGTCCGGATACTGCCGAAGATTATTATGCCACATACCACCCGTTATGGGGGCAATATCCGGAAGCATTGCTGTTTGTAAACTGGCTCTATAATCATTCCTCTGTGCTGCATGAACGGGCAGAAATCATTAAATGCGCCGAAATGCTGATGCAGGAAGATGATTTCGAAATATGCGAAAGTATTTTAAGACAGCAGGAGAAGTTGCGTGAAAGAATTGATGAGACGCTTTCTGAGAAAATTGTACAGAAATGCAGAAATATGAATGGTGAATATGTCTGGCCCTGGATATTGCCGTTTTCAGCGGCAGGCATGAAACATACTGGCATACAGTATCAGTAGATATTGCATTAGTGTATCCTGCACACAAGTAATAATTTATTCACCAATAATAACACTGTTAATGCCCCCTTCCCCTGGTTGTCAGCCAGGGGTTATCTTCTGAATATTTCTTTTGAAAAGGATAACACAGTAAATTATTTTTATGAATTATCCCATGGACTCATTAACACCCTTTCATGATGCTTTATTGTCAAACACGTTATGGCTGACATCAAAAAAAACCGGATTTCCTCTGCCAGCGGGTAATCACCTTCCCGGTGTTTTCGGTTGGTCTGGTTACTCCTGTCTGGTTATTAGCAAGATAATTGCTATAAACAGTGGAAAACTCATCGTACATAATCTGGTGATGAACATTACGCTTATTTTCCCTTGACCGGAAGAATCAGAGGCTGTGGTTTCAGACTGTCTGCCAGTACATTCCTCTCTCCGTTAAAAACCATAACGGGTTCATTATCTTCGTCTGTCAGCAGATTGGGTGATGCTGCCAACTTACTGATTTAGTGTATGATGGTGTTTTTGAGGTGCTCCAGTGGCTTC
>ERZ791611.831-NODE-831-length-25460-cov-5.290297_pt1 | contig 25460 bp, 36 predicted proteins | sample MGYA00510275_ERZ791611 | MGnify/ENA primary metagenome ERZ791611 (study PRJEB30046, sample SAMN00791912) | human gut metagenome | study: EMG produced TPA metagenomics assembly of the A metagenome-wide association study of gut microbiota in type 2...
GGGTGGAGGCGGCCCTCTCCCGGACGGTGGATGAGGACGACACCCTACAAGAGGAACTTCGGGAAGCCAAAGCCTTTGCCCCCGACCTGGCGGTGGAGATCCACAACAATGCCGGGGGCGGGGATGGGTTTGAAGTGTACGTCCAGACCGGCGCATACAAGGAGCAGTCCCGGAAACTGGCCCAGCTTATGGAGGCCCAGGTGAAGCGGATCGGCCAGAACAGCCGGGGAATTAAGACCCGCCTCATGGCCACCGGACAGGATTACTTTGGATGGCTGCGGCTGAACCAGTGCCCGGCGGTGCTCTGTGAGGGGGCATTCCTGGACAGCAAAGACCGGGAGATGATCTCCACCCAGGAGGGACAGCAAGCCTTTGGACAAGCCTATGCCAAGGCGGTGTTGGAATACCTGGGCATCCCCTACCAGGGCAAAAAGCCCAACCCCGATTCCAAGACCATCTCCCTCCAAGAGCTGGGAGCTATGTTGAACCAATATGGCATTTACCACATTACTATTTAGGTAAATCCATCGAAAGGAGGGGGATTACACGAATTTATTAACTAAAAATATAAGAAGAAAATTGGTGGAAATGCCAAATGTTTCTGATTATAAGGAACTTATGAGTAAGATTAAATTAACTCCGGTAGAACGGCATGTGTGTGATCTCAAATATTTGGATGATAAAACCTTTATGGAAATTGGGGAAAGTATAGGAATTTCAGAAAGCGGAGCAATCAAGGCGCACAAGAGAGCGCTTGAAAAGATTGCCAGGTCAAAACAGAATATATAAAAAAAGACCGGTTTTAGACCGGTCTTTTTTTATATGCCATGAAAGGTAGTATTCAGGAGCTTTAAAGGGATTTTTCTTGTAAGACTATATCTAAAATTTCCATTAAAATAAAGATAGAGGGAAAAGGGGCAATGGTACACGTCGCCAGGCCACAACGGCAAGCCCCCGATCCTTCTTTGATTGAAAGGACGTGTTTACATATGCCAATTTATCCAACTAATCCCTATGGAACGACTTATTCTCCGATGCAACCAATGTATTCCCCAATGTATCAGCCGCGTCAAGAAATTTACAATCCGGTATCTACAATATCTACTCCACAATCCCCCGTACAATCCCAGGGGCAACAGACTTTTATTGTTAGACCCGTTGCTTCTATTGAAGAAGCAAGGGCCATCCAGACTGATTTCAGTGGGGCTATGACCATCATGCCCGACACCGCTCATGGAGCCATGTATTCTAAACAATTGGATTTCCGTACAGGAGCAGCAGTGTTCAAAGTCTATCAAGAAAGCATGTTGTTACATCCAGAATCGCAGTCGGAAAATATTCCTGTTTCCACACCTGTAGAATATGCCAGCCGGGCGGAACTGGAAGAAGTTAAGACACAGATGGCAAATCTGAGAGAAATGTTACAAGGTATTTCGGTACCTACGGGAGAGCCGGAACGTTCAAGAGAAAGTAAAGGGAGGGAAAAATAATGAACCCATTACAGATGATGATGGGGCCTATGATGCAGAACATAGGCCAATTGAACCCAATGGTGTATTTGATGCAGCATATGCAGAACGGCGGAAACCCACAACAAATTATTCAGCAAATGGCCCAGCAAAATCCACAATTTAGGCGGGCTTTGCCATTTTTTGAAGGGAAAAACAGTAAACAAATTGAATCTACTGCAAGGAATATGCTTAAAGAACGGGGGCTAGACCCTGATGAAATCCGAAGGCAGTTTGAAAAGCATTATCCATATCTGAAACCGCGAAAATAAGCGGTTCAAATAAATTTAAAAGGAGAATGTACTATGTCTGATGATTCTATGGCTTTGGGATACGCCCTTGGTCAGGACAGCGGTGGTAATCGAAATGACGGCATGTGGGGAGGAGATGGCTGGTGGGCTATTATCCTGTTTGCCATGATTTTTGGTTGGGGCCGCGGAGGCTTTGGCTTTGGCGGAGCTGGTGCTAGTAATGACCCCGGCTTACAAGGATTGGCGACTCGTGCTGACGTAAATGAAGCAATCAGCTTCAACGGATTAGAGCGAGGGATTTCTAGTATTCAGCAAGGAATCTGTGATAGCACTTATGCCTTGAACAACGCGATTACCAATGGTTTCAATGGAACTAATATGGCTCTTTGCCAAGGTTTTAACGGGGTAGAACGTGGTTTCAATACTTTGGGTTATGAAATGCAGGATTGTTGCTGCCAAACTCAGCGTGCCATTGATGGTGTAAACTACAATATGGCAACCAATTTCTGCGCTGTACAGAATACAGCCAACAATAATGCGCGAGATATTATCCAGTCTACTCATAATGACACCGACCGGGTACTAGCTAAATTGAACGAGATGGAATCTGCCAGACAGCAGGAAAAAATTCAGGCTCTTCAAGCAGAAAATCAAACCCTTCGTTTCCAGGCCAGCCAGACTAGCCAGAATTCCTACCTAACTGCAACCTTGGATGCTCAAACTGCGGAACTTTTGCGGCGTTGCTGCCCTACTCCTGTTCCTGCCTACACTGTTCCTGCGCCTTATCCCTATGGGTTAAATGGCGGTTGTTGCGGTTGTAACTGCTAGTAGCTCTGGTAAACTGTTCCCCACAATAGTGGGTTGATTATGGGGAGTGGTATGCAATAGTGTGCCACTCCCTTACATTTAAAAAGGAGAATGAACATGTCTTGTAAACCTGTCTGCAAATTATGTGATCATTTTATTGTATCCCAGGATGTTACTTATGCTTCTGGCGTGCTTACTATAAACATTCCCGCTGGTACTTATCAAAATGGAGAAAAATACTGTATTGTTATAGGTCAGAACATACCTGCTGATACCATTATTGGTGCTCCTGTAGTTATCACTATTGGAACTAGCTCCGTGCCTTATCCTCTTGTAAAACGAAATTGTTCGGTAGTAACTGCGTGTGGAATTCGTACACGCACCAAGTATTCTGTGATAGTATCCACTGGTACGTCAAACGCAGCTGGGGCGGTTTTCAAGATGCTTGGACAACCCTGTTGTGCACCAGATAATTCACTAGCTAGCATTGATGGTACATCTCCTACTCCATCACCCAGTGAAACACCTGCAAGACTAGTTAAGGAGGGAAAATAAATGAAAACAGCAGCTAAAATGATGATGTTATCCCGTAGAGGGAAAAACGACTATGAAAAAGATTATGGGAATAATAGATACCGAAATGAAAATGGGGAGTATAGAAGTTTTGATAGAGTAGGGGGATATGATGGCAGAGAAAGCCAGGTAAGAGGAAATTACCATAGTGGGCGAGATTACCGAGAATACGACAGTGGTAGACCTCGGGAAGGTTATTACAGTAATGGTCGTAGAGAATCCCGAAGCTACCAAGATGATGGTAATGACTACGATACTTTTAACGAAGATGATGAAAGCCGACACTCGCAAATTATGGGTAGTGGAGCGTTCTGGATGCGATCCCCTAGAAAAAACTATGAAAAGTTGACGAAGGAGAAAGCTAAGGAATGGGTAGAAAGTATGGAAAATGAAGATGAATCCCATCCTGACGGTGGAAAATGGACAATGGAAGAAGTAAAACCGTATGCCCAAAAAGTTGGTATTTCTGTTGAGGGACAAAAATTTATTGATTTCTATGCTATGATGAATGCCATGTACTCAGATTATTATAAGGTCGCTAAAGAATTTAATGTAGCCAACCCAGATTTTTTTGCAAAAATGGCAAAAGCATGGATTGATGATTCTGATGCAGTGAAAGGTAAAACCGCGATTTACTATGACTATATCGTGAAACATTAAATGTAAAAAAGGCCCTATCAGAAATGGATCTGATAGGGCCTTAGTGTTAATAAATAATTCTATTTGACAATAATTTTCCAAAATAACAAGGAGCCAACTGAATTATAAAATTAGAGCAGCTTTTAAAAAATTAAAAATATACACGATTGAAATTTGAGAAAAGATATCATACAATAATTATTGTATGATAAGTATAGTTGATGAAATGGATTTTTTATTAGCAAGTAAAGGTCAAGCTGTAAAATACTTGGCTTTTTACTTTGCTGGTTGATAAAAAATTGCTCATGTATTGTCTGGATTTTGCACCACACTTTGCACCACACTTTGCACCACACTTTGCAGTTTTTCGAGGCAAACTGACAGTTTTCATAAACAAACTATAATGGGAAAAATGGCTTTTTATTGCCTTTTTTCTTGTTTTCAATTTGTTTAAAGCAACTATTATTCTGGGTTCAATTCCCCCCGCCTCCACCAAACAAAGCCGCTTAAACAAAGGGTTTGGGCGGCTTTTTCCTTTCCTGTAACCCGTAGAATAACCCACTTCAATTCCAAAAAAGAAAGGGCCGCCCCCTTTGTCTCTATTCTTGGCTGTCCTCTTTGCCGGATTCCTCCTGGGCGAGCAGCTCCTGGAAGATGGCCTCCAGTTTGCCGGCGATCCGCTCCCGTTCCCCTTCCACACCGTGGCCGTACACCCCGAAGGTGTCCATGCTGCGGCTGTGTCCCACCAGCGCCTTGACCTCCCCCTCGGGCAGCGCCTTCACCATGCTCACAAAGGTGTGGCGCATCTCGTAGGGGGAGATGTAGGGGATACCGTTGGCATCGCAGTAGCGTTTCCACCGGTGGCGGTAGGTGCTTTGGCTCTCCACGGGGAAGACTTGCTCCCGCTCCCCAGACGCCTCCAGCTGGGAAGACAGCTCCTGCTGGGCTTGGCTGGTGAGGGCGATCACCCGGCGGGCATTGTCATTTTTGCCCCGTGTGACCTGTCCCGCCTCATTGACCGACCGCTGGAGATGGATCTCCCTCCCGTGGATGTCCTCCCGCCGCAATCCCATCAGCTCCCCAGGCCGCAGCCCGGTGAGCACCTGGAACCGGTAGGCGTGGATATAACTGTCCGGGACCGGTTTCCCCCGCAGGAGGGTGGTGTCCGAGGTGAACAGCTGGACCAGATCCTTGGGCTGTAAAATCCGCTTCTCCCCTTTGGGGGCGGATTTGGGGATGGAGAGGAATTCCAGGGTCTCGGCGGTCCATCTCTTCCGGCGGCAGAACCGGACGAATCCCCGCATCACCGAGGCCAGGTTGGAGAGGGTCTTGCGGGAGAGAGGCTTGCCGCTCACCCCACAGGCCGCCGCCCGGTCCAGGATAGTCTGGAAATCGTCCTCCCGGAGGGATTCTATCCGCTTGTGCCCGATGGCAGGGAGGAGGTACAGCCGCCCCATATCCTTGGCCCGCTCCCGCTCATTGGCGGAGAGGATGCTGGCCACAAACTGGGGATATACCGCCTCCACCCGCAGATTGCCGCCCTGGATGCCGTCATCCAGCCAGGCGTCCGCCTTGGCGTTGGCCTCCCGCTGGCCTTTCCGGCCGGGGGTGGAGGAATAAAAGGTCCTCCGCACCCCATCTTTTTGGACTTTGATCTGCCAGCGGTTGTACTTTTCCATCCACTGGGCTGTGTTGGTGCGACGCATAAGGCATGCTCCTTTGCTCTAATGTCAATTTTACACGATTTTCCCCGTTTAGACAAGAGTTTTCTTGCTTGGACGGGATTTTACTTGAAAAGGATGGCCCTTGCCACTCCGGCCTAAAGTATGGTATACTGATTCTATTGAAAAATGGGGAGAGGAGGATTGGAAATGCTGGAAAAAAATGACCTGCTGGCCCTTGGCCAGATGATGGATGACCTGCTGGATCGCAAGCTGGAACCGATTAACGCCCGGCTGGACGCAATTGAGGGCCGGTTGGATGCTGTAGATGTCCGTCTGGACAACATCGAGGGCCGGTTGGATGCTGTAGATGTTCGTCTGGACAACATCGAGGTGCGCTTGACCAACCTGGAGGAGAATTCGAAAATTACCCGAGAATCGGTTAACACCCTGCTGGAATGGGCCGAGGAAGCCCAGGTAGAAGTACAGATCCCTCTGTTTAAGCGGGCGGAATAGTCGCCCTTCGCGAGGAGGGCGTGGATCGGAGCAAAAAAGAGAATATCCCAAGGCGATTTGGGCCGGCAGCAATGCCGGTCTTTTTTTGTTGCTCTGGAATGGAAAATGATTCATCACAATAAGAAATATAAACACAACAATGTTGGCGATATTGCCAATTGAAATTGCTATTTCAAATAGTGTATACTGAGCTTAAAGAAAACATTTGTTTCTTTAAATTTTTCGACAAAAAATACAACAAATTCAGATATATAGCGGTATGATTTTGTCGAGAAGATAGAATTTTTGTCAATTGTAGGCAAAAGCCCGGCGCGGTATAATAATTTCAACCCAAATCCCAAGAAGGGAACGACATCATAAAAAGCACAGGGAAAGGGAGAAGATAGAATGGCCTATAGCAACCGCAATGCAGAAAAATTCAATGAGATGCTCAATTCATGCCGCTGTCCAAGGCAGGTGTATGCTGCGTTATTGACGCTGGCCAAACCAACTGTCCAGCAAGCCGATCACATGCCCCAGGAAGGCCAAATCCCGGTCGGAGAGCTCCGCTCCCTCTTGGAAGTAGCCAAGGGCCTCTAAAAGCTTGTTGGACTCCTCCAGGGTAATTTTACCCCCTGTCTGCCCCTCTGGGCCGGCGGGGGGTTCGGTTTTTGCGGCAATGTAACCACTGTAAAAGTAATCTAAGGACACACCTAGGTGCTGTGCGACCTTGTATAGATCATCAATATTAGCCTTGGTGCTGTCCCTTTTTATTAAGCTATACAGGGTTTGGGGATTCACCCCTGTAGCTGTGGCGACTTCGTTGACATTAGTACCTTGGCTTTCAATGAGCCGTTGCAGGGTACTTCCGATACCCATAGGTATCACCTCCTGAAAACAGAATACCATAAAACAAAAAATTATGCAAGAGCATAAAAAAACTGTTGACAAGTTATTCAATTGCTGATATTATATAAGCGTAACCTATTCAAATGCATAAAAGGAGGTAAGACTATGGAGTTAGGCATCCGTAAGGCAATGGCCGATAAACGTGTCACTGTAGAAGCGATAGCCAGTATCTTATCCGTCCATCGGAATACTGCTTCCAGCAAAGTCAATGGAACGACTCCCTTCACCATTGAGGAAGGTTTCCGTCTGAAGCAGATGCTCTTCCCAGAGTACGCGATGGATTTCCTATTTCTACCACAGAAGGAGCCTAAGCAAGTCAGCTAGAAAGGAGAGTCAATCATGACCGAAAAAGAGATACAAGAAACGCTCGAAAAGCAGTTGCAGCTGCTCTCCGAGCGTTCTGATGAGGGTGACGAGCACGGCCTGAGGATGTGCCGATACCGCCGGATGTTCTGCGATGAGATCGAAAGTGGCATGCCGGCCTTGGCTCTCCCCAAAAACCGGAAACTCCAACCTGGTGAACTGTGGCCATTTCGAAAGCTCTACAGCGATGAGGTGTTCTGGGCCATCCCTGTGGATGAGGATGAATCTTAACAGGTTGCTTGGTGTAGCCTTAGCTGGTATTTCTCCCAGGTTTGGCGGAAGGCATCAACCGTATCAGATCCAGCTACACGTTTCAGATACTCTTCCATTTCCTGGGGGGAAGCATTCCAAGGGAAGTTTTTGTCCTCTAATGCTTCCCGGCAAAAATCATCTATTTGGGATTTTGTTTTCCCCTGTGTTTTTACCCAGGCATGGAATGAGAACAGCGGTTTTGCCACAATATCACCTCCCTTTCCCCTAAATCTTACCATGTGGGGGAGGGAAGGGCAAGAGTGCTTACCGGTTCACCTCCGGGTTGTCGGTACGGCCCAACAGGTAGTCCACCGAGCAGTCGAGGTAGTCAGCAATAGCTTCTAATTTATCAGCAGACGGAGCCTGCGCCTTTTTCTCAAGGTCATACATAAAGTTTCGGTTGATGTTGCAGTTCTCTAATAGGCTTTTAACTGTAATTTTTTTTCCCTTGCACAATGTTTTGATGGTTGCAGCTAATTGTACATTGTCCATAAGACATAACCCCCTTTTCTTGTGAAAAACAGAAAAATACAGAAATTGCTGTAATTACACTTGAAATACAGTAAAAACTGTATTATAATATAACCGTAGACAAGAGATTGTCTACAGCATATCACAAAAAGGAGGTCGAAACAATGAGCGGGAAAAAGAAAAGCGGCCACAAGAACTCATCACTCGAAAAGATCGTTCTTGCAACCGCCATCCTAAACTTCATCAAAGCGCTGATGGACTTCATCAGCCGCCTGACGGAGTAGGGAGAGGGGCGAAAGCCCCTTTCCCTCCAAGGATACACTGTCCCTAGGCTCATTGTCAAGATACATGCCAAAAGACAAGGAGGAAAAACCATGAAAGCACTGGAATTGGCGCTGAACATCATCGAAATCATCTTTTATGGGACGGCCGTCGCTTACATTGTAAAGGGGTGGAACCGGTGGAGGTGATGGACAAAATTTGGCGCTATATCGACAACACCAAAATAAGCAATGGCATGCAATATGCCATGCAGACCAGAGAGATGACCACTTTGCGGGAGCTTTCCCCACTGGATGGAATCGCGACGGCGTTTTACTACGGCCGCGCAAAAGGATACCGCGCCGCAAAGGCGCAGCAAAAGAAAGGAAGAAAATCATGGATAACCTGCAACTGTTTGAAAACCCCGAGTTTGGAAAAATCCGTACCCTTGAGGAGGACGGCAAGGTGCTGTTCTGCGGCAAGGATGTGGCAAAGGCCCTTGGGTATAGCAACCCCCGCGACGCGCTCTCCCGCCATTGTAGGGGGGTCGTGAAACGCGACGGGGTCTCCGAGACGGTAAATCAGCATGGAAAGGCTACAGAACAAATAGTCCCCATGTCCTTCATCCCCGAAAGCGATGTGTACCGGCTCATCACCCACAGCAAACTGGAAACCGCCCAGCGCTTTGAGGCGTGGGTGTTTGAAGAGGTGCTGCCGGCCATCCGCAAAACCGGCTGCTACCAGCTGGCCCCGGCCATGAGCCAGCAGCAAAAGCAGCTGGACGCCCTGCAAAAGATCCAGTTCATCCTGGATGTGCAGGCCAAAAAGATGGAGGAGGATCGGCAGGCAGCCACCTATTGGCAGCGGGCATACCGGGACAAGCGGGAGGCCGTCAAGACCCGCAAGCAAAACATTGCCATCTGGCGGAAGATCTTCCGCAAGGTGCTGGACGGCGATGTGGATTGCCTGGCCGGGTTGGAGACAGAGCTCCCCTCCTGGTATGACCAGGCAAAGGCGATCTCAACTGCACGGTACCCCACCTTTGAGGAGTGCATGGACATCCTCACCGCCCCCATAGAGGAGGACGAGGAGTAATAGGAGAAAGGAGCCATCCCCATGTATGTCTACAGCGCCCGCCTGCTGGCGGCCATGGCCGCCAAGGAGGTTAAATACAAGGATTTGGAGGCCCTGCTGGGCCGCAAAAACAGCTACATCACCGCCCGGATGGCGGGGAGGATGCCTTTCACCATGGACGATGTCCACATCCTCCAGCAGGCCCTCGCCATCCCCTGGGAAGAGGTCGGGGAATACTTCCCGCCCAGCCAGGCGATCCACCCAACGGAAGAATAACAAGAAAGGAGCGAAAACGGTGTATTACAACAACAAAAAGCTCAAAGTTGCCATGTACCACAAAGGGGTCACCTACGACACCCTGCGGCAGCTGTTCGGCTGTGGGGGGAACTACCTCTCCAACCGGCTGCAAGGCCGCCTCCCGTGGAATATGGAGGAGGTCTATCAGCTGTGCGACCTGCTTTCCATCCCCTGGCAGGAGGCCAAAGACTACTTCCCACGGCCGGAGAAAGGGGGGAGGGCCCATGGCTAACCCAAGCACCTCCCACGCCCTGCGCACCCTTTTAAAGGAGCGGGAAATCCAGTCCAAAGACCTGATCCGGCTGTTGGGCCACGGGAGCAAATACCTCTCCGACCGGATGTTGGAGCGGGTCCCGTGGAGCCTCTCCGATGTGTACATACTCTGTGATTGCCTGGATATCCCCTGGGAGGAGATCCCTGTGTATTTCCCCCGGCTCCATCCGGTGCAGGAGCCCCTCCCCCTAAGGCCGGCGGAGCCGTTCCCCGGGGTGGAGGAAGCCCTCCAACGGCAGCTGGGAGAGCTGGCTGCACAGCTGGGGGCCAGCCAGGTGATGGTGTCCTTCACCTTCCCGGCGGAAGGGGGGACAAGCCTTGTCCAATAGCCTGGCCGATTTTGTGGCCGTTATGGCGCTGCCCTGGGGGGCGACAATGCTCTGCCTGGTGCCCATCGCCATCCTGGAATGGCTGGAGGAGCGGGGAGAAAGGGGGCGGAGGCGGTGAAGAACCCCTGTAAAGACTGCCCCAACCTGCGGACAAGCCGGTGCCGGGACTGCGAAAGCCGGATCGCGTACAATACCTTTAAACGGGAGGAAAGCCGGTGGACCCGGCAGCAGAACGACCTGGCCAGCCAGGAGGAAAGCCGGCTGCGGGGCAAGCGCCCCAAGGCAAAAAAAGCGCGCCCCCGGGTGGACAAGACCCAAGAGGCGCAAGTGATGTGGACACCTTCACTATACCACATCACCGGGACGAATGCAAGGGAGGAAATAGCCATGCGGTTGAAAAATCGAAGTGAAACAGAGATCACCTTTGCGGCAGATGAGGTGCGGGAAGCCCTGCTGGACTATCTGCGCCGGGAGATGGACGGCCGCATCCCCGAGGGGAAGGCCCGCCTCCTGCCGGGGAACACGGGGCTTGTCATCACCCAGGAGGACTAAAAAACGCCCTGCGGGGGAAATCCCCCAGCAGGGCGGCATTTTGGCTACAGGTACCGGCTGACCACTTCAACCAGCTGTTCCCGATAATTGTTTAGGTCGTAAATGCTTTCCAGGGGGAAGGAACAAGCCTTTTTGTTCTCATCCGGTAGGATGAGGACCTTCTGGGTAGGGGTAAAGACTAGGCGGCAGACCCATTTGCGGGTGTTGTTTTTGTAGTTGACAGCCAGATAGCTTTCGGTGTCCTTATAGGCCAGATCTTCCATGGGCACCAGGTCTTTGAGCAGGTTTTTGATGAGGAAGAACCCTTCCAATTCATCCTCTGTGGTGATGATTTTAGGGGGTTTTTCCTCCTCTTCCGGCACCTCTGCTGGGGGTTCGGCGGATTCGGCGTTTTTCAAGGCGTTTTTAATCTTGTCGTTCATCATCTCGCTGATAAACTGGTTCAACGATTTTTTGATGATAGGGCGGAACTTTTCAATGACATTCTGGGTCTTCTGCCCCTTGTAGATGTTGCTTAAAAACAGCCGGACAAACCCATCGCTGGGCTCCTGGAGCTGGGCGGCGAAAAACTGCCGGATCTCGTTGGAGTATTTCAGCTCCGAAGCCACGTTGAGGATCTCATCCACATTGAAAACCGATTTGTGGAACTTCTTCAGCTCCGCCACCTGGGCGTCCTTCAGATCCAAGATGTTGATCTCTAAAAATGGGGTATCGTCCATCTTATTGGGCTCGTCCAGGTCGGTGTAGAAGCGGTAAAGGATGCCGTTGGTCAGGATGCCAAACTTGGCACAGGTGGTGCCAAAATAGCGGAACAGCTGGGAGTCATGGCGGTCGAGCTGTTCACCAATCCATTTGCATTCAATCAGGATCACAGGTTTGCCGTCGTTGAGGATGGCATAATCCACTTTTTCCCCTTTTTTGATCCCCACATCGGCGACAAATTCAGGGGAGAACTCCATAGGGTTAAAGACGTCGTACCCCATCATGGAAAAAAATGGCATAATGATGGAGGTTTTGGTGGCTTCTTCGGTGGCGATGGTCTCTTTTAAGCCTTCCACCCGCTTGGAGAATTGCTTGATTTGGTCAATGAAATCCATACTGATACACCCCGCATGTATAATTTAACAAAATTATACCATATAACCAATAAAATTTCAATTTCAAATATTATTTTATGTAAAATGTCCTATAGTGTTTGTTTTTATCGAATATAGGGGGTGGCGAACGCCATCTGCAAAGAGAAGGGAGAATGGAGATGTCGATGAACAACTGTGTTTTCTCCGGGCGGCTGGGCCAGGACCCGGAGCTGAAACAGACTCAAACCGGGGTGTTCTACTGCGATTTCAGCCTGGCGGTCACCCGGCCCTACAAGGATTCCCAGGGGGACCGCATCACCGATTGGATTCCCATGGTCGCCTGGCGGGGCACTGCCGAACTGGTTTGCAAATACTTCAAAAAGGGCCGGCCTATGGCGGTGACCGGCTCTCTGGAGGCCCAAAAGTACACCGATAAGGATGGCAATAAGCGCACCTCCTACCGGGTGCGGGTGGATTCGGTCAGCTTTTTGGAAAGCGATAAGCGGGACAATGAGCCCCTGCCGGAGCCGCCGCCAGAGCGCAAGCCCAAAGACCCCTCCACCTTGCCCCGGATTGAGACCGACGAGTTCCGGGAGCTGGATGAGGACGACGATCTGCCGTTCTAAGGGGGTGGCAAAATGGTCAAAGAAATTGAAAACCCCCCGGCAGTACAGGGGGAGGAGGCCCCCCAGCCCCGCACCCTGGAACAGCTGACTACCGAAATCCTCTACATAAAGGCTCAAACCTGTGTCAACTACTGGGAAATGGGCTGCCGCCTCAAAGAGGTCAAAGCCCAGCTGCCCCACGGGGAGTGGCGGAAATGGCTGGTAGAGGCCGTAGATTTTTCAAAAGAATCCGCAAGACGCCTGATTGCTATTGCGGATGCGTTCCCAAATGGCAACCCGGGTTGCCATTTGAATTATAGCCAAGTATGGATGCTGGCCACTGTCTCCCCGGAAATCCGGGAGGACATCTTAGCCCACCCCCAGCTTGTGGATGGGCAGATGAAAACGGTGGACGAGATGTCCAGGAGGGAAATGGAAAAGGTCATCCGGGAGAAGAAAGCCGCCGAGAAAGAGGTCCAAAAGGCCAAAGATGCCCTACGGCAGGAACAAAACAAAAATGCGGCGCTGTCTGCCCAGCTGGAAGAATCCCAGCGGCAAACGGAAGAAGCCCGGGAGGAAGGCCGTCGGGAGGAGCGGGAAGCCCAGCGCATCCCCATCCCGGCGGTCAATGCCGAAAAAGCATTGGAGCGGGAGATTGGCCGGATTTCCTCCAGCTTAGTCGACAGCCTGCCGGTGCTGCTGGAGTGCATCCGGTTTACCGGCTCCCAGGAGATGGTCAATGACATCCTGGCGCTCAGTGACGATCTGGAGGAGACGGCACAGGAGCTGAAAGGCGCCGCCATCGCCGCCCGCAACAACTCCTTTTTGACCCGCCGGGATGAGGAGGAGGATTTCAGCTGGCTGGAAGAATAACCGGAAAAGGAGGTGGGCCGGATGTCCCTGCATCACATCCCCATAGAGCTGCGGGAGCTGCGGCAGTGGGTCTGCTGGCGGCGGCTCCAGCGGGGCAATAAGACCACCAAAAGCCCCATTCAGCCGGGGGGCGGCTTTGCAAAATCCAACGACCCATCCACATGGACCAGCTTTGAGGCGGCAAAAGCCGCTATGGAGGCAGGCGAGGCCGACGGGATCGGCATCATGTTTGCCGCTGGGCTGTGCGGGGTGGACATCGACGACTGCATCCAGGATGGCACACCCTCCGCCATGGCTCTTGACATTGTGGACCGGCTGGGCAGCTATGCCGAGATCAGCCCCAGCGGGACCGGAATCCACGTCCTGGGGTTTGGCTCCCTGCCCCCCGGTGGCCGCCGAAATGACACCATTGGCCTGGAAATGTACGATTCCGGCCGGTATTTTACCGTAACCGGCAACCCCATCTGCGGCCCGGACGGCAAGCCCTATCCCCTGTTGGAGATCACCCCCCAGCTGGCGGAGGTCCACAAGGAGTATTTCGCCCCCAAAATCCAAAGGCAGGAGACCTTGGAGGGGGCGATCCTCCGGGGAGCCACCACCCAGACGGATGACGCCATCCTCCAAAAGATGTTCGCCGGGAAGGGCGGGGACAAGCTGGAACGGCTGTATGGGGGCAGCTGGGAGGGGCGGTACAGCTCCCAATCCAGCGCCGACCAGGCCCTTTGCAACGCCCTGGCTTTTTATGCCGATGGGGACAGGGCCGCCATGGACCGGCTGTTCCGGGCCTCCGGCCTGATGCGGCAGAAGTGGGACCGCAGCGTGGGCAACGGCCAGACCTATGGGGAGCGGACGCTGCAAAACGCCATCGAGGGCACCCGCAAGGACCCGCCCAAGCGCCGCCGGGGGAAAGCCCCCATCCCAGAGCCGCCGCCGGAATCCCCCAGCCGGGAGCCGGCCCCGCCAGCCCCAAAAAGGCGGGAAAAGGCCCCTGAGCCGGAACGGTATACCCTGGACGACACCGGCAATGCCTACCGGTTCCGGGATGCCTACCGGGACCGAATCCGCTACAATTTTGCCCGGGACTCGTGGATGGTCTGGGATGGCCGCCGCTGGAAAGTGGATGAGGTCTGCCAGGTGAAGCAGATGGCCGACGAGCTGCTTTACAGCCTTCTCCGGGAGGCGGAAGGGGAGGGGGATGCCGACCTGGCCAAACACGTCCGCCGGAGCCTTTCCAGCAAAAACAAGGAAAACATGATCAAGGAAGCCCGCCACCTGGAGGGGGTGCCCATCTACCCGGCCCAGCTGGACCGGTTCGGGCAGGTCATCAACCTGCCCAACGGGGTCTACCACCTGCAAAAGGGCACCGTAAAGCCCCACCACCCGGAATATTACCTCTCCAAGTTGGCGGGGGCCCCCTACCAGCCGGGGGCTGCCTGCCCCCATTGGCTGGCCTTTTTGGAGGACGTGACCCTGGGGGACCCGGAGATGATCGCCTATCTCCAAGCCTTGTGCGGCTACTGCCTCACCGGCTCCACCCAGGAGCAGTGCATGTATTTTTTGTATGGCAACGGCTCCAACGGCAAATCCACCTTTATGGCCACCCTGACCAAAATTTTGGGGGATTACGCCGCCAACGCCCAGCCGGAGACCCTGATGATGCGGGATAAGACCGGCGGGGCCCAGGCCCGCAGCGACATCGCCCGGCTGGAGGGCTCCCGGATGGTCTCCACCTTTGAGCCCAACGCGGGGGTGCGGCTGGATGAGGGGATGGTCAAACAGATGACCGGCGGCGACAAGATCACCGCCCGGTACCTGTACAAGGCGGACTTCGAATTCCTGCCGGAGTTTAAAATTTTGATGGCCACCAACTACAAGCCGGAGATCCGGGGCACCGACGACGGCATCTGGCGGCGCATCCGCCTCATCCCCTTTGAGGCGTCCATCCCGGAGGAAAAAAAGGACAAAGCCCTCCCCCAGAAGCTGGCCGCAGAGATGCCGGGCATCCTCAATTGGATGTTGGAGGGCGCGCAAAAATGGTACCGGGACGGCGGGTTCCCCCCTTGTGAGAGGATCGACGGGGCCAGCCGGGAATACCGCCAGGAGATGGACCACATGGCCCAGTTTTTGGCGGCCTGCACCCAGCCGCAGCCGGGAGGGGGCATCAAAGCCAAGGATTTATACGCCATCTACACCCTTTGGGCCAGAAACGAGGGGCTCCGCTATCCCAAGAGCGCCAGCCGGTTTGGGCTGGATCTGAAAAAACGGCTGAAATCCCACCGGGGCGGCAAGGGGGTCTATTACGACGGACTGGCCCTCTCGCCGGAGGGCAAACAGCTGAGGGAGGCTGCTATGAAGTTGTAACCATCGCAAGTTGAAGCATGTCTAAAACGAGACGGAGGTGCCCTGAATTGATCTTTGATGATATTGCAGACATCATGCAGACCCGCCCCATCGGCGAGCTCCAGCGGGTGACCGGCCTGCGGAAGGACCGCATCTACTCCCTTCGCTGTGGATGCACCTTCCGCATGGATTATGAGCTGTTGGGGGCGCTGAACCGGATGGGATATCAGTTAAAATTGGAGCAGAATTCGGGAAAACCCGAAAGTCGATGAAGTATGCTAAGGGCAGGGATAAAAATCCCTGCCCTTTCTTTTTGCTGGCCCTCTGTTTTCGGTGGGAACTGTGTAGGGTTGTGTAGGGTTAGCCGCGGAGAACGGTGGATTTTCTCCCTGTTTGCCTTTCCCCCGGCCCCCAAACCCTACACACCCTACACAACTATACACTTTTTAAACCCGCATTCCCATGGGGTTTGTGTATACCTGTGTAGGGATGTAGGGTATTCTCATAAACCCCTACAGGGAAAAATAACCCCTTTTCTAGGGGAAGTTTCCGGGAAACCCTACATCCCTACATACCCTACACAACCGGCCGGAGTTTCCAGCCATTTCCCCCCTTGGGGATGGAGATTCCCTCCCCATTGGAGAGATCGCCCAGGAGGCGGCTTTTCCCCTTTTCTTCTCTTTTGCCATCCCACAGGCGGGAGAACGGGGGAGAGGCCCCTCCTGCTTGGGCTGCAAGGTACTTCCCAGGGGGTGGCGGAGTTGCGGCGCTTTCGAGGCGCATCCGCCCGGGCGGTTTGTGGGGTTTTATCTGCCTTTAAAGTTGCAAACCCGCATAGGAATGCGGTTTTATGGATTTTTTGTACAAGTTGACGGACCGGTTGGGGGTGATTGCTTTGGCCCGGGAAAAGCTGTTTTTTGAAGGGGATACCATTGTTGCCTGCACCGAATATGCCACAAAATTCTTCGGGGTCAGCGCCTCAACCCTCTCCAACTGGATGGCCGACGGCTGCCCCCGGTATGCCTACGGCTACTGGGATCTCAAAGCGGTGGGGGATTACCTCCAGCGCAAGCGGGACCGCCGGGATGCCCAGGCCGCCCTGGATGACCCGGAGGAGATCTCCCTTTCCGGGCAAAAGACCCTGGTGGAGCGGGATCTCAAGCGGGAGCAGCTGAAAGCCCTGGAGCGGCAGAACGCCATCGCCGAGGGCAAGCTGATCTCCCGGGAGGAGGCGGTGCGGGATCTCAGTGAATTTTGCACCATCCTCAAAATGTCCCTCCAATCCCTGGGGCAGGACCTGGGCAACAAGGTGGCCCCCCATGTGGATGTGGTAACCGCCCGGCGGCTGGCCGGGGAGATCCGGGGGACCATTGAGGCCGCCTTGGGGGAGTTGAGTGTCGGCGGGGTATACCCGCCCCCAGAGGAGTAAGGGCTTTCGGCCCCCACACCCCAGTTCTGTGGGGCGCTCTCGCCCCCACGCCCCGCAGGAACAAGGGGCCCTCCTGCCGGCCCTTTGCATCCCCGGCCCAATTCAAGATTACATCTTGCAATTCGTTATGCAGGGCGTTACGCACCCCTGCACCCCGCGCTCCCTTTTTTATGTGAAAGAAAGCCCAGCCCAACAGAGTTGGGCTACGAAAAAGCACATTCAAGGGGGGCCGAACTGCTCGCGGAGTTGGTGAAGTCCGGCCCCCCTCAAAACTCCCCCTGCTCCTGGGTGGAGCCGTTCCCCAAACCGTTTTTCAAAATGAATCCCCCTCTGTATAGGGGGATCTTTAAGGGGGAATAGGCTTGCACTGTGCCGCGAACTTTGCCTATTCCCCCTTAAATGCGCTTTTTGTCAAGGTTTTTTCGCATAAAAAACCTTGCGCGGGTGTGGGGGTGCGCACCCCCACAAGCCAACCTCAAGATGCAATCTTGAATAAAGGCTGGGTGCAGGGCGTTTTGCCCTTAGCAAGAAAAGGAGGTAACACCATGACAATACTGGAACAAAAATCCCAGCTGGATGAGGCCATCTCGGCCATTGAACTGGGGGCGCAGGAGTACCGGATCGGCACCCGGATGGTGCGGCGGGCAGACCTTGCCACCCTTTACGCCGAGCGCCGCCGGCTGGAACAGCAGCTGGCCCGGGAGGAGACCGGAAGCGTCTTTGCCCCCCGGCTGCTGCGGAGGTAGGGGAGATGGACAAGGAGTTTACCCCAGGCCTCATCTCCCGGGTGCTGGGCTGGGTCAATCCCAGGTGGGCCCTGCGGCGGGAACTCTCCCGGCAGGCGCTGCGCCAATTTTACGGCGCCGCCAAAACCGGCCGGGCCACCGACGGCTGGACCACCGTTTCCGCCGGGGCCGAGACCACCAACCGGGGCAGCCGGGACATCATCCGGGCCAGGGCCCGGGATCTGGAGCGCAACAGCGATGTGATGGGCGGCCTCATCCACCCCATGGTCAGCAACGTGGTGGGCTCCGGCTACCAGCTGCAAGCCAAAGCCCTCCGGGCCGATGGGGTGGAGGACGAACCTTTTAACACCCAGGTGGAGGAGTTGTGGAAACGGTGGTCCCGCCCCCAGAACTGCGACATCCGGGGGCTGCTCTCCCTCTCCGAGATGCTGGAGCTCATCGTCCGCCGCCGCCTTGTGGATGGCGGTGTCCTGGTCCTGAAGATCTCGGGCAAAAATCGCTTCTGCCTCCAGGTGGTGGAGGTGGACCGGCTGGACACCAGCGTCACCGCCTTCACCCCGCCGGGGGCAGAAACCCCCAACCGGGTGGAGGGGGGCATTGAGGTGGACGCCTACAGCCGCCCGGTGGCCTACCACCTGCGGGGCAACACCGACACCGCCGACCTGGGCTCCAAGCGGGTGCTGGCCAGGGATGTGATCTATCTCCCGGTGCTCACCCGGGCGGAGCAGGTGCGGGAGATGTCCCCCCTGTGCAGCAGCCTCTCCCGCATCGACGACATCAACGAGTTCATCGCCGCGGCCCTGCAAAAGGAAAAGACCCTCTCCTACTTTGGGGCGTTTGTCACCAACTCGGTGCCCGGCGGCGGCTTTGGCCGGGGCTTTGCCCCCACCCCCAAGGAAAACCAGGAGCTGGCCTTGGAACAGGGGATGATCACCTATCTCGCGCCGGGGGAGGATGTGAAGACCATCAACCCGGCGGGGGTCAGCGCCTCCTCCGGGGAGATGCTGCGGACCACCCAGCGGCTCACCGGCAGCGGCCAGGGCCTCTCCTACGAGGCGGCCAGCCGGGATATGAGCCAGGTCAACTACTCCAGTGCCCGCCAGGGGCTTTTGGAGGACCGCAAGACCTATGGCAGCTGGCAAACCTACCTCATCGACCACCTGCTCACCCCGGTGTATGAGGAATGGCTGGATTGGATGGCCCTCCAAAACCGGCTGCCGGTGAGCCCCCAGGACTACGCCAAAAGCCCGGAAGCCTACCAGCGGCACATCTGGGTGCGGCCCGGCTGGGATTGGATTGACCCCCTCAAGGAGGCCAGCGCCAACCGGGTGGCCCTGGAGACCTGCCAGACCACTTTGCAGGAGATCTGCGCCAGCAAAGGCAAGGATTGGCGGGACATCATCGCCCAGCGCAAGGTGGAGATGGAGGCGCTGGGGGAGCTGGGCGGTGATGGGCCATCGTAGGATACAGCCCCCCCGATTGGATTCTAAGCGCCATCCGCTCCCTCAAAGTGCCCAAGCGGCATCCGGTGAGCCGGTGGGCGGATGAAAACCGCATCCTGGATTCTTCGGTTTCCTCCCGGCCAGGCCGGTGGAAAACCGCCACCACCCCCTACCTGCGGGAGATCATGGACGCCTTCACCGACCCGGAGGTGGAGGAGATCGTGGTGGTCAAGGCCGCCCAGACCGGCGGCACCGAGGCGGTGCTCAACATGATCGGCTCCCTGGTGGATGAGGACCCGGGCCCCGCCCTGTCGGTCATGCCCAACGAGGATTTGCGGGACGTCTTTGCCGAAACCCGGATCAAGTCGATGATCCGCTCCTGCCCCAGCCTGGCGGAAAAGTACGACCCCAAGTCGAGCCGCACCGAGCTGCGGTTCCGGGGGATGACCCTTTCCGCCGTCGAGGCCGGTTCCCCCGCAAACCTGGCATCCCGGCCCTGCCGGTATGTGTTTTTGGACGAGGTGGACAAGTACCCCGCCCGGGCGGGCAAGGAGGCCGACCCGGTCTCTCTGGCCAAGGAGCGAACCAAGACCTATCCCCAGAACAAAAAGATCGTAGAGCTCTCCACCCCCACCTTTGAATCGGGGAAGATCTGGGAGGATTACCAGCTCTGCGAAACCAGGTTGGAGTATTTTGTCACCTGCCCCCACTGCGGAAAGGCCTTTGTGTTCTCCATGCGGGGCCTCAAGTGGGATGGGGGGACCGATGAGGAGATCCGCCGCAGCGCCGTCTATGCCTGCGAGGAGTGCGGCGGCCTCATCCTGGACTCCCAGAAAAACGACCTGGTGCGCGGGGGCTGCTGGAAGCCGGTGGAGGAGGGGAGCCGCCGGCGGCTGGGGTTCCGTTTTTCCTGCTTTTTATCCCCGGATATCCGTCTGGGGGACATCGCCGCCGAATATGTCCTCTCCCAGAAAAGCCCCGAGCGGATGCAGAACTTTGTCAACTCCTGGCTGGGGGAGCCCTACCGGGAGGTGGAGGGCAGCCTCACCGCCGAACTGCTGCTGGAAAAGCGGCAGGGCCCCTATGCCGCGGGTGTCGTCCCGCCGGGAACGGTGCTGCTCACCGGCGGGGTGGACGTCCAGCGGAACCGGTTTTACTGGACCATCCGGGCATGGCTGGCCGACATGACCAGCTACAACGTCTGCCATGGGGAGGCGTTCTCCTGGGCGGAGATCACCCAGGCCATGAACCGCCCCTATCCGGCTGTGGATGGCAGCACCCGGCTGGTCAACCTCTGCGCCATCGACTCCGGCGACCAGACCGACGAGGTCTACCTCTACTGCCTCTCCAACCAGGAGTGGGCCATCCCGGTCAAAGGCTCCTCCCAGCGGGGCGGGGGCCGGTTCCGGGTCAGCCGGATCGACAAGGCCGGGTTGGCCGGCGGCCTGGACCTGGTGCTGGTCAACACCGTCTCCTACAAGGATATGATCTATGCCCGGGCGGCCAGCGATGAGGAATATTCTGCTGGGTGGTATCTTCACACAAATTGTGATCCGGAGTACGCCGAGATGGTCGCCGCCGAGGAGAAGGTCATCCGCCGGGTGCGGGGCAAGCTGGTGAGCAGCTGGGAGCCCAAGCGCTCCGGCGCTGACAACCACTACCTGGACTGCGAAGTCTACGCCGCCGTCGCCGCCGACCTGTGCGGCCTTCGGGACATCTATGCCGCTGCCGCAGCGGGGCAGAAGCAGTAGGGGCTTTCGCCCCCGCACCCCCGAGGGCATGCAGGGCGCTGCTCGCCCTTCAACCCGGCTTTGTGGGGGCGAGAGCGCCCCACAGAACTAGGGTTTTCAGGGACTCCCCCTAAAGAAAATGGGACTGGTTGCAGGGCGCGGCGCCCGCATAACCAAGATGCAATCTTGATGAGAGTCAGGGCCTTTGCCCTGAAAATAGAAAAAAGGAGGCTGTGTATGCCACAACCAAACAACCGCAGCGGCCAGCTGCTGCGGACCCTCCCCGGCAGCGTCCGAGCCCTGGAGGAGGGCCAGTATGAGATATCCTTTGCCAGTGAAACCCCTTATGACCGCTGGTTCGGCCCCGAAATCCTCCTGTGCGAGGAGGGGGCGGTGGACCTCTCCCGGATGGGGGACAACGCCGCCCTGCTGTTTGCCCACGGCCGCGACCCCCGCATCGGCCCCATGCCCATCGGCAAGATCGTCCGGGCCTGGGTGGACCCGGCGGAGCACAAATGCCGGGCAGTGGTGGAGTTCGACGGCGCGGATGAGGACGCCCAGAAGATCCGCCGCAAGGTGGACGGCGGGATGCTCTCCGGCGTGTCGGTGGGCTACTCGGTTTCCAGCTGGGAGTCGGTGGGCCCAGGCAAAACCAGCGCCAACGGCCGCTTTGCCGGCCCCTGTGAGGTGGCCGTCAAATGGCTGCCCTATGAAATATCCTTTGAACCTACCCCCGCCGACCCAACGGTGGGACTGGGTAAATCCATCAATGAGGAGGATAACCAAATGCCAAACCCAATCAGCACCCCTGCCCCCGAAGCCGAGGGCGCCCGCAGCGCTGCCCCAGAGGCCGCTGCACCCCAGACCGCCGCACCGGAGGCATCCCTTGCCGCCGAGCGCCAGAGATGCAGCGACATCACCGCCCTGTGCCGCCGCTTTGGCCAGGACCCCGCCCCTTACATTGACGGCGGCGACAGCCTGGATCAGGTCCGGGCCGCCATCCTGGACGGCATGGCCAGTGCCCGCACCGGCGTCACCGGCATCCAGGTAACCGCCGACGAGGGGGACAAATTCCGCCGCGCCGCTGTGGATGGTCTGCTGATCCGGGCGGGGATTGCCGTAGAGCGGCCTGCCGAGGGCTCCCGCACCTTTGCCGGGCTCTCCCTGCGGGACATCGCCGCCGAATCCCTGCGGATGGCTGGCGAGAGCGCCGCCACCCGGATGAGCAACGATGAGCTGCTGCGCCGGGCCATGAGCCCCGATTCCGCCTTTGTGGCCATCGCCGGGGAGGTGGCCCAGGCCGCCATGGCCGCCGGTTACCAGGCCGCCCCCACCACCTACCAGCTGTGGACCGGGCGGGGGACTGCCAAGGACTTTAAGCCCACTGCCATCTACCAGATCTCCGAGGCGGGCACCCCTGTCCGAATCCCCCAGAACGGGGAGTTCACCTTTGACGAGATGGCCACCCAGCAGCAGGCCGTCCGCCAATTGTACACCTATGGCCGCTCCTTCGGCCTGACCCGCCAGGCGTTTGTCAACGATGACCTGGATGTACTCACCAAGATCCCCCGGGCCTATGCCGCAGCCTGCCGCCGGGGCATCAACCGGGCGGTCTACCAGATCCTGAAAAACAACCCCGCCATGCTGGACGGCCAGCAGCTGTTCAGCGCCGCCCACAAAAACCTGGGCGCCGCCGCCAAGCCCGGCACCCCCGCCTTTACCGAGGCCATCGCCCTGATGCGCCGGCAGAAAAACCTGCGGGGGGATGAACCCCTCAACCTGGTGCCCGGCTTTGTGCTGACCCCCGCCGCCATCGAGGTGCCAATCCGCCAGATGGTCACCTCCACCGTGGACCCGGACGCCAAGGTCACCGGTGTGCCCAACGTCTTTAACAACATGCAGGCCATCTGCGATGCGGAGCTGGATGTGGATTCCGGCGCGGCGCCTTTCTACTTTGCCGCCGCCCCCGGCCTGTGCGACACCATCGAGGTCAGCTATCTGAACGGCAACGACCAGCCTACATTGGAGATGCGCCCCAGCTGGGAGCGCCTTGGCATCGAGTACCGCATTTACATGGATTACGGGGTCTCCCTGGTGGATTACCGGGGCCTGGTCAAAAACCCCGGCCTGGAATAGGAGGAAAGTCATGGAATTTTTACAGAATGGCAAAGTGATGCACTACACCAACCCCAGCGCCAGCGACCCCATCCCATACCTCACCCCCGTAGTGGTGGGGGAACTGGTGGGGGTAGCCCTCGCTGCCATCGCCCCCAAGGAGGAAGGTTCCCTGGCGGTGGAGGGGGTATTCCGCCTGCCCGCCAAAAGCGGCGAAGCCTTTGCCGTAGGCCAGCAGCTCTACTGGGACCCCTCTGCCAAGCAGCTGACCACCACGGCCAGCGCCCTGAAAAAGATCGGCTATGCCTTTGCCGCCAAGGCATCGGAGGGCACTTCCGCCGCCGTAAAGCTGGGGTGGTAGTATGGTCAAGCTGAAAGTGCCCCTGTACTTGGGCGGCCGCATGATCCCGGCGGGGGAGGAGGTAAGCCTCCCCCAGGCGTTGGAGAATGCCCTCCTGCTGGCGGGCAACGCCGGGCCGGTCTCGGCTGACCCTCTGCCCTCTATGCCGGAGCCTCCCGCTGTGGATGAGGCTGCCCCAGAGGATGAGGACACACCCGAGCAGGCTGAGGAGATCCCCCCGGAGCCGGAGAAACCGCCCCGCAGGTATGGCCGATGAGCCTAAAAGACCAGATCGCCCGGGACAACCGGGCCTTGTTCTTCAACCTGGATGAATTTGGAAGTGTCCACACCCTGGCCGGCCGGGAGGTCACCGGCCTCTTGGATGTGGACCAGGCCCAGGCCGGGCGGTTTGCCGCCGCCTTTGGCGACCTCTCCTACTGCACCTTTTACGCCCTGGAATCCGACCTGGAGGGCCTTTCCCTCCAGGTGGGGAAGGAGCTTACCTTGGACAAAAGCCTTTATCTCATCCGGCAGGTGTCCTATGAGGAGGGGATTGTCCTTTTGACCCTGTCGGCGAGGAGGGGATATTGACGGCTAAAACCATAAATATGGACGTATCTTCCCTTGACCGGCTGGCCAAGGAATTGGCGAAATACCCAATCCACGCCCAGGACATCCTCCAAAAGGGCCTGGGGGAGGGGAAAAAAGCCCTCTTGAAAGCCCTGCCTCCCGCCGCTTCGTCGGAGTATTCCATCCTTCCAGGGCAGGTTCGGCGGTCGCTCCAAAGCCGCGGCATCCGCCGGGTGGCCAAAGGGGCCAGCTTCGGCCTGGAGGTGCGGGGGCCGGGGCTCAACCTGGCCAGCTTTAGCCACTATCCCACCGTCCCCCAGGGGCGGCAGGGAATCCCCATGGTGGCAGTACACCGGGGGCCCTTCCAAATGCTCCGCTCCCGGCAGGGGGAGGATGGCAGGCTGAAACCCGCCTTCCTGGCCCGCAACGGAAACCGGGCCGACAGCCGGTATATCTACTTCCGCCGGACCGGCGTCCTGCGGCTTGGGAAGAACCGGGAGAAGATCACAGCGGTCCCGTCGGTCTCCATCCCCCAGATGGTGCAGAACCCCCGGGTGGAAGGGCCGGTGCTCTCCGCCGTAAACGGGGCTGTGGACAACAAGATGAACCGGGAGCTGGACAGCCTCCTCTCCCGGATGAAAGGAGCGGTGGAAGAATGACGCGGACTATGCTGGAGGAGATCCGGCGGGAAATCCAGGAAAAAGTGCTGGACAAGCTCCGGCTGCGGGCCTCCGCCTCCTCTCCTGTGGATGGCAGTTATGCCTTGGCGGCTCCATCCTCGTATCTCATTGATTTGCCCCCTGGCCGGGCGGACCAGCCCGACCCGGAGCTCCCCGCCCCGGCGGTGGTGGTGACCATGGGCAAGCGTTCCCAAGGGCAGGAGGGCTCCTCAGCGGAGATCCTCCTCCAGGCGGTGACCTACGGCCCGGGCATTACCGCCCCCGGCGCCGCAGGGAACCAGTTTGACCCGGCCTGGGAGGGCCACTGGGACCTCATCAACCTGCTGGATGCCATGGCCCAATACATTCTGGCCAACCCTGTGCTGGCCGGTAAGTACGAGGTCATCTCCCCGGTGGAGACCCAGCTTGCCCAGGAGCAGCCCTGGCCCTACTGGTGCGGGGCCATCCAATTTGAGGTTTCCATCCCCGATTATCCCCCCTTGCAGTTCCAGGGGATCCTGTAGGTTGCAGGAGACCTCCCAGTCCTTATTCAAGATTCCATCTTGCAATTGGATTTTGTGGGGCGCTCTCGCCCCCACGCCCCCGAGCCATACTTTTTATGCGAAAAAGTATGGACGAAAAGCGCATTTAAGGGGGGCCGAACCGCTCGCGGAGTTGGTGAAGTCCGGCCCCCCTCAAAACTCCCCCTGCTCCTGGGCGGGGCCGTTTCCCCAACTGTTTTTCAGAATACATCGCCCTCTGTAGAGGGGGATCTTTAAGGGGGAATAGGCTTGCACTGTGCCGCGAACTTTGCCTATTC